>WBZS01000201.1_pt1 | contig 106352 bp, 94 predicted proteins | sample 5204201 | NCBI WGS metagenome assembly WBZS01 (sample SAMN12344357, study PRJNA552823) | activated sludge metagenome | biome: Activated sludge suspended growth; feature: Nitrification reactor; material: Wastewater; isolation source: activated sludge from nitrification reactor of wastewater...
CTCGACCAGGATCGGCCCGCGCACGTCATACCGGACCTTGTGCAGCTTGCGACTCTGGACGATCGGCTTCATGGGGGGATTGTGTCAGGACGGGTATGCCGTCCGCCCACCGGTTTCGCCGACGTCACCCTTCCACTCCAAGGGCAACGCCGTGCCGGACGCCGCCCACGCGGCGTTGACGGCACCCGCCCGGACTGACAGGCCTCGACGGCGCCGTCAGCAGTCGCGGAAGGGCGAGCCGCCGCCGGTGCCGGTCGCGGAGTCGATGAGGTAGCGCCCACCGGCGGGGATCAGGCCATAGTCGATCGTCCATCGGTTGCAGGCCTGGCCATCCGGTCCCTTCGACGGGTCCTGAAGGCTCTTGAATTCGAGGCTGACGACGAATCCTCCGGCGTCGGCACGGAGCGCCGTGACGCGGAACTCGCTGTCGAAGGACGTCCGTGTGCCCTCGGTGAAGTCCGCCAACGTCATCTGGCCGAGGAGAGAGGGCGACATGACCGCGAGCGACTCGTCATACCTCCCCTGATTGATGCCTCGGAAGTAGATCGTCAACGGATCGGCCAAGGCGGTGGCTCTGCTGCCGAGCGCCAGGCTGCCGGTGATGTCACCTGCGGTGGAGGGGATCGTGATGCCCGGGTCGGCCGCTTTCCCCGACGGCCCCAGCGGGGTGTCGCACGTGAGAGTTGGTCGGATCGCCTGGGTATTGGCGGCCAGCCGCGCGAGGGCGGCAGCGATCGGGCCACCTGGCAAGGCGACGGCCAACGTGCGATCGGAGGTCTTGTATCCCGTGACGAGCGCGACCAACTGGCCCGAGGCGTCGATGAGGGGGCTCCCGCTGACCGGAGGGTCGGTGACCATTCGGATTTCGAGCGTGTCGGAGTGCGAACTCGCTCCGATCGAATAGCGCTGGCCGAGGGCGCTGATCCAGCCGGTTTCGACCGTGCTGGAGCCCCCGGCTGGACCCACCCCTCCGGCGGCTTGGCCCACTCGCAGCGCGGTGGAGGCGAAGGAGGCGGGCGTCGCGGCGATCGGCCGCGTCGTACGGACCAGCCCCACACCGGAGATCGGGTCCCGCCCGACGATCGTCGTCGCGTAGGACCGGCCATCGATGCTCACTGAGACCGCCGCGGTGTCATCGAGCAGCTGATCCGCGGTGGCGACGAGGTCGGGGCCGACGACAACCCCGTTGAAGTTCTTCTGGTCTCCGCACCCGACGACGGTGATCGCGGCCACGCTTGCGCTGACCGGAGCGGCCACGCGGGTCACGGCGTCGTACTCGGCAGCGTTGGGTCCCCTCGGCGAGCCCGTGCCAGCGGGGACGGTGACCGTGGCTTCGTGGGCCATCTGCTGCCCACGCCACTGCCTGTAGGCGACGGTGCCACCACCGACGAGGACCAGCACGATCAGCCCGGCGATGGCCATGCCCGGAACGCGACTTGAACCGCTGGATTCTTGCGGATCTGTCGGCCCGGTCAGGGGAGCGGTCCGGGCATCTGGGCTGGGCCCCGGCGTTGACTCGGGCTGCGCCGACGCGGCGAGAGACGTGGGCGCGCCACACCGTGGGCAGAAGGCTCCCACGCAGTCGGTCTGTCCACAGCGCGCGCAGATCATCGGCTCCCAGCGTAGGGAGGGCGCCGATCCACGTCTGTCCCCATGAAGGGGGACAGACGGCACTTCTGGATTCGACCGCGACGTGTCATCAGGGCGTCATCGAGGGTCGACAATGGTCGGCGTGAATCTCGTCGCGCGCGCCGCGCTCCTCGTCTCGTTCCCCGTTCTCGCCTCGATCATCGGCGCGATCGTGGCGGTCGTGCGGCCCCCCGGCCGCCGCATCGTCAGCGGCATCCAGCACTTCGCGGCCGGTGTCGTCACCGCGGCGCTCGTGGGCGAGATCATGCCCGAGCTGCACAAGGCCGGGCACCTCGCGTGGACCGTGGTCGGCTTCGTCGCCGGCGCGCTGCTCGTCCTGGGGCTGGGGGCCTACGGACGGCATACCGAGGCCGACGCCGAGGCGGCCAAGGCCGAAGGGATGGCCGCCGAGACGGCGGCCCGGACGAAGGGGATCCGCACGGCCATCGCCACCAAGGCGGCCGTCGCCCTGCCCATCGGCATGCTGTCGGCGATGTGTGTCGACCTGCTCCTCGACGGCATCCTGATCGGGGTCGGGGTCCACCTCGGAGCCACCCAGGGGATCATCCTCACCGTCGCGCTGACCCTCGAGATCCTCTTCCTCGGGCTGTCGGTGGTTGCCGAGGTGACCGACGCCGGGGCCTCCAAGGCGCGGGCCGTGGCCATCACCATCGCGCTCGGACTGGTGACCGCGGTCGGGGCCATCGGCGGCGCCGCGGTTCTCGGTGGCGTCTCCTCGACCGTGATGGCCGCCGTGCTCGCGTTCGGCGCGGCCGCGCTGCTCTACCTGGTCGTCGAGGAGTTGCTCGTCGAGGCGCACGAGGAGAAGGAGAGCGTGTGGCTGGGCGCGATGTTCTTCCTCGGGTTCCTCGTGATCTACATCCTCGCGGCGGTCGGTGGCTGACCGCTGAGGGTCTCTGTGCGGGTCAAGTGGCCACGGTGGTCGTGACGGCGGTGACCGAGGGCTGGCGCGGGGTGGAGGAGAACCCGAACCGGCACGGTGGGTCGACGGGCGCCAGCTCGCCCAGCGGTGTGCCGTCGAAGGAGCCCACGGCAGCGACGATCTGGTGCAGATCGGTCGCGGCATAGAACTCGCGTCGCCCGGCCCGGGCGACCCCTCGCGTCCGGACCCCGCGCAGGGCCACTCGAGCGACAGGGTCGGTGATGAGGGTGACCTCGGGCCGGGTGGCCACGGCATACGGAATCGTGCGCAGCAACCAGCCGAGGCGGATCCGCCCACCGACGGTGAATTCGAGGTCGAGGGAGGGCGACGTGACGCGCCAGAGCCGATCGCCGGTGGCGGACACGGGCTCGATCCGGACCTCGTCGAACACGTAGGTGGCCGAGACGAAGTCCGCCACGTCCTGGCGGGGCGCCAGCAGCACCCGGTGTCCGTCGCCTCGCTCGACCATCACGTCGGCGAAGGCGCCCAGCGGTGAGTCACGCCAGCGGCCGACGACGACGCGGATGCCGGAGGCCGATCCGAGCCCGGCGATCTCCCCGGAGAACCGTTGCAGCGTCACGATGACCATCCTCCCTGAGGATGGCCGGGCGAGCGCCTCTGGTGAAACCCGATCGGCACCCCCGGGCGGCGGACTATCGTCCAACCATGTCGCTGCCCCCGCGCGCTGAGCGCGCCCTCCCGGCCACGATCCGTCGCGGCTATGCGCTCGGTGGGGTGGCCACCGGCTCCTTCGGCACCGTCCCGGGCCTGCTGCTCCTGCCCTACCTGACCGACCGGCTCGGGGTCGCCGCCGGCCTCGCCGGCCTGATCGTCTTCCTCCCCAAGGCCTGGGACGTCATCCTCAACCCGATCGCCGGCCGCATCTCGGACCGCTCGACCAACCGAGCCGGTCGTCGGCGCCCCTTCCTCCTGCGGGCGGGGCTGCTGCTGGCGGTGTGCTTCGCGTTGCTCTTCGCCGGACCGACCAGCCCCACCGGGGTGGGCGCAGCCTGGGTGGTCGTCCTGTTCCTGGCCTGCGCGACGGCGTACGCCTTCTTCCAGGTGCCCTACGTCGCCATGCCCGCCGAACTCACCGACGACTACGACGAACGCACCCGCCTGATGTCCTGGCGGGTGGCCGTGCTCGCCCTGGCCATCCTGGTCTCCGGTGGCCTCTCGCCGATGGTGCGCAATGCCCTCGGACCGGTCTGGGGCTACCGGGGCGTCGGCGTCTTCGTCGGTGCGCTCATCGCCCTCGGGGCGCTCGGGGCCTGGTGGGGCACCCGGCACGCCACCTTCCGTGACACCCCGGCGCCGACGGCGAGTCTGGTCGAGCAACTGCGCATCGTCGCTCGCGCCAAGGACTTCCGCACCCTCCTCATCGCCTACGTCCTGCAGGCGCTCGCGACGGCCGCCATGCTCGCGGGGGTGGACTACGTGGCCCGCGCTCTGATGGGCTCGTCGGGCCTGTCGACGACCCTCTTCCTCTGCTTCGTCGCGCCGGCCCTGGTCGTCACCCCGCTCTGGCAGCGGGTCGGGCAACGCCTGGGCAAGCGATCGGCCTTCCTGATCGCCTCGCTGCTGCTCGGGGGCGGCGCGCTGGCCTCGCTGGTGGGGATGAGGCTGGGCGTCGCCTCGCTGTCGGCGGCGGTGGCCGTCGTCGGCGTCGGCTACGCGGGGACCCAGATGTTCCCGCTCGCGATGTTGCCCGACGTCGCCGCGGTCGACGCTGCCCGCACCGGGGAGAACCGGGCGGGCGTCTTCACCGGGGTGTGGACCGCGGCCGAGACCTTCGGGATGGCGCTCGGACCCTTGGCGTATGCCGCGATGCTCGCCCTGGGCGGCTACGTCTCGTCCACGGATGGCACGGCGCACCAACCGGATTCGGCGCTGACCGCGATGGCGTGGGGCTTCTCGGTGCTGCCGGCCGCCCTGGTGGCTGTGTCCCTGATCTTCCTGCTCCGCTATCGGCTCGATGCCCACATGGTCGAGGAGGCCGGCGCATGAGCACCCCGACCCCCCGGCCCCCGGAGACTCCCCGGACCCCACGGACCCTCGACGAGCTTCGCGCCGCCCTGCGTGACCTGCAGGGCCGGGACCTGCCCGCCCATGGCGGCCACACGTTGGCCTACGTCTACGACGCCGGGTTGGCCGACGCCGAAGCGATCGGGTTGGAGGCGCTGGCGATGTTCGCCGGGTCGAACGGCCTCGACCCCACGGCCTTCCCCTCGATCCTGACGATGGAGAACGACCTCGTCGCGCTGGCCGGCGAACTCCTCGATGCCCCAACGGGTTTCGTGGGCACGGTGTCCTCGGGTGGCACCGAGTCGATCCTGTTGGCCGTGCTCGCCGCCCGGGACGGCGCCGGGTGTCGCGCCGGTGCCGCGAGCATGGTGCTGCCCTCGACGGCCCACGCCGCCTTCCTCAAGGCCGCCCACTACTTCGGCGTCGAGGCGATCGTCGTCGACGTCGACCCGACCACCTTCCGGGCCCGACCGGAGGCGATGGCCGCGGCGGTCCGTGACGACACGGTCCTGCTCGTGGCCTCTGCCCCCTCCTACGCCCAGGGCGTCATCGACCCGATCCCGGCCATCGCCGCCATCGCCGCGGAGCGCGGCCTGCGCTGCCATGTCGACGCCTGCATCGGCGGTTGGGTCCTGCCCTTCCTCGCCCCCTCGACCCCGTGGACGTTCGCCGTCGAGGGCGTCACGAGCATCAGCGTCGACCTGCACAAGTACGCCTACACCCCGAAGGGCGTCTCGGTTGTCCTGCACCGGGATTCGCGGCTGCGCAAGGGACACTTCTTCGCCGCCGCGGACTGGCCGGGCTACACGATGCTCAACACGACCACGCAGTCGACGAAGTCCGGTGGCCCGGTCGCCGCCGCCTGGGCGGTCACCTCCGCGATCGGGACCGACGGGTATGCCGGCCTGGCCCGCACCGCCCGGGACGCCGCCCTCGCCATCGCCTCGGGAGTCGAAGGAGCCGCCGGCGCGCCCGGCATACCCGGTCTGCGGGTCCTCGTCGCGCCCGACTCGACCCTGCTCGCCCTGACGGCGGACGACTCGTGTGACGTCTTCACCATCGCCGACGAGATGCTCTTGAGAGGCTGGTACGTCCAGCCCCAGATGGCCTACCGCGACATGCCGGCGAGCCTGCACCTGACCCTGTCGGCCGCGACCGCCCCCGCCGTGCCCGACTTCCTGGTGGCGCTGGCGGAGTCGGTGACGGCGGCGAGGCGGGCCGGACCGGTCCGCGTCGACCCGGACCTCGCGGCGGCCGCGGCCGCGCTGGACCCGTCGACCTTGACGGACGAGGACTTCGACGGACTGCTCGTCCTGGCCGGGCTCGCCGGCTCGGGCGGCGAGGGATCAGGGAGCGTCGGGCTGGCCCTGCCCGAGCGGATGGCGCCGGTCAACGCGCTCCTCGAGGTGGCCCCGCCCCGGCTGCGGGAGGCCCTGCTGCTGGCCTTCCTCGATCGGTTGTCCCGGCCGACCTCGCGCGCCGAGGACGCCCGGCATGCCCGATCGTCGTGACGTCATCGTCATCGGTGGCGGCATCGTCGGCCTCGCCACGGCGCACCAACTCCTCAAGGCCCGCCCCGGCCTGTCGGTGACCCTCCTGGAGAAGGAGAGCGGGGTCGGGGAGCACCAGACGGGGCACAACAGCGGGGTCATCCATGCCGGCATCTACTACCAGCCGGGCAGCCTCAAGGCCGACTTCTGTCGCCGTGGGGCGGCCGCGACGACAGCGTTCGCGCGCGACCACGGGATCCCGGTGGCCACTCCGGGCAAGCTGATCGTTGCCACCGAGGAGAGCGAGCTCCCGCGCCTGTCGGCCCTGGCGGAGCGGGCCGGCGTCAACGGGATCGAGGCCGTGCCCGTGGGTGCACCCGAGCTCCGTGAACGAGAGCCGCACATCGTCGGACTCGCCGGGCTGTCCCTGCCCGAGACCGGGATCATCGACTACGCCGTGGTGGCGCGGACCCTCGCCGACGGCCTGCGGGACCGCGGCGTTGACCTCCAGCTGGGGACGGCGGCCCTCTCGATCCACGAGTCGAGCGCCGAGGTGGTCGTCGAGACCACCCGGGGCACCAGCCGCGCCCGCACGCTCGTCGCCTGCGCTGGCCTGCACAGTGATCGCCTCGCGCGCGCCGCGGGCCTGGAGACCGACCTGCGGATCGTCCCCTTCCGCGGGGAGTACTTCGAACTCGCCCCCGAGCGCAGCGATCTCGTGCGGCACCTGATCTATCCCGTGCCGGACCCTGCCCTGCCATTCCTCGGCGTGCACCTCAGTCCGACGATCGACGGCCGGATCACGGTCGGCCCGAATGCCGTTCTGGGCCTGTCCCGTGAGGGCTACCCGAAGGGCTCGATGTCGGCGCGCGATGTCAAGGACCTGGCCACCTGGCCCGGTCTGTGGAAGGTCGCCCGGGCACAGTGGCGCACCGGCCTGGTCGAGATGCGCAACTCGCTCGACACCCGCGGCTACCTGCGCCTCTGCCAGCGGTACTGCCCGAGCCTGACCCGGGCGGACCTGCGCCCCCACGTGGCCGGCATCCGCGCCCAGGCCGTGCGCCGGGACGGCACGTTGGTCCATGACTTCGTCCTCGAACGCACGCGGCGTTCCATCCACGTGCTCAACGCCCCGTCCCCGGCGGCGACCAGTGCCCTGCCGATCGGTGACCACCTGGCCCACTCCCTGCTGCCGCTGCTCTGAAACCCTCGCTACCGTGTGGGCCATGGCCCTCTCGTCCCCACCTCTCGACGAGTTGGTCGCCGAGGTCGGCGCCGCCGATTGTGTGCTCGACCCGGCCTCGATGGAGGCCTACCGCTGGGACTGGGCGCGGGTGCCGGGGGCCGGGATGCCGTGTGCCGTCGTCCGACCGCGCACCGCCGCCCAGGTGCAGGCGGCCGTGCGCTGGGCGGCCCGGCACGGCATACCGATCGTTCCCCGGGGCGCCGGGTCGGGGCTGGCCGGGGGAGCCTCGGGAGTGGCCGGCGGCCTGACGATCAGCCTCGAGCGGATGACGGCGATCGAGGTCGACCCGGCGACCCGCACCGTGACGGCCGAGCCCGGGGCCCTCAACGTCGCCGTGAAGCAGGCCGCGGCGGCGCACGGACTGTGGTACCCGCCGGACCCGTCATCCTTCGAGATCTGCTCGATCGGGGGCAATGTCGCGACCAATGCCGGCGGGCTCTGCTGCGTGAAGTACGGCGTGACGACCGACTACGTGCTCGGCCTCGACGTGGTGCTCGCCGACGGACGGCTGATCAGGTTGGGGGGCAAGCGGATCAAGGACGTGACTGGCCTGTCGCTGGTGAAGCTCTTCGTCGGGTCGGAGGGGACGCTGGGCATCGTCACCCGGGTCATCCTGCGACTCCTCCCGGCGCCCCCACCGGCGTCGACGCTCGTCGCCGTGTTCGCCTCGGCCCGGTCCGCGGCGGAGGCCGTCGTCGAGCTTGGGCGGACGCTGCGCCCCTCGATGGTCGAGTTCATGGACCGACGGGCGATCGCCATCGTCGAGGACTTCACCTCGATGGGCCTGGACCGCGCGGCGGGCGGGATGCTCGTCATCCAGTCGGATGCGCCCGGCGCGGCACGCGAGGTCGAGATTGCCGCCATCGAGGACATCTGTCGGGGGCGGGGTGCCACCGAGACCTACCGGACCGATGATCCGCAGGAGGGGGAGGCCTTCCTCGTGGCGCGGCGCTCGTTCTTCCCGGCGACCGAACGGCTGGGCGCCCTGCTCGTCGAGGATGTCGGCGTGCCGATCCCGGCCCTGCCCGACCTGCTCGACGGGATCGCCGCCATTGCCGCCCGGCACGAGACCGACATCCCGGTCGTCGCGCACGCCGGGGACGGCAACACCCACCCCAACCTCATCTACGACGCCGCGGATCCGGCCGCCCGGGAACGGGCCGAGGCCGCGTTCGCCGAGATCATGTCGCTGGCCATTTCCCTGGGCGGCACGATTACCGGCGAACACGGCGTGGGGCGAGCCAAGGTCGGCGCCGTCCGCGAGCAACTGGGCGACGAGGTCCTGGCCGTGACCCGGGCGGTCAAGGCGGCCCTCGATCCGCAGGGGCTGCTCAACCCCGGCGTCGCCTTCTGACGAACCGGACCCCCCCGGCATACAACCTCTCCCGGTGCCGGTTTGAGTACTGGAGTGCCAGTTCGTAACCGGCACTCCAGTAGGCGAACTGGCACTGGGAGAGGTTGTATGGGGGGCGGCCGGGTTGCCGGGGGCGGGGCGACGCGGTGGGATGGACTCGACGGCGACACCGACCCGAAGGGACGACGATGTCCGACCTGCAGTCCACGACCGGCACGCCCACGGCGGGTATGACGCCCTCGCACGCCATCGGGGAGACCTCGCCGCCACTGCTCGAGATGACGATCGGCGCGAACCTCGACGCGACGATCGCTCGGTTCGGCGAGCGTGAGGCGCTCGTGGACCGGGCGCAGGGCATCCGATGGACGTATGCCGAGTTCGGCGCCGAGGTCGACCGGCTCGCCCGGGCGTTGCTCGCCGCCGGGCTGGCCACGGGCGATCGGATCGGGATCTGGGCGCCGAACTGTGCCGAGTGGACTCTCACCCAGTACGCGACGGCCAAGCTCGGGGCGATCCTCGTCAACATCAACCCGGCCTACCGCACCCATGAGCTGACCTATGTGCTCGGCCAGGCCGGAATCCGGATGCTCGTCATTGCGCCGTCGTTCAAGACGAGCAACTACGTGGGCATGGTCGAGGCGGCCCGCTCGGAGTGTCCCGGGCTCGAGCAGGTGTTCGTCATCGGCCAGGACTCGTGGACCGACCTGCTGGCCCGGGCCGACGAGGTCGGCGCCGAGGAACTGGCCGAAGTGTCGGCGCGGCTCACGGCATACGACCCGATCAACATCCAATACACCTCGGGCACCACTGGGTTCCCCAAGGGCGCGACCCTCAGCCACCACAACATCCTCAACAACGGCTATCTCGTGGGCGAGGTGTGCCGCTACACCGAGGTCGACCGGATCTGCATCCCGGTGCCCTTCTACCACTGCTTCGGCATGGTCATGGGCAATCTCGCGGCGACGAGCCACGGGGCGTGCATGGTCATCCCGGCGCCGGGGTTCGACCCCGGGCTGACCCTCCAGGCGACGGCCGAGGAGCGATGCACCTCGCTCTACGGTGTGCCCACGATGTTCATCGCCGAGTGGGCCCTGCGCGAGGCCGACCCGGCCTACGCCGCCCTCGATCTGAGCTCCGTGCGGACCGGCATCATGGCCGGCTCACCGTGCCCGGCCGAGATGATGAAGAAGCTGATCGCCGCCGGCATCGACGAGATGACGATCTGCTACGGGATGACCGAGACCTCCCCGGTGTCGACCCAGACGCGCACCGACGACTCCTTCGAGCGCAAGGTCGGGACCGTCGGGCCGGTCTGCCCGCACCTCGAGATCAAGATCGTCGACCCGGTCAGCCTCGAGACGGTGCCGCGCGGGGTGGCGGGGGAGTTCTGGACCCGCGGCTACTCGGTGATGCTCGGCTACTGGGAGCAGCCCGACAAGACGGCCGAGGCGATCGTCGACGGATGGATGCGTACCGGGGACCTGGGCGTCATGGACGAGGCCGGCTACGTCCAGATCACCGGACGGATCAAGGACATGGTGATCCGCGGCGGCGAGAACATTTACCCCCGCGAGATCGAGGAGTTCCTCTACACCCACCCCGACGTCCTCGATGCCCAGGTGATCGGGGTGCCCGACCCGAAGTACGGCGAGGAGCTCTGCGCCTGGATCCGGATGCGCGAGGGTGCGGCGCCGCTGACCGTCGACGGGGTTCGGGAGTTCGCGACCGGCCGGCTCGCGCACTACAAGATCCCGCGCTACGTCAAGGTGGTTGAAGACTTCCCGATGACGGTGACGGGCAAGGTGCGCAAGGTGGAGATGCGGGCCCAGTCCACCCAGGAACTGGGACTTGGCTGAGGGTTCGGCGTCGGGCCCTGATTGAGCGGGCCCCGTGGGCTGCTGACCGAGTAGGTTGGCCTCGGATCGGCGCGTTGGGGCGCCGACGGATCTCCGGAGTGTCGCGATGAAGCTGATCTACGTCCTGCCGTTGGTGTTCCTCGTCCTCCTGGCCCTCTCGCTCTGGTGGTGGTTCAGCACTCGGCGCGAGGAGGAGGATCACGGCACCTGGTCGCCGGCCCACGCCACGGGTGAGGGGTCCATCGGCGGTGAGGCCGGTGGCTTCTTCGCCGAGCAGGCCCCCGCCAGTGGACCTGCCGGGTTCTCCGACGGCGTTCTCTCGGGTGAGGGCGAGGGCGCGGGTATGGCCGGTCTGCCGGGCGTCGCCTCCGCGGCAGGTGTCGCCGGGGTCGCCGGGATGGCCGGTGCGGGCGCGTCGGCCGCTGCGGATTGGGCGCGCGACCAGGCGGACGTGGCGGCCCCGGCCGCCCAGACCGCGTATGCCGGCCCGCTCCCCACCCGTGAGGAGCTCGCCAAGGAGTTCGATGAGTCCGACGAGGCGGACGAGGTCGCCGGTGCCGTCTCGGTCGAGGCGGCCGACGAGTCGGGCGTCGAGGCGCCCGGGGACGAGGTGGCGGACGTGGTCGGCGAGTTCGAGCCGTCCGAGGCGCACGTCGTGGATGATGCCCCGGTCGTGGAGGATGCCCCGGTCGTGGAGGATGCCCCGGTCGTGGACGAAGGCCTTGTGGCGGAGAACGCCCCCGCCGTCCCGGAGCCGGTGGCCGCGTGGGCGCCGATCGGCGATTCGGATGAGCACGCGCGGGCCTTGGCCATGGGCGAGGGCTTCGGGGACGACGTGTCGGCCGTGGTCGATGAACAACCTCAGCCGACGTCCACCTGGCCACCTGCCGCGCAGGCCGACGCCACGACGTGGGAGGGCTGGAAGGCGGGTGCCGAGTCAGAGGCACCGGCAGTTGCGCCGGCGGACGCCGCCGCAGCCCCGGACCCGGTCGAGGACTCCTTGACTGAGGAGCCGGTGCTCGAAGCGGAGCCGGTGGCCGAGGAGTCAGCCGAGCCGATGGGCGAGGAACCGGTGGCTGAGCCGGTGGCGGAAGTTGAGCCGGTGGCCGAGGAGCCGGCGGCTGAGCCGATGGCTGAGGAGTCGGCCGAGCCGATGGCCGAGGGCTGGGCCGAGCCGATGGACGAGGAGCCGGCCGAGCCGGTGGCCGAGTCCGCTCCGGCCCAGGAAGCCACCTTCGGAGGCCCGGGCACCTGGACCGGTGAAGCCGCGGTGATCGGCACCGCCGGAGCCGCCGCGGCTGCTGCGATGCACGACTCACCCGACGAGCCGCCTGCCGAGGCACCGATTGCCGACGCACCGGCTGCCGAGGAAGCACCGGCCGATGAGCCGGTCGCCACGGACGTCACCGCCAGTCCCGAGGGTCAGCCCGACCTCGCCGAACCCGAGGGTTGGGTTGGGGACGAAGAGACCGAGCCCGACGGTGGGTCGGGTGACTGGCAGCACGACGAGGCCATGATGGGTCACCGAGCGGCCGACGATTCGGCGGCGATGCCCTCCCAGGCGCCGGAGACCGCGGCCTGGGGCCGCCGTATCTCGGACCTCGACGAGGTCGTCGACGGTGGCTTCGGCACCGGCTCGGCCGCGCCGATCGCCGACGGGGCCCAGCCCCTCGGTCATACGATCCAGGCCTACTTCGACACCCGCACGTACCGTACCGAGGACGCCCCCGGCTACGACTCGTGCGAGCCGGACGTGTGGTTCTACGACGAGGATTCGGCGCGCCGGGCCGGCTTCACCCCCGCCCTCACCGACTGACCCCCACCCGTTGAGTGCGTGAAGAAGTGTCGCGATCGCGACACTTCTTCACGCACTCAAGGGAGTAAAGCGGGCGCGTGGGCGGGGGGAGTCAGCTCGAACTCGGCGGGGTGATCGTGAGCAGGAAGACCCCGTCGGCCAGGCAGTCGACGGCGTGGCGTTCCTCGGGGATGGCCACCAGCTGACCGGCGCCGACCAGCCACTCCTCCGGGCCGGCATACACGCGGAAGCGTCCGCTCAGCACCTGCAGGCAGGCCGCGGGGGGCGACACGTGCTCGGCCAGCCCGGCGCCCGCCGTGAGGGCCACCAGCAGGGCCCGTTGCGAAGCCCCCTTGAGAACCGCCGCTGATGCCTTGCCGCGCGCGTCCGACCGGGCTTGGGCGAGCAGGCGATCGGCGTATGCCGTGAGGTCGACGACCGTGGGCGCGCCCGGTTCACTGGGCAGGCCCTCCCAGGGAGCCGGAGCCTCGTGCGCGTCATCCGACGAATCGGCCGGGCGACCGCCGATGGAGATCCCTTCAGGCATGTCCGTCCTTCTTCCTTCGAGTGGCTCGACCGAGGGCTTCGACGCGCTCCGACCTCACCTCGGCGTGGGGGTGGTGAGCGTCGCGCGAAGCTGGGCGAGAAGGTGATCCACGTCCGCGACCCCACCCCGGTCGCGAAGCGCCTGACCGATGGCGACGCCGAGGATGAAGGAGCCGACGGGCGCCATCGGACGGGCGAACCCGTGGGCGATGTCCTTGGTCAGGGCATGGATCATTGCGACGTCGACGACGGCGGGATCGATCCCCACGGCACCGCAGGCCTGCTCGATCCAGCCGTGCCACTGGGCCTGCGCGGCGGCCAGGTCAGTCATCGCGCTCGGCCCTCAGTTCCGGGCGTCGTCGAGGCTCGGGCGTTCCCAGCCGCGCTGGGGGGCGCGGTTCCCGGTGCCGGCCCCGGGACGGGCGTCCCGGCTGCGGTAGACGATGTAGGGGCGCGTGAGGTAACCCAGCGGCGCCGAGAAGACGTGGACGAGTCGGGTGAACGGCCAGAGCGCGAAGAGCGAGAAGGCGAGCAGCGCGTGGAGCTGGAAGCCCAGCGGCACGCCGGTCATCAGGGCCGCGTCCGGCTGGAGGTAGAAGATCCCCCGGAACCAGGGCGAGACCGTGGTCCGGTAGTTGAACTCCTCGCCGGTGTGCAGGACCACCGAGGCGAAGGTGTTCCAGCAGCCCAGGAGGATCACGCCGCCGAGGAACAGGTACATGACCTTGTCGAGGACGGTCGTCGCCTTGAACACCGAGCGCACCGTGCGCCGGCGGTAGATGAGCATGACGAGCCCGACGAAGGTCATCGCCCCGGCGATCAGCCCCCCGGTGAGGGCGAACGCGTGATAGGTCGACTCGGAGATGCCGATCCCGTCGGTCCATCCCTTCGGCAGGAGCAGGCCGATGATGTGGCCGCCGACCACCCCGAGCATGCCGAAGTGGAAGAGCGGGCTGCCCCACTTGAGCAGGTTGTCCTCGTAGAGCTGGCTGCTGCGCGTGGTCCAGCCGAACTTGTCGTACTTGTAGCGCCACCAGTGACCCACGACGAAGATCGCCAGGCACACGTAGGGGAAGACGACCCAGAGCAGGGTGTTCATCGCGGGGCTCCAACCGGAATCGTGAGTCCGAGGGACTGGGGGTTGAGGGCGGCGCTGGGCGAATCGCCATGCGCCGCAATGACGTACGGGTCCTGGGCGCCGTCGAGGCCGACATCCTCGCTCGGTGGCCCGGCGGCGATCAGCCGGGCCAGTGCCTCCTCGTCGGTGCCGGCGAGCTCGGGCAGCGTGGCCCGGAGCGACTCGACGACCGGCAGCCACCGCGAATCCCGTTGCCGCAGAGCGCGATGCAGCAGCTCGATCGAGACGCGGTGGTCGGTCAGCAGGCGCCAGCCGGCCTCGCGGTCGGTGAGCGCGCCGAACTCGAGGACCATCGGCAGGAAGTCGGGAAGCTCGGCGTCGGCGTCCTCCATCTCCACCCCGGAGGCGCGGAACGCCTGCTTGAACTGCACGAGCGCCACCCCGCGACGCCGGGTGTCGCCGCAGGTCGCGTAGGTCAGGTGCAGCGCGCATTTGCGGGTCACGTCGAAGGTCTCGACGTAGTCGCGTTGCAGCTCACCCAGGCTCGTGCTCGCCAATTCATCCAGGTATGCCGTGAGCCCGGCTCCCAGCGCGGCCGGCAGGGCCGCCGCGACGGAGCGCAGGGCGGGCGCCCGGTCGACGAGGTCCTCGGTCGGGTAGTCGAGGAGGAGTGAACACGCCTGCCAGGTGGCGGTCACCTGGTCCGGGGACCAGATCGACTCGGTGCGGCGATGACGCTTCCACACGCGGTCGATCAGGGTGGGCGATGCCGAGGCCACGGCTCAGTCCTCGTCCTTGAGGCGAGCCGTGCGGACCCGCAGGTCCTCCACGGCGATCCGCACCTGCGGGCCGGAGCCGACCCCGAAGGGCTGGGCCTCGCCGCTGTGGTCGTAGGCCGACACGGCGCAGTCCGTCGCGATCTCCTCGAGCGAATGCGCCTGCTCGGCGTGGGCGGTCGGGATGACGTAGCGGTCGGCGTACTTGGCGATGGCGAGCAGCCGGAACATCTCGTACATCTCCTCCTCGCCCATCCCGACCGCCGCCGGGATCGAGGCGTCGGGGTCGCGGCCGAGGTTGATGTCGCGCATGTAGGAACGCATCGCGGCGAGCTTGCGCAGCACCCCGTTGACCGGCTCGACGTCACCGGCGGTGAAGAGGGAGGCGAGGTACTCGACCGGGATCCGGAGCGCGTCGATGGCCCCGAAGAGGTTGGCCTGGTCCTCGGCGTCGAAGCCGGTCTCCTTGATCACGTCGACGACGGGAGAGAGCGGCGGGATGTACCAGACCATCGGCATGGTGCGGTACTCCGGGTGCAACGGCAGGGCCACCTTGTAGTCCTGGATGAGTCGGCGGACCGGGCTCCTGCGGGCCGCGTCCATCCAGTCCATCGGGATGCCCTGCAGCTCAGCGGCCTGTTGGACCTGCGGGTCGAACGGGTCGAGGAAGCACCCGAGCTGCGCCTCATACAGCGCCTGGTCGTCCTCGACCGAGGCAGCGGCGAGCACCTTGTCCGGGTCGTAGAGGACGATCCCGATGTAGCGCAACCGGCCGACGCAGGTCTCCGAGCAGACGGTGGGCAGACCGACCTCGACCCGCGGGTAGCAGAAGGTGCACTTCTCGGCCTTGCCGGTCTTGTGGTTGAAGTAGACCTTCTTGTAGGGGCAGCCGCTGATGCACATGCGCCAGCCGCGGCACCGGTCCTGGTCGACGAGGACGATGCCGTCCTCCTCGCGCTTGTAGATCGCGCCGCTGGGGCAGGAGGCCGCGCACGCCGGGTTGAGGCAGTGCTCGCAGATCCGCGGCAGGTAGAACATGAAGGTCTTCTCGAACTCGAACTTCACCTTGTCCTCGATGCCCTTGAGCATCGGGTCCTTCGGGGCGTACTCCTGCGCGCCGCCGAGGTCGTCGTCCCAGTTCGCCGACCACGTGACGTTCATCTTCTTGCCGGTGATCAGCGAGTGCGGCTGGGCCACCGGGAAGTTCTTCTGCAGTGGCGCGTTGAGCAGGGTCTCGTAGTCGTAGGTCCACGGCTCGTAGTAGTCGCTGAGCTGGGGCATCTTCGGGTTGCTGAAGATGCGCAGCATCTTCTGCAGACGAGTGCCCGACCGGAGGGTGAGCCGGCCGTCCTTGAGGTGCCAGCCGCCCTTCCACTCGTCCTGGTCCTGCCAGCGCCGCGGGTAGCCCAGACCGGGCCGGGTCTCGACGTTGTTGAACCAGACGTACTCCATGCCGGTGCGGTTGGTCCACGCCTGCTTGCACGTGACCGAGCAGGTGTGGCAGCCGATGCACTTGTCGAGGTTCATCACCATCGCCAACTGCGCCATGACCTTCATCAGTAGACCACCTTCGCGGTGCGCTTGCGGATCATCGTGACCTCGTCGCGGTTGTTCCCCGTCGGGCCGATGTAGTTGAAGAAATACGCGTGCTGGGCGTAGCCGCCGATCATGTGACTGGGCTTGACCAGGATGCGGGTCAGCGAGTTGTGGATGCCGCCGCGCTTGCCGTCGGTCTCGGTCAGGGGCACGTCGATGAGCCGGTCCTGGGCGTGGTGCATGTAGACCGTGCCCTCGGGCATCCGGTAGGACACGACCGCCCGACAGGCGACCACCCCGTTGCGGTTGACCACTTCGATCCAGTCGTTGTCCTTGACGCCGATCTTGTCCGCGTCCTGGACCGACATCCAGATCGTCTGGCCACCGCGGGAGAGCGAGAGCATGAACAGGTTGTCCTGGTACTCGCTGTGGATGGACCACTTGTTGTGCGGGGTCAGGTAGCGGACCGAGACGCCGAGCGCGTTCTGCTCGCCGACCGGTGCCTCACCGAAGAGGGTCGTCATGTTCAGTGGGGGCCGGTAGGTCGGCAGTCCCTCGCCCATGCCGAGCATCCAGTCGTGGTCCAGGTAGAACTGCTGCCGACCGGTCAGGGTGTGGAACGGCTTGAGCCGCTCGATGTTGATGGTGAACGGGCTGTAGCGCCGACCCCCGGTCTCCGAGCCGGACCATTCGGGGGAGGTGATCACCGGCACCGGGGCCGCCTGGGTGTCGGCGAAGGTGATCTGCTTGCCCTCGCTCTCGGCGGCGAGGTCGTGCAGTTCGTGCCCGGTCCGCTTCTCGAGGGTCCGGAAGCCCTGGGTCGAGAGGTGCCCGTTGCAGGTGGCCGACAGGTGCATGATCGCCTCGGCGACCTGGATGTCGGTCTCCATCTTCGGTTGGCCGTCGGCGACGCCGCCGCGGACGGTGCCGTTGCGGGCGCGCAGGATGTCCATCTCGCGCTTGACGTCATACGCCACGCCCTTGGTGAGCATCCCGACCTTCTCCATCAGCGGGCCGATGGCGAGGAACTTGTCGTAGATCGCGCCGTAGTCCCGCTCGACTTCGACGATCACGGGCATGGTCTTGCCGGGGACCGGTTCGCACTCACCGGTGCGCCAGTCGAGGACCCGACCGTGGACGGTGGCCATCGCCTCCGGGGTGTCGTGCCACAGCGGCTTGGCGACGACGTCCTTGCGGACGCCCAGGTGGGTCGCGCCCAACTCGGAGAACTTCTTCGCGATGCCCTTCCAGGTCTCCCAGTCGCTCTTGGACTGCCACGGCGGGGCGATCGCCGGGTTGAACGAGTGGACGAACGGGTGCATGTCCGTGGTGTTGATGTCGTGCTTCTCGTACCACGTCGCGGCCGGCAGGACGACGTCCGAGAACAGCGTCGAACTGGTCATCCGGAAGTCGAGGGTGAGCAGCAGGTCGAGCTTGCCGGTCCCGGCCTCCTCGCGCCATGTGACGTCGCTCGGCCGGTGCTCCTCGCGGGCCTGACTCGCCTTGACGGCGTTGTCGGTGCCCAGCAGGTGCTTGAGGAAGTACTCGTTGCCCTTGGCCGAACTCCCGAGGAGGTTCGCCCGCCACAGGGAGAGGATCCGGGGGAAGTTCTCGGGGGCCTCCGGGTCCTCGACGGCGAACCGCAGGTCACCCGACTTCAGTTGGGCCGCAACGTATGCCGGCGCCGCGACGCCCGCTGCGGCCGCATCGTCCGCGACCGTGAGGGACGACTTGTTGAACTGCGGGTAGGACGGGGCCCAACCGAGCCGGGCGGCCTGGGCGATGAGGTCGATGGTGCTGCGACCGGCGAAGGTGCCGGTGTTGCCGTTGAGGTCGTCGGCGTCGAAGGTGTCGTAGCGATACTGCGAGGTGTTGACGTACCAGTAGGCCGTCTGGTTCATGTGCCGCGGTGGTCGCACCCAGTCCAGGGCGAAGGCCATGTGCTGGAAGCCCATGATCGGGCGGACCTTCTCCTGGCCGACGTAGTGCGCCCAGCCGCCGCCGTTTCGGCCCTGGCAGCCGGTGATCGTCGTGAGCACGAGCATCGCCCGGTAGAGCTGGTCGGAGTGGTACCAGTGGTTGGTGCCGGCGCCCATCAGGATCATTCCGCGCCCGCCCGTGTCGACGGCGTTCTGCGCCCACTCCCGGGCCAACCGGGTGATCTGCTCCTCGGGGACGCCGGTGATCGCGGCGGCCCAGGCCGGGGTCGCGACGCCCTCGGCGTCGTCGTAGCCGGCGGGCCACTGGCCCGGGAGCCCGGCGCGCTCCACGCCGTAATGGGCGAGCATGAGGTCCAGGACGGTGGTCACCAGGGTGTCCCCGATCCGCCGGACCGGGACGCCGCGCGCGACGTGGGCCATCGCCCCGTTCGGGGTGTCGAAGCGGGGGAGGGCGACGGTGACGCTCTCCTGCGCGGCCGACCCATCGGCATACACGCTCAGCATCGGGTCGATCTCACCGAGGTCGAGGTTCCACTGACCCATGCCCTCCTCGCCGTAGCGGAAGCCGACCGAGCCGCGCGGCGCCACCGGCTGGCCGGTCGCCGCGTCGAGCACCATCGGCTTCCACATGGCGTTCTCGGTGCTCGCCTGCGGGTGCCCGGCGAGGTCGCCGGCGACGAGGAACTTGCCGGGGCGGTAGGTCACGGCCGCGGTGTCCGAGGCGCTGGCGCCCTCGCCGCCTTGGGCCTCGAGCGTGACGAGGAACGGCAGGTCGGTGTAGCGCTGGTTGTAGTGGGTGAAGAAGTCGATCGAGCGGTCGACGAAGTACTCCTTGAGCACGACGTGGCCCATGGCCATCGCCAGCGCCCCGTCGGTGCCGGGGGCGGTGGTGACCCACTCGTCGGCGAACTTGACGTTCTCGGCGTAGTCCGGTGCCACGGCGATGACCTTCTGGCCGCGGTAGCGGGCCTCGGTCATCCAGTGCGCGTCCGGCGTGCGGGTCAGCGGGACGTTGGAGCCCCACATGATCAGGTATCCGGCGTCCCACCAGTCGCCGGACTCGGGGACGTCGGTCTGGTCGCCGAACATCTGCGGCGAGGCGTTCGGGAGGTCGGCGTACCAGTCGTAGAAGGAGAGCATCGGCGCGCCGATGAGCTCGTTGAAGCGGGCGCCGGAGGCATAGGAGACCGGGGACATCGCCGGGATCGGGGAGAACCCGGCGATCCGGTCCGGCCCGTGGACCTTGACCGTGTGGACGTAGGCGGCGGCGATGAGTTCCTCGACCTCGGCCCAGGTGGAGCGAACGAGGCCACCCTTGCCGCGGGCACTCTTGTAGGTGCGGGCCTGCTCGGGGTCGGAGACGATGCTCGCCCAGGCGTCGACCGGGTCGGGGTGGATCCGCTTCGCCGCGCGGTACAGGTCGAGGAGGACCCCGCGCACGTAGGGGTAGCGGACCCGCGTCGGGGAGTAGGTGTACCAGGAGAACGCCGCGCCGCGGGGGCAGCCGCGGGGTTCGTACTCCGGCTTGTCCGGCCCGGCGCTCGGGTAGTCGGTCTGCTGCGACTCCCAGGTGATCACGCCGTCCTTGACGTAGACCTTCCAACTGCACGATCCGGTGCAGTTGACCCCGTGCGTGCTGCGGACCACCTTGTCGTGGGCCCAGCGGTCCCGGTAGAAGGAGTCGCCCTGACGTCCGCCCTGGGCGTGGATCGAGCGTTGGTCGTCCGAGACCCGAGCCTTGGTGAAGAAGCGCCGGGTGCCCACGAGGGCCGCGGTGAGCGGGCCGTCGAGGGCGGGGGAAGCCGGGTATGCCGGTGCGGCCGGGTCGCTGGTCATGCGCTCTGTCCTTCGATGGGGGCTGCGGGGGAGGTGCTCGGATCGGCGGCGCCGGAGGCGCTGCGGAAGTGGGCGTGGGTGGTCACGTGCGCGCGGCAGAGGAAGGGTGCGACGAACGGCTCGAGGCTGATGTCGGCCTCCTCCTCACCGAGTTGCTCCATCGCGCCGGCGATCAGGCCGCGGTGGATGCCACAGACCACGGCCGGGTTTCGGCGGGCGAGGTCGAGGAAGGGGCAGTGGGCCAGGTTGATCCGGGCCGTCCGGCCACCGTTGGTCGTCATCACCTCGGGGGTGTAGCCCCACTCCCCGAGGACGTCGACCATCTCGCCGACCTTGGACAACCAGCGTCCCGGGGTGTCGGCCGGAGGGGACTGGGTGGCGGCCACGTGGTCCCGAGCCCACCGCCGGCCGGCCTCGGCCGGGGTGAGCGGGCGGCCATCCTCGACCGCGGCGAAACTGTCGGCGAGCAGGCTCGCGAGGATGTTCAGGCTGTCCCCGTCGCGCTGGGAGGTGCTGTTCAGCGATCCGGGGGCCACGGCATACAGCTTCTTGGGGCGCCCGGCGCCGGCCTGCTTCTGGAACGAGGACTCGAGGAGTCCGCCGGCGACCAACTGGTCGAGGTGGAACCGGGCCGTCGTGACGTGCAGGTCGATGACCTTGCACAGTTGCGCGGCGGTCATCGCGCCGCGGGTGCTCAGGGTGTCCATGATGAGCCGACGGACCGGCGATCCGAGCAGACTCGCCCCGGAGGAGACCTCGATCGACATGCGCTGCCCTCCCTGAATTAACGGAACTTGCTCCGTTATATCGCAGATCCTCGAGGGGGTCAAAGGCGACCGGAGGGTGCGGCGCCGCAGGTGGGGCCTGCGCTCCCGCCGAAAATCGTTGCGTGAGTAAGTGAGGGCGACCTGTGTGGGGGATCGCACAGCCGAATCAGGATTTAGAGGAAAAGGCGACTTGACGCGGTGAGCGGGTTCGGGTGTAGCCTCGCGAACGACTTTTAGAGGAACGCATTCGTTCAAATGGAGGAAGCCATGTCCGCCGCAACTCCCGAACTCGCCGTCGGTGACCGCCCCGGGGCCGGGCCCGACGCCCGAGGGGCTCGCCGGGTGCTCGTCATGTCGACGATCGCCTTCACGCTGATGTTCGCGGTCTGGTTGATGTTCGGGATCCTCGGGGTGCCGATCCAGAAGGAACTCAAGCTGACCGACCCTCAGTTGGCCTGGGTCTCGGCGGTCGCGGTCCTCAACGGGTCGATGTGGCGACTGCCGGCGGGGATGCTCACCGACCGGATCGGGGGCCGGGTCGTGACGATCGCGATGCTCCTGCTGACCGCGATCCCCTGCTTCTTCCTCACCCACGCGACGACCTACGGCGCATTGCTCATCCTCGCCTTCCTCGTCGGCTTCGCCGGCAACCTCTTCAGCGTCGGCATCGCGTGGAACTCGGCCTGGCAGCCGAAGGAGCACCAGGGCTTCGCGCTCGGGGTCTTCGGCGCCGGCAACGTCGGCGCCTCGGTCACCAAACTGCTCCTGGTCCTCGTGCCGACGATCATCGCGGGCACGGCCGGACACGTCTACTTCGGGATCTTCAAGGGCGGCTGGCGGATCTTCCCGTCGATCTACACCGTGTCCCTGATCGTCGTCGCTCTGCTCGTCCTCGTCGTCGTGCCCCGCAAGGACCACGTCGGCGGAGCGGGGAAACCGTTGCGGGAGATGCTCATTCCGCTCAAGCACGTCCGGGTGTGGCGGTTCAGCCTCTACTATGCGGCCGTGTTCGGTGCGTACGTCGCGCTCTCCGCCTGGCTGCCCAAGTACTACGTCGACAACTTCGACATCCCGCTCAAGACGGCGGCCCTGCTGACGGCCACCTTCATCTTCCCGGCCTCTCTGCTCCGACCGGTCGGGGGCTGGTTCAGCGACCGGTTCGGCGCCCGCCGCGTCATGTACTGGACCTTCGGGGCAATGCTCGTGACCACCGGCCTGCTGATGATGCCCAACGGCCACCTCGTCATCCACCACGCGGACGGGACCGAAACCAGCCACCTCGCCTACACCCTGGGGCTGATCCCGTTCGCCTTCCTCGTCTTCCTCCTCGGCTGCGCGATGGGCATCGGCAAGGCCGCGGTCTACAAGCACATCCCTGAGTACTTCCCCGACAACGTCGGCTCGGTCGGTGGCCTCGTCGGGATGTTCGGCGGGCTCGGGGGCTTCTTCCTGCCCCCGCTGTTCGCCTACACCAAGGAGTGGTCGGGCTTCCCGACGAGTACGTTCTTCGTGCTGTTCCTCCTCACGATCGCGTGCTTCGTCTGGATGCACCTCACCGTCGTGAAGATGCTCCACGCCGAGTCGCCGACCCTGGCCCGCGACTTCGAAACGCCCACCGCCGCATCGGCCGCCGCTCGCTGACGGCCCCGCACGACAACCAGCCCTACGGCATACGAGAAGAAGGAACGACTCATGAGCGCAACACCGCCAGCATCCGTCCGCAAGGGTGAGTGGCTCGAGGCCTGGGACCCCGAGAACGAGGCGACCTGGGACAAGGCCCTGGCCTGGAAGACCCTCTGGATCACCACGTTCTGCCTGACCCTGGCCTTCATCGCCTGGTTCCTCCCCAGCGCGATCATCCCCAAGCTCAACGCCCTGGGCTACACGTGGACCAAGGGCCAGCTCTACTGGATGGCCGCGATGCCCGGCCTGGCCGCCGGCCTCTTCCGGCTCTTCTGGATGGTCCTCCCGCCGATCATGGGCACCCGCAAGATGGTCTCCCTGACCACGCTGCTGCTGGTCGCCTCGACGCTGGGCTGGGGCGTGCGGGTGCAGTCGCCGACCGCGCCCTACTGGGAGCTCATGGTGCTCGCCTTCCTCGCCGGGATCGGCGGCGGCGCCTTCTCCGGGTTCATGCCCTCGACGTCCTACTTCTTCCCGCGGTCCAAGCAGGGCACGGCCCTGGGTCTGCAGGCCGGCATCGGCAACTTCGGCGTCTCGCTCGTCCAGTTGCTCACGCCCTACCTCATCGCGATGAGCGGCCTGGCCATCTTCGGCGGCAGCCAGATCATGAAGACCGCCGGCAAGCCGGACAAGACGGTGTACTTCCAGAACGCCGCGTTCATCTGGATCCCGCTCATGGTCATCGGTGCCGCGCTCGCGTGGACGATGCTCAAGTCGGTGCCCGTCAAGGCCAACATCAAGCAGCAGTTCGACATCTTCAAGAACCAGGACACCTGGTGGATGACCCTGCTCTACATCATGACCTTCGGCACCTTCTCCGGTCTGTCGGCGCAGTTCGGCCTGCTGATGATCAACCTCTACGGTGCCGGCAACAGTGAGATCGTCAAGGGCGCCGGTGCCTCGGCCCAGTTGCTCGTCGACGGCTACACCGTGCCCGACCCGGTGAAGTTCGTCTTCCTCGGCCCGCTCATCGGTGCCGGTGCCCGCGTGCTCTTCTCGCCGCTCACCGACAAGATGGGTGGAGCGATCTGGACGCTCATCTCCGGCGCCGGCCTAGTCGGCTCGATCGTCTACACGATCGGCGGACTCACCCCCGACACCTCGTCGGCGCTCGCCCTGGACGCCGGGTTCAACCGGTTCCTCTACGGGATGCTCGCGATCTTCCTCTTCGCGGGGATCGGCAACGCCTCGACGTTCAAGCAGATGCCGATGATCTTCGAGCGCCGTCAGGCCGGTGGCGTCATCGGCTGGACCGGCGCCATCGCCGCCTTCGGCCCGTTCCTCTTCGGCCTGGGCCTGAACTTCCTCGGCGCGGTGCCGTTCTACTGGATCGGTGTCGTCTGGGCGGTCGGGTGCACGGCCCTCACCTGGTGGCGGTACGCCCGCAAGGGTGCCCCCAAGCCCAGCTGACCGGACCAGCATCACGATCAAGGCGAGGTATGCCGTGGGGCCAATCCCACGGCATACCTCGCCTCGCCGTTTGGGCAGGTTCGCCCACTGCGTCTGGACAGGCTCGCCGCAGTGCTTGGGCGGGTTCGTCCAACGGTGTCTGGGCGGGTTCGTCCAACGGTGTCTGGGCGGTTTCGCCCTGGTAGCTGGGGAGGAGGTTCGCCCTGGTGCCCGGACAGGTTCTCCACGGTGGGTGGGTTCGCCATGGTGCCTGGGCAGGTCGCCGCGGCGTTGTCGTCCCTCGGCTCGATGCCCCGTCCCTCATCCTGAGGGTGCGGCTCGTCGCCCTGCCTGAACCCTGCGTCGCCCCCTTGCGCAGGTCGATATCCGTTTGGTGCGCTCATCTCGCGCTGAGGAGTCCCTAGGGAGACGCACCGATGCGAGATGGACCTGCGAACCAGATTCCGACCTGCGAAGGTGGGTCATCACCCGGGGATTCGGGGCCCGAGGTGGCACCGTTCGATGCTGGGGGTCAATCGGCTAGGGGCCCGAGGTGAATCCGTTCGATGCCAGGGGTCAACCGGCTCTGGGCCCGAGGTGAATCCGTTCGATGCCGGGGGTCAACCGGCTCCGGGCCGGGGTCAACTGGCCCGCTTGGCTGGGGCGAGGTCGAACCAGGTGTTGCGCGCCGTGGCACGGATCCCCACCTCGGCGAGGACCTTGGCCAGGGCGCGCGGCTCCTTGGCGACCGCCCAGGTCCATCGGGCCACGCGAACCCGCCGACGCAGACGGTCCTCGCGCTGCTTCTCGCGCCAGAGGACCTCACCGGCCTCCTCGGCGCTGGCGCCCGGGGCGATGCGGTACTTGACCTTGCCGTCGAACTCGCCGACGACCCCGGGCCAGTCGAAGTCGACGACCCCGATCAGGCCGCACTCGTCGGCGTGCTCGACCTGGAGCAACGGGCGGGGCAGGTCGAGCAGGAACATCTGGGTCCGGGAGAGGCTCTCACCCGGCGACATCGCGCCGGGGTCCGCGAGGTCCAGCACCAGGCGGGCGGCGGTGCGCCCGTGGGCGCCGCGAGGGAGGACGTCCACCTCGGCGCGAAGGTCTTCGTGCGAGCACAGGGTGTGACGCAGGGCGTGGTCGGCGGCGGCGACGGCCGTGTGCAGGGTCTCGGTGCGGGCCAGGTCCACCACGGTGCGGGCCGCCGAGGTGACGAGGATCCCGTCGCGGCTCACGGCCTCGGTCGCGGGACCGAGATGTGGCCGGACGAACACCGAACCTCGCCGCCGACCGCCCTCGACGTGGGTGTGCACCCGCGTGGGCCAGGGCTCGATACGTGGAAGCCCCCAGATCGCCGCGGCCGAGGAGCGGCTGAACGTGGCCGGCGCGTCCATGCACAGAGCCGTGGCATGCACAAAGGCCGCGTGCCGCTGCTCCGGGGTCAGGGCGGCCCAGGTCGACTCCTCGACCCAGACGCCGTGCCGCACCTGGTGCATCGCCTCGCGCGTGGGCTCGACCCCGCGTCGGCGCAGGTCCGCGGCGTGCCGGAGGCAGCCCGGGTCGAAGGGCTGCGGCGCTGACGGACCGAACATCGCACCAGTCTGGGCCGACCGGGCCCGCCGGGCTCGCCGTCATCCACAGGCAGGGTCATTCGGCAGGTCGATCTCCGATTGAGGAGTCCATCTCGCATCGGGGCGCCCCGGTCCGGGCGCCCCGATGCGAGATGGACCTGCGAAACGAGGATCGACGCGCGGATCCGAACCGAGGAACCTGGGGCACGCTGGTGCCATGCCGGTCGCCCAACCCGTGATTCGTCCCCGGTCGGACTGGGGCGCCGACCTGCCCGCCCTCGGGGAGCTCCAGGTCGAGGAGGACGTCCGCTTCCTGCTCGTCCACCACACGGCCAGCCCCAACGTGGGCCCGGATGCGTCTGTCTCGCAACTGCGTTCGTTCTACGCCTACCACACCAGCACCGAGAAGGGCTGGCCCGACATCGCCTACAACTTCCTCGTCGACTCCGGCGGCCAGATCTGGGAGGGGCGCACGGGCAGCCTCGCGGGCCCGGTCCGTGGCGATGCGACGGGCGGTTCGCAGGGGCATGCGCTGCTCTGCTGCCTCATCGGCGACTTCGCGGCGGTCGCGCCCACCCCGGCGGCCACGGATGCGATGACCCACCTGCTCGCCTGGCTCGCCGGCCGGTATGCCGTGAGCCTGGCCGAGGGCGCGACCGTCACCTTCACCTCGCGAGGCTCCAACCGGTGGCCGGCGGGGTCGACGGTCACGACGCCGACGATCTCGGGTCATCGGGACATGTCCCAGACGTCGTGCCCGGGCGACACGGCATACGCGATGTTGGACACGACGTTCCGCCCCGGTGCGCGCGCGCTCGCGGCCGCGAGCGCCACCCCCGACGCCAGCCCCACGCCGCCACCCTCGGCCACCCCCACGGCCTCGCCGACGCCGACCGGGGGTCGAACTCCGACACCCTCCCCGTCGGGCGTGGCCGCCGCGCCGAGCCCCGCGCCGGGCGACCGTCCCTCGTGGCCGGTCACGGTGGCGGCCGTCGCCGGGGCGAGCGGCCTCGCGGCCCTGGGATGGGTGGTGAATCGACGGATGTCGCACCAGCCGCCGCGCTGACCGCACCCCTCCACGTCTAGGGTGCGGACATGTCCGACGATCCAGCCGGTCTTGGCGCCTCAGCGTGGAGCCTGGCCGCGTCGACGGTCGACGACATCCGACCCGGAGCGACCCGGTGAGGAACCGGGCGGCCTCGCACGCCCTCCTCGCTGCCACCCTGGTCACGCTCGCCGGCTGTGGCCTCGCTGGCACCGCCCCCGACGCTCCGGGCGCGAGCTCGTCGGCCAGTTACGCCCCCCGTCCGGACGCCGAACTCTACGCGGCGATCCGTGCGCTCGAGGGCGTCACCGACGTTCGGATCGACGACCGCGATGACATCAACGGCAGGGCCTACCTGGGTGATGTCTTCGTGGCCGCCGGCACTCCGGTCCAGACCGCCGTGGGCCTCCTCGATCACGCCAACGCCATTCTCTGGCAAGGGCGCCCGAATGCCGTCCTCAACATCTCCGTCGTGTCGGGCACCCCCCAGGACGTGCACCCGATGGCCGAGCAGGCAGCACTCGGCCTCTCCCAGAGCGGCCCCAGCTGGCTCAAGGCGGCGCGGGAGCGCTACGGCCCCCAACCCGGCACTGGTCTCCCGCCGGGGGCCTCGGCCTCGCCCTGAGGCCCCGACGGGCCCACCGGCTGCCACGTCCGGCCCCGTCGAAGTGGTCACACCGGTGCGCCGCGGGGCAGGCGGGACCGATAGGTTCGTGTCTGGTCCCTGACATCCCGGACGGAAGAGGCATCCGCGTGCGTATCGGTGTTCCCAAGGAGTCCAAGCCCGGCGAGCGCCGAGTCGCCGCCACCCCCAAGACGGTCGAGCAGTTGATCGGGCTCGGCTACACCGTCTTCGTCGAGACCGGAGCCGGCGCCCAGGCCTCGTATGACGACGGGGCCTTCGAGCGGGCCGGGGCCGACATCGTCGACGATGCGGTCTGGAACGCCGACGTGCTGCTCAAGATCAACGCGCCAACGGCGGCCGAGGTGGGCCACCTGCGCCCCGGTCAGACGCTCATCTCGCTGCTCGCCCCGGCGCTCAACCCGGAACTCGTCGACGCCCTCGCCGAGCGCGGGGTGACCGCGCTCGCCATGGACGCGGTGCCCCGCATCTCCCGGGCCCAGTCGCTCGACGTGCTCTCCTCGATGGCCAACCTCGGCGGCTACCGGGCCGTCATCGAGGCCGCCAACGAGTTCGGTGGCATGTTCACCGGCCAGGTCACCGCGGCCGGGAAGATGCCACCCGCCAAGGTCCTCATCGTCGGCGCCGGCGTGGCCGGGCTCGCCGCGATCGGCACCGCGAACTCGCTCGGTGCGATCGTGCGCGCCTTCGACGCCCGCCCCGAGGTCGCCGAGCAGGTCGAGTCGATGGGCGCCGAGTTCCTCAAGGTCGCCGTCGCCACCGAGGTGAGCACCGACGGCTACGCCAAGGAGATGGGGGAGGACTTCAACAAGGCGGCCGAGGAGCTGTATGCCGCGCAGGCTCGCGACGTCGACATCATCGTCACCACGGCGCTGATCCCCGGCAAGCCCGCCCCCCGGTTGATCACCGCGGAGATGGTCGCCTCGATGAAGCCGGGTTCGGTCATCGTCGACATGGCGGCCAGCAACGGGGGCAATGTCGCCGGCTCGGTCGCCGACGCCAGGGTGGTCACCGGCAACGGTGTGACGATCCTGGGCTACACCGACCTCCCGGGTCGCCTGCCGACCCAGGCCAGCCAGCTGTTCGGCACGAACATGGTCAACCTGCTCAAGCTGCTCACCCCCGAGAAGGACGGCCAGCTCACCCTCGACTTCGAGGACGTCGTCCAGCGGGGAGTGACCGTCGTCCGCGACGGCGAGAAGACCTGGCCACCACCGCCGGTGCAGGTGTCCGCGGCGCCGACCCCGGCGGCGGGCGCGCAGGCGGCGGCCGCCGGCGACCCGGCATACGCGAAGCCGGAGAAGAAGCCGATGGGAGCGGGAGCCAAGGTGGCCCTGCTCGGTCTCGTCGCGTTGGCGTTCCTCGCGGTGTCGGCGTTCTCGCCGGAGCCCTTCCTCGGGCACTTCATGGTCTTCATGCTCTCGGTGGTCATCGGGTTCTACGTGATCGGCAACGTCCACCACGCCCTGCACACCCCGCTGATGTCCGTCACCAACGCGATCAGCGGCATCATCGTCGTGGGCGCCCTTCTGCAAGTAGGGCATTCGGGGAAGCTGTGGATCTCCGTCCTCGCCTTCGTCGGCATCCTGGTGGCGAGCATCAACGTCTTCGGAGGGTTCACCGTGACCGGCCGAATGCTCCAGATGTTCCGCCGTGAGGAGGTCAAGCGATGACCCTCTCCCTGACCCTGGTGCAAGGGGCCTACATCGTCGCGGGGCTGCTCTTCATCCTCGCCCTGGCCGGGCTGTCGAAACACGAGTCGGCGCGGTCGGGCAACAGGTTCGGCGTCATCGGCATGGCCATCGCCCTCGTCGTCACCGTGGCGGCCGCCGTGGGCGGGATCGATGCCGCCCCCCTGGGTGCCGGCGGCGCCGACCGGCCCGGTTCGGGGATGGTCGGCTTCGGCCTGATCGCCGCGGCCATGGCGATCGGTGCCGCCATCGGCATCTGGCGGGCCCGGTCGGTCGAGATGACCGGCATGCCCGAGTTGATCGCGCTGCTGCACTCCTTCGTCGGTCTGGCCGCGGTGCTCGTCGGCTGGAACTCCTCCTACGAGGTCGCCGAGTTCGCCACCATCCACGACATCGAGGTGTTCGTCGGGGTGTTCATCGGTGCGGTGACCCTGACCGGCTCGATCGTGGCCTTCCTCAAGCTGTCGGCGAAGATCAAGTCCGCCCCCCTCGTCCTCCCCGGGCGGCACCTGCTCAACCTCGGGATCGTCGTCGCCTTCGTCGTCATGACGATCGCGTATGTCGTCACGCCGCACTCCTCGGTCGTCGTGCGTCAGTCCCTGCTCGGGGTCATGACGCTGCTCGCGTTGTTCCTCGGGTGGCACCTGGTCATGTCGATCGGCGGCGGGGACATGCCGGTCGTGGTGTCGATGCTGAACTCGTACTCCGGGTGGGCGGCGGCTGCGGCGGGCTTCCTGCTCAACAACGACCTGCTCATCATCACCGGTGCCCTGGTCGGCTCCTCCGGTGCCTACCTGTCCTACATCATGTGCCGCGCGATGAACCGCTCGTTCATCTCGGTCATCGCCGGTGGGTTCGGGGTCGAGGCGGGGTCAGCGGCAGCGGGTGACACCGACTACGGCGAGCACCGGGAGATCACGGCCCCCGGCGCGGCGGAGTTGCTGCGAGACGCCCGCTCGGTGGTCATCACGCCGGGCTACGGCATGGCGACGGCCCAGGCGCAGTATGCCGTGGCCGACCTCACGCGTCGCCTGCGTGACCGCGGGGTCAACGTGCGCTTCGGCATCCACCCGGTGGCGGGGCGGCTGCCCGGCCACATGAACGTGCTGCTCGCCGAGGCCAAGGTGCCCTACGACATCGTGCTCGAGATGGACGAGATCAACGACGACCTCAAGGACACCGACGTCGTCCTGGTCATCGGCGCCAACGACACGGTCAACCCGGCCGCGATGGACGACCCCGGTTCGCCGATCGCGGGCATGCCGGTGCTGCACGTCTGGGAGGCCAGGACGTCATCGTGTTCAAGCGCTCGATGGCCACGGGGTACGCGGGAGTGCAGAACCCGTTGTTCTTCAAGGAGAACAGCCAGATGCTCTTCGGCGACGCCAAGGCCCGCGTCGAGGACATCATCGCCGCCCTGTAAACAACCTTTCCCAACAACCTCTCCCAGTGCCAGTTTGGATACTGGGGTGCCACTTCGTAGGTGGCACTCCAGTATCCAAGGCCACCCGATGAGCCGGCCAGGTCGGGCTCCAGGCCGATCGCTGGCCCGGGGAGTCAGGCAGCGGTCGCGGCGAGCGCCCGGCGGATCTTGGCGAACAGGCGCACCGGGTGCTCGAGGTCGGCCCACTCCACCCGCACGACGATCCACCCCAGTGCCCGAAGCCGGTCCTCGCGAGCCTTCTCGGCGATCAGGACGGATGCGTCGCCCTCGGCATACTTGATCCGGCCGTCGAACTCGAGTGCCACCCGAGTCCCCTTGAGGACTCCGTCCATCCGCGCGAAGACCTGGCCCCGCGCGTCGCACACTTCGACCTGGGGCTCGAGTTCCCACCCGTCGAACGCCAGGATGCACCGCAGGCGGGACTCACCCACCGACTCGCTCCGCCCGTCCGCGAGTCTGGCCATCGCCTTCGGCCGACTCGACCACCGGATGGTCAGGTCCGCGATGTGCGCGTCCAGGTCGTCGACCGTGACCAGGCCGCGGTGCAGCGCAGCGTCGGCGCTGACGACACCGGGGACGATGCCGTGGTCGATCGCGAGCTCGGCCACCGCTGTCGCGACCGGCACGGCGGGCCCGTATGCCGTGTCGACCGATGCGCGCGCCGGTCGCCGAACGTGGACTCCGACGATCCCGCGGCCGCGATCCACGGGCCGACGGATGACCGGCCTGGCAAGGTCGCATCCCCACACCGGGAGCCCATGGGCGAGGGCGGCGCTCACGCTGGCGAGCACGGCGTCGGGGTAGGCCATCAGGGCGGCACGGCATCGTCGCAGGTGGAGCTTCTCGGCAGCGTCGGGACCGGCGGCCGGCTCGAGGAGTGAGCTCACGGCATACACGCCCCGGAGTTGACGGGTGAGCAGCCCGGCGCCGCACCAGCCGGAAATGACGAGACGATTGACGCCCAGTCCTTCCATTTGGCGGGTGGTGACCAGCCCGTGTTGATCGGCGGCCAGAGCGAGCAGCGCAGGGTCGAGGAATGACATGCAGCGAGCGTGGGCGCCAAGACCCGGACGCGGAAGCCCCGGCGTCCAGCCCTGTGGACGACACGCGGGTCTCGTACGGCCTGTGGACAGGCCATCGGGAGACTTTGGCTACAGGAGTGCCACCTACAAAGTGGCACCCCAGTGTGCAAACTGGCACTGGGAGAGGTTGTTGGTGGGTCGGGGAGGCTCAGCGGCCTTCGAACCACTCCCCGGGCGGGAAGAGCAGTTCGTCGGTGCGTTCCTCGCGGATGGAGCTGCGGGTCTGGGGGCGTGACCCGAAGCGGTCGGTATGCCGTGCGCCTCCGCCCGCGCGCCGCCGCCGGTTCGTCCGCCCGGAGGCCTCCGCTTCCGGCAGTGGGACGGCCGGGCGTACCGGGATCTCGTCGGTGTCGGCGCGGCGGAGACCGGGCTCTCGGTCGGCGCTGCGATAGACGACCTGCTCCACGGCGGGGGCGCGGACCGGGATCCCCACGGTCGTGCGCCCGTCGGCCCAGGCCGGGGCGAGGTCCAGGGCGTCGTCGATCCGCCGGTCGCGGGAGCGGCGCAGGGCGCTCCGACTGACCGGCAACCCGAACGCTCGAAGGTCGCTCTCGTCATACCCCTCGTCGCTGGCCGGCCCGGCGGCCGATGGGCCCCCGCCCGAGGGGGGCGCCGGGGGTCGCCCCGGCCCCCCGGCCGGTCCGCCCGGGGTGCCCGAGCCGCCGGGGGTGCCCGGTCCGCTCGAGGGTCTGGGGCCGCCGGCCCGTCCCGGAGGCGGCTGGCGGTGCTGCTCGTCGCCGTCGTCCCCGAACCCGTCCTCGCCCTCATCCCCGTCGTCGCCGAAGAGCACCTCACAGATCCGCCGGTAGTGCTCGTCGGCGTGCGGGATGAAGCCGATGTGGCTGAGCGCCTGATGCTGGCCGGCGGACTCGAGGGTGAAGTCGCCGTAGCCGAGCAGCCGGCCCAGGATCGAGCGTTTGAAGCTCAGGTCGGTCACCTTGAGCAACGGCATCATGTCGACCCGCCGGTGAATGAACCCGTAGAACATGAGGAAGCGCTTGTCGGTGGCCACGAACCAGTCGCGCCGCCAGTTGAGCACCACCCAGCCGACCCACCCGAGGCTGACCAACCACGCGAACCAGAGGATCTGACTCATCACCATGCCGGCACTGGACGCGGGTGCGGTGACGTCGACATAGATGGCCAGGGCGAGCAACAGGGCGGAGAGCAGGAAGGGGCGAATGTGCCCCATCCAGTGCCGACGGACGGCGACGACGACGGTCTCGTCGCGGATCACGTAACGCTGCAGGTCGCGGTCCAGCCGGTGCAGGATGTGACCCCGGAGGCCGGGCGGGGTGAGCTGCCGCGCCATGGCAGCGGCCTCAGCGGCGGATCAGCGCGTCGAAGAACTTCGCGACGTTCTTGACCCCGTTGGCGAGGATGTCCCACACGTTGCCGACCATGGCCGCCGCCTCGGCGGGCGAGACGAAGATGGCATACAGCACGAAGATCACCAGCAACCACAGGATGATCTTCTTCACCGGGGGCATGGAACTCTCGTCTTCGTTCGGGGGCGCGCGACGTCGCGCCGACTCTCACACATCATGACGGATGTGACGGATGTGACGAGTGAGGCGGGCCCGGGCGTGTCGGCCCGGCCGCCGACTCGGTCAGTTGACCACGCCGTAGAGCCGGTCACCGGCGTCGCCGAGTCCGGGGACGATGTAGCCGTGCTCGTTGAGCCGCTCGTCGATCGAACCGGTGACCAGCGTGATCGGGGGCGCGATGTGAGCGAGGCGCTCCTGCAGGTGCGCGATCCCCTCGGGAGCGGCGAGCAGGCAGACCGCGGTGATGTCGGAGGCGCCGCGGTCGACGAGGAACTGGATGGCGTCACCCATCGACCCGCCGGTGGCCAGCATCGGGTCGAGCACGTAGACCTGCCGGCCGGTGAGGTCGTCCGGGAGCCGGTTGGCGTAGGTCGTGATCGCCAGCGTCTCCTCGTCCCGCTGCATCCCGAGGAAGCCGACCTCGGCGCTCGGCAGGAGTCGGGTCATCCCCTCGAGCATGCCGAGCCCGGCGCGCAGGATCGGGACGATGAGCGGCTTCGGGTTGGCCAGCTTGATCCCGGTCGTCGGCGCGACCGGGGTGACGATGTCGAAGGGTTCGACGCGGACCTCGCGGGTCGCCTCGTACGCCAGCAACGTCATGAGCTCCTCGGCCAGCCGGCGGAAGGTCGGGCTGTCGGTGCGCTCATCGCGCAGGTAGGTCAACTTGTGGGCGATCAGCGGGTGATCCGCGACATGGACGCGCATGGGCGAAACTTACCGCGTGACCCTCGACCCCCGGTATGCCGTGGCCATGGCCTCCGCGATCGACCTCGCCGCGGCGGCCGGTCGGCGAGGAGACGTCCCCGTCGGGGCCCTGGTGCTCTCCGCCGACGGGGAGGTGCTCGGCGAGGGCGCGAACACCCGCGAGCAGGACGGTGACGTCCTCGGCCACGCGGAGGTGGTCGCGCTGCGGGCGGCCGGACGGCATACCGGCTCGTGGCGACTCGACGACGCGACCCTTGTCGTCACCCTCGAGCCGTGCCCGATGTGCTGCTGGGCGGCGCAACAGGCCCGGATCGCCCGGGTCGTGTTCGGTGCCTGGGACGACAAGGCCGGCGCCTGCGGGTCGGTCTGGGATCTGGCCCGGGACCGGCGCGCCCTGCACCCGATGGAGGTCATCGGGGGAGTCCGCGGGCAGGAGTGTGCACGGTTGCTCGCGGACTTCTTCCGAGGGCGCCGCTGAACGTCGCGAGAACTCTCGCGCCAACCCGGTGCCGGCTGTCGGTGGTGGCCCCTAGCGTGGAGCCATGATCGATCACTTCGGTATCAACGTCGCCGACCTGGCCGCGGCGAGCGCGTTCTACGACACCGTCCTCGGGGTGCTCGGCCACCGACGCCTGATGGACGTCGGGGTGGCCATCGGCTACGGCACCGAGCAGCCCGCGTTCTGGATCTCCGGCGGGGAGGTCGCGTCGGGCCCGAATCGCGAGGTCCACCTCGCCTTTTCCGCGCCCTCGGCGCAGGTGGTGCGGGACTGGTATGACGCGGCCCTCGCGGGGGGCGCCGAGCCCCTGCACGCCCCGCGCCTGTGGCCCGAGTACCACCCGGGGTACTTCGGTGCCTTCGTGCGCGACCCGGACGGCAACAACGTCGAGGCCGTCTGCCACACGGCGGCGGACGGCGACTGACCGCGCCGGGCCCGCCGCACGGGTCCCATTCAGTCAGCGTTCATGGACAGGCGCCACACTGGTGCCATGGATGCGTTCCTCGCCCAGGTCCTCGACCAGCCCCCCTGGCTGATCTATCTGGTGACTTTCCTGGTCGTCTTCGTCGAGGACGCGTTGTTCGTCGGCTTCGTCGTGCCCGGTGAGACGGTGGCGATCCTCGGGGGCGTCTCGGCGAGCCTGGGACACACGGAGCTGGGGTGGATGCTCCTGGGTGTGGTCCTGGCGGCGATCATCGGGGACTCGGTCGGGTATGAGGTCGGGCGGCTCTGGGGGCATCGGGTGCTCGAGGCCAAGATCCTGCGCAGGCGCACGACCCAACTCGACCGGGCCAAGGACTTCCTGCGCCGTCGCGGCGGGTCGGCGGTCTTCCTCGGCCGGTGGACCGCGTTCTTCCGGGCCGTCATGCCGGCCCTGGCCGGGTGGTCCCGGATGGAGTACCGCGTCTTCCTGCCCTGGAACGCCGCCGGCGGCATCCTCTGGGGCACGGTCGTGGTCCTCGGTGGCTACTTCGCGGGCCTGTCGTACCAGACCGTTGCCAAGTGGCTCGGTGGTGGAGCGACCGCGATCGTCGCCACCATCGTCGTCGTCGCGCTCGTCGTGTTCCACCTGCGCAAGCGGGCTCGCCAGCGGGCGATCGAGCGGGCGGCGCGCGCTGCCTCCGGCGCCGTGGCCGCTCCCGAGGTCGCACCCTGACGTCGAGCCCCGGGTGGTCCCGGGGCGGGTCCCACCGATTTCGTCCGCCGTCCGCCCCTGCAGTACCCTCGTCGGCGGTGGCGTGTCCGAGCGGCCAAAGGAGCACGCCTCGAAAGCGTGTGTGGGGGTGACTCCACCGTGGGTTCAAATCCCACCGCCACCGCCAGGGGCTGATGACGTTTCTCGCGTCATCGGTTGACGAAATCGCGGGACGCCCGCCCAGACCCCTCTCGTGGGGTCTGGGCGGGCGTTTCTCGTTGCGCCGCAGCTCGGTTCGCGCCGGTACGGTGCTTGGCGGGCTGGGAGAAAGGGGCTGGAGCCCCCGCCACGGCGGGGGCTCCAGCGGGTTTCCGGGCAGGACGGCGCGACCGCGGGGGTCAGGCTGCTTCGTCTATGTCGGGGTCCCGGTCGGCGGGTTCGTTGTCGTCGGGCGGGTCCGTCGCGCCTTGGGGCGTGAACGGGTAGGGACGTGGAGGCCGGGTCCGGCGGACCACGTAGAGGCCCGAGTCGGGGAGCCCTTGGTCGCGGGCTTCTTCAAGGAACCGGGCGACCTTCCGTATGGAGGCGGCGGTGACGAGGAGGGTGAGCAGGATCGTGTTACCGGCGAGGCCGCGGATACGGCGCCGCCCGGCGTTGGCGATGGCCTGGTGGGCGTCATCCTTCGCGAACCCGTGGAAGCCCTCCTGCGACTGGCGCAGCCGCCGGTACGTGTCGCGCCACGCACGGGGGCCGTAGGGGAGCGCCTGCCGGTGCGCGAGGTGGTCGTGGCGGGCGGAAGCGCGGATCACCTCGGTGCGGCAGGGCGCGGGCGGGTTGCCCTTCACCTCGGCGATCAGGTTGATGGTGAGGCGGGCGTCGATCTTGCGGCCGTCGGGGGTGCGGGTGACGGCGCGGGTGCCCATGCTCCCGGGCTTCAACGCGCAGGCAGCGACGGCGGAGCGCGCCCCGCCCGTGGCGGGGCAGGCCCACCGGATCGGGACCCTGACCGGTCCGGCGAGGGTCTGGACGCGCTCGTACTCGTGGGGCCGCATGCGGTAGCGGGCGCGCTCTGCGAGGCGGGTCTCCCGCGTCTCCTCGTCGATGAGCCCGTCGCGGTAGTCGAGGTTGGCGTTGGCGAGCTCATCGGGAAGGCTCGCACAGTAGTAGTCGCCCTCGACGTGGACCATGCCGTTCAAGGACCCGTTCCTCCCGAGCATCCGGCGGGGCAGCCACGTGAGGGGCTTGAACCCGGCCTGGAACACCTGCTCGTGGAAGCCCTCGTCCGTCAACGACGGGTGCAGCCCGACCGCCGCACCGGGATGACCTGCCGGACGTCCGCGGCCGTCGGCAGCGCAGGTGCGTGCGAGCCCGTCGCCTTCGCCGTCCTCGCGGCGCGGCGGGCCGGGCGCTTGCGGGCCGCGTCACGAGCGCGGCGTTCCACGTCCTTACGGTCCCCGTCGCGGGAGTCCCGGCGGGTCATGCGTCCCTCCGGCGGAGCCACCGGGCCGTGTCCTCCGCCGGAGGGCAGGGCCGTAACGGGAAGGAGCTCTTGCAGGGAGCACATGCTGGACAGGCCGGCCGCGTCCATGAGGACCGTCAACGGCGCCCCGGACTCCATCTGCCGGGCGATCCACGTGTTCGGTAGCCGTCGCATGGTCAGGTACGCCGGCGGCTTCTCCGCCTTCAGGGCGGACTGCATGGACCGGTGAGCGCGGACGCGTACGGACGGTCCGAGGACGGGCGAAGCATCATCCGTCCCGGTGGCACAGTGCCGGCGAGCGCGGCGACCCGGTCCTCCCATTCGGCGTCGACGGTGACTCGGCGGATCCGGCCGGTTCCACGCGTGGCGATGTGCACGTGCACGCCGTGCTCGTCGCGTGTGACGTGCTCAGGGCGGGCGTGCCCGAGCTCGGACCGGTGAAGTCCGGCGCCACGACCGAACGCGATGATCGTCTTCATCTGGTGGCGGCGCAGGCTCGTGGACAGGCTCCGCGCCCACTGCCAAGCGTCGGCCTCCTGCTCGCGGGTGAGGGGCAGGCCAGGCGGGTCCTGCGTGATCGGCACCGACTCCGGCCGGTGCCCGATGAGCAGCCCCGCGATCAGTTCCAGCCGGCTGATGTACCCGGCACGGGTGCCGCCGGGCTTGTCGGCGTGGAACTGGTGCACGTAGCGGGCGATGACCCGTTCGGTCAGGAGGTGTTCCCGGGTGATCGGCTGGCCGGTCGCGACCGCCCACCGCGCGAGGCCGCCGACGATGGTGAGGGAGTAGTTCACCCACGGCGCTTGCACCGGCTGCGGAGCCGCGGGCAGCGCATCCAGGACCGCACGGCGAGTGAAGTCGGCCGCGTCCGACGGCAAGCGGGGGTGGCCCTTGTAACGGCCCACGCGGTAGATCGCGTCCGCGAGCGCCGCTTCCGTGTCCGGGTGGCCGGGGTCGCCCCGGTACATCAGCGACCGCCACCAAGCGGGCAGGTGCGGCTGGTGCCGGCACCGGGGCACATCCATGCAGCCGGCGTGGTGGCGGGCCCAATCGACGGAGGGCCACTGCGCTTCCTCGTCGTACATTCGCCGCTCCCGGTGTTCAGTAGGATGAACACCCGTATTGGACCGTCCGGTCCGCCCTCGCCACCCACATGCGCGCGAACGGTCTCGGAGTCCGACAGATCGCCGCCGCCGCCGGGCTCAGCCCCGGCACAATCGTCGCCGTCCGCGACGGCACCACCCGCGTCGAAGCGCGTGTCCTCGCCCGGCTGGAAGCCGCGCTCGGCACCCCCTCTGGCCCAGGGACCTGCCGCGCCCCTGACAGTGCGGCCTGCGGACCCGCCGCTTCCCTCTGTTCCGCCGCGTACCGCAGACGTGTGCTCTGATCCATGCCGGCCAGGGTCCGCGGACGGGCAGACACCCGATGACGTCATCACCCTCGGCCCGGTCGGCGGACCGCTTGGCGACCCTGCGCCCGGACCTGTAGCAAGGCGAGGTGGCGCGCCTCCCGTACGGCCCCAACAAGACAACGGGCACCTGCATCGAGTGCGGTTCACCCGTCACCGGCCGCCGGCAACGCTGCGACACCCACTGAGAAGCGAACCGACGCAGCCGCTGGAAGGCCAACACCCGCAGGTACCGCACCCGCACCGACCGGGCGCAGTCCATCGCCGCAGTCATCGCCGAGCTCGGCGCTGCGGACGAGAGCATCGGCGCGAGCCGTGCCCTCATCGAGGAGGACATTGAACCCGCCGTCTTCGCCCTCGACCCCCCACCAGCCCTCGAACAAGCGCTCATCGCCCTGTCCGACAACCTCGCGGACGCTCAGGGGCGCCTGCACGACGCGCTGCGGCGCCTGGGCGCAGACCCATGACGCCGGCCGATACCGGATCCACGCAGCACGCCACGCGACTGCGATGTCGGCGGCAGTCGTTAGCCTCGGAGGCCACACGACAGGAAGTAGGGGATTGCATGTCCGGTAACGAGGCGCTCAGCGCCCGCAACAACACGCCAGCCGACGAGTTCTACACCCAGCTAAGCGACATCGAGGCCGAGCTTCGCCACTACCGCGACCAGTTCAGGGACAAGGTCGTGTTCTGCAACTGCGACGACCCGTTCGAGAGCAACTTCTTCAAGTACTTCGCGATGAACTTCAACCACTTCGGTCTGAAGAAGCTCATCGCCACCTCCTACGCCGGGTCACCCATCACCGGCCAGCAGATCCCCTTGTTCGAGATGGCCGGCCTCCGCGAGACACGCCCCATCCGTGACGTGTACAAGGTCGAGATCACCGAGGTCCCCGACCTCAACGGCGACGGAGCGATCGACCTGCTCGACGTCGAGCACCTCCTCCGCCACGACTCGAACGCGATGACCCCACTAGACGGGGACGGGGATTTCCGCAGCCCAGAATGCGTCGCGCTCCTCGATGAGGCCGACATCGTCGTCACCAACCCCCCGTGGAGCCTCATCCGGGAGTTCATCCCCCTCTTGGTCGAGCGTGAAAAGCAGTTCCTCGTCCTCGGCGATCAGAACTTCATCACCTACCGCGAGATTTTCGAGCAGATCCTCGCAAACAAGCTGTGGTTCGGGTACAACAACGGCGGCACCAAGTGGTTCCGGGTGCCCGACGACTACGAGATCAAGACCGAGAGCCGCAAGAAGGTTGTCGATGGGGTGAAGTACTTCAGCATGGGCCGCGCCTACTGGTTTACGAACCTAGACACGACCCGACGGCACGAAGCGCTCACCCTTTACAAGCGCTACAACCCCGATGAGTTCCCGCACTACGACAACTACGACGCGATCGAAGTCGCCAGAGTCAACGAGATACCCGCCGACTACACAGGCGCGATGGGAGTGCCCATCACATTCCTCGACAAGTACAACCCCGACCAGTTCGAGATCTTGGGCTGGACGCGTGGCCGAGACGAGTTCGACGCCCGACCGACGAAACGGTACGTGAACGCCAAGCAGGTCAAGACCAACGGCAGCGAGTCCAACGGCGGAAAGGTCAACACTGGTGCGACCCTGCTGGTGGAAAAGCGGCCCGCCACGGGCGACGTGTACGTAGCCGACGGCACCGACGGCTACCTCGTCCAGACCTACCGGCGTGTCATCATCCGCGCACGACCCACGACCTGAGAGGACTTCTCGTGAAGATCGAGCTGAAGCCCGTAACCATCCGTGACGTTGCCGAGAACTACGTCGACAACGACGAGGACGGTGTCGTCGGCTACGACGGAAAGCTCAACATCCGGCCCAAGTACCAGCGAGAGTTCGTGTATGACGCCAAGCAGAGGGCAGCCGTGATGGCGACGATCCGCAAGGGCTTCCCGCTGAACGTCATGTACTGGGCGGTCAACGAGGACGGCACGTTTGAGGTCCTCGACGGGCAGCAACGCACCATCTCGTTCTGCCAGTACGTCGCCGGGGACTTCTCCATCGAGATCGACGGGCATCCGATGGCTTTCCACAACCTCACGCAGCCGTTGAAGGACCAGATCCTCGACTACCCGCTGATGGTGTACGTCTGCGAGGGGAACGACCAGGACAAGCTCGACTGGTTCCGCACCATCAACATCGCCGGTGCGGAGCTCACCGACCAAGAGCTCCGCAACGCCGTCTACACGGGTACGTGGCTTACGCACGCCAAGTCCATCTTCTCCAAGACGAACGGTGCCGCGTACGGGCTCGCGAGCAAGTACGTGACGGGTTCTCCTATCCGGCAGGAGATGCTGGAGAAGGCGTTGAAGTGGAAGTCGGGGGGCGACATCGAGAAGTACATGTCTGACCACCAGCACGACCAGAACGCGAACGAGCTGTGGACGTACTTTCAGAACGTCATCTGGTGGGTCCAGCAGACGTTCACGACGTACCGCAAGGAAATGAAGGGACTTGACTGGGGGCCTCTGTACGACCGGTTTAAGGACGACCAGCTCGACACCGCTGACCTTGAGCAGCGCACGGCGAAGCTCATGCAGAACCCGGATGTGACCCGACGGAAGGGAATCTACGCGTACCTGCTCACCGGCGAGGAGAAGCACCTGAGCATCCGCCATTTCGACGACAACCAGAAGCGTGAGGCGTACGAACGGCAGGCGGGGAAGTGTGCGAAGGGCACCCACTGCGTCGATCCCGGGAACGCTGACGGGGAGAAGGTGTTCGATATCGGGGACATGGAGGCCGACCATGTGACTCCATGGTCGAAGGGTGGCAGGACCGACGCGGAGAACTGCCAGATGCTGTGCCTGCCCTGCAACCGTCGCAAGGGCGGTCTGTGACGGCGCGTGGCGTCGGCTGCAGCGCGCGACACGGGGAGGGAACGTCGGTGCCCGCCGGTAACCTCAACCCGTGCCACCTATGAGGCTCAGCCCTGACGCGTTGCAGCCAGCAGCGCTGGCGCGGGACGCGCAGTTCCGGTCCCTAGCCGCGCTGGTCGTCGCCTCCGGAACGAACAGCCTGGGCGCGCTGCGCGAGCTGGCTAAGGCGGCGGGCCACGAGACCGCTCTCGACTGGCTTCTCGCGTTGGACTTGTCCGAACAGCAGTGGTCGGAGGCACGCCAAGCACTCCCGTCGACGATCCCGTTGAGCCCGCTCGCTGAGCGAGCACTCACCGGTCTGTCGAAGTCCGCGCTGGAGGCGCCCGCGTCAGAGCGGGCGGCAGCAGTCGCCCGCCTGATCGCCGCCGGACCGTCGTCCCCAGGCCGGATCAAGGCGGCGAGGACTATCGCTAGGACCGGTCCGGCGACAGGCGTTCTGCATGATGCGGCGTTCAGTGTTCTCGCGGCGACGAACGACCCGAAGGATCGACCGCTCCTGCTGAGGGATGCGACACGGCAGGACGTTCCCTTGCCCGAACGGCTCCAACGCTTGGACGCACTGGGCGGGTTCACGAAACCCGCCGAGAGAACCGCAGCGGAGGCCATGCTGACCGAGCTGGGCAGCTTCTCCGGGTCCGTCGACGCCGCCGTGGTGGGACGGAACGCGGCACGGCTCGATGCCCGCTGGTTCACGACTTGGTTCTACTCGCCCTGGCCCTATTCGTTCGAGCGGCTTGCCACACGAGAGTTCGGAGAGGAGATGGGCCGTGCACGGCTGTCCGGTCTCGTCCGCGACACGATGACGCCAGACCAGGTGAGTAGCGTGTATGCGGCCGCCGACGGGCTCGGGTGGGAGGACGATGCTGCGGTCGCTGTCGCGCTCGTCACCGCCGGCCACGCCCTCCCGGACGGAGGAGCCCGGTACCTCAGAGGCCGAGACGGCTCTCCAGCGGTGCAGCCCGTCGGCTGGCACGTGCTGCTCGCCGACGCCTCGGGCCGGATGATCCCCGCATTCGCTGAAGCAGCTACCCCGGATACCGTGTCCGCCGCGGCGAGCGCCCACGCAGACCATCCTTCGGCCGTGCGCACGTTCGCCGGCGTCACCTCCCAGATGTCCCCCAGGATGTCCCGGCCTGAGCCGACCAGCGGCCGCCGCGAACCGGACGCCGACTGGATCACCATGGTGGTGGATCTCACAGCCAAACTGGGCCGCCCGTTCCTGCAAGCCCTCGCCCCTCACTTCCGGGGAATCGTCGCCCCTCGCGCCGTCCTCGACCTCATAGCCGACGACGAGGCCACCGAGCGTGCGTACCTGGAGGTCGGTGCCGTGACGGAGATCGTCGGGCACGCCACCGGCGCGTCTGCCGCCGCACGACTTCTCGGACGGTTCAGCAGTGACCTGGGCCGCGACCACATCGAAGCGCTTCTCGCAAAGGTAGGAACGTCGGACCAGCAGGCGTGGTCGAACGCCTTGTCGTCAGTCGCCCGCAGCCATGCCGACTTGGTCCGCGAACGCGCACGCGACCTCATCGACGGCCTTGCTGCACCCGTTCAGGCGCACCGACCCGCCCCTGAGGTCGTCGCCAGCGCCGTCCGGGTCGCACTCACGTGCGGTTTGGCGGACGAGGTCGACGAGGAAGCTCTGTCACGGTTGGGAGCGCTCCTCGACTCGCACAGGCACCCCGAACTCGTGCAGGTCGCCTGCGACTGGGCAACCTCACTGGATCCCGACGAAGCAGACTTGGAAGCCGTCGTACGAGCCGCGGTCGACGCCGACGCCCGCAGGGCGGTCGAGCACCCAGGTCTGACTACGCTCCGTGCGCACCTCGCACGAGTGCTCGTCGGACGGGCCTACGACCCCGCGCTGCCGACGGCTGAACGCGCCGACTCGTTGGAGCTCGCCGCCGAGTCGGACGTCGCGCTCACGTACTCCGCGGCGGTCGACCTTGCCGGCAGCGACGACCCCGACGTGAACGTGGCAGCGGCGCGAGTCCTCAACCGCGCTGACGTGCGGGCCGAGGACATCCCGAGGCTGAAGGCTGTGCTCGACGCCGAGACCGACGCCACCGCCCGCGACCTGTACAGCCAAGCGCTCACGCGCGTGCACGCGCGGGCCGCCAACGACGCGATCCACCGGCTGCTCGGCCTCACGGAGGAAACCGCCTCGACCGCAGTAGTAGCGGCCGTCGCCCCACGCGACGGGACCGACCAAGCGGACAGACTCGTCCACGCCGTGAACGACGTCCTCCAGACCAGTAACGGATCGCCACCCACCGCATTCGTCACAGCCGCCACAGCTCTCGCCGACGAGCTCATGTTCTGTGCGATCGACGCCGCCACCGCCGCGGGACAACCCATCAAAGGCGTCGACACGAAGAAGATCCGGGACCGCGACGAGGGCCACCCCGGCGGCATCGCCGGACGCCTACCCGTCCAGCACCAGTTCCCGTGGGTGGCCCACGTCCTCGGCCTGCACGACATACGGCAGGCCCACGTCACCAAGAAGGGGCGGACCAAGCCCTCGCCGCTCACGGAAAAGGACAGGTCCAACGCGCTCACCCTGCTCGGCATGGTCCTGTCGGGGTGGCTACGCAGTCTCCACGAGCTCCAACCCTGACCACCGCAACGGCGCCCACGAGGCCCGGCCGTCATGCGCGGCCGAGCCCCACGTCCGCGACAAGCCGCACTGCCTAGCCGCCGCCTCGGTCCTTCCCTGCCGACCGAGCGGGCGATCGCGGAGGGAGAGGAATGTAACAATCGGGCCGCGCGAGGTGCCGACTGTCACCGCGGTCCGCTAAGGTCCAACGTATAAACACCGGTCCCTCTACCCGTCGCCGGCCTGCGCGTCACTGACGGGGTATGGGCCGGTTTTCTTTGCGACCAGGGCGGTGACGTGGACTACTCCAAGCCGCACCTGACGTACGACCGGCAGCTCGACCTGCTCGCCAGCCGCGGCATGACCTACAGCGACAGATCCTCCGCGACGCAGGCGCTCCGCAGCATCGGCTACTACCGCCTGTCCGCGTACACGTACGTGTTCCGGCAGGAGGCAGCGGCGCGAGAGGACGGGTCCCGCGGCCCGCGCCAGGACACGTTCGTGCCAGGAGCCCGCCTTGAGGACGCGATCGCCCTGCACGACTTCGACCGGGCCCTCCGTCTCATCCTCCTGGAAGGGCTCCAGCAGATCGAGGTCGGCCTCCGCGTCAAGATCGGCTACCAGCTCGGCAAGACCGACCCGTTCGGCCACCTCGACCCCGCCGCCCTCGACCCGGCCGCGTGCGCACGGCCGTCCACGACGAGAGACGGCCAGCCCACCACCTCGTTCGACCGGTGGATCGAGACATACGAGAAGAACCTCCAAGACGCCGCGCACGAGACCTTCGTGCAGCACTTCACCGTCAAGTACGACCGACGGCTCCCCGTCTGGGCCGCCACCGAGATCATGACCTTCGGGTCGCTCCTGTGGCTCTACGAACTCCTGTCAGCCCGAGACGCCAAACGCATCGCCGACGACCTCGGCATCCGCGACCGAGCCCTCCTGCACAAGTACCTGAAGGCGCTCAACGTGCTGCGGAATCATTGCGCCCACAACGCGCGCGTCTGGAACCGCAGCACCACCTACCCGCCCGCGAAGCCCCCCACCCGGCTCACCCCCGAGACCCTCCGCCACCTCCAGAACTGCGACGCCGACAATATCTACTACCTGGCCGCGCTCACAGCGCACCTCGTCACCGTCCTCGACCCCGCCAACAACTGGCCCAGACGCTTCGCCACGATCGCAAAGAAGTTCCCCCAGCCAGCCGGCATGACCGTCCAGAACCAAATGGGCTTCCCCGACGAGTGGACCAGCCTGCCTCTCTGGAACTACGAACCCGTCAACAAGCCCACCAAGTAGCAGCTCCGCCGGCCGATAATCGGTGCATGCTTCCGTCGCCCATAGAGAGAGCGCTCGTCTCCTACCCGGACCGACGGTTCCAACTGTGGGCGTACACCGTCAGCCACGGGAGCCTGCTGCTGCGCAGCACCAAGACCGACGACGAGCCGACACGGGTCGACGTGCTCTTCCGTAACGTAAAGGCCCACTCGACCTTCCCACGGTGCTGCACGGCGTGTCTATCGCCGTCGCCGGCCCGGACGCTACCGCCCGCGTAGCCGCCGCCACCGGTCTAACCCCCGGCGACGACACGCTTCTTCTTCGAGGTCACCACCCGCATCCGCACCGTGTACGTGGTGGCCGGTGCCGTGTCCTCGGACGAGGACACGCGCGAGTTCCACGCGGCTTCCCGTTACTGGCCGGCCATGAACGGGCCCGTTCCCTAGAGACTGGCTCGCTGCTGTGGAACGGTCCGCCGGCCGCTGTGGAACGTGCGGACGCCGCGTCCGCGAACCCGACCGTCAGGCCGTTTCGTCAACGACCCGCCAGATGAAAACGCCCCGCGAGCGGGGCGTTTTCCGTTGCCGGGGGGGCAGGGCCGGGCAGACGGTTGCCGGGGCCGGGGCCGGGGCCGGGGCCGGGGCCGGGGCCGGTTGCCGGGGTACCCCCGCGGTGTCACGATCAGCGGGTGACGATGAACCCGTACGCGCCCCCAGCCCACTACCCCGGGTCGGCATACCCTCCGCCGCCGGGGCGGCCGGGAATGTCGGAGGGGGCGAAGATCGCGCTCATCATTGCCGGGGTGCTCGGCGGACTCGTCGTCGTGGCGTTCATCGCCATGCAGATCATGGGTTTCCTGGCTTTCAGTGCGGTCGGGCTGGGAGCCAAGGGGGAAGGTCCCTTCGGCATGCGCGACGGGGCCAGCGGCTTCTACACGGGCAACATGTATCGGGGTCATGTCGACCTCGTCGACGGGTCGGTGACCGGCGCCACCCTGCTCACGGCGGTGAGGTCGGCGGCGCGGGGGGAACTCCTCGACATGCGGGGGGTGACCTGCCCTGACGTCGACACGCCGAAGGCCGGGGCGCTCGTCACCTGCAGCAGCCCGGGTACCGCAGGCGGCATGGGCGGTCGGTGGGTCGGGATCGTCGAATTCCGGGACGCGACGGGGAACTTCGACGTCTACGCCGCCACCGTGGGCATGGGCTGACGCTCGATCGGTCGTCCCGGTTGCCCCGTGGCCGGGGTCGCTCAGTCCTCGTCGTCGACGCCGGCGGTCAGTTCCTCGGTCACCGCGCGCAGGATCCGGAGCAGGCCGTCGTGGTGGTCGGTCAAGGCCTCCCAGGCTGCGTCCTCGTTGCCGACCGGAGGCGTGATGGCCGCCGCGTCCTCGGCGAGCACGGCCTCGATGTCCTGGGGGCCCTGATCGGCGATGTACTCGGCGAGCTGGTCCGCGCGGTCCCCGGCATCGGCGAGCCAGGAGAGGAACTCTTCGGCCCGGGCGTTGTCGGCCGTCACCTGGTCCAAGAGCTTCTGGGCGGCGTCGAGGGAGTCACGGGCGGCAGCGGCGGTGGTCATGGCGTCAGCGTAGGACCTCAGCCTCCACCCGAGGTGACGCGGCGATGGATGCCAGGTGAAGCCCGGCCCGGCACACTGGTGCTCGATGGATCTCCAGCCGCCACCCCCGCCCTCCTCGGCGCCCTTCCCGCCGCAAGCGCCCGCGCCCCCGCCACCTCTGCACCCGCAGCGGTCCGGCGTCCCGTGGGGGTGCCTGATCGCGGCCGTGCTCGCCGGCGTGCTGGTGCTTGCGGCGACGGCGGTTGGTCTGGGTCTGTGGCTCGTCGTGCGATCGCCGAACGGGCCCCTCATTCCGGATGCCGGATCGGGCACGTCCTCGGCGTCGGCGCCGGCCGGCCGCGACTCGACGACCGGGCCCTCGGCCCGCATACAGCACGTCGTGGGTCCGAGCGCGGAGCTCGCCCCCGCCGTCTCGGGGGACGAGGCGGCGCAGTGGGCACAGTTCGTCCGTCTCTTCGGGCCGGGTCGGATCGCCGAGAAGGTGGCGACCGTGTCGTTCTACGACAAGGCCAGTGACGATTCGGACGCCTCGGTGACGCGGACGACCTTCGACCCGCAACGCTTCGATCTCGAGATCAACCTTGCCCGCTCCCAGGATCCCAAGGAGCAGGCCTTCACCTTCGTGCACGAGTTCGCCCACACGATCAGCCTGTCCGGGGATCAGGTCCCCGAGGTGGCCGGGGCCTGTCCGCGGCTGAGGATGGAGGAGGGATGCGCCCGACCCGGGTCGTACCTCCAGGACTGGCAGACGGAGTTCTGGGATCGCTACGGGGCGACGGCGCCGACCGCGAGCCAGGGTGACGAGCCCGTGGTCCGAACCTTCTACGAGGCACATCGGGGCGATTTCGTCGACGAGTACGCGGCGACGAACGTCACGGAGGACTTCGCGGAGACCTTCGCCTTCTGGGTGGTGACGGCCTCGCCGGCGGCCCGAGGAGTCGCGGGTGAGAAGGTGGCCCGGCTCGAGGCGCGCCCCGAGCTCGTGGCCCTGCGCGACGACATCCGCGCCCAGATGGAGACGGACTGGCTGCGGTGACGACGGCGTCGGGCGCTCGCGTCGACGCGGGGTAGCGTTTCGGGCGTGCTCCTCGCCCTCGGCGCCCTGCTCACCCTGACGACGCTGCTCGCCTGGGTCAATGACCGCTGGGTGCGGGCGCCAGCCACGGTCGGGGTCACGATGGGCGGGGCGCTGGCCGCCATCCTGCTCATCGCCGCCGAGGCGGCCGGGATCGACTTCGGCCTGCGGGCCCAGTTCGCGGACGCGCTGAATCGCCTCGACCTCTCCAACTTCCTCCTCCAAGGCGTGCTGTCGGTGCTGCTGTTCGCGGGGGCGCTCGAACTGGATGCCCGCGAGATGCTGCGCCAACGGTGGCCGATCGCGTCGCTGGCGGTCGGCGGCACCCTGATCAGCACGGCGCTCATCGGCGTGACCTCGTGGGGGGTCTTCCACCTGCTCGGTCTCTCGGTGCCCTTCATCTGGGCGCTGCTCTTCGGGGCACTCATCTCACCGACCGACCCGGTCGCCGTCCTCGATCTGCTCAAGCGTGCCCGCGTGCCCGAGCGGCTGAAGACCCTGATCAGCGGCGAGGCCCTCTTCAACGACGGCGTCGGGATCGTCGTCTTCCTCGCCGTCGCCTCGGTGGCCGGGCTCCGCCTGTCGGACCACGAGGTCACCTCGCTCGGCGACGCGGCGGTGCTCTTCGGCCGGGAAGCGATCGGCGGGATGGCTTTCGGCGCGGTCCTGGGGTGGATCGGCTACCGCATGTGCAAGTCGATCGAGGACCCCGGGCTCGAGGTGCTCGTCACCCTGACGATGGTCATCGCCGGGTATGCCGCGGCGCTCGCCCTGAGTGTGAGCGGCCCACTGGCCATGGTCGTCGCCGGCCTCATCGTCTCGGCCAAGAAGCACGAGGTCTTTACCGAGGACACGATCGAGCAGGTCGACGCCTTCTGGACCACCCTGGACCAGGTGCTCAACATCCTGCTCTTCGGTTTCATCGGCATCGACGTCCTACTCACCCCGCCGGGATGGCAGCAGGTTGCCGCCGGCGTGATCCTCATCCCGGTCTGCCTGCTGGCCCGGCATGTCAGTGTCACCCTGCCGCTGGCCGTGCTCCGGCGGCACGTGACCCACGGCCGGTGGACGAGAAGTCTGCTCACCTGGGGCGGCCTGCGTGGGGGTATCGCCATCTCACTGGCGCTGGGGGTGACCGGACCCCATCGGGGCGTGATCATCACGGCGACCTACGCGGTCGTGCTCTTCTCGATCATCGTGCAGGGGTTGACGGTCATGCCGATCGTGCGTCGAGCCGGCGCCGAATCCAGTTGAGGCCGCTTCGTCAGCGGACGGCCCAGACCGCTGCGACCTGATCAGTCACTTCTGCGGCCTGGGCGAACCCGGCACGCGCCGAGGGCGGACCGTTGCGGGGATCGAGCAGGTTGCGACCCATGGCACGTTTGGAGTCGGCATCGGTGGTGACCACGACGCTGCGCACCCCCGCCCCGAGGGTGCGGACCTGCACCGTCGCCGCCGACGACGGGCGCAGCGCCCTGGGTTGGGGGGCGATCACGACGACCCGGTCGCAGCCGCCGATCAGGTCGGCGTTGACCGGTGTCCGGATCCCGCCGTCCATGAAGTCGCGTCCGCCGATCCGCACGGTGGGCCACACGCCGGGCACGGTGCAACTCGCGGTCACCGCATCGACGAGGTCGGCGCCGCTGTCCTTGTCGAGCAGGTGGACCAGACCGGTGTGCACATCGGTGGCGGTCACGATCAACCGTGGGGCCTCGGGCCAGGTATGCCGTGGCAGCCGGTGACCGAGCACCGCACGCAGGTCCGAGGGTGGGTTGTCCGCGTGGGTGTGCGCCCATCGACCCAGGGCGCGGGTCGCCCGGTTCTTCCCGACCGGGGTGGCGAAGGTCGCCAGCAGGCGGATCATCGCGGCCGTCCCGATCGCTGCGGGTCGTTGGGCCGGCGTCCCCTCGTCGCGGCCGATGTCCCTGCCCGCCGCCGCTGCTTCGGTGGGACTCGGGCGGGGGCCCGGGATGTCGGCGACGTTCTCGGCATACAGGGCGGCGGGTGAGCCCCCGGAGGCGAGCAATGCCCCGACGACGGAGCCGGCCGACGTGCCCAGGATGACGTCCGCCTCGGACAGGTCGACGCCGTGCGTGACCAGCCCGGCGAGGACGCCCACTTCCCACGCGATGCCGCTGACTCCGCCGCCGCCCAGCACCAGGCCACGGCGGAACGGTCGAGGAGTCATGGACCCATGATGCCGGTGGCTGCCGGAGAGCGGCGGTCGTCGTCTCGCCGCCCCCGTCCAGGCCGGCGTCAGGAGTCGTCCTCGGGGGTCGTCCAGAAGGGGCGCAACGCGGCCACCCGGGCGTGGGCCGCGACGGATGCCTCGACGATCGCGGACTCGTCGATCGAGGGCGCGGGTGCACCGACCGATCGCAGCAGGATTGCCTCGGCGTGCGCGTCGTTGAGCGCGCCGAGAGCATCCTGCAACTCGCCGAGCACCGCGGCGAACTCCATGGGGTCGGTGCCTGTCGGCCTCGGGTAGAGGTCGGCGAAGAACTGCGCGCCGTAGCGCAGCTTCTTGCCCTCGATCCGCACCCGGTGGCGGTCGGTCGAGGACAACTCACGCAGGCGGGCCCCGCGGCGCACGACCCGCCGCCACCGTCGTTGCAGAGCGGCGTCGGCCGTGCGCACCGCCGGAGGGTCGGGCGTGAGCCGCCAGGGGGCATGGGAGCGGAACCGGTCGACGAGCTGCCACGCCTGGTCCCAGGCGGGCCCTTCGAGGATCCCGACGACCGTGTCGTAGGCGCCCTCGCGGCGCGCGACCAGGTCGTCGCGAGCCGCCGTCGACAACTGCTCGACCAGCGGGCTGCCCAGCAGCACGTCGAGGTCGCGGGCCGTCCCGAACGGGAGGGCGAGCTCGCGGATCTCGTCATTGAGCCAGGTCAGCTGGGGGTCGTCCAGCGCCCGACCGAAGAGGGAGAGGGCGGAGCGAAACCGGCGCACCCCGACCCGCACCTGGTGCAGTGCCTCGACGTCCCGGTGATCCACGACGCCGGCGACGTTCGCCCGCCAGTGCGCCATCCCCTCCGCGGTGATCGCGACAAAGGCGGTGCTCGTCGTCGTGTCCGGCTCGAGGCTCACCCGGTCGGCGCGGCGGGCGGTCACGGGCTCTTGGATGCGCCCGGCGAGGCGCTCGGCGGACAGGCCGGAAGGGTGGAGCTGGGGGAGGGCAGCGGCTTGAGGGCGACGTATGCCGTGCCGAGCGCGACGTCGACACTGGCGTCGGTCCGCTCGTCGGGAACGGGCACGGCGCCTTCGCCGAGGGAGGCCAGGACCAGGTCGGATGCCGCCTTGCCCGCGGGGCCGAAGCGCACCTCAGCCGGGCCGGCCACCGCCTTCTTCAGGGGGTCGTTGGCGACCTTGCCCACGACGTAGCCCTGAGTCGCGAACTCCTTGCTCGCCGACGCGGCCAGTCCCTGACGGGTCGTGGCGTTGAAGACGTTGACGGTCACCTTCGCCGGGGTCAGGGCGTTGGGGTCGACCGGGCGGCAGGTGGCCGTCGCCGAGGCGCCCGGCCCCGGCGTCGCTGCGTTGGGCCCGGAGGCCTTGTAGTAGGAGTAGGCCCACCAGAACGCGAAGAAGAGCCCGAGGAGCAGGAGGGCGACGGTGATCAGGGCCTTGCGCCGACGGCGCCGGGCCGCGATCGAGGACGCCGACTCGACCGCGAGATGGTGGACGTCGTAGTCGTCGTCCTGGCTCATCGGGCCTCACCCCGGGGCATCGTGCTCACGGAACGACCAGGACTCGGGCGTGCAGGGTGGGCCGCTGGTGCAGTGCCGCACGCAGCGCCCGGTGCAGTCCGTCCTCGAGGTAGAGCTCACCTCGGAACTCGACGACATGGGCGAACAGGTCGCCGTAGAAGGTCGAGTCCTCGGACAGCAACATCTGCAGGTCGAGGGTGCGTTTGGTGGTGATCAGATCGTCGAGGCGCACCAGTCGCGGGGGCACGTCGGTCCACTGGCGGGGCGTCAGCCCGTGATCGGGATAGGGGCGCGAGTCGCCCACCGCCTTGAAGATCACGACGTCACTCTAGTCGGACGCTAGATTTGCCCTCGTGACCGACGCTCCCTCCACGCCCCCCTCCGACCTGCCTGCCCAGATCGCGGAGATCGCCGCGGGCTACGCCTTCGCCGGCGCGGCCCTCGAGTTCGGGGCGGCCGTGCTCGACAACACCGCCTACCCGCAGGCTCAGGTCAAGATCCCCCTCGCCGTCATGAACCGGCACGGCCTCGTCGCCGGCGCGACCGGCACCGGCAAGACCAAGACGCTTCAACTGATGGCCGAGCAGTTGGTCGAGCAGGGCGTGCCGGTCTTCCTCGCCGACGTCAAGGGTGACCTCTCGGGGATGGCCACCGCTGGCGTCGCCAACGACAAGATCAGCGCGCGTTCGGCCGACATCGGGATGCAGTGGCAGCCGACGGCATACCCGGTCGAGTTCTACTCCCTCGGCGGCCAGGGCAAGGGCATCCCGATCCGGGCCTCGGTCTCGATGTTCGGTCCCACGCTGCTCTCCAAGGTGCTCTCGCTCAACGACACGCAGGAGTCGAGTCTCGGCCTGGTCTTCCATTACGCCGACTCCAAGGGGCTGTGGCTGGACACGATCGAGGACCTGCGGGCCGTCATCCAGTTCCTCACCTCGGAGGAGGGCAAGGCCGACCTCAAGGATCTCGGTGGGCTCTCCTCGGCCACCGCCGGGGTCATCCTGCGCGAGCTGATCAACTTCTCGGCCCAGGGCGCGGACGTCTTCTTCGGGCTGCCCGAGTTCGACACCGCCGACCTGTTGCGCACGGCCCCCGACGGCCGCGGCCTGATCTCGATGCTCGAACTCCCCGCGGTCCAGGACCGCCCGGAACTGTTCTCGACCTTCCTCATGTGGCTGCTCGCCGACCTCTTCCACGACCTACCCGAGGTGGGGGACGTCGACAAGCCCAAACTCGTCTTCTTCTTCGACGAGGCACACCTGCTCTTCAACGACGCGAGCAAGGAGTTCCTCGACCAGATCCAGCAGACCGTGCGCCTCATCCGCTCCAAGGGCATCGGCATCTTCTTCGTCACCCAGTCGCCTAAGGACGTGCCGGGCGACGTGCTGGCCCAACTCGGGAACCGGGTGCAGCACGCCCTGCGCGCCTTCACCCCCGACGACGCCAAGGCCTTGCGCGATGCGATCAAGACCTACCCCAACACCGCCTATGACATGGAGAAACTGCTCACCTCGCTCGGGATCGGTGAGGCCGTCATCACGGTGCTCTCCGAACGAGGCGCACCCACACCGGTCGCGTGGACCCGGATGCGCGCGCCCGAATCGTTCATGGGTCCCTCCGACCCCGCGCTGCTCGACGCCGCCATCGCCGCCTCCCCGTTGAGCGCCAAGTACGCCACGGCCATCGAACGCGAAAGCGCCCTCGAGATGCTCGGCAAGGCGTCCGCGGCCCGCACCGAGGCCGAGAAGGCGGCCCAGGTCGAGGCCGAGAACGCCAAGGTCCGGGCCGCGGCCGCGGCCGCGGCCGAGAAGGAGCGGCTCGCCGCGGAGAAGCAGGCGGCGAAGGACGCCGCGGCCGCCCAGAAGGAGGCCGAGCGCGCCGCCGAGCGTCAGGCGGCCGAGCCGGGCATCGTCACCCAGGTCGTCAAGAGCAGCGCGTTCAAGTCGATGCTCCGCAGCGCGGGCACGGTGCTGGGTCGCGAGATCACCCGGTCGATCTTCGGCACATCGCGTCGCTGAGGTGCGCCCACGGCATGCCGAGGGGTATGCCGTGGGGCCCGCCCAGGGCTCAGGCCTCGGCGAGATCGCGACGATTGAGCCGGTAGCCGACCCCGCGCACCGTCTCGATGACCAGCCCGGTCACCCGGGCGCGCAGGCGGCCGACGACGACGTCGACGACATTGCTGTCCGGCTCGTCGCCGGCGCCCCACACCGTTTCGAATACGTCGGCTCGGGTGCAGACCTCACCGGCATGGTTCATCAGGTACGCGAGGACGGCGCATTCGCGCTCACTGAGGACGACGTGCTCCCCACCGAGCGTCGCCGTGCGACTGCGCACCTCGAGGTGGAGCACGCCCACGGTCAGGTCCTCCGGCCTGGGGGGCGTCGGCGCAGGGGCACCTTCCCCCGGGCAATGGCGCTTGACCCGAGCCATCAACTCCGCGAGGTTGAACGGCTTGGCCACGACGTCGATGGCGCCCGAGTGCAGGGCCGAGATCCGGGTCGGGACGTCGGTGACCGCGGAGACGACGATCGTGGGCGGAGGATGACGCAGCCGACGGATGTTGTCGAGGACCTCGAGCCCGTGGTCGGTGCCGAGCAGTAGGTCGAGGAGGATGACGTCGATCCCGCGGGTGTGGAGGTGTTCACGGGCGGTGGCCCGGTCCTGGGCGAGCAGGACCTGATGTCCCTGGCCCTGGAGCGCCCGCGAGAGGATGGCCTGGATGCGCGGCTCGTCGTCGACGACGAGGACGGTGCTCACCGTGCTCCCTTCCCCGCGGCCCCCATAGCCGCGGATGCGGTCATGATGGCACGTCGTCCCTGCGACGGGTAGCCTCCCGACCGCCGCCGGCGTACCCCCCGGCATACCTGGACCGCTCCCCGGGAAGGTGGAGGAGCACCTCGGCCCCGCCGTCTCGCGGTGAGTGTCCGATCGTCAACTGGCCGCCCTGGCTCTCGGCATACATCCGCACGATGCCCAGCCCGAGGCCGGTCTGCGCGAGCGGATCCGCCCGACTCTCGGGGGCCCCGGCGGCGATCTCCTCCAGACGGCCGTGGGCGAAGCCGGTCCCGGAGTCACTGACACCGATCGTGACGATCGACGGAGCGATGGTGCCGTGCAGGCGGATCCGGTCGCCGGGGCCGGTGTAGCGCAGGGCGTTCTCCACGAGCGTGTCGAGGCAGGCTCGGAGGCGCTCTGCGGAGCTCCACACCTTCCCGCCCGCGGGATCCACGACCCACTGGCGATCCGCCACGGCCGACCATCGGCGTGCCGTTTCGTGGAGGATCGCATCGAGGTCGAGATGTTCGATGTCCTGCTCGCCCTGCACGTCGAGGGCGCGGATCAGGCGGTCGGACGCGCGTCCCAGCCGATCGAGTTCGTCGAGGACCACTTCCAGGTCCTCCCGTCGGGATGGGTCGGGCTCGTCGGTGAGGAGCAGTTCGATCTGGCCGCGGGCGATCGTCAGCGGGGTGCGCATCTCGTGCGAGGTCAGCCGCGTGAGGCGCTCTCGACTGGCCGAGCGGGCCCGCACCAGGTTGGCGGCGGCCTGGAGCCTGGCCAATGTGCGCTGGCGCTCCCGGATGTGCCACACGACGAGCAACATGATCCCGTCCATCAGGGGGAGCTCGACGATCTCCTCCCACTCGACGAATCCCTGGACCACCCGGCTGACCATGATGACCGCGGTCGCCACCCAGAAGCAGACCAAGCCGATGAGCGCCCGTCTGGTCGACCACGGTGAGGAGGCGTAGGCGAGGATGAAGACCGCCCAGGCCACGTGGTACGGGATCGTCTGCTGGGCCGGGAAGAACCACATGTAGATCAGGCACAGCACCGTGAGCACGATCCACACGACGAAGTTGCGGGTGACCGTGGCGTCGGCCTTGTTCGCGTCCATCATCCCCGCGTCGATCATCCCCGCGTCGGTCCTGTGCGCGTCGGTCCTGTGCGCGTCAGTGCCGTGCGCGTCGGTGCCGTGCGCGTCGGTGCCGTGCGCGTCGGGGGTGCGCGCGTCGGGGGTGCGCGCGTCGGGGGTGCGCGCGTCGGTCCTGTGCGCGTCCGTCATCCCCGCATCCTCGCACCCTCGTCGCGTCGCGGCGTCCCCCAATTTGTCACCCCAGGTTCGTCGATGTGAGTGGGTGAAAACCTTCTCGCACGGACGAACCGACGAACTTGGGGCGACAAATGGGGACGGTATGCCGGGCGGTTGGGTTGGGGGAGGAGGCGAGGGGTCAGTGCTGGGTGTGGCTCAACACCCCGGCCAGGCGGTCGAGCACGCTGGCGTCCTCGATCGTGCCCGGGATGGTCGGCACCTTGCCGTCGGCGATCTCGCGCATCGTCTTGCGCAGGATCTTGCCGGAGCGCGTCTTGGGCAGCCCGCCGACGATGTCGACCTGCTTGAGGCTGGCGACGGCGCCGACCTCGTTGCGGACCCGCTGGACCAGTTCCTTGACGATGCGTGGTCCCTCGCTCTCGGCATCCACTCCGGCCTTGAGGACCACCAGCCCGCGCGGGATCTGGCCCTTGAAGTCGTCGGCCACGCCGATGACCGCACACTCGGCGACATCCGGGTGTCCGGCGAGCGCCGCCTCGATCGAGCCGGTGGAGAGCCGGTGCCCGGCGACGTTGAGCACGTCGTCGGTGCGGCCCATGACATAGACGTAGCCGTCCTCGTCGATCAGGCCGCCGTCCCCGGTCAGGTAGTAGCCGTCATAGACCGACAGGTAGCCCGACACGTAGCGCTCGTCGTCCTGCCAGAGCGTCGGCAAGGTGCCCGGGGGGAGCGGCAGCTTGATCGCGATCGCCCCCTCCTGACCGGCCGGCACCGGCCGGGCGGAGTCGTCGAGGACCTGTACGTCATACCCGGGCACCCGCACCGAGGGCGACCCCGGCTTGATCGGCATCGGTGCGAGCCCGCGCAGGTTGGCCGCGATCGGCCACCCGGTCTCGGTCTGCCACCAGTTGTCGACGACCGGCACGCCGAGGACCCCGGTGGCCCACTCGTAGGTGTCGGGGTCGAGGCGTTCGCCGGCGAGGAAGAGGGTCTGGAGCTTGGAGAGGTCGTGGCCCTCCTTGAGCGACGCGGTCGGGTCTTCCTTCTTGATCGCCCGGAAGGCGGTCGGGGCGGTGAACATCGCCTTGGCGCCGTAGGTGCTCAAGATCCGCCAGAAGGCGCTCGCGTCCGGGGTGCCGACCGGCTTGCCCTCATACACGATCGTCGTGGCGCCCACGAGTAGCGGCGCGTAGACGATGTAGGAGTGACCGACGACCCAACCGACGTCCGAGGCGGTGAACCACACATCGCCGGGGCCGATGTCGTAGACGTTCTTCATCGACCAGGTGAGCGCCACGGCGTGACCCCCGTTGTCACGGACGATGCCCTTGGGGCGACCGGTCGTGCCCGAGGTGTAGAGGATGTAGAGCGGGTCGGTGGCGGCGACCTCGACGCAGTCGGCGGGCTCGGCGCCAGCCATGACATCGCGCCAGTCGACGTCGCACGCGCCCAGCTCGGCCTCGAGCTGAGGCCGCTGGAGGATGACGCAGGTCTGCGGCTTGTGGCTGCTGCGCTCGATCCCGGCCTCGAGGAAGGGCTTGTAGGGGATCGTGCGGGTCGGCTCGATGCCGCAGCTCGCGCTGACGATGACCTTGGGTTCGGCGTCCTCGATCCGGGCCGAGAGCTCGGCGGGTGCGAACCCGCCGAAGACGACCGAGTGGACCGCGCCCAGGCGGGCGCAGGCGAGCATCGCGATGACGGCCTCGGGCACCATCGGCATGTAGATGAGGACCCGGTCGCCCTTGTCGACGCCCAGGTTGCGCAGGCCACCGGCGAAGCGGGCGACCTCCTCGAGCAGCTCGGCGTAGGTGTACTGGGCCGCGACCCCGGTCACCGGTGAGTCATAGAAGAGGGCGACCTGGCCGCCCCGACCGTCGCGCACGTGCCGGTCGAGGGCGTTGAAGCAGGTGTTCAGGCTGCCCCCGGTGAACCACCGGTAAAGGGGTGCGTTGCTCGCGTCGAGGACGGTCGGCGGTGGGGTGATCCACTCCACGGCCCGGGCCGCCTCGCCCCAGAAGGCGTTCGGGTCGCCGATCGACTGCTCGTATGCCGTCTCGTATGCCGTCCGGGCGTCGGTGCTCATGCTCCTCATCGTGGCGCGCGGCCGGTGGGGGCCGCCACCGGTTGGACCGTGACCTCGGCTGAACGATGCGTATGCCGCGACGAACGGCTCCCGGCCGCGCGCCCCTCCCCATTTGTGCCACCAGGTTCGTCGGTACCGGGCCTTTCCACAGGCTCAGGGCCCCATTTGTGCCACCAGGTTCGTCGGTACCGGGCCTTTCCATAGGCTCAGGGCCCCATTCGTGCCACCAGGTTCGTGGGTCCGGCACCCGGAGAATTCGATAGGCCGGGCTGGCGGGCTCGAGGAACTCGAGGACCGGGACGGCCGGTATGCCGGGGCCACCGTGAGCGGCGCCGCCGGCGTCGGCTCGGCCCTGCTCATCGAGCGGGTCCCGGCGGGGCGGTGAGCGGACGGCATACCCGTCGTCTCGGCCGAAACCGTGAGCGGACCGTGATTCGCGCGGGGCGCACCCGTTACACGACCGAGGGATGACGCCTCGACCCTGAGGGCAGTCGATCCCGACCCGGGATCCCGGCACGAGGAACACCCCACGTGATCACCACCCTCCAGCGCGAGCTCGGTGCCGAGCTGCTCGAGTCCTGCGACGGCCGCCGTGACCTGGCGCTCGCGGCCCTCGATCGCGCGATCATCGACGCGGCCGTCGCCGCGCATCCCTCGCGCGGCGACCTCGGCGCGCCGATCATCACCACCACCGACCTGCACAAGACCTACTCCGTGGGTGGCCAGCGGGTCCGGGCCCTCGACGGGGTCGACGTGACGATCCATGCCGGGGAGTTCGTCGCCCTGACCGGCACCTCGGGCAGCGGCAAGTCGACCCTGCTCCAGGCGATCGGGGGTCTCGACACGCCCACGTCCGGGCGGATCGTCGTCGACGGTCACGACATCTCCACGCTCTCCGACGGCAAGCTCTCGCGCTTCCGCAACGAGACCGTCGGATTCGTCTTCCAGTTCTTCTACCTCCAGCCCTTCCTCGACCTGCAGACCAACATCGAGGTCCCGGCGATGTTCGCCCGGACCAAGCACAAGGTCCGCGCGAAGCACAGCGCCGAACTCGCCGCCACCGTCGGGCTCGCCGACCGGATGCGGCACCTGCCGCGGGAGCTGTCCGGCGGGCAGATGCAGCGGGTCGCCATCGCCCGGGCCCTGATGAACCGGCCGCGCATCCTGCTCGCCGACGAACCCACCGGCAACCTCGACCGCGCCAACGCGCTGGCCATCTTCGAACTCTTCCGCTCCATCTGCTCCGAGTCGGGCATGACGATCGTCATCGTCACGCACGACCAGGACCTCGCCCTGCACGCCGATCGGGTCATCTCGATGGCGGACGGAAAGGTCATCGCATGATCCGCCTGCTCGACGCCCTGCGCCTGGCGCGCACCAAACTCAAGATGCGCCGGGTGCGTCTCGTCGTCACCGTCGTCATCTCCGCGCTGCTCTTCTCCGTGCTCTCGGCGGCCGCGGTGCTCACCCAGGGCACGACGTCGAGCCTGAAGACCTTCTCCCAGGAGGGCTACGGCAACCGCTTCTTCCTCCAGGGCACCCCCCAGGTCGACACATCGTCGACGGCGCTCGTCGCGGCCATCGTCGAGGAGCTCAAACCCCAGCAGGCCCAACTCGTCGCCGAGAAGAAGGCCCTCGCCAAGTCCCTCACCCTCGGGTATGACGAGGCCAGCGACACCAATCTCCCCCTCGCCGCCCGCCCGGCCGTCGAGGGTGGCGTCCCGACCTATGACCTCAACCTCGAGAACCCGCTCGTGCAGGCCGCGCTCGCCGCGCGGGCCGCGACGACCAAGGTCTCCTTCGACGACTTCGCCGCGGCAGCCAAGGCCAAGGGGGCGAGCGCGGCCTACCGAGGGACGACGCCGTCGACCAACAGGGGCAGCAACCTGGCCATCGTCAAGGACGGCAAGGAGGTGACCTCGGCAAACGCCAGTGGCGACAGCCGTGGCCTGCGCACGCTCGTCGACAACGGCCTGGCGCTGCGCGACGGCAAACTCCTCGCGCCCTTCGTGCTCCGGGGCCAGAACCTCGCCATCGGCGCCGACGGCTCGGTCCCGATCGTCGCGCCCTTCAGCGCGGCCGAGGAGATCCTCGGGCTCAAGCCCCTCTCGGCGACCGCCTCACCGCAGGCCCGGATCCAGCGGATCGACAAGGTCCGCAAGGCCATCTCGGGCCGGACCGCCCAGCTCTGCTACCGCAACGCGGCCTCGAGTGCGCTGGTCCAGAAGGCCGAGTCGGTGATGAAGGAGTGGGCGAGCAACAAGGGCAAGCCGGATGTGGTCGAACCCACGGTCCAGTACACCCTGCCCACGACCCCGTGTGCCCTGCCGACGGTGTCCAAGGACACCCGCTCCGACGAGGAGAAGCTGACCGCCCTGGCCCAGGACAAGTTCGACCGGCAGTTCGGTCAGGTCAGCGACCCCGTCCAGGGCCTGGTCACCGTCCGCATCGTCGGCCTGTCCCCCGACGCGGAGTTCGGCAACGGGTCGATGACGTTGACCTCGATCCTGTCCGGGCTGTTGTCCTCGAACACCGGCGCCGGCTGGATCAGCCCGCTCGAGGCCGCCGCCAACCCGGTGGTGTCGGCGATCTTCGGGGCTCCCGCGGACAAGCTGCCGGTCACCCGCCAGCTCTACTACGCGGAGTTCCCCACCGCGGACCGGATGCGCTCCTTCGCGGCGTCCCAGTCGTGCTCGCTCGGTGGCGAGGCCGGGGGCCCGGCGGTGGCCGTCCACGTCGAGGAGGGCGCGAACCCCGGCGCCGACCCGGCTGCGCCCGGCGGATACGTGGACCCGACCGCGAGCTGCATCGCCGCCGGCAAGACCTTCTCGGTGACCCCGTACGGCAACTCGGCCGGCGCCATCGACGACTTCACCAAGGGCGCCAACCGGTTCCTCACCTGGTTCGTCGTCGCCGTCCTGGTCCTCGCCGCCCTGGTCATGGCCGGCAACATCGGCAAGATCATCGCCGACAGCCGTCGCGAGACCGCGGTCTTCCGGTCGCTGGGCGCCAAGCGGTTCCACATCGCGCAGATCTACCTGACCTACGTCGCCATCATCTGTGCGCTCGTGGCGGGCCTGTCGATCGCCGTCGGGGCGGGCGCGGCATACGCCGTCTCGGCCAGCCAGAGCCCCGCCCTGTCCGCGGTCGCGGTCCAGGCCTTCAACGCCAGGAACGTCCACCAGAGCTTCTCGCTCTTCGGTCTCAACCCGATCCATCTCGCGGCGATCGCGGGCTGCGTCCTGGCGGCCGGGTTGCTCAGCTCGGCCCTGCCGCTGCTGACCAACATGCGTCGCAACCCGATCTCGGACATGCGCGACGACGCCTGATCCGACGGGTTCGCGCTGCCGGCACAGGTGGTCGAGCTAGGGTCCGCAGTCATGATCGCGATGGCGAGCAGCGGCCCGTGGAGCGAGGTTTCGGCCCGGCTGCTGCCGGGCGAACCGGTGCACCTCACCCTCGGGTTGCTCGGCGGGGTCGTGCTGGTCGCGGCCGTCGCCGTGCTCGTCCCGCCGGTGTGGCGGGCGCTGCGGATCGGGGTGACGCTCGTCCACGAACTCGGTCACGCCTTCGTCGGGATGCTCTGCGGGCGGAAGTTCACGGGATTCGTCCTGCGCGGGGACATGTCCGGCCATGCGCTGACCGCCGGTCCCGACCGAGGGCTCGGTCGGGTGGTCACGACCTGGGCGGGCTATCCGATGCCGGGGATCGTCGCCCTCGCCTTCGCGTGGGTCGCGAGCCGTGGGTATGCCGCGGCGGCCCTCGCCGCGGTCCTGCTCGCCTTGGTCGTGGCGTTGCCCCGGGTCCGGTCCCTGCTCACGGTCGTCGTGGTCCTCCTCGTCGGCGCCGCGGTGGGTGCGCTCTGGTGGTGGCGCGACGACGCGCTCCAGGCGCAGGCGGTCGTCGGAGTCGCGCTCGTCCTGCTGGTCGGGGCGTGGCGCCACCTCGGGGCCGTCGTCTCCGCCCGGGGCAGTCGCAGCAGTGACCCGGCGGTGCTGCGGCGGCTGACCGGCATACCCGTCCTGGTCTGGAACCTGACGTTCGCCCTCGCCCTGGCCGCCTGCACATACGGCACCTGGCGGGTGCTCGCCCCTTGAGCGGGCCTCAGACCGCCGCGACGCGCTCGTGGCCGCTGGCGCCGCTTTCCTGCCGCTGCCGGCTCGCTGTGAGGGCGAACGTCCAGGCGATCAGCTGCGGGAGGATCCCAATGCTGTTGTGCCCCAACACTTCGCTGCCGAGGTACCAGAGGGGGAGGGCGAGCAGGATGACGATCGCGGTCCATCGCGGCACGAAGCCGGCGCGGAGCAGGATGATCCCCAGGACCAGCGAGGAGAGGACGGCAATGAGGAGGCCGGGGAACACGAGGGCGAGATAGGCCACGTTGACCACGGAGGCCCCGCTCGCGTCGGACGGCGTGACCTGCAGCACGAGGGCCACCACGGCGAGGCCGACGGCGAACAGGGTCCAGGCAGATGCCACCACCAGGGAGGCTCGTCGCTCGCCCGGACCGGCGACGTCGGCCCGGGCCCGGCGGATGGTCCATACGGCCAGGGGGAGCGCAGGAAGCACGAGTGCGAGGAGCAGCGTGTAGGTCGCGTAGACCCGGTCCGGCGAACCGAACGAGAGCAAGGGGTCGAGCAGGTCGCGGGCGGGGCGCGCCCAGGCCTTGGTGGTGGCGATGTCGTAGGCCTCCGCTCCGTCCTTGGTCGCGAAGTACGACAGTGCGGCCAGTGGTGTGACGACCACGGTCACTGCGGACGCGATCCGCGCGTAGCTCTGAGCCATTCCGGGGGCGATGACAGCCATGACGAGGACTCCTTCTGGCCCCGCTCGGGGCCGCGAGACCAGCCTTGCGGGGGCCGCCCCCCGACGCATCGGCCCTGACGTCGATTCGGGTCCCACCTCCGGGTGGAGGAGCCCTCCTACCCAGGTTCGAGAGCGACGGGTCCGCCGGGAGGCCGCGGCTTCGGCGCTGGATCCTCACCCGGTTGGACCAGCCCGCTCTCGTAGGCGAAGACGACGGCCTGCACCCGGTCACGCAGGGCCAGCTTGCTGAAGATGTGGTTGACGTGGGTCTTCACGGTGGTTTCGCTGACCGACATGGCCGCGGCGATCTCGGAGTTCGACAGACCGTGGGCGACCGACTGGAGGACCTCACGTTCCCGTTCGGTCAAGGTCGCGATGATCGAACTCCCGCTGTGACCCGGCAGCGGCCGACGGACGTAGGTCGCGATCAGGCGACGCGTGATGCTCGGTGCCAAGAGCGCTTCGCCGGCGTGGACCAGCCGCACCGCGTCGATCAGTCGCGCGGGCGGCGCCGTCTTCAGGAGAAACCCGGCGGCGCCGGCGCGCAGTGCCTCATAGACCAGCACTTCGGCGTCGAACGTCGTCAGGACCAGAACCTTCGCCGCCCCCTCCTCGCGGTTCAGTCGCCTGGTGGCTTCGAGGCCGTCGACACCCGGCATCCGGATGTCCATCAGGACCACGTCCGGGCCGGTGGCGGCGACCACCGTCAGGGCGGTCGCGCCGTCGGCTGCCTCGCCGACGACCTCGATGTCGTCCTGGGCGTCGAGGATCATCCGGAAGCCGGCCCGTACGAGTTCCTGGTCGTCAGCCAGAACGACGCGGATCACTCGGCCGCACCGATCGGGATCCGTGCGCTGATCCGGAAACCGCGGCCGGCCTGACCGCCCGCTGCCAGGGTTCCGCCGTAGGCGGTGACGCGTTCGCGGATCCCGACGAGTCCGTGTCCGGTGCCGTAGGCGGCCATGGGGCCCTCGCCGGGGCCGTCGTCGCGCACTTCGACGTGGATGTCGCTGGGGCCGTAGGCCAGGCGGACGCTCGCGGTCGGGCTCGTGCCGGCGTGCTTGCGGATGTTGGTCAGCGCCTCCTGGACCACCCGGTAGACGGCGAGCTCGACGCCCGGCTGCAGGTCGACCGCCTCACCCTCCGTGGTGAGCTCGACGGTCAACCCCGCCGTACGGGCGTCCTCCACCAGCCGGGGCAGCTCGGCGAGGGTAGGTTGCGGGTCGAACCCCATGTCCGCGCTGTCCTCGCGCAGGATCCCCAGCAACCCACCGAGCTCTCGGATCGACTCTCGCCCCGTCCGCTGCACGTGCTCCAACGCCTCCTCCGCCAGAGTCGGGTGGTCGCGGAGCACGTGCTGGGCCGCGCCGGCCTGGACCACCATCACACTGACCGAGTGCGCGATCACGTCGTGGAGCTCGCGAGCGATCCGAGTGCGCTCCTCGGTCACGACGCGGCGCGCGCGTTCGCCGTACTCGGCCTGCAGACGCTCGGCTCGAAGCTCGGATTCGACCGCCTGCGCGCTCCGGATCCGCACGACCCGGCCGAACGCCCAGAAGATCCCGATGAAGGTGAGGGCGAAGGGGAGGTTGTCCCACGACTGCCCGGCCAACCACACCTGCAGGAACACGGCGAGCACGACCGTCCCCACGCCGATTGCGGCGTCCCGTGGTGAGCAGTACGAGACCACCGTGTAGGTCATGACGACGATCGACACCAACGGGACGTAGGGCTGCTCCGGAGGCAAACCGGCCACCGTTGCCGCCACCACCGCGCCGGCGACCACGGCCACGGCAACCAGGGGCCGCGCGCGACGCCACGCGATCGCCACAGCCATCAGGGCCTCAGCGACAGCAACCGGCACCTTGTGCGTGACGTCGGCCAGTAGGGAGGCCTCAGCCACCCCGACCACCAACAGCCCCGCACTCATCGCGACGTCGAGGCGCGGCAATCGCATCGGACCGATGCCCTTCATGCCCCAAAACCGTACGCCCGATGACACCACCGGGGGCCAGATCCGGGTCGAGCACCCCTCGACCGCCCCCGTCCACGACCCGCCGAGACCAACCCCAAACGCGAAACAGGGCGAACCCTGAGGGTTCGCCCTGTCGCCGATGTCGTGAGACATCACATGGGCGGAGGATGGGGGATTTGAACCCCCGAGGGTTTTATCCCAACACGATTTCCAATCGTGCGCACTAGGCCACTATGCGAATCCTCCAGCGGAGGAGGTTACCCGAGCGCACGGCCCTCGCCGAAATCGGTCACCGGTCAGGGGTCTTCGTCGCCACCACGGACGGGGCGACTCGAACTCAGTCGCCGATGATCGGCAGGTTCGGCCCGATCCGCCAGTAGATCGCCGCGGCGAGCGCGATGAGCACCCCGGAGAGGAAGATCGCGGTGCCGGGCCGGCGCATCCCGAAGGCCAGCACCCGCTCGGTCCAGGTGTAGGCATACGACCCGTTGCGGCCCAGCCGCCAGTCCCCACTCAGCTCCCGACGGCGGTGGGCCCACCGGGCGAACCACAGGGTGCCGAAGGGGAGCAGGCCGGCGAGGGCCGCCCGGGCGAGCAGACCGTTGTGCCAACGGTGGTTGGTCCCGATGGCCACGGCGATCATCAGGTAGATCGCGATCGCCGTGAACACCAGTGGGGCGGAGACTCGCACGCCGAGGTTGCTCGTGCGGGTGACGTACTTGAGGATCAGGCCCAGACAGAGCATCGCCCAAGCGAACGCAACGAAGCGCGCGCTCAGGACGAACAACTCCCGTGGTCTCATCGGCCCTCACCGCAGACGTGGCGGCCGATCCTCCGTCGGCCCGGGAAATCGTAGCGGCCCCCGGGGAGCGTCCGGAACGACCAGTCTCGACAGCGCGCCGCCCGCCACCGAGATTTCCGGGTATGCCGTCCGCCGACCTAGAGTGGACGACGGCACCCCGCGTGGTGGTACCTCACTGAACCCCCCCAGGGCAGGAATGCAGCAAGGGCAGGTGAGCTCTTCCAGGTACGCGGGGTGTCCTCGCGTTCGGGAGCGCCGATCCGCTGGCCTCAGACGTGGGCGTGCTCGTGCTCGTGGGTGTCGTCGTGCCCGCCGCAGATGCCGCCGCCGCCACAGCCGCCGGCCCCGTCGCAGCCGTCGCCGCCGCACCCCGATGCCTCGCCCACCACGTCGTCGGCCGTCGCATCGCCGGCCGAGCCGTCCGCGCCGCCACCACAGGCGCCGCCGCAGCAGCCCCCGCCGCACCCGCCGCCACCGGCCGGCTCGGGTCGGTTGCCCTGGTCCGCCCAGGTGTAGGCGATCGCCTTGAGCAGGGCGTCGGCCCCCTGGGCTCCGGAGACGGCGTACTTCTGGTCGAGCACGAAGGTCGGCACCGAGGTGATGCCGATCTGGGTCGCGAGGGCTTCGTCGGTGCGCACCTCGTGGCCGAAGTCGTCGCTGGCGAGGACCCGGCGGACCTCCGCCACGTCGAGCCCGGCGTCACCGGCCAGCCGCATGAGGGTCTCGTGGTCGCCGATCGCGGCGCCGTCGGTGTACCAGCCGCGCATCAGGGTGTCCATGAACTCCTGCTCCCGGCCGATCGACCGGGCGTGGTGGTGCAGTCGGTGCGCGTCGTAGGAGTTGCCGCCGACGACCTTCTCCCACTGGAAGTCCAGGCCGACCTCGGCCGCCGCCGCGGCCATGGCCCGGTGCGTCTCCTCCATCTGCTCCAGGCTCACGCCGTACTTGTCGGCCACCCGCTGCACGTTGCTCTCGCTCGCCACCGCCGGGGCGTTGCGGTCGAGCTGGAAGCTGTGCCAGACCACGTCGACGTCGTCGGCCTGCTCGAACTCGGCCAGGGCCAGGGCCAGTTGGCGCCGGCCGAGGTGGCAGAAGGGGCAGAGGAAATCGGACCAGACATCGATGCGCACCGCCCAAGCGTATGCCGCTCAGCGCCCGGACAGGATTCGCACCCAGTTGGCCTTGGCGCCGGTCGGGGTGCGCGACAGCGGCGTCAGCGACCCCTCGGGACCGATCGCGACGAGTTCGAGGTCGGTCTCGGCCTCACCGGCGACCACGGCATACCGGCCGTCCGGGCTCACCGCGAAGCCGCGCGGTTGGCGCACGACGTCGACGATCGCGCCGACCGCACCGACGGTCCCGTCGTCCTCGACGGGCAGGCTGGCCAGCGTGCTCTCGCAGCGTTCGGAGGCGAGGACGACGCGGCCGCCGCGGGCCAGGTGCAGGTCGGCCCCCCAGATGAGGTGCTCGGCCCGGGGGTCGGCGCCGTACCGGCTGTGCGCCAGGCCGCGGTCGGTCGCATGGGCCGCCCGGGCCCCGGATGCCGTGAGGACCCCGGTGTCGCGGTCTCGGCGGAAGGAGAGCACCTCACCGGAGAACTCGGTCACGGCATACGCATGCCGACCGTCGGCGCTCAGCACCAGGTGGCGGGGCCCGCTGCCGCCGGGCGCCGGGACGGTCGGCGGGTCCAGGGGGGTGAGCGCGCCGTCGGCGGCGAGCGCGTACTGGGCGATGACGTCGTCGCCGAGCGAGACGACATACAGCTGACGAGCGGTGGCCACGACGCAGTGTGCGTTCGGCCAATCCACCCGCGCGACCAGCGGGCCAAGAGAGCCGTCGGAGGCCACGACCCAGGTCGCGGCGAACCCCTCGTGGTAGGCGGCCCCGGCGAGGATCCGCCCACCCGGGGTGAGGGCGAGGTAGTTCATCCCGCCCGGCACGTCGGCGTGGTGGAGCGGGGTGAGGGCCCCGGTCTCCCGGTCGAGGGCGAAGGTGTCGATGGCCGAGGCGCCGCCCTCGGTGGCCGGCTTCGCGGCGGCGAACACGCGGTCGGTGACCGGGTCGATCGCGAAGGTCGAACAACCCCTGCCCACCGGCGAGGTCGCGAGGTGTCGCAGGTGTGCCGATCCGCGGGCCGTGTCGAGGGCGAAGGCGCCAATCGTGCCGTCCCCGGAGTTCGCGACGAGCACCAGATTCCCGGTCATGACGCCCACGCTAGGGGGTTGCGGGCCTGTGGGCAGCGCGGGACCGGTGTGGGCGACCGCCACTAGGGTGAGCGACGTGACCGTTGCCCTGTATCGCCGCTATCGGCCCGAGACGTTCACCGACGTCATCGGGCAGGAGCACGTCACCGATCCCCTCATGCAGGCCCTGCGCACCGGTCGGGTCAACCACGCCTACCTGTTCAGTGGGCCGAGGGGCTGCGGCAAGACGACCAGCGCCCGGATCCTCGCGCGCTGCCTGAACTGCGAGCAGGGCCCGACGCCGGAGCCGTGCGGCACCTGCGACTCCTGCGTGGCGCTGGCCCGCGGTGGTGCCGGCACCGTCGATGTCATCGAGATCGACGCGGCCAGCCACGGCGGCGTCGACGACGCGCGGGACCTGCGCGAGCGGGCGAGCTACGGCCCGGCGCAGAGCCGCTACAAGATCTACATCATCGACGAGGCGCACATGGTGACCCCGCAGGGCTTCAACGCCCTGCTCAAGATCGTCGAGGAGCCGCCAGAGCACGTGAAGTTCGTGTTCGCGACGACCGAGCCGGACAAGGTCATCGGCACCATCCGCAGCCGCACGCACCACTATCCGTTCCGGTTGGTGCCGCCGGGTCAGTTGCAGGACTACATGGAGCGGCTGTGCGCCCAGGAAGGGGTGGCGGTCGCTCCCGGGGTGCTCTCCTTCGTCGTCCGGGCCGGTGGGGGTTCGGTGCGTGACTCGCTCTCGGTGCTCGACCAGTTGATCGCCGGGTCCGGCGCCGAGGGGCTGACCTACGAGTCGGCCGCGGCGCTGCTCGGCTTCACCGACGGCGAACTGCTCGACGCGGCGATCGACGCGCTCGCCGTCGCCGATGCCGCGGGCGTCTTCCGGGTGATCGAGCGGGTCATCGAGACCGGGCTCGACCCGCGGCGCTTCGTCGAGGACCTCCTCGAGCGGCTGCGCGACCTGATCGTCGTCGCCGCGATCCCGGACGGCTCGGCCGCGGTCCTGCGCGGCACCCCCGCCGACCAGCTCGACCGGATGCGCGCCCAGGCGGCCGCCTTCGGTGCCGGGGCCCTCTCGCGCGCCGCCGACATCGTCAACGCCGGCCTCACCGAGATGACCGGGGCGACCGCGCCCCGCCTGCAACTGGAGTTGATCGCCGCGCGCATCCTCCTTCCCGGGGCGGCCGGTGAGGCCGGGTATGCCGCGCGGCTGGACCGCTTGGAACGTCGCCTCGGCGTCGGCGGCGTCCCGATGACGCCCCCCACGCCGTCTGCCGGGCCGCCCGCCGCGGCGGCCGCTGCATCCCCGCCGGAGGCGTCGCCCACGCCGGCAGCATCGGCCCCGCCCCGGGATCTCCCCCCGGCCGCAGCTCTGCCGGAGGCGTCGCCCACGCCCGACGCATCGGCCCCGCCCCAGGCCCAGGTCGCGCCCCCGGCTTCGGTCGCGCCGGAGGCCGGACCGCCCCGGGACACGTCATCGTCCCCGGCGGAGGCACCCGCCAGCGTCCCGGTCCGGCGGGGTCCCGGCGGCCTCGACGTCGCCGCGATCCGGCGGGCCTGGCCCGACGTGCTGGCCAAACTGTTCGAGACGCGCCGGATCACCTGGACCTTCGTGTCGCAGCACGCCCAGGTGCTCGACTACGACGGCGAGCACCTGGTCCTCGGGATCGCGACCTCGGGCCTGACCCAGACCTTCCGCCGCGGTGCCCACTCCGACTTCGTCCGCGAGGCGCTCATCGACGTGCTCGGTGTCGAGGCCCGGATCGAGGGGGTCCCGGTCGACGGCTCGAGCCTCGAGGGCGAGGCGGCCGGCCGGTCGGTCACCTCGATCCTGCCGCCGACAGTCACGGCCGCTCGCCCCGCGCCGTCCGCGGTCTCGCCGACCCGGGCCCCGGCGGCAGCGGTGCCGACCCGCCCCCCGGGGGCGGGCACGGCCTCGGAGGTCCCGGCATACCGGAGCGCCGAAGGCGACGGCCAGGGGAGTTGGGCCGAGCACCCGGCCGCACCGGGTTCCATGCCCTCGTGGGCCGCCCACGACGACCCCCCGCCGGACCCCGACCACGAGCCCGAGGAGTTCCCGCCCCCGCGGGAGGCCGCCCTCAGTCCGCTCGATCGGGCGATGCGCGAGGTGTCCTCCGGCGCGGCCGACGAGGCCCCCCACGTCGCCGACGACACGGCGGTCAGTGACGACGACGAGGACGTCGAGGAGATCGGCGAGGTCGGCGTGCCCGTTGTCGAGCGACTGCTCGGCGCCACGATCATCAAGGACGAGACGACGTGACGGCCTTCTACCACGTGGGCAAGGCGGCGGTCGTGCCGATCGCCCGGGGGCTGTGGCGCCCGACGATCACCGGGCGCCACCACATCCCGGCGCACGGCGGGGTGATCCTGGCCAGCAACCACCTGTCGTTCATCGACTCGTTCGCGATCCCGATCGCCAGTCCCCGACCGGTCAGCTTCCTGGCCAAGTCCGACTACTGGACCGGCACCGGCGTCGGCGGGGCGATCCGACGGGGGTTCTTCACCGGCTCCCAGGCGATCCCGGTCGACCGGCACTCCTCGCGGGCCGCGCAGGAATCCCTCGACCTGGCCCTCGAGGTGCTCCGGGAAGGACGCGCCTTCGGCATCTACCCCGAGGGCACCCGCTCGCGCGACGGGCGGCTCTACCGCGGCAAGACTGGCGTCGCGTTCCTGGCGCTCACCGCCGGTGTCCCGGTCGTGCCGGTCGGGCTGGTCGGCACCGATCGGGTCCAGCCGGTCGGCTCCAGGGTGCCGACGCTGGCCAAGGTGCGGATCGCGTTCGGGTCACCCATCCGGCCGGAGGCGTATGCCGGGATGCCGGCCGGCAAGGCGCGGCGGCTGCTCACCGACGAGGTCATGGACGCCATCGCGGCCCTGTCGGGTCAGGAACGGGCCGACAGCTTCAACGAGTTGCCGCCGGAGTCCGGTCCCGCGATCGGGATCTGACCGGCCGGTGAGCCCTCACCCCTGGGCGGGGTGCAGGGCGTCGAACTCGGCCTCCGCGACGAGATCCTCGTCGGCGTCGAGGCGCACGTGGGCCATCAGGGAGTGCACGACGCGCAGCGCCATCGCGGCGCGCTCACCCCAGTCCGACAGGTAGCTGAACTGCCACCACCACAGGGCCTCGTCGATCCGGCCCGCGTCGTAGTGGGCCAGTCCGTGGGTGAGGGCCGAGGCGACGACCGTGAGGTCGTTGGAGAGCGATCCGCTCGTCGGGTCCGGGTCGGTGACCGGGTCGGTGACGTCGGCGTAGTCGTCGATCCCTTCGAAGACGCCACTCAGGCCCGTGCGGAGACCGTCGAGCTCGGCGTCGGGGCCGGGGTCGGTCTCGTAGCGGTCGTCGGGCACGACGTCGTGGATCGCGCCGAGCCGAGCGCCCATGAGGAGGACCTGGGAGAGGGTGAGCAGGCCGAGCGGCAGGGCCGCCTCCGGTGCCTCACCACTGGCGATCCCCGAGACCGCCTCGAGGAAGATGCGGGCGTCCGCGGCGCAGTCGTCGGCGAGCAGGCGCAGGTCGTGCTGGTCGTCAGGCATGCAGGAGGGTCCGTCCTTCGAAGGCGCGACCGAGGGTGACCTCGTCGGCATACTCGAGATCGCCACCGACCGGCAGGCCGGAGGCCAAGCGGGTGACCCGGAGGCCGAGGTCCTTGAGCAGCCGACTGAGGTAGGCCGCGGTCGCCTCGCCCTCGAGGTTGGGGTCGGTCGCGATGATCACTTCGGTCACGGTGCCCGGCGTCAGCCGCGCGAGCAACTCGGTGAAGCGCAGATCCTTGGGTCCGATGCCCTCGATCGGGTTGATCGCCCCGCCGAGCACGTGATACGTCCCCTTGAACTCGCGGGTGCGTTCGATGGCGATGACGTCCTTGGCCTCCTCGACGACGCAGATCGCGCCGGGGTCCCGGCGCGGGTCACCGCAGATCCGGCACCGCTCCGCCTCCGCCACGTTGAAACACACCTCGCAGAAGCGCACCCGCTCCTTGACGACGGTCAGGGTCTCGGCCAGCCGCAGCACGTCGGCCGGGTCGGCCTGGAGCAGGTGGAAGGCGATCCGTTGGGCACTCTTGGGGCCGATCCCGGGCAACCGCCCGAGCTCGTCGATGAGGTCCTGGACCGCGCCTTCGTACACGTGGGTCAGACCAGCTCGTAGTCGCCGGCCTCGGCGAGGGCCTGGGCGACCTCGTCGCGGGTCACCTCGCTGAGGGCCTGCACGGTGATGGTGGACTGCCCGCCCTTGACCACCTCGACGCGGGCGCTCATCACGTCGTCGATCTCGGTCAGTTCGTCGATGACGGCGTTGGCGCAGTGACCACACGTCAGCCCGGTCGCGGCGAACGTGTAGGTCGTGGTCTCGGGCAGGTCGGCGGTGTCGAGCTCGCTCATGGATGCCAGCGTATGCCGTCCCGCCGACATGGCCAGCCGGCGGCGGATCGTTCACCAGCTGGCGCGTGTCGCGCGCACCCCGCACCATGGAGGATGATAGTGCGGCCCGTGTCGTGGACGACCGGGGCGGGATTGGGGCCAGGGGTGACCCGGGGACCACGGATCAGTGGAAAGACGCAGCAGTGAAGAAGACGACGAGAACCCTGGTCGCCGCGCCGATCGCGGCGCTGCTCGTGCTGGCCGGGGGAGCCAGCGCCTACGCCGCCCACTACCGCGACCTGGCGCTCCCCGGCAGCGAGGTGGCCGGCATGAGCGTCAGCGGGCTGAGCCGCGCCGAGGTGGCCAAGGTCGTGCGCGACCGGGCCGCCAAGGTCGAGGTGACCGTCGTCGCCGGCGACAGCAGCCGCAAGACCTCGCTCGCCGAGCTCGGGTACGCCGTCGACATCGACGGCACGGTCGCCAAGGTGTTCTCGGCCAACGGCACCTGGTCCTCGTACGCGCAGGCGCTCGTCTCGAGCCGGTCGATCCCCGCGGTCGTCCGGGTCGACGACAAGGCGGTTGCCGGCTCGGTCGCCGCGCTCGTCGCGGCCAAGGGCACCCCCTCCGTCAACGCGCACGTCGACCTCGCGCCGGGCGCCACCACCTTCACCGTCACGCCCGACGTCCCGGGCACGACCGTCGACCCCGCGAGCCTGCAGCAGGTCGCCCAGAAGGCGGCCGCCACCCTCACCTCGGCCACGGCCACGGTGAAGTTCGTGACCGGCAAGGCACTGATCGGCACGGCCCAGGCCCAGGCCGCGGCCGACAAGGCCAACGCCCTCGTCGCCGTGCCGGTGACGATCACGGCGGGGGACAAGACGCTCACCGCGACCGAGGCCGAGAAGGCCGGCTGGGTGAAGATCCCGGCGACCGACAGCGCGCTCGGCGCTCCCGCGGTCGACCCCGCCGCCGTCACCGCCTGGGTCACCGCCCAGGCGGAGGCCGTCAAGGTCGGTGCCGTCGAGGGACAGCGCACCCTGAGTTCGGCGACCGGGGCGGTGCTCCGGGTCACCCGTGAGGCCAGGGACGGGTCCGAGGTGGCCAACGCCGCGTCGGTGGTCGAGGCCGCGGTGGCCGCGCTCGGCGCCGGCAAGCCGTTCGCCGGCACCTTCGAGACCACGTCGATTCCCGCCTCGTGGTCCGAGCGTCGCGTCGCCGCGGGCGCCGAGAACCTCGCCTACCCGGCGGCCGACGGCGAGAAGTGGGTCGACGTCAACCTCTCCGAGCACACGATGACCGCCTACGAGGGCGGCCGCGCCGTCATCGGGCCGGTCCTCATGGTCAACGGTGCGCCGGCCACCCCCACGGTCACCGGCACGTTCGCGATCTATGCCAAGTACGAGTCCCAGACGATGCGCGGGCAGAACGCCGACGGCACCAGCTACGAGGCCAAGGACGTGCCCTGGGTCTCCTACTTCACCGGCGGCTACGCCCTCCACGGGGCGCCGTGGCGTGACTCCTTCGGCTACACCGGGTCCCACGGGTGCATCAACCTGCCGGTGTCGGTCGCCCAGCAGGTCTTCAACTGGGCCCCGATGGGGACCGTCGTCGTCGGCCACTACTGACGACCGAGTCCCGGCCCGGGCCGCCCGGCATACGGTCACCGCGTCCGTATGCCGGAACCCTCGGTAGACTCGTTCCTCGCCTCCCAGCCCCCTCCGCAGCAGGAGTTCCCTCGTGCCCATCGTCGTCCAGAAGTACGGCGGCAGCTCACTCGCCGACGCCGAAGGCATCAAGCGGGTCTCGAGCCGGATCACCGAGACCAAGCGGGCCGGGTATGACGTGTGCGTGGTCGTCTCGGCGATGGGCGACACGACCGACGAGTTGCTCGAGCTGGCCGAGCAGGTCAGCCCGCTGCCGCCGGCCCGCGAGCTCGACATGCTGATGACCGCCGGTGAGCGGATCTCGATGGCGCTGGTCGCCATGGCCATCCACGACCTGGGGTTCACCGCCCGCTCCTTCACCGGTAGCCAGGCCGGGGTCATCACCGACGAGGAGCATGGCAAGGCCAAGATCATCGACATCACCCCGGGTCGGATTACCGATGCCCTCGCCAAGGGCCACATCGTCATCGTCGCCGGCTTCCAGGGCGTGAGTCAGACGACCAAGGAGATCACCACCCTCGGCCGGGGCGGGTCGGACACGACCGCCGTCGCCCTGGCCGCCGCGCTCGACGCCGAGGTCTGCGAGATCTACTCCGACGTCGACGGGGTCTTCACCGCCGACCCCCGGGTCTGCCCGAAGGCCACGAAACTCGACCGGATCAGCGCCGAGGAGATGCTCGAACTCGCCGCGGCCGGGAGCAAGATCCTGCACCTGCGCTGCGTCGAATACGCCCGTCGCTACAACCTGCCGATCCACGTCCGCTCGACGTTCACCGACAAGGTGGGCACGATCGTGGCGGATCCGACCGAAGGAGAAACCGTGGAAGCCCCCCTCATCGCCGGTGTCGCCCACGACGCCGGGGACGCCAAGGTCACCATCGTCGGCGTGCCCGACCGGGCGGGGATGGCCGCCGCGATCTTCGAGGCCGTCGCTCGCGCGGGCCTGAACATCGACATGATCGTGCAGAACGTCTCGGCCGTGGAGACGGGGCTGACCGACATCTCGTTCACCCTCCCGAAGGGCGATGGCCGGGCCGCGCTGCAGGCCCTCGAGGCGATCAAGCCGTCGGTGGGATTCCACGCCCTCCAGTACGACGACCAGGTCGGCAAGCTCTCCCTGGTCGGGGCCGGGATGCGCACCAACACCGGCGTCTCGGCGACCTTCTTCAAGGCGCTCGCCGACGCCGGGGTTAACGTGGAGATGATCTCGACCTCGGAGATCCGGATCTCCGTGGTGACGCGCGAGGAGCGCCTCGCCGAGGCGGTCAAGGCCGTGCACACCGCTTTCGGGCTCGACTCGGAGTCCGGCGAGGCGGTCGTCTATGCAGGAACCGGGCGCTGATCCGGCTCGTTCCGGGGGTGTCATGACCTCGTTGTCGCGCGTCCACGGCGCCTCGCCGACCCTGGCGGTCGTCGGGGCCACCGGGGCCGTCGGCGAGGTGGTGCTGCAGGTCCTGCCGACCCGACCGGTGGTCTGGGATCGGGTCAAACTCGCCGCCGGACCCGAGGATGTCGGCCAGGTGCGCCGGGTCGGTGACCGGGATGTCGTCATCGAGGCGTTGACCGAGGAGTTCTTCGACGGGGTCGACATCGCCCTGGTCGACATCCCGCCGCCGGTCACGCCGCGCTGGGTCGAGTACGCCGCCGGGCGGGGCATCGTCGTCATCGACAACTCGATCGTCTATCGCGGGGACCCGGACGTGCCGCTCGTCGTCACCGAGGTCAACCCGTTCCGGGCCAAGGACCGCCCCCGCGGGATCATCGCCAACCCGGGGGCCACGGTCATGACGATGATCGACGCGCTGGCTGCCCTGCATGCGGGCTGGCAGCTCGAGGAACTCGTCGTCACCACCTTCCAGGCCGCCTCCGGACTGGGCCGCAAGGGCATCGCGCGGCTCTATGACGAGATCGCGGTGGTGGCCGGCGACCGGCAGCTCGGGCAGCGTCCGGGCGACGTGCGCCGCCTGATCGAGCACGAACTCGGGGAGGGCGTCTTCCCCGGCCCGCTGGCCCTCAACGTCCTGCCGATGGTCGGCCACATGGCCGACGACGGCTGGACCACCGAAGAGGTCAAGGTCCGCGACGAGACACGACGGATCCTCGACCTGCCGGACCTGCGGGTGGCAGCGACCTGCGTGCGGGTGCCCGTGGTGTCGAGTCATTCGATCAACGTGCATGCCCGCTTCGCTCGCCGCATCAAGGTCAAGGACGCCCGGCAGGCGCTCGTCGAGTGCCCGACCGTCGTGGTCCTCGACGAGCCCGAACACGCGGAGTTCCCCACCCCCACCGACGTCGTGGGCTCCGACCCGCGGTTCGCCGGCCGGATCCGCCAGTCACCCGACCTGCCGGACACCCTCGACCTGTTCATCAGCGGCGACAACCTGCGCAAGGGCGCGGCGCTCAACATGCTCCAGACCGCGGAGTTGGTGCGCGCCGACCTCGTCGGCGATCGGTGAGCGGACGGCATACGAACCTGGGGTCACAAATGGGGGGGTGGGGGGCGCTGGGAGGCGCCAACCGACGAACCTGGGGCGACAAATCGGGGGGTGAGGGGCGCTGGGAGGCGCCAACCGACGAACCTGGGGCGACAAATCGGGGAGTGACCGGGCGGGGCGGGGGTCTCGCTAGGGTGGAGCCATGACCGTCAAGACCGTTGCCATGCTCACCGCGGGTGGGCTCGCCCCCTGCCTCGCCACCGCCGTCGGAGGCCTCATCCAGCGATACAGCGAGATCGCCCCGGACGTGCGGATCATCGCCTATCTCGACGGGTATGCCGGGCTGCTCACCGGCCGCTCGATCGAGGTCACCGACCAGGTCCGGGCCCAGGCGCACCTGATGCACCTGCGCGGCGGCAGCCCGATCGGCAACAGCCGGGTCAAGCTGACCAACGTCGCCGACTGCGTCAAGCGCGGGCTGGTCCAAGACGGCCAGGACCCGCTGCACGTCGCGGCCGAGCAACTGACCAGGGACGGCGTCGACGTGCTGCACACGATCGGCGGAGATGACACGAACACGACGGCGGCCGACCTCGCCGCCTACCTGCACGACAACGACTACGAGCTGACGGTCGTCGGCCTGCCCAAGACGATCGACAACGACGTCGTGCCGATCCGGCAAAGCCTGGGCGCGTGGACCGCCGCGGACCAGGGCGCGCGGTTCGCCCAGAACATCATCGCCGAGCACTCCTCCAACCCGCGGATGCTCATCGTCCACGAGGTGATGGGCCGCAACTGCGGCTGGCTGACCGCCGAGACGGCCCGTCGCTACCACGCCTGGGTAGGTGAGCAGCAGTTCGTCACCGGCTTCGGCAACGACCCCCGCTGCTGGGACGTGCACGCCGTCTACGTGCCCGAGGACCACATCGACCTGCACGCCGAGGCCACCCGGCTCAAGGCGGTCATGGACGAGATCGGCTGCGTCAACATCTTCCTGTCCGAGGGGGCCGGGGTCGCCGACATCGTCGAGGAGATGAAGGCCAAGGGCGAGGAGGTGCCGATCGACCCGTTCGGCCACGTCCAGATCGACAAGGTCAACCCCGGCGCCTGGTTCGCCAAGCAGTTCGCGGCCCTCGTCGGCGCCGAGAAGACGATGGTCCAGAAGTCCGGCTACTTCTCCCGGTCCGCGCCCAGCAACGACGAGGACCTGGCCCTGATCAAGGCGTGCACCGACCTCGCCGTCGACGCCGCCCTGGCCGGGGTCTCCGGGGTCGTCGGCCAGGACGAGGAGCGGGGCGACGAGTTGCGCGCCATCGAGTTCCCGCGGATCAAGGGCCACAAGAAGTTCGACACCTCCGTGCCCTGGTTCCAGGAGCTCAAGGGAGCGCTCGGCCAGGCCTGACGGCGCCGGTCTTGACGTGGGCAAGAACGGCCTGCACGGCGTGGTGGTCAGGGACCTCACAGGCCCTTGCCCGACACTGACGGGGTGACGCAACGGCCCGGCGCTCCGCGCAGCCCGCAACGGCCCGGCGCCCCGCGCAACCCGCAACGCCCGCGTGACCCCGCGGGCGAGCCCACGGCATACGTCGTGGACACCCGCCGGGGGCCCACCGCGGGGACCTACCGGCGCCGCCGGATCGTCGTGGGGTTCATCGCCTCGGTCCTCGTCGTCCTGATCGGCGTCGTCGGGTATGCCGTCTGGCAGGTCGTGCGGTTGGGCGCCGGCATCCAGCGATCGGACATCCTCAGTGGCGGGACGGGTGCGGACACCGGCCCGGGCGAGGAGATCAACCTGCTGCTCATGGGGCTCGACTCCCGCCTCGACATGAACGGAAAGGCGCTCTCGCCGGAGCTGTACGACAAGCTCCACTCCGGCGACGAGAGCTCCGGGGGGATGAACTCGAACGTGCTCATGTACGTCCACATCCCGGCGGACGGCTCACGGGCCGTCGCCTTCTCGATTCCGCGCGACGACTACGTCGACTTCCCGGGATGCCCCGACAAGGAGTGCCGGGGGAAGATCAAGGAGGCCTACGGGCTGACCTTCGACCAGGAGTCCCGGCGTCTGGTGGCCAAGGGGGTCACCGGGGCCGAGTTGCACCGGCAGTCGCGCGACGCCGCCCGCAAGGCCCAGATCCAGACGGTGGAGAAGTTCCTCGACGTGAAGATCAATCACTTCGTCGAGGTGACGATGATCGCCTTCTTCCAGATCGCGGACGTGGTCCAACCGATCACGGTGTGCGTCAAGCAGGACACCGTCGACACCTACTCCGGCGCCGACTTCAAGGCCGGGATGCAGCAGATCAACTCGGAGCAGGCGGTCGCCTTCGTCCGCCAGCGCCGGGACACCTCGAACGACTCCCTGATGTTCACCGACCTCGACCGGGCCCGGCGCCAGCAGGCCTTCATCGTGTCCCTGCTGACCCAGCTCAAGTCGTCCTCGACCCTGACCAACCCGGTGAAGATCAGCGGGATCGTCGACGTCGCCAAGGCGAACACGGCCATCGACTCCGGTCTCGACCCGTTGACCCTGGCCCGCACGGCCAATGCGATGCAGGGCGGCAAGCTCCGCTTCTACACCCTGCCGATCGAGGAGTTCGGGACCTCGCCGTCCGGGCAGTCGGTCAACCTGGTCGACGTCGACAAGATCCGCACCATGGTCGCGAACATCGTCCACCCGCCGCCGGCCTCCCCGTCGGCCTCGCCGAAGCCCAGCGTGACCCCGACGATCGACGGCCGCGGCGTCCGGGTCGACGTCGTCAATGCCTCGGGTCGCAGCGGCGCGGCCCGCCAACTCCTCGACGCCCTCGAGACCAAGGGGTTCACCGCAGGGGTCGCCGGCAACGGCACCGCACGCTCGGCGTCCGAGGTCGCGTATGCCGTGGGCTCACGTGCCGCGGCCGAGGCCCTGGCAGGCTACCTCGGGGGGTTGAGTGTCCGGGAGGACAAGGCCCTGCCCAGTGGAGGCCTCTCGGTGACCATCGGGTCCCAGTTCGCCCCACCGGCCGGGCTACTGCCGGCCGCCGGCTCCGGCGCCTCGTCGGGCGGCTCCAGCCCCTCGGGGACGCCCAGTCCGGCGGCGACCGCCCCGGTCGACGCCACCGGCGGCGGGACCAGCGGTCCGCCGCCGACCGCCCTGACCGAACTCGGTGGCGACGGCGTTCCCTGCGTGAAGTAGGCCCTTCCGGGCCCTGAGCGCGGGAGTGACACAAGCCACTTTCTGTAAAGGCTAGGCAAGGGTCGCCTTCCCGTGTACCTTGAGAACCAGAATTCGTTTCAGTTCGGGGCAGGCCCTGAACGGACAGCCGTGACTCCCTCGGAAGGTAGCCATGTCGATCGCGATCGCCGACGCTCGCCCCACCCCGGACCTGCCCCCATCGATGGTCGAGCGGATGACCCTGATCCTCGACGAATTCGTCGGCCCCTCGGCCCGACTCACACTCGAGGACGTGGCGCGCCGCACCCACCTGCCGCGCTCGACCGCGCACCGGATCCTCGACCAGTTGGTCCGGCTCAACTGGCTCGACCACACGAGCTTCGGCTACTCGCTCGGCTCACGCTCCCTCGGCCTCGGCGGGCGTGACAACGGCCACTGCGAGATCCGCTCGGCCGCCGCGCCGCACCTGCACGAGTTGCTGCTGCGCACCGGCCTCACGGTCCATCTCGGCGTGCTCGACGGCGCGGAGGTGTACGTCCTGGACAAGCTCGGTGGTCCGGCGGCCCGTCAGGTCCCCACGAGGGTCGGTGGCCGGATGTGGGCGCCGCTGACGGCCATGGGGCGCTCCATGCTCGCCTGGCTCTCGCCCGAGGACGTCGATGATCTCCTCGCTCAGGTGCCCCCCTCGACGCCCGGCGTCGGCCGGGCCTCGGTCGAGCAGTTCCACGCCGACCTCAATCGGATCCGGATGCGCCGCGGCCTGGCCGCCGACCGGCACGCCAGTGTCGAGGGTTTCCGGTCGATCGCGGCCACGGTCCGCGGCCCGGAGGGCCCGGCCGCCTCCATCTGCGTCGTCGGGTCCGCAGAGGCCCCGATCGAGCGGGTCGGACCGCTCGTGCTCGACGCGGCGATGCAGGTCTCGCAGGAGCTCTTCCCCGGCGTCCGGCGCACCCGCACCCGCACCCTCGCCCCGGTGCTCTGACCTCAGGGGTCAGTCCTCAGGCGTCGAAGGTGATCGCGACCCGATCACTGGTCGGCGTCGCCTGACAGGCGAGGATCATCCCGTCTCTCAGGTCCTGGGCATCGAGCACCTCGTTGTGGGCCAGCTCGACGCTCCCCTGCGTGAGATAACAGGCGCAGGTGCTGCACCGGCCCTCGCGACAGGACCAGGGAGCGGCCAGCCCGGCTGCCAGCATGACGTCGAGCAGCCTTGCGCTGGAAGGCCATTCGATCGTCGTGAGCTGTCCGTCCAGGGTCACCTCCACGGTGCCGACCGAAGCCCCCTCGGCGGCCACGGGCGCCGAGAAGGGGTCGCCGGTCAGCGAGACGAACTCCTCGATCGTCACCCGGTCCGACGGCATACCCACCTCGTGCAGCGCCTCACGCACCATCGCCATGAACGGGCCCGGGCCACAGAGGAAGGCGCGCCGGCCGGCATACGCCCTGAGCAACGGTCGCCACGCCGGGACCGACGGGACGCCCTGCACGGACTCGAGCCAGTGGTGGACGGTGAACCGCTCGGGATTCGCGGCGACGAGGTCGCGCAGGGCGCCGGCGAAGATCACCGACCGCTCGTCACGGTTGGCGTAGAGCAGGGCGACGCGGCCGCGGCCCCGCTCGAGCACCGAGCGGGCGATCGACAGGATCGGCGTGACGCCGCTACCGCCGGCCACCAGCACAAGGTCCTCGTCGAGCGTCGTCGGGGTGAAGGCCCCGGCCGGGCGCAGCGTGGTGATCGTGTCGCCGACCGCGACCGTGTCGTTGAGCAGGTTGCTCGCGTAACCGCCGACCGTGCGCTTGACGGTGACCGCCAGATGGTCGTCGAGTCCCGGCGCGCTGCACAGCGAGTAGTTGCGGGCGCAGCCCTCGGGCCGATCACTGCTCACCTTGACGGTGAGGAACTGCCCGGGACGGTATGCCGGGGGCTCGCCGCCGTCCGCGGGCGCCAGGACGAAGGTGCGCGCGTCGGGGGTCTCGTCGACGACCTCGACGACCCGCCAGTCGATCGTGGGCGGGCGGGTCGGTCCTGAGGGGCCCGGGTCAGGCATGGATTCCCGCCGCGTGCCGGGCCGCGAGGTAACCGAAGACCATCGACGGGCCGATCGTCGCGCCGGGGCCGGCGTACTCCCGGCCCATGACCGAGGCGGTCGTGTTGCCGGTCGCGTAGAGGCCCGGGATCGGGGAGTGGTCCTCGCGGAGCACTCGCCCGTGCTCGTCGGTGAGCAGCCCGCCCTTGGTCCCCAGGTCGCCGGCGTCGATCCGGACCGCGTAGAAGGGGCCCTGGTCGATGACGTCGAGGTTCGGGTTGGGCAGCGTCGGGTCGCCGTAGTAGCGGTCGTGCGCGCTCTGGCCGCGGTGGAAGTCCTCGTCGACCCCGGAGCGGGCGAACCCGTTGAACCGCTCGAGCGTCGCCGCAAGGGCCTCGGCCGGCACTTCGATCGACGCGGCGAGCTCGGCGATCGTGTCGGCGCGATGCACGATCCCCGCCTTGTACCACTTGCCCGGGAACTTCTGCCCCGCGAGCACCTGCGCGAACGGGTAGCGGGCCCGGCTGCGCGCGTCGAAGATGCACCAGGCCGGGAAGTGCCGACCGGCGATCTGGTCGTGGACGAAGTTCACGTAGGGGCTCGCCTCGTTGGTGAAGCGGCGTCCCGACCCGTCGACGATGATCTGGCTCGGGATGGCCCGCTCGGAGACCAGCGGCAGCATCCGGCCCGAGGCCGCCGTCAGCGAGGGCATCCACCAGGCGTCATCCATGAAGCCGAGCCCGGCGCCGAGGTCGGCGCCGAGCCGGATGCCGTCGCCGGTGTTGCTCGGGGCGCCGAGACTGCGGTCCTCGCGCACGCCCTCGGGCAGGTGTTTCTCGCGCATCTCGGGATTGTGGTCGAAGCCACCGGTGGCGAGCAGCACCCCGTGACGGGCCCGGACCCGCTTGCGGGTGCCCGACTGGTCGACGACGACGCCCACGACCCGGCCCGCCTCGTCACGGACGATCTCGACCACCGGGGAGGACAGCCACACCGGAATGTTCTTGTCCCGCAACGCCATCCGCAGCCGTGAGATCAGGGCGCGCCCCCCGGTGGCCATGTGCCGGCGGCGGACCGAGTTCGACGCGACCCGCCACGCGGCGGTGAGCAGCGAGAGCCGCCCGTCCCAGGTGCGCTGCGACATCGCGAGCCGCCGGTAGTCCTTCTGGGTCACCCACAGACCCATCGGGCCGACCATCGTGTTGGGGCCGTGCTCGGCCTCGAGCGCGCCCATCCTCCGGGTGTCGAAGGGCACCGGTTCGATCGAGCGACCCAGGGGCCGGCCACCGTCGTACTCGGGGTGGTAGTCGGCGTAGCCCTTGGTCCAGCTGAACTTCACCCACCGGGAGCGCTCGACGAGCTCCATCGCCGCCGGGCCGTGGTCGACGTACGCGTCCAGTCTGGCGGCGGGCACCTCACCCTCGGTGAGGACGTCGAGGTAGCGGCGGATCGAGGACCGGCTGTCGTCGTGACCGGCCCGCCGAAGCGTCGGGTTGTTGGGCACCCAGATGCCGCCGCCGGAGAGGGTCGTCGAGCCGCCGATGGTCGCCGCCTTCTCGAGGACGACGCTGGACAGGCCCACGTCGTCGGCGGCCAGCGCCGCGGTCATCCCACCGCCGCCGGAGCCGACGACGACGAAGTCGAACTCCTCGTCCCAGTCCGTTGCGGCCGTCATCACGCCGACTCCCCCACGAAGGGCACGCCGAGGAAGGCGAGCACCGCGCGCTCCCACGCCTCCTTGGCCTCGATCATCACCCAGTGCCCACAGTTGGGGAAGACGTGGACCTGGACGTCGGGGATGACGCGCATCGGCAGGATGACCCCGTCGACGGGGGAGACCCGGTCGTCCCGGCCCCAGGTGATCAGGGTGGGGCTCTGGATTCTGTGCCACATCGACCAGTAGGGCGGCCGGTCGCTCTGGGCGGCGACCTGCGCGGCTTTCGCCATCGCCGCGCCGGAGTACATCCGGCGCGCGAAGGCGAGGGTCTCGGGCTCGGTCGCCTGGGCGAAGCGCTGCTCGACCATCTCGTCGGTGATCAGTGCCGGGTCGAAGACCATCGAGCGCAACCAGGTGACGAGGCGCTCGCGGGTGGGGTCGTCGGTGAACTCGGCGAGCAGCCGAATCCCCTCTCCCGGGTGGGCGGTCAGCCCGGGGGCGGTGATGCCGCCGACGGTGACGAGCCGACCGACCCGCTGCGGGGCGGCGATCGCGACCTGGCCGCCGATCATGCCGCCCATCGAGTTACCGACGATGTCGACGGTCTCCAGGCCCAGGCCGTCGAGGAACGCCTTGACGGCGGGGCCGGCGGCCATCATCGGGTGCTTGTCGGTCGCGTGGCTGACCCCGAACCCGGGGAATTCCAGCACCAGGCAACGGAAGTGACGTGCGAAGGTCGCCAGGTTGCCGGAGAAGTTGCGCCAGCCGGTCACGCCCGGACCGGAGCCGTGCAGCATGAGCAGGGGCGGGCCCTGGCCGGCCTCGTGGTAGCGCAGGACGCCCGCGTCGGTCTGGAGTTCGCGCAGGGTGTCGTCATGCGTGTAGGTCGTCGTCGCCACGCCTTGACCGTATGCCGGGAGCCGCCGCCGCGACCGGCGCGCCTTCCGGTGTGCGGGAGAGCACGGGACGCTGGTCACCATCGCGGGCGCGGACGGCATACGGTCTGGGGGTGAGCACCACATCGGGACCCGACCCGCTGGCCATGCGCCGCGCCATGGGCGCCTTCGCGAGCGGCGTGACCATCGTGACCGGCATGGACGGTGAGGAGCCGGTGGGCTTCGCCTGCCAGGCCTTCTCGTCCGTCTCGCTCGAGCCGCCGCTCGTGCTCTTCTGTGCCGACCACCGGGGTCAGGCGTGGCCCCGGATGCGACCCTCGGGCCGGTTCACGGTCAACGTTCTCGCCGAGGGCCAGCGCGAGCTCTGTGACCGGTTCGGGTCGTGGCGGGGACAGAAGTTCGCCGGCCTCGACTTCGACCTGTCGGCCTGGGGCACGCCCTCGCTGCGCGACGTCCTCGTTCGGGTGCACTGCGAGGTCCACGAGGTCCACGTCGCCGGCGACCACGACGTGGTGATCGGGGCGGTGCGGGCCCTGGACCACGTGTCGGGTGAGCTGCCCATGCTCTTCTTCCGGGGCCAGTTCGGCGTCGACTCCGACGCCGTCACCCGCGCTCCCGACCTGTGGGGCTGGGGCGACCACTGGGGCTGAGCTGGGTCTGAGGCGATCCGGCCCGCCCGGCGAGGCCCCGGTTCGGCCGGCGAGGGCCCGGTCCGGCCGACGAGGGCCCCGCTCCCGGTGAGCGGAAGGTGGCGAACGACTCGATGCGGCCGTGACGGCAGTCTGGTGAAGTCAATTCTGGTTGTCGCACAACGAATCGAGGAGTCATGACCGACGTGTTGGCCGCCATCGAGGAGCGCGCCGAACGCATCGCCTCCCACGCCGAGGCCAACGAGGAGCTCGGCCGACTCCACGACGACGCCGCCGCGGCGCTGCGCGAGACCGGCGTCATGCGGATGATGGCGCCCAAGGAGTTCGGGGGCACCGAGGCCCACCCGGTGGAGTTCGCCGAGGCCGTCATGAAGATCGCCGCGATCGACGGGTCGACCGGCTGGGTGGCCGGCATCGTCGGGGTGCACCCGTGGGAGCTCGCGATGGCCAGCCGGCAGGTCCAGGAGGAGATCTGGGGCAAGGACGGCGAGGACGCCGACGTCTGGGTCGCCTCGCCCTATGCCCCGATGGGCGTGCTGCGGCCGGTCGACGGTGGGTACGTCTTCAACGGCCGGTGGCAGTTCTCCTCCGGCACCGACCACTGCCAGTGGGTGTTCCTCGGGGCGCTGATGGGCGACGCCGAGGGCAAGATGGCGATGCCCCCGACGATCAAGCACGTGCTCCTGCCGCGTTCGGACTACACGATCGTCGAGGACTCCTGGGACGTCATCGGGCTCAAGGGCACCGGCTCGAAGGACCTCATCGTCAAGGACGCGTTCATCCCCGAACACCGCGTGCTCGACTACAACGCCGTCCTCTCCGGACAGGCGGCCAAGGACGCCGGCCTGGAGTCGCCGACCTTCCACGTGCCGTTCACCACGGTCTTCCCGCTGGGCATCACGTCGGCGGTCGTGGGTATCTGCGAGGGGGCCCTGGCCCACCACATCGCCTACCAGAAGCAGCGCGTCCAGATCAGTGGCGCCAAGCTCAAGGACGACCCGGTGTCGCTCTATGCGATCTCGGAGGCCGCCGCGGAGATCCACGCCGCGCGCGTCGTCATGCTCGACAACGCGGCCCAGATGTACGACCGGGTGGTCCGCGGACACGAGATCACCTTCCACGAACGCGCCCAGAGCCGTCGGGCCCAGGTCTCGGTGTGCTGGCGGGCCGTGCGCGCGATGGACGAGATCGTCGCCCGCTCCGGCGGCAACGCGCTGCGCGCGGGCAATCCGATCCAGCGGTTCTGGCGGGACGGCCACATGGGTCTGGTCCACGCGGTCCACGTGCCCAACAACGTCTACCAGGCCAACGCGCTGCTCGACGTCGACATCGACCCGACCGGCCCGCTGCGGCAGATGATCTGAGAAGGGACACCTGACCGATGGGCGCAATCAAGGCGCTGGGCTACCTCGTCGTCTCCTCGACCGACATCCCGCGCTGGCGGGAACTCACCGTCGACTGCCTGGGCCTGCAGGAGGTCGACGGCCCGTATGACGGCGCGCTCCACCTTCGCATCGACGAGCGGGCCTTTCGGCTCGTCGTCCAGCCCGGCGACGTCGACAACGTCGTCGCCGTGGGCTGGGAGGTCCGTGACCTGGCCGGCCTCAAGGAGGTCAAGGCGGCCGTGACCGCCGCCGGCATCGAGACCCGACGGTTGACCTTTCAGGAGTGCCGGGATCGCCGGATCGAGGGCGGAATCGCCTTCACCGACCCGGCCGGGACGCCGCTGGAGGTGTTCTTCGGGCCCAAACTCGACCACTCCCCGGTCGTCAGCCGGCTCGCCACCCGCTTCGTCACCGGCTCGCTGGGCATGGGCCACGTCGTCCTGCCGACGACCAACCCGGACGGCGCCTTCGCCTTCTACCAGGAGGTGCTCGGCTTCCTCAACCGTGGCGCCATGGCCGTGGGGACCTTCGGCGAGTACATCGCCCGGGTCCGCTTCATGGGCGTCAACCCGCGCCACCACTCACTCGCGATCTGTGGCGCCATGGCGGAACTGCCCCCCGGCCTGGTCCACCTGATGCTCGAGGTCGAGGACCTCGACACCGTCGGACGCGCCCTCGACCTGATCGCCAAGCACGGCTTCTCGCTCTCCTCGACCCTGGGCCGGCACACCAACGACAAGATGATCTCGTTCTACGTCCGGGCCCCGGGCGGCTGGGACATCGAATTCGGGTGCGAGGGAATGCTGGTCGACGAGACCTGGTACACCGCCGAGGAGATCGGCCAGGACTCCTACTGGGGCCACGACTGGAGCAAGTCCGAGCCGTTGGCCGCCTTCGCCAAGCCGGCCGCGACCGGGAAGAGCGACGACGCCGGATGACCGACGTCCTCGTCGTCGGGACCGGGGTTGCGGGTCTCGCGGCGGCGCTCGAGGCCCGGCGCGCCGGCGCCCAGGTCACTCTCGTCGACAAGGCGGCCGCGATCGGGGGCGCCTCGATCGCCTCCGGCGGTGAGCTCTACCTCGGCGGGGGCACGGCGCTGCAGCGGGCACTGGGGTTCGACGACACGGTCGAGGGAATGGCGGCCTACCTCATCGCGGCCCTCGGACCGCACGCCGACGCCGAACGGATCGGGGCGTATGCCGGGGGGTCCGCCGCGCTGTACGACTGGCTCGTCGAGCTGGGCCTGGAGTTCGAGGAGTCGTTCCACGACGGACTGTCCTGGCTGCCCGACCCGGCGCACGGATTGTTCTGGCTGGGTGAGAACGCCGCTCCCTTCTGCGACCTCACCCCACCCGTGCCGCGTGGGCACCGGCCCAAGGGTGGCTTCTTCGCCGGCAAGACGATCATCAGGGCGCTGACCGACGCCGTCGTCGCGGCCGGCGTCGAGGTGCGGCTCGAGACCCGCGTCGGCGGGCTCCTCGTCGAGGGTGGCCGGGTCGTCGGCGCGACCGTGCGGGCCGGCGCCGCCGACGTCGAGCTGCGCGCCGACGCCGTGGTGCTCGCGACCGGTGGGTTCGCGGACAACGAGGCGATGGTCGCCGCCCACGCCACCGACCTCGTCGGCCACGGACGCCTGACCAACGGCACCGACGACGGCTCCGGGATCCTGGCGGCCCAGGCGATCGGTGCCGCGGTGCGGCACATGGACCATCGGCAGGCCGCGCTCACCGCGATCCCGCTGCTGGCGGCGGGCGGGATGCTCGTGGACGGGTCGGGGCAACGCTTCTGCGCCGAGGACGGCTATCCCGGGCGGTTCAGCCAGGCGGCGTTGCGGCGACCCGGACCGTTCTGGATCATCACCGACGAGGCCGGGCTCGCGGCCGTCCCCGAGGCGGAGCTGTGGGGCGTGCGGGTGACCCATGGCGCGGAGACCCTCACCGAGCTGGAGGCGGAGTTGGGGATGCCGGCGGGGGCACTCGAGGCCACCGTCGGCTTCTACAACTGTCATGCCGGTGCGGGTTCGGATCCGTTGTGGCACAAGACCCCCCGGTGGCTGCGACCGATGCAGGCGCCGTTCGCGGCGATCGACACGAGGCAGGGCTTCTGGGGGTTCGGTTCCGCAACGGGCCTGTCCGGCTTCACCCTGGGTGGCCTGGTGACCGACCTCGACGGCGGCGTCCGGCACGTGGCCGGGCACGGCATACCCGGTCTGTATGCCGCGGGGCGCGCGACCTCGAGCCTGCACGGGGCCGGCTACGTCAGCGGGACCTCGCTGGGCGACGGCCTGTTCTTCGGCCGACGCGCCGGGCGCGCGGCGGCCGGGCGCTAGTCCGCCTGGACGACGCGGAGGGTGCCGGCGACCGCGGCCTCGCGGATCGAGTCACGCAACGAGCCGCAGCCCGAAAAGCGGCCGACGGTATCCGTGCGGGTGAGGTCCTCGGCCCGGTCGCGGCAGGTCGCGAGCGCCTCCGCGGACCACTGGATGGAGGTCTGGTCCCAGGATGACTTGCGGGCGAGAACCGTGGCACGGCAGCGGGTGCACGCGATGGTCGTCAGGCCCTCGGTCTCGAGCCGGTTGTCCGGTCGGACGCTCACCAGGGCCTCAGGCGTCCGTCTTCTGGGCGGCGGCCAGCGCGGCGAGCTCCGCCCGCGCGCGCAGGTTCTCCGCGCACTCGGCCCGCCAGGCCTCGTTCGGTCGGGTCGTGTCGATCTCGTGCTCGTAGCGGTCGGTCATCTCCGGCGTCACGTCGGCGACGTCGACGTAGAACTGCTCGTACCACCGACGGAGCTGGTAGACCGGCCCGTCCTCCTCGCAGAGCAGCGGATTGTCGATGCGCGCCTTGTTCTTCCAGATGGCGACGTCCTGCTCGAAGCCGTAGGCGATGAAGTCCCCCAGGGCTCGGGCCACCCGGTCGGGGTCACCGCTGCGGATGTCCGACTTCTTGACGATGATCCCGTACTGGAGGACGAACTTCGTCGGGCTCACCGGGTAGTGGCAGTTGATGAGCATCGAGTGCACGTCGCCGGTGTTGTAGTGATAGACGAGGTCGTCGATCATGAACGACGGTCCGTGGTAGCTGGCGACCGACGTCTGGCCCAACAGTTGGTGGTCCTTGTTCGGCGGCATGATGTCCTCGCGGACCTCGCCGTTCATCCACTGGCTGGCGACCTGGCCCTCGAAGACGTTCTTGAAGTAGGTCGGGAACGAGAAGTGCACGTAGAAGAAGTGCGCCATGTCGACGATGTTGTCGACGATCTCGCGACAGTTGGCCCCGTCGATCTCGATCGCCTTCCAGTGCCACTGCGTCCAGTCGTCCTCGCCGGCGCCCTCGATGTGCGGGATCGTGACATCGGCCGGCGGGGGGTTGCCCTCCGGGTCGTTCCAGATGAAGAGCAGGTCGTCCTGGACCATCGTCGGCCAGGTCGCGGTGCGGGCCCGCAACGGGACCCTCTTCGAGTAGGGGATCGCGGCGCACCTGCCGTTGGCCCCCCAGCGCCAGTCGTGGAACGGGCAGGCGATCTCGTCCCCCTTGACGGTGCCCTGCGAGAGGTCCCCGCCCATGTGGCGACAGTAGGCGTCGAGGACACCGATCTCCCCGGAGCCGGTCGCGAAGACCACGAGCTTCTGGCCGAAGGCCGTGACCTGGTGCGGCTTGCCGTCGGCGAACGTCTCGGCCAGTCCCAAGCAGTGCCAGCCGCGGGCGTAGCGGGTCGGTGCAGCCTCCGCTTCGATCCGGCGGACCTCGGTCTGCGGGCTCATGACACGTCCTCTCGTCACTGGTGTCGTCCTCACGATAGGAATCGCGAAATCGCAGCCATGACAAGGCATCCCACTGATCGGTATGCCGTCCGGGACCATCGGGCGCCGGGACTTCAATTGCGTCGTCGGACACCAACGGAGGGTGTCGGGAAGGGTTGTCGGAGATGGCGCGGATCGCGGAGGCACGCACGGCCGCCAAGCCGTCGTCCGCGGACCAGAAGGAACGGCACCGGCGGATCATCCGCAGCGCGGCGCGGCTGGCCACCGAGCACGACATCGACCAGGTGCAGATGCACGACGTCGCCCGGGAGGCCCAGGTCGCCATCGCGACGCTCTACCGCTACTTCCCGAGCAAGACGCACCTGTTCGTGGCGCTGCTGCGCCGCCAGATCGACCGGCTCGCCGAGGTGGCTCCCCGCCCGGACGCCGGAGCGTCGCCCGATCAGTCCCCGACCGAGGCGGTCGCCGACCTGCTCGTCGTCGCCCAGCGCCAGCTGCTCGAGAACCCCAGGTTCGCCTCGGCGATCATCGGCGCGGTCAACGTCGCCAACGCCGAGGTGGTCACCGATGCGGCCGCCGTGGACCGCGCCTTCTACGACCTCGTCATGCGTCTGGCCCGGGTCGAGTCCCCCACCGACGAACACCTGCGCGCCGTGCGCCTGCTCGTCCAGTGCTGGTTCGGGCTGCTCACGACGACCCTCAACGGGCGGCTCGACCCGGCCGTCGCCGAGGCCGACATCCGACGCGCCTGCCAACTTCTCCTCGTCGACGTCGACACCCCCACGAACGGACGGACCCCCCGATGAATCGCTACACCGGCAAGCGGGTGCTGCTCACCGGCGGCGCCTCGGGCATCGGCCGGGCCACCGCGCTCCGGCTGCTTGCCGAAGGCGCGACCCTGCACGCCGTCGACCGGAGCGCCGAGGGCCTCTCCGGCCTGACCGCGGCGGCGGGCGAGGCGGCCGCCAGCGGTGAGCACCCGGCCTACGGGGTGTTGACCACCTCGGTCCTCGACGTGACCGACGAGGCCGGGATCGTGGCGACGGTCGCCGAGGTCGCGGGGCGTTTCGGCGGCCTCGACGTCCTCTTCAACATTGCCGGCATGCACGTGACGACTCCGATGGAGACGATCACCGCGGACCAGCTGCGTCAGGCCTTCGACGTCAACCTGGTCGGGACGGTGCTCATCTGCCGCGAGGTGATCCCGCACCTGGGCAAACGGGCCGCCATCGTCAACACCGCGTCGACCGCAGCGCTCCATGCCCACCCGTACATGGCCGCGTATGCCGCCAGCAAGGGTGCGGTGCTCGCGTTCAGCATCAGCCTGGCCGCCGAGTTGGCCCCGCGGAAGATCCGCGTCGTCGCGGTCTCGCCCGGCGGCGTCGACACCGCGCTCACCCAGGCGGTGGCCCAGGAGAAGATCGACTTCTCGTTCTTCTCCCGCGTGATGCCGCTGCTGCCGTTCGGCAAGCCGGACCAGTTGGCCGGGCTGATGGCCTTCGCCGGCAGTGACGACGCCTCCTACATCACGGCGGTCGAGCTCCGGGCCGACGGCGGCTCCTACGCCTGACCCCCGCCCCCCGGGGGTCAGGCGGCTACTTCTTGGCCGCGAGCGTGAGGTTCTCGATGCCGGTGTCGTCGAGCGCCGCGAGGCTGTAGGCGGCGAAGGTCTGCCACGGGCTCCGGCCCTCGAAGTGCGGACCCATCTGCTGCGCCAGTTCCTCGACGGTGAAGGTCCCGGTCGCGGCGTCGAAGCGCTTCTCCACGGTGGCCGGGGCGAGCAACGCGACCATCGACCCGTAGACGACGAACACCTGGCCGTTGATGCCCTCGGCCGCGGGGGAGGCGAGGTAGCTGACGAAGGTGCCGACCCGCTCCGGGGCGAGGATGTCGAGTTCGCGGTCACCGCTGGCGGCCGCCCCGTCCGCACCGAACACGTGCGAGGTCATCTCGGTGCGGGCCCGCGGGCAGATCGCGTTGACCCGCGCCCCGTACCGGGAGAGTCCCTGGGCGGTGGACAGGGTGAGCGCCGAGATGCCGGCCTTGGCCGCGGAGTAGTTCGGCTGGCCGGCGGCCCCGAAGAGCCCCGCCTCGGAGGAGGTGTTGATGATCCGGCCGTAGACCGGGCCGTCGGCGTCCTTGCTCGCGGCGCGGAAGTACCGGGCGGCGGCGGCACTGACCGCCGCATGACCCTTGAGGTGCACCCGGATGACGTCATCCCACTGGGATTCGGTGAGGTTGAAGATCAGGGTGTCGCGCAGCACTCCGGCGTTGTTGACGACGATGTCCAGGTGGCCCCAGGTGTCGACCGCGGCATCGACGAGGGTGTCGCCCATCGACCACTCGCCGACGTCCCCGGCGACCGCGATCGCCTCGCCGCCGGCGGCGACGATCTCGGCGACGACGCCCTCGGCCGGCCCGCTCGCGTAGTCGTTGACGACGACCTTCGCGCCCTGCGCGGCGAGGGCCAGGGCGTCGGCGCGGCCGAGGCCCCCTCCGGCTCCGGTGACGACGGCGGTGCGGCCCTCAAGGGTGGTCTGGACGGACATGCGGAACTCCCGAAAATCGTTGCGCTGACAAGGGGTATGCCGTCAGCCAACCACCGTCGTCCGGTCACCTTCGGGGGCGGCTCCACTGAACGGGATCCCCTCGGGCGGTGCTCCACGGCTGTCCTATCGTCCCGTTATGACCCTCAACCTCGCCAACATCTACGAAGCAGTGGTGGAGGCGATCCCCGATCGTGCCGCCCTCACTTGTGGTGAGGTCACCCTCACCTTCGCCGAACTCGATGCTCGCGCCGATCGGGTCGCCGCCTGGCTCCAGGCCAACGGGGTGAAACCCGGGGACCACGTGGGCATGCAGATGCACAACGGCATCGCCTTCTGCGAAGCGATGGTCGGGTGCCTCAAGGCCCGCGCGGTGCCGGTCAACATCAACTGGCGCTACACCTCGCACGAGCTGGCCTACCTCTACTCCGACGCCGACCTCGTCGCCGTGTTCGTCGAGGACGAGTTCGCGAAGGCCTCGGCCGCCGCCCTCGCTGAGGCCGGCGCCGCCGCCGACACCCTCCGGCACGTCATCGTCGCCTCGGGCAACGAGGGCACGGACGCTGCGGCCGACGGCGCGGCGGGCGCGAGCTTCCCCACGGGGGTGAGCGTCACGGCATACGCCGAGGTCACCGGGTGCGACGCACCCGCCCCGGCCCGCGAGCGCAGCAACGACGACACCTTCGTCCTCTACACCGGGGGCACGACGGGCAAGCCGAAGGGGGTCGTCTGGCGGCACGAGGACTTCTTCCATTCGGCGCTGCAGAGCGGCAACCCGGCCGGGGAGGGGTACTCGTCGGCGGCCGAGCTCAAGGAGGCCGTGCCCGCCGCGTTCCCGTTGGTCTACCTCATCTCCATGCCGCTGATCCACGGCGCCGCGAGCTACACGCTCTTCACGGCCTGGTGCATGGGTGCGCATGTCGTCCTGGTGCGGCGCTTCGACCCGGTGGCGATCCTCGAGGCGATCCAGAAGGACAAGGTCAACATCGTCTCGATCGTCGGCGACGCTCTCGCGCGGCCGCTCTACGACGCCCTCGTCAGGCACAAGGACGACTACGACCTGAGCTCCTGGTTCATCCTCGGCTCCGGCGGGGCGCTGTTCAGCAAGAGCGTCCAGGACGACTTCCGGACCCTGATGCCGAACATGATCGTGCGCGACAACTTCGGCTCGAGTGAGTCCGGCACCGACGGCCAGACCGCGGTCGGCGAGGACGGCCAGATGCGCCTGACGCCGACCCCCCACGTCAAGGTCGTCGACCAGGATCACCGGGAACTGCCGCCGGGCTCGGAGGACTTCGGGTTCGTCGCCCACTCCGGCCACGTCCCGTTGGGCTACTACAACGACCCGGTGAAGACGGCGGCCACCTTCCCCGTCATCGACGGCGTGCGCTGGGCGGTGCTCGGGGATGTCGCGAAGGTCGAGGCGGACGGCACGATCGTCGTCCTCGGTCGTGGGTCGCAGTGCATCAACACCGGCGGCGAGAAGGTCTTCCCCGAGGAGGTCGAGCAGGCGCTCAAGTCCCACCCGGCGGTCATGGATGTCCTGGTCGCCGGGTTCGACGACAGCAGGTTCGGGCAGCGGGTCGGGGCGGCCGTCGAGTTGCGCGACGGCAGCGAGGTCGACGCGGAGGAACTGCGCGCGCACGTCCGTGAGCAGCTCGCTGGGTACAAGGTGCCGGCCCGAATCGTCTTCGTCTCCTCGGTCGTGCGCTCACCGAGCGGCAAGGCGGACTATCGCTGGGCCAAGAGTGCGGTCGCAGACGACGGCGGTGCCGTGGACGACGCGGGTGCCGGCGACGCCGAGGGGGCGCAGGGCTGATGCGCACCTCGGGGCGGCGTGAGGCCGTCATCGTCGATGCCGCGCGCTCTCCGCTGGGCAAGCGCGCCGGTCTGCTGGCCGGTTTGCACCCGGCCGAGCTGCTCGGCGCGGTCCAGAGCGGGCTGCTGACGCGGGCCGGGGTCGACCCGGCCACCGTCGAGCAGGTCGTCGGCGGATGCGTCACCCAGGCCGGGGAGCAGGCCAACAACATCACCCGCACGGCCTGGTTGAACGCGGGTCTGCCGTGGCAGACCGGCTGCACGTCGGTGGACTGCGCCTGCGGCTCCTCGCAACAGGCCGTTCACATGATCACCGGTCTCATCGAGTCCGGCCAGATCGAGGTCGGGATGGCGTGTGGCGTCGAGGCCATGACGCGAGTTCCCTTGGGCGCCAACCGTGGTGAGGGCCTGCACGTCCAGATCGTGCCGGACTCGTGGACCATCGACATGCCGAACCAGTTCCTCGCCGCCGAGCGGATCGCCCAGCGGCGCGGCATCACCCGCGAGCAGGCGGACGCCCTCGGGCTGATCTCCCAGCAGAAGGCCGCCGCCGCCTGGGACGCCGGCCACTTCGACTCCCTCGTCCTGCCGATCGAGGCCCCGGTCCTCGACGCCGAGTTCAAGGCCACCGGCGAGCGTCGGGTCGTCGAGCGCGACCAGGGACTGCGCGCCACGACGGCCGAGGGGCTGGCCGCGCTCAGCCCGGTCATGCCCGACGGCATCCACACCCCGGGGAACACCAGCCAGATCAGCGACGGCGCGGCCGCCGTGCTGCTGATGAGCCGTGAGGCCGCGCAGGCCCGGGGGCTGCGACCGCGGGCGCGCATCGTGGCCGGGGCCCTCGTCGGGTCCGAGCCCTACTACCACCTCGACGGTCCGGTCCAGGCGACCGAGCACGTGCTCGCCAAGGCCGGGATGTCGATCAAGGACATCGACCTCTTCGAGTGCAACGAGGCCTTCGCCTCGGTCGTGCTCTCCTGGGCGCAGGTCCACGAGCCCGACCCGGACAAGGTCAACGTCAACGGTGGCTCGATCGCCCTCGGTCACGCCGTCGGGTCGACCGGGTCACGCCTGATCGGCCAGGCCCTCGTCGAACTCGAGCGTCGCGACGAGCAGTTCGCGCTCATCACCATGTGTGCCGGTGGCGCGCACTCGACCGCCACCATCATCGAGAGGATCTGACACTCCATGGCCAGCCGGTGCATCGGCATCACCGAGGACCACCTCGATCTGCGCGAGGCGGTCGCCGCCCTCGCCGCACGGCACGTCACCGAGAAGGTGGTCCGCGGGGCCGTCGACGTCGACGCCGAGGTCGATCGCCCCTCCTTCTGGACCGAGCTGGCCGAGCAGGGACTGCTCGGGCTGCACCTGTCCGAGGAGCACGGTGGCAGTGGCGCCGGCCTGGCCGAGACGGCCGTCGTCCTCGAGGAACTCGGGCGAGTCATGGCCCCCGGGCCCTACCTCCCCACCGTCCTGGCGAGTGCCACGTTGGCCCGCGCCGGGCACACGGCATACCTCGCGGGCCTGGCCGACGGCACGCTGACCGGCGCCCTCGGCCTCGAGAGCGGGCTCACCGCCACGACCGCCACGGATGGCGGCCTGGTCGTCACCGGGACGGCGCCCTCCGTCCTGGGCGGCACGGTCGCCGACGTCCTCGTCCTGCCGGTCGACCTCGACGGCGCCCGGCGCTGGGTCGTGGTCGCGCGATCGGCGCTCGAGGTGAGCGAAACCCGCAGCCTCGACCTCACCCGCCGGCTCGCGACCGTCACCGCGGCCGCCCTCGCCGTGCCGGCCGGCGACGTGCTCGCCCTCGACGCCCAGATGCCGGTCGACCTCGCCGCCACCCTGTTCGCCGCCGAGGCCACCGGGCTGGCCGAGTGGGCGACCGACACCGCCGCGCAGTACGCGACCGTGCGTCAGCAGTTCGGCCGACCGATCGGCCAGTTCCAAGGCGTCAAGCACCGGACGGCGCGGATGCTCGCGCGGCTCGAGCAAGGCCGGGCCTGCGCCTGGGATGCCGCCCGCGCCGCCGACGACCCCGCCGTCAGCCCGGCCGAGTTCACCCTCGCCGCCGCCGTGGCCGCCGCGACGAGCGTGGAGGCCGGCTACTCGACCGCGAAGAACTGCATCGACACCCTCGGCGGGATCGGCTTCACCTGGGAGCACGACGCGGGGCTCTACCTGCGCCGAGCCCAGTGCCTGCGCCTGCTCCTCGGACCGACGACGGCCTGGCAGGAGCGGGTCGGCACCCTCGCCGCCGCCGGCACCCGCCGCGTCCTCGCCGTCGAGTTGCCGCCGGAGGCCGAGGAGATCCGCGCCGACGTCCGCGCCGAGGTCGCCGCGGCCGCCGCCCTGCAGGGTCGTGACCGCCTGCGTCATCTCGCCGAGCACGGGTATGCCGCCCCCCACCTCCCGCGGCCCTGGGGCAGGGGCGCGGGCGCCGTCGAGCAACTCGTCATCCAGCAGGAGATGCGCGCGGCCAGGGTCCGCGCCGCCGACATGATCATCGGGGCCTGGGTGGTGCCGACTCTCATCGAGCACGGCAACGAGGCTCAGAAGGAGCAGTTCCTCCGGGCGACGCTCGCCGGTGAGGTCGTCTGGTGCCAGCTGTTCTCCGAACCGGGAGCAGGCTCGGACCTGGCGGCGATCGCCACCCGCGCCGAGAAGGTCGAGGGTGGCTGGTCGGTCAACGGGCAGAAGGTCTGGACGTCGCTGGCCAAGGAGGCCGACTACGGCATCCTGCTCGCGCGCACCCACCCCGACCTGCCCAAGCACAAGGGCCTGTCCTACTTCATCCTCGACATGAGGGCGCCCGGCGTCGACGTCCGTCCGCTGCGCGAACTCACCGGCGAGTCCCTGTTCAACGAGGTGTTCTTCGACGACGTGTTCATCCCCGACGCGATGCTCGTCGGGGAGCCCTGTGACGGGTGGAAACTGGCCCGCACCACCCTGGCCAACGAGCGCGTATCGCTGTCCTCGGGCTCCTCCGTCGGGGTCGGCGGGGAGGCGTTGATCCAGCTCGCGGCCGCGGGCAAGGGCGCCGACCAGATGGGTCGCACCCAGTTGGGCAAGGTCCTCTGCGACGCGCAGTCGCTGGCCCTACTCGGGCTGCGGACCACCCTGCGGTCACTCGCCGGTGCCCAGCCGGGGGCCGAGTCGAGCATCGCCAAACTGATCGGCGTCGACCACAGCCAGGAGGTGTGGGAGACCGCCGTCGGCTGGCTCGGGGCCGGCTCGATGAGTCAGGACCCCGGTGAACGGGGAATGGAACGCTCGCCGCTGGCAATGTTCCTCTCCTCGCGCTGCTTGTCGATCGCCGGGGGCACCACCGACGTGCAGCTCAACATCATCGGCGAGCGACTGCTCGGCCTGCCGCGCGATCCGGAGCCGGGCAGGTGAACGGCACCTCGGCCCCCGGCTCGGCACCCGGCTCGGCACCCTGCTCGACACCTGGCTCGACACCTGGGAGAGCCTTCGTCGTCGGCGTCGGGATGACGCCGTTCGTCAAGATCGAGACGGAGGATTGGTCCTACCCGCAGATGGTCCAGCAGGCCGTCACCACGGCCCTCGCCGACGCCGGGATCGGGTATGACGTGGTGCAGCGGGCCGCCGTCGGTTACGTCTTCCAGCCCTCGTGTGGCGGGCAGCGGGCCCTGTGGGACCTCGGCCTGACCGGCATCCCGGTCATGAACGTGACGAACAACTGCGCCACCGGCTCCAACGCCCTCATGCTGGCGCGCGAATGGGTGCAGGCCGGGCTGGTCGACGTCGCGCTGGCCGTCGGGTTCGAGCAGATGACCAAGAAGGCGATGGCCGGCGACGGCACGATGCCCAAGGTGACGACCGTCGACGCCCAGCTCACGACGATGATGCCGGTGCACGGTTGGGCGAACGGGCCGATGACCGCCCAGTTCTTCGGCAACGCCGCCCGTGAGCACATGGAGAAGTACGGCACGACGGTCGAGCAGTTGGCGGCGGTCGCGGTGAAGAACCACCGGCACTCGGTCGACAACCCGTATGCGCAGTTCCGCGACGAGTACACCCTCGAGCAGGTGCTCGCGGACAAGGAGGTGCACGCGCCGCTCACCCGCAGCCAGTGCTCGCCGATGTCCGACGGGGCGGCGGCCGCCGTCGTCGTCAGCGAGCGGTTCGTGCGCGAGCACGGGCTCGAGGGTCAGGCGGTCCGGATCGCGGGCCAGGCGCTGACGACCGACCCCGGCCCGTTCGACGGGTCGATGATCAACGCCGTGGGTGCGCCGATGACAAGGCTCGCGGCGCGCCAGGCCTTCGCGCAGGCCGGTGTCACGATCGACGACGTCGACGTCATCGAGTTGCACGACTGCTTCTCGATCAACGAGATCCTCACCTACGAGGCGCTCGGGATGTGCGCCGAGGGCCAGGGCGGCGCCCTCGTGGAGTCCGGCGCCACCACCCATGGCGGGCGCTGGGTGGTCAACCCGAGCGGCGGGCTGATCTCCAAGGGCCATCCGCTCGGCGCCACCGGTGTCGCCCAGTGCACCGAGTTGGTCTGGCAGCTGCGCGGCCTGGCCGACAAGCGCCAGGTGCCCGGGGCGACCGTCGCCCTCCAGCACAACCTCGGGCTGGGCGGGGCGTGCATCGTGACGATCTACACCAAGGACTGAGCATGCCGATCAACGTGGAGACGGCGCTCGCGGCGCCCGCGGTGACGAGGGAGATCGCGTGGGACACCCGCGACGTCCTGCTCTACCACCTGTCGCTCGGCGCCGGACGGGGCGAGGACCCGGAGCTGGGTCTGACCTACGAGAAGGATCTCGCGGTCCTGCCGACCTTCGCGGTCGTTGCCGGACAAGGGATCTCGAGCGGCCCGCGGCGGATGGAGGGATTCAACCTCCCGGGCATCGAGATCGACCTGCACAAGATCCTGCACGGCGGGCAGGCCCTCACGGTGCACCGCCCGCTCCCGCCGGCCGCGCGGGCCACGAGCTCGACCCGCGTCGCGAACGTCTGGGACAAGGGCAAGGCCGCCGTCATCGTCCTGACCTCCACCGTGACCTCGGTCGATGATGGGGAGCCGCTGTGGACGGCCTCCTCGCAGATCTGGGCCCGGGGGGAGGGTGGCTTCGGCGGTGAGAGCGGGCCCGAGGTGGGTCCCGCCACCCCCGAGCGCGCCCCCGACGTCGTCACAACGACCCCGACCTGGCCCGGCCAGGCCCTCCTCTACCGGCTCAACGGTGACCTCAACCCGCTCCATGCCGACCCCGAATTCGCAGCTCTCGCAGGGCTGCCCACGCCGATCCTGCACGGGCTCGCGTCCTACGGGATCGTTGCCAAGGCCGTCGTCGACAGCTGCCTCGACGGTGACCCTCGCCGGCTCACCGGCTGGGCGGTCCGCTTCGCGGGCATGCTCACCCCGGGCGAGACGATCCGGACGTCGGTCTGGGAGGAATCCCCGGGCGCGGACGGCATACGCCGTCTGCGGGTCCTCGCGACCTGCCCCGAGCGCGACGACGCTCCCGTCCTCGCCCACGCGATCGCGACGATCCGATGAACGCCCTGCCGCACCTGAAGTACGCGACGATCGCCGAGCTCCTGCTCGCCCGGCGGGACGACCCGCAGACCATCGACCGGCCGGCCCTGAAGGTCGAGGATTCGATCTGGACCTGGCGTGAACTGCTCGAGGAGGCCGCCGTCCGCGCGGCCTGGCTGCGTTCATGGCGTCCCGAGGACGAGACCGAAACCCCTTGGCACGTCGGGCTGCTCATGGAGAACACGCCCGAGTTCGTCTTCCTCACCCTCGGCGCGGCCCTCTCCGGCGCATGCGTCGTCGGGCTCAACTCCACCCGTCGGGGCAGCGAGCTCGCGGCGGACATCGACACCACCCACTGTCGGGTCATCGTCACCGACGCGGCGAGCGCGGGCCTGCTCGCCGGGGCCGAGCACTCGGCGACCACCGTGTGGCAGAGCGAGACCCAGGCGTATGCCGACCAGTTGGCTCCTCATCGGGGCGCGGCCGTCGAGGCCTCGCCCGAGTCCGCCGATCCCCGCCGGCGGCTGCTCCTGCTCTTCACGTCGGGATCGACGGGGCGCCCGAAGGCGGTCGTCTGCTCGACCGGTCGGTGGGCGATGATCTGCCAACTCAACCCGATCACCTTCACCCCTCAGGACGTCGCCTACAACGCGATGCCGCTCTTCCACGGCAATGCCCTCATGGCCGCGCTCGCGCCGTGCCTGTTCACCGGTGCGAGTTTCGCCATGCGGCGCAAGTTCTCGGCCTCGGGCTTCCTGCCCGACGTCCAGAAATTCGGAGCGACCTTCTTCAACTACGTCGGGCGCTCACTCGCCTACATCCTCAGCCAGCCCGAGCGGCCGCAGGAGCGGGACAACGCGCTGCGTTTCGGCTTCGGCACCGAGGCACCGGCCCGGGACCGCGCCGAGTTCCAGCGTCGCTTCGACTGCATGGTGTTCGAGGCGTACGGCTCCAGCGAAGGGGTGATCAACATCGTGCCCACCCCGGACTCGCCACCCAACGCCCTCGGCCTGCCCACGGCCGGCCTGGTCTGTGAGGTCCTCGACCCGGCCGGCGCCGTGTGTCCCCCGGCCCGGTTCGACGCCGACGGGCGGATGCTCAACGCGGAGGAGGCGATCGGCGAGATCGTCGGGCGGCAGGCGGTGGCCCGCTTCGAGGGGTACTACAACAACGAGGACGCGACCTTGGACAAGGTCCGCGACGGCGACTACTGGTCCGGGGATCTGGGCTATCGGGACGAGCAGGGCTACTTCTGGTTCGCCGGACGGACCGCGGACTGGCTGCGGGTCGACTCCGAGAACCTGGCCACCGCTCCGATCGAACGGATCCTGGCCCGGTTCCCTGGCGCCCACATCGCGACGGTGTATCCGGTGCCCGATCCGCGCACCGGGGACCGGGTGATGGCCGCCCTGCAGATGGACGAGGGGGCCTTCGATCCGGTGGCCTTCGCGGATTTCCTTCGGGCACAACGGGATCTGGGCACCAAGTCGGCGCCCACCCTGGTGCGGGTCTGCACCGACCTGCCGGTCACGGCGACGCGCAAGGTCGACAAGCCGCGGCTGCGCCGTGACCGCTGGGAGGCCGCCGACCCGGTCTACGAACGGCAGGCCGACGGATCGTATGCCGTCGTCTCGGCCGATCGGATCGGCGAGCTGCGCGAGCAGTTCGAGGTCAATGGCCGGTCGGAGCTGTTGGCGCGATGAGTGAGAGCGCCCCGCCGTCCCACCCCGACCGCCCCGTCCTGCTCACCGCCGTCCCCGACAATGAAGGGGTGGATGCCGCGGTCGCCGCGGCCCGCCGACTCATCGCGGCCCTGATCCACGCCGGCAACAACACGGCCGCCGAGATGAACCCGATCGCCCACCAACTCAACGCGATCGCGGGCTACCTCGAGGAGCACTGCCCGCCGGTCGCCGATCGACTCGTCGACATGTGGTCGGACCTGTTGGTCACCCGGCACGACCCGGCCTCCGGCCCCGAGAACGCGATCGCTCCGCCCCTGCCGATCTACGGCAACCCCGACGGTTCGGTCTCCGGCACCGTGACCCTCGACCTGCCCTACCAGGGCCCGCCGGGGTACGTGCACGGCGGCATCTCCGCCCTCCTGCTCGACCACGCCTTCGGGATGGCCAACCACTGGGCGCAGAAGGCCGGGATGACCGGCACCCTCACCCTGCGCTACCGGCGCCCGGTGCCGCTGTTCGTGCCGCTGGAGGTCTGGGCCAAGAACGTCGGCCAGGAGGGACGCAAGTTGTTCGTCGAGGGCCGGATCAGTTGCGGCGGCGAGGTCTGCATCGAGGCCGAGGCCATCTTCGTCACCCGGTTCGTCCAGGTCCCCGGGCACGAGGCCGGGGTGACTCCCGGCGGGTACACCCTCGAGGGCTGAGCACCCCCCACCTCGGAGGCGAGACGACCGCTCTGCGGGACCACCCGGCATACCGGGGGGTCGTCGGTGGCGACGATGGCCCGGTGACCACCGCCGCCCCGAACCCGCCGGTCCCCACCGTCCTCACCCCCGGGCGCCTGGGCCCGATCACGCTGCGCAACAGGGTGATCAAGGCCGCGACGTATGAGGGGCTGGCCCATCGGGGCCGGGTCACCAAGGACCTGCGCGACTTCCACGTCGCGTATGCCGCGGGCGGCGTCGCGATGACGACGGTCGCCTACTGCGCGGTCGCCCCGGAGGGTCGGACCGACAAGCACAACATCCACTGGCAGGACGAGGCGTTGCCGGGGCTGGCCGCCTTGACCGCGGCGGTGAAGGCCGAGGGTGCGGCCGTGTCGGCCCAGATCGGCCATTCCGGCCCGGTCGGGCATCCCAAGGTCAACCGGGCACCCTCGCTCGCGCCGAGCCCGACCTGGAACCGCACGGCCGGGACGAAGGCGCAGGCCTGCACGCTCGAGGACATCGCCCGGGTCACCGAGGCGTTCGCGGAGGCGACGCGGCGCGCGGTCGAGGTGGGCTTCGACGCCGTCGAGGTGCACCTGGGCCACAACTACCTGTTGTCCTCGTTCCTCAGCCCGAGGATCAACCGCCGGACGGATGCGTATGGCGGGTCGCTGGAGGCGCGGGCGCGCTTCCCGCGCGAGGTGATGAAGGCCGTGTTTGAGGCGGCGGCCGGACGGTGTGCGGTGCTGGCCAAGGTCAACACGGACGACGGGGTCCGTGGCGGGTTCGGCCTGGCGGAGGCGGTGACCTTCGCCCAGTGGCTGGAGGCCGACGGCACCGTCGATGCCCTCGAGATGACGGTTGGGTCGTCGCTGGAGAACCCGATGTACCTCTTCAAGGGGGACGCGCCGCTGCGCGACTTCGCGGCCGTCATGCCGCAACCGATTCGGCTCGGGGTGCGGGTGGCCGGTCGGATGGTGCTCAAGGAGTACCCGTGGGAGGAGGCCTACCTGCTCCCCGAGGCCGGCAAAGTGCGCGCCGCGGTCGGGCTGCCGATGGTGCTGCTCGGCGGGATCACCGGCCGACCGTCGATGGACCTGGCGATGCGCTCGGGGTTCGAGTTCGTCGCGGTGGCGCGGGAGTTGCTCCGCCAGCCGGACCTGGTCAACCGGCTGGCCGCCGACCCGGGGGCCCCGGCGCAGTGCATCCATTGCAACCGGTGCATGCCCACGAACTTCACCGGGACCCGCTGTGTGCTGACCCACCCGGGGACCTCGCGGGGTCCCCAGTGGGGGACGCCGGAGAGCTATCTCGCCTGAGACTCGCCGGGGGTCCTCGGGGGCGCGTCGCTCGTCGTTGCGCAGGTCCATCCTGCGTTTCGCAGGTCCATCTCGCGTCGGGGCGCCTCCACCAGGGCGCCCCACCGCGAGATGGACTCATCAACCGGAGATCGACCTGCGCAGTGACACGCTCAGGCTGCTCGGACAGAGATGCAAGGCTTGGGTATGCCGATCACCAATCCGTGGCTTGCGGGCCCGACCCCAGTCCTGCGGCTCCCCCGGGAGGTGCTGGAGGAGCGAATCCTCAATCTGTTCTCGACGCATAACACGGCAGTCGTCGCCACGGTGAACGAGGACGGCTCGCCGAATGCGACCCCGGTGAGGTACTTCAGCCTTGGCTTCGAGCTCTTCTACACCTCGTGGAACGAGTCGCCCAAGTCCCGCAACCTCAGGCGTGACCCTCGAGTGGCCGTGGGAATCGTGGCTCCGCTCGTGGGTCTCGCGAGCAGTCGCGGTGCTCAGGTCTTCGGCACCGCACGAACACTGGAGCGCGACGACCCCGGAGCCGATCACTACTGGGAAGCCGTGCGCTGGCAGTCAGAGCACGCGGAGCGTGGGCGCTCGCTGGAGGCCCCGCCCATGGACCCGCTGACCATCATCACCCCCGAACGGATCGTCTACACGGAGCACTGGCTCCGACGCTCGGGCTATGCGCCCCGCCAGATCTGGAGGACGCCTCGACCTGCCCAGTCCCCCACGTGATCTCCCGGTGGGTGGGGGATTCGGTTGTGGGGGAACGGCCCCGGTGATGGACTGACAGTCCGCCGAGGCGACGACGACCAACAGCCCTGGAGCCCATCGTGGACCTGCGTGAAACCCCCGAGCAGAGCGCCCTGCGCACCGAGCTCAGGGACTACTTCGCCTCCTTCATGACACCTCAGGAGCGGCGCCGGATCGGGGAGAGCGGCGTCGGCGGCGAGCACTTCCGGGGGGTCGCCGAGCGGATGGGTAGGGACGGCTGGCTGGGCCTGGGCTGGCCGATCGAGTATGGCGGCCAGGGGCGCAGCGCCTTCGATCAGTTCATCCTCTTCGACGAGGTGCAGCGAGCCGGCCTGCCGTTCCCGTTCGTGACCGTCAACACCGTCGGCCCCACCCTGATCGAGCACGGCTCGCAGGAACAGCGCGAGCGCTACCTGCCCGGCATCCTCGCCGGCCAGATCGTCTTCGCCATCGGCTACACCGAACCCGCGGCCGGCACCGACCTGGCGGCCCTGACCACCCGGGCGGTCCGCGACGGCGACGAGTTCGTCATCAGCGGGCAGAAGGTCTTCACCTCGGGCGCCAACACCGCCGACTACGTCTGGCTGGCCTGCCGCACCAATCCGGACGTGCCCAAGCACAAGGGCATCTCGATCATCATCGTGCCGACCACTGCGCCCGGTTTCGAGGTGCACCCGATCACCACCGTCGGTGGCCTGTCCACCACGGTGACGCACTACACCGACGTGCGCGTCCCGGTCGCCAATGTCGTCGGCGAGGTCGACGGTGGCTGGCGGCTGATCACCGCCCAGCTCAACCACGAACGGATCGGGCTGGCCGCCATGGGAGGCCGGATGATCCACCTGTGGGAGGAGACCCTGGCCTGGGCCAAGGACAACGGGGTGATCGAGATCCCCTGGGTCCGTATGGAATTCGCTCGGACCCACGCCAAGCTCGAGGCGATGCGGTTGATGAACTGGCAGATGACGGCCGCGGTGGTCGAGGGGACGTTGACCGGGGCCACGGCCGGTGCCGCCAAGACCTACGGCACCGAGACGCACATCGACGTCCAGCGCGCCCTGCAGCAGATCCTCGGCGCGGCCGGGCGGATCAGGCCCGAGTCCCCGGGCGCGGCGCTCGCCGGTCAGGTCGAGCAGCTGTCCCGCCAGGGCATCGTCAACACCTTCGGTGGGGGCGTCAACGAGGTGCTTCGCGACATGGTCGCGACCCTCGGGCTGGGCATGCCGAGGAGCGCGCGATGACCGGGTATGACGACCGCCTGGCCGAGTTCGTCGGACGCACCGTCGTCGCGCGCCGCCCCGGGCCCGACCCGGTCAACCTCCCGATGATCCGGCACTGGGTGCACGCGATGGAGGACGAGAACCCCGTCCACCTCGACGAGCAGGCGGCCCGAGCCACGGGGCGCGCGGGGATCGTGGCGCCGGCCACGATGGTCCAGGCCTTCACGATGCCGACCTACACCGACAAGATGAGCGCCAACCGCGGCGAGGCGCCGCCTTCGGGCATGGGGGAGTTGTTCGCCCTGCTTGACGAGGGCGGCTACACCTCGGTGGTGGCCACCGACAGTGACTACGAGTTCCACCGCGAGTTGGTCCTCGGCGACGAGGTGCACGTCCAGGAGGTCGTCGAGTCGATCTCGGCGGAGAAGGCGACCGGCCTCGGCGACGGGCGGTTCGTGACCACGATGCGCACCTACACCGACGCCCGCGGTGAGGTCGTCGCCACCCAGCGCTGGCGGTTGCTCAAGTTCAAGCCCAAGGCCGCCTCCGAATCCGCCCCGCCCGCGTCATCCGAGTCGCCCGCCCCGCCCGCGTCATCCGAGCCCCCCGCGTCATCCGAGCCGCCCGCGCCACCCCTGACGCAAAGGCCCCGTCCGGGCATCAGCAGGGACACGGCCTTCTGGTGGGAAGCGGCGGCCGAGCGCCGCCTCGTCATCCAGCGCTGCGTGGCCTGCCACGAACTCCGCCACCCCCCGTCGCCGAGTTGCCGGCACTGCGGCTCCTTCGAGTGGGACACGGTCGAGGCGAGCGGCCGGGGCACCCTCTACAGCTTCGTCGTCGGCCACCACCCGAAGCTGCCCGGCTTCGACTACCCGCTGCTCGTCGCCCTCGTCGAGCTTGAGGAGGGCACCCGCCTGGTGGCCAACCTCGTCGGCGTCGTCCCGGAGGATGTCGCGATCGGCATGGCCCTCGACCTCGACTGGATCGAGGACGGCGACCTCATCCTCCCCGCCTTCCGCCCTGCGAGTCAGGACCTCTGATGGACTTCCACCTCTCCGACGACCTCATCGCTGCCCGGGACCTCGCCCGGGAGATCCTCACCGATGTCGCTCCGGTCGACCGGGTCGTCGCGGTCGAGCGCACCGACTCGCGGATCGACGACCGTCTCTTCACGGCTCTCGCGGACTCCGGCCTGACCACCCTGCATCTGCCCGCAGCCGCGGGTGGCTCCGACATGGGTCTGGCCGGCCTCGCCGTCGTCCTCATCGAGCAAGGCCGCGCGGTGGCGCCGATCCCGCTGTGGTCCAATGCGATCGCCGCGTATGCCGTGGCGCAGCTCGGCGACGAACGGCAGGTCACGCAGGTCTTCGACCCCACGGGAGCGGGTCGCCTCACCCTGGCACTCGAGGAGTTCGCCGGTGTCCCCGAGGAGCCGCGATGCCTGGCGGAAGGGGGCGCCGACGGCTGGACCCTGACCGGCACCAAGGCCGCCGTGCCGACACCGGCGGGTGCGGCATACGTCCTCGTGTCAGCGACGACCATGGGAGAGACCGGCCTCTTCCTCGTGCGCACGGACGCGCCCGGGGTCT
>WBZS01000202.1_pt1 | contig 105715 bp, 80 predicted proteins | sample 5204201 | NCBI WGS metagenome assembly WBZS01 (sample SAMN12344357, study PRJNA552823) | activated sludge metagenome | biome: Activated sludge suspended growth; feature: Nitrification reactor; material: Wastewater; isolation source: activated sludge from nitrification reactor of wastewater...
GGTCATGTTCAATACACACGAAACATGGCTACGGGTGCTTCGACAGCCGATTTGGCGATCATTTTGATCGATGCGCGCTACGGGGTCTTAGAACAGACCCGTCGTCATAGCTTTATCGTCTCCTTGCTGGGGATCAAACACATCCTCGTGGCGATTAACAAAATGGACCTCGTCGAGTTTTCTGAAAAGAGATTCGATGAAATCCGCGACGCCTACCGCAGCTTCGCGACGCGACTGGACATTCCCGATTTGCATTTCATACCGATTTCCGCGCTGAATGGCGACAACGTCGTTGATCCAAGCAAAAGCATGCCTTGGTATGTGGGTCAGACGCTCATGTCGTTTTTGGAAAGCGTTTACATCGGCTCCGATCGGAATCTGGAAGACTTACGATTTCCAGTGCAATACGTTATCCGTCCGAACTTGGATTACCGTGGGTTTGCGGGGACGATAGCCTCGGGGATTGTACGACAGGGCGACGAAGTCATGTCATTGCCGTCGCGGCGCAAGAGTCGCGTGAAGCGAATCGTGACACAAGGCGGGGACATCGCCGAGGCTTTTGCTCCAATGTCGATTACCCTGACGCTGGAAGATGAAATCGATGTGAGCCGCGGGGACATGTTGGTTCGACCGGGAAACATTCCTAAATCGGAACAAAATTTCGAGGCGATGGTCGTTTGGATGCACGATCAACAAATGCTCCCCGGAAAACAATACTTGTTCAAGCATACGACGAAAACCGTCAGCGGGTCGGTCACTACCGTACGCTATCAAGTCGACGTTAACAGCCTTCATCGCCTGCCATCACCCGGCCTGCAACTGAATGAGATCGGCCGTTGCCGCATTAGTCTTTCTGAGCCAATTATGTTCGACGGGTACCGCAACAATCGAACGACTGGTGCTTTCATTGTCATTGACCGTATCACCAATGCTACGGTCGGTGCTGGCATGATCATGGATCGCAAGACTAGCGACGATCGCGCCGACCATTGGGATGATGCCCCCACCAGTCAGACCCTGAAGAAGCGTCAGAGCAACGTCTCTGCGGACGAGCGGCGCAGTCGATTTGGCCAAACCCCCGTAACGATCTTGCTGACTGGTTTGCCCGGGTCTGGTAAATCGACGACGGCCTACGCACTTGAAAGACATTTGTTCGAGGCGGGCAGATCGGCAACTGTATTGGACGGTCAAAATCTGCGAATGGGTCTGAGCCGTGATTTGGGTTTCGACGAAGAGGACCGCTCCGAAAATCTACGCCGGGCCGCGGAAGTGGCGAAATTGATCAACAATGCCGGTTTGATCTGTATCGTGGCCCTGGTTGCTCCGCGCGAAGAAACGCGACTCAAGGCTGCCGAGCTCGTTGGCGAAGAAAATTTCATTATTGTTCAACTTGATGCGAGCCTCGCCGTGAGTCAAACTCGAAACAAGAGTGCGGCTTCGGACCCGAGTCCCGAATTTGAAACGCCCTATGAACCGCCAACCAAACCAGACCTGAAACTCAACACGGAATCCCTATCGCCGGATGACTGCGTTGCCAAGATTATTGAACTCTTGGAAAATCGCCGAGTGATTTAGGTGTTGGGCCGAGCTGTGTTGATTTGCGACAAACCGCGACTACGCCAGAGCCTGGCGAACGGACTCCAATATCTCCGAATCTGAAGGTATTCGAAACCAGCCTTTGCCAGTGATTTTTTTTTTGTCGAGCCAAACCGTGAACTCAGTCATCTTCCCGAAAACAACTTGGCATTCGACGCCTAGTTCCGTTTGAATTCTGGCCGCCACACGGGCAGCCTTCTTTTGTTTCGAGGTTCAGACCCGGCAGACTTGGATCCGCAACGGATTTTGGGGATTAGCCATTGGTAGTACTTTCGAAAAGAAGTTTGGCGAGCTAATTTCGCAACGCCAAATGGAAATGGTTTCGCACGCCCCGCCCAACGCGTTGTGATAGACTATAAGTCTAACTTACCCTTTTCGAAGCGGCAACACTTCATGAACGACCCGCGAGGTCCTCGACAAGATGAATACGTCTCGGTGTCAGAGGCTGCGCGGCGACGACAGTTGTTGACAGCGGTCGTTGTCACCGCAGCGGCATGGGTAATGATCGTCGCCGTTGGTGCGTTGATCTATCAGGGCCAAATGAATTGGCCCCGCTTTCTAATGGCCTTGATTCCAGGAACATTGCTAATTGTGCTTTGGGTGTGGTTAAACTCAACCCGAACGCCAAGAAATTAGAGTTATGACTCGCCATTGGTCACGAACCAAAAAAATCCTTGTGGCCTTCGATATCGACGATGGCACGCGAGGATTAGTCAAATTGGGTTTAAGCTCTTCCGAGAATTTCTGTCCCGTTCGAGTTAGGGTTGTTGAATCAAGTAGGCCTTCCCGCGTAACACAATCAGCATTTCTTCGTGTTCTTGCTGGGCGATGATCAAATTCTCATCTGCAGTATTTTGTTCGATTAACTTGAAATACTCATCCGAAAACTTTTTGATTTTGGTAACGGTCTGATCCTTTTCAATGTCGATTTTCGAGGCGTTGTCCGCAATTAGCAGATTGCCACGTTGATAGATCGTCACATTGCCAACTTTGCGAATCCCTTGCAAGCCACTTTGCGGACCAGTGGCTTCACCATCCCCGCCTCCGCCTCCACCTCCGCCGAGGCCGACGGATGGCCTCTCGCGCGCCGGGAGAGCAGCTGATGCTGGCAGCTGTGCCGCCAAGTCAGCATTTTTCATTTCTTGTTTTCTGAGACGTAATCCGAATGCTTCGGCACCGGAGGCCTGTCTTTCCAAACCCCCAAATGATTGGGCCGCCTCTTCCGCGTTCCCCCGAAAGTCAGAAAGTTGGTTGGCTCGTTGGTTTTCATCTGCCAAGTAGGAGGTGTATGGAGTCACGATCCCGTGCCGAATGGACAGTTCAACTAATTCATTGACCAACTCCTCATTGCGACCATTCAAATCGATCAAGTCAATAATTTCGCCGATACGTCGCACTGCCCATAATTGACGCACAAATTGATTTGAGTTGTGCTGCCCGCGCTCCGCCAAATTCACATCGAATTCAAACGCTTCTTCTTTTTTGGAGACTTGTCCCGACAATTTGATTTTCGCGGGGCCGCTTTTTTTGTAGCGTCCGACAACGACTAATTGAGATCCAGAAAACAGGTCCGTCAATTTTTGCGGATAAATGCGATTTGCAACATCGCCATCGGTAGCAACAGCGGATGGGAAGTTGAATTTGAGGTCCAATTTTGTCAAAACTGGCGCAGAGATCTTTTTGTACAAATTGCCGACAACGGTTTCGATGTTTTCGTTGGGCGTAACGTATTCGCTTTGGCCGCTGTTTTCTCGCGCCAACCTGTCCAGCAATCGACTATTAACGTCAAACCCCACTCCAAAACTAATCAGCCGAGCCCCGAACTTGTTGGCTTCCTGGCAGTTCTTGGCAATTCTCAATTCGTTGGTCTCGCCTACAGTCGGGAGGCCATCGGTAAGAAAAACAACGTAGGGTGGGTCGTCACCGGTTGTGATCATGCCCATTGCAGCCTTCAGTGCTCCGTCGATATTTGTACCACCACCGGAATTAATGCTGTTGATAAAGCCAACCGCGGACTCGCGCGAAGATTCATTAAACCGTTGCAATTCCGGCGCCAAACTCACTACCTGATTTTCATAGCGTACGATATTGAACAGATCATCTGGTCGTAGATTTTGCAAAACGAATTTGGCTGCCTCGCGAGCTTGGTCGATCTTTTGGCCACTCATGCTTCCGCTCTGGTCAACGACGAAAATAACCGTTTTGCGCAAAGGAATTTCGCTCGAGTTCTTGAATTCTGGACTGGCGAGCATTAGGAAATAGCCTTGATCCTCGCCTTCAGGCCAATAGCTCAATACATTCGCCGAGAGTTTTCCGGCCGCGACGTCAAAAACCAGGCGAAAATCACTGCTCGGAACAATTTTCTCGGCAGTATGGCGAACAACGGCATGCCTCTGATCATCGCGATTGAGTTGGATTTCATGAGACGGGCTATAGATACTTTTGATTTCCTCACCCGCTTCGATCGCGATTCTTAATGACAGTTTCTCCAGAGGCTGTGAAGTGTATTTAGCCGCCGACATTGGAAACACATAGTCCGTCATTCGCTGGTCGCGCCGCAACAACTGCGAATACCTCAACGTGACCGTTCGCGATTGCCCAACCGGAATTGGAAAGACACTGGACTTGAACAATCCGCTCCCCATCCATTCCAACAATGCGGGGTCTTGGTTCCGGCGAACGTAACCCTCGTAAATGCTGCGCGCCTGATCCGCCGGCAATAGTTTCGCTTCGATTTCCCGACCATCGACCAGAAACGTCATTTTGTCTACCGCGCCCTCGTAGGGCAAAGGAAAAACAAAAGTCGCCTCGATTGGCACTGACCCCGTATTTTCAAAAACCTGCGTAACGCTTGTTGACGCAATTTGATCCTTGATGTTCGCATCGACCGACAGCTCTTTGACGCGGTAGGATCGATGCTGCGGATGCCATGGACGAGGAATCCGGAAATGAGGATCGTGCTCGTGAATAATGAACCCTTGACCAAATGCTATTGAAACCAACTGCCAGAAAGCGACAAAGGAAAAAACCCACTTCCAATTTCTACCAAACGTGGACCTGCCCTGATGGTAACCGTTCATTTCCTGTACCTCGTTTTCGATTCTTTGAAATTCTCTAGCCGATTAGGAGTGGGATGCAATGTAAGTGGGACGCAAAGCAAGCGCGCTCCGTTCCCTAATTCTCGCAATTACCAGTAAGAAAACAACAAAAAAAGCGGACCTCTTTCGAAGTCCGCAGCATTTGTTTTTCGTGCAATCAACGAGTCTTTTACAAACCCGTTACGTTCTTCAGACTAGCGAACGTTCGAATCATCTGCGCCACCGCCACTTCTCAGCAGATCATCCAAGAAAGCCTTCTTGTCTGAATCCTTGCCCGCCATCAGCAACGTGCCCGAGTTGTCCATAATGGCATCCAGAGCCGATTTGCACTTGTCCGCAGGCAACAGCCCCATTCGGAAGAGGCCTAATGTCTCGGTTGCAGCGCGGAATTTGTCCACTTTCTTTTCAACAAGTGAGTCAACATATTTTGCTGCGCGATTTCCATCCCAACCATCCAAAGCCTGTGCTTTCAGATTGACGTCGACAAATTCCTTGAAAACTTTATCGAGTTCCAATTCCACCGGGTCATTGGATTCACGGGTCTTTTCGCGATCTTTTGCCACCACATTGTTTTTCAAGGATCGACTTTGGACCAATACTTTTTTGGAGTCGTCAGTGTCGAACAATCGGATGACGTTGGCGGAAATGAATTGACGTTTGTCTTTGGTGACCTTAACGTCCAAGATGACAACGACATCCAATCCCAGTTTCTTGGCACGATCAACAAGCGACTCAACGTTTCCTTCTCCAACAGACAGCATTCCTGGCAAAAGCATCCCGGTAACGTTGCCCGGCTGTTTGGCGTCGGTGCTAACTGACCAACGCTGAACCAAAGGAACTGAAGATTTTGACTTCGCGGCACCTGCCTTGCCTCGTGCATCATCGCCTTTTGCGTCACCGCCTCGTCCTCCAACTTCCGTTGGCGGCCCAGTAACTGTTTCTCCACCCGTTGAGGCGACCGGACGATTTCGTCCGGCCATGGGATCCACAGGAGCATTTACGGGTGCGCGGGCGGCAACACTACCACCTTCGTTCGTGCTAGAGCCACGTTCGGGCATGCCAGCGATGATTTTTCCGAAGTACTCATTGACGCGACGATCGTTCAATCGTTTGTAAAGCCGCTCTGCATAATCGCCACCGTAAAACAAGATCATTCCAGCGGGAACCTCCGTATTCACTTTGCCATACTTGGACGACGAAGTTGTAGGTCCTGAGACAGGTTGCCCTGGATTTGCGCCCAAATCGTCACTGCCTCCGGGGGGACGTGCTGCTGGATCATTTACTGCATCTCCAATGAGCGGCGGGATTCCAGAAAAATCGCTGGGAGCTGTAAAGTGAACTCCAATCCCCCAATTCAGAAACAGTCGGGGTTCATCGACCTGTTTATAGGATTGTAGTGGAAATTGCTCGAATGCATCTTTTTCCAGCAACATGTGGGCATACAAAGCTCGGTGACCATCTGGCAAGTTTCCTTGCTCAAAACTCTTTGCGGCACGGTCCAGAAAAGTTTCGACTTTTGGCGCAGGCTTTACTTCGGCTTTCTTGGCGTCCGTGCTAGTGGCAAGTCGAGAAGGACCTGTGCTCGGAGATCCCCCGGCAACGCTACCTCCTGCTGTTGGGAATAAGGCGCCGAATCCCGAAACGATTGTTTGATTGCTGCCGCCACCTGCCCCACCTGACATGACGGGGAACAAACCATTTGCCATTCCGGCTGCCGTCGAACCACCTGAGGCTTTGGTCTTAGTTTTTGAGATCGCAGGTCCTCCACCTGCAGAAGCAACCGGCAATCGTCTCATTTGCCCATTGATTTCCTTGAACTCAGGTTCACTTTCGGACGCGTCCGTATCGCCTCCCCCGCCGACTCCCAATCCATCTTCCCCGACCGCGCCAAACATCCCGGCCTTCGAACCGGTCGGGGTTGCTGGTGTCCCTGGACCACCTTCATCTCCTCCTGCAACTTTCGGAGACGAAGGGCGAGAGGCAACAGGTGGAGGTTCCGTTGGACCGCAACCAACCGTCATTGTTATCGCGAACAAAGAAAGGCCGATGAACAGGATGGGAAATCGCAACATCGATACAACCTCAAAAGAAATGTAAAAGTGAGAATCCTCATTGTAAGGGCGCCGATTGTCGGTTTCTAGTGAGTTTACTCCACCTTTTATTCAAATTTTCCTGCGGTATTCAACCAGAATCAAAGGGAAGGAAAAGATTGACCGCGATCGCCAGCCCGTCCTCGGCGACGCTTGGCCAGGTGGCCTTGATGTTCCACATTCACGACAAATATGAGGTTTCTGATGCATTCCGCCTTTAGAAGTCGCTGTCCCCCACCGTTTCTTCGTCGAATTTGAACCGGCACCACCTGTTTCTCTTTCAGAATTTTGACTTAGGTAGCCGACCTCAAGGCGACGAATTTGCTGCCATCGTCGACGTGTGGCCGTGCAGAAGTCGAAATCTGGAAAAAACTCCATCGACCCGCGAGCAGCAATTGTAAGTTTAGCAATTGAAATATTGCCATATTTCGATATATTTACATTAAACTGCTTGAGGTGTATTGCTTGTGTTGGAAAGGTTCTGTTCACAAACCCCCAGCAATTCACTTTTTCCAACAAATCGATGAAACAACGAGGATCACTAATGTCGGATATTTGGATTTTTGTCGTGATCTTTGCGACATGGTTCGCCTTACAGGCATTTGTTCTTCCCCGCTTGGGGATTTCGACCTGAATGAGTGGTGCTTGTACGCCGGGTCCGGCGTCAAAAACTACACCTGCAAACGAAGATGATGTAGTGGACGACGAAGGCGAGTTGGGGCAAAATTCACGGTAACTGGTGTAATTGACATCGAGAGCAATTGCCAAGAATTATCGAGGCTGCCATGTTCAACCTGTTGACGTCCATTCCGCCGACCGACAAAGAAGAGATTGTCCACAACCTGCTCTCAGCCGGTTCGGTTCGCATCGAGCGAATTCTTTCCAAGGGGCATCAATCTCCGGATGGCTTTTGGTACGACCAGCTGGAAAACGAATGGGTCGTACTGCTGCAAGGTGCGGCGAGGCTGAACATCAAGGGCGAAATTCACGAATTGAAAAAGGGAGACTCGGTGAATTTGCCAAAACACTGCCGTCACCGCATAGAATGGACGACACCCCAAGAAGTCACGATTTGGTTGGCAGTGTTTTATGATTGAGCCGAAGGGACAGCGCCTTTACGTTAATCTCGGCTCGTCGCAAACCAAACGACGCCTCAAAGGATTTGGACTTGGCGTTCGCCAAATCCAAACGGCGGGAAATGGTTGGTCCGTCGTTGTCCACACTGCAACTGCTGGGCATCTGGAGGCGCTGATGGGAAAGTTCGCTGATGTCGGCTGTGCCGGCTCGGAATCTGATTTGGCCGAGGTCATCCGTAAGAAGAAGAATTCTTCGAATTGAACCACGGCGTTTTTCGAGTACGATTATTTGGAAGCGGAGGCCGTTGTGCCGGCCTTTGCCTGTTTGATCACGAAGTCCACGAGCGATTGCGAACGAAAAAAGCCCTCCCAATAATTGTGACCTTGCCCCCGAACTACTTCCAAATTGATCTGAGCCGCTGCGTCATTCTCAGCGTAGATTTTGGCAACCGCAGCAGAATTCTCCGCCAAAGGGACCACCTGGTCTTGATCGCCGTGGATGATAAAAATTGGCAACTTGGCTTTCGCCAAACGATGTACACTTGAGATCGGGTTCAGCGTCGCTGATTGATTGTCCAAATCGGCCGTAGAAAGTGCGTAGGCAGCGGCAGCCTTTTCGATGCCCGGATAGGTCCGCCAATCGAAAACGGGGTAGATGCCTGCCAAGCCGGCGAATCGTTCCGGATGATCAGCCGCCCAACTGGCAACCCACAATCCCCCACGACTGCGACCAAGCAGACAGGGTTTCGCAGCAAGCTTCTTTTCGGCAACAAGATGAGAATAGAACTCGTCGAACACACGACGCGATTCGGGAGAGCCATACGATTCCCCGACATCGATTCCGGCTACGGCAACACCTGCCGCAAGAAAATTCTCAAGCATCCATTTCTCGTGCTCATCCGGGTAGGCTGGTAAAGTCGGCGCGTAAAACACCCACGGTTGCGGTTGAGATCGCAACCGTTGTTCAGGCCAGAGGATGAAAGCCGCGCGACCTTTGAACTCGAACACCTCGCCCGGCAGAATTAACTTCTTAATTTCGTCCAGCGATTTCTTTTCATCGGTGTTCTTATCCTGTTGGGCTTTATCCTGCGGCATCAATGCCGATGCTGGAATTGTCATTTGCCAGATTGGCTGCCGCGAAAACTCGCTGGTGACAAAAACAGATTCGCCATCCGCGCCAAAACAAATCGCCTCGCCTTGTGCCTCGATCGGCAGGTTAAATATCGCCGGTTGTCTTCCCTGCAATCGGTCGACCCAAGACTCGTTTTCTTCGCGTTGAAAAAGATATCCGAGATAATAGTCTCGCACGATCAATCGCCGTCCATCCTTTGAAAAATCGAGTGCCGTGACATTTCGGATAGGCAAAGTTGCCCGGCGTACGGCGGTCATTCGTTCGGACGACGAAGCATTGTTCGCTCCCAAAGATTTTGAAAGGTCGAGGGTATAGACGCCGACTCCCTCATTTCCGGGAGCGTTGGCGGCTTTCTTTTCGATTAGAAAAACCGAATTGGACTCCGTATCGAGCCCAATGGCTTCGCAATTTCGTGGACCATCTGCATAGGTGAAGCGAATGATTGACGTTTGCTTAACCGACTGTCTCTCGACTGTTTTTGTTTCAGAATTGCTCTGAACGGGATCGTCAAATAAATACAATTGGCACTCGGCGCGGGCCGCAGTATTGTCCCCCACATCTCCAACAATCAGGAGGTTTCGCTGACCAATCGACGCGACACAGATATCCTCCCAGTCACGATTCTCGGCTTCCGGCAAGCGATAGATTGCCTTGAGTTCACCATCGAATCCGACAAGGTAGATTTCGGCCTCTCCGTTCGAATCATTGTGCATCCAAAAGCAATTTTTGTTTCCAGGGGACAAGGCAATTCCGCTGACTTCGTTCAACTCGCGGGCGCGATTTACCGCGACCAGCCGGATAGATTCGCTTTCCTGTGCCAATAGTCGGCGGGCAGAGGTCGCCTGGAAAAAAGTAGTACCGGCACATACGACAACCGCCGCGAGCGAAACGATCGCCAAAAGTCGTATGTAATTGGTCGTTCTCAACATCGCCCTTTTCCCGCATTCAGTCATGTTTCCCAACGATCTCTGGAAAATCCAGATTTCATTTGACGAGCCAGGCAAGTTGTTTGCAAGTGGCGTTTCCGCCGCACACCAGAAATAGCCTTCTGCCAAAGTGTTACAATCTTTTGGAAGACGAATCGATTTTTTGTCTTTGCAATGCGGAGATTCATCGTGGCTGAACAGGGTACCAAGATGGCAGCTGAACGAATGCCGATTTATCAGGAATATCTATTGCTGGCCTTGAGAAATAAGGAAGGCACTCCGCTCACCGGAATGATTGAATACGCTCTGGCGGGAGCGCTCATCGCCGACTTGTTTTTAATGGGCAAAATCACTCTGGATGAGAACAGCAAACTGATCGATGTCATCGATTTAACAAAACTGGCAGATCCCATCTTAAACGCGGTCCTGCACTCTATTCACAGTGTCAAGCGGCGGGCGAAGTTGGATACCTGGGTGTTCCGAGTCGCGGGAACCAAAAATCTTCGTCGGGACGTGGCGTTAGAGCTTTGCAAACAGGGAATTCTCAAAGCCGATCGGGGTAATATCTTGCTGATTTTTACGCGCGAAATATTTCCAGAAATTAATTCGGCACCCGAAAAGAAAATCAATGAGCGCTTGCGGAAAGCCATCTTTCACGAATCCGAAAACATTGAACCGCACACCGCCGTCTTGATCGCTCTTGCAAATTCAACGGGGTTGCTATCGTTCGCTTTTGGTAGGGCGGAACTCAAGACTAGAAAGAAACACATCAAGCGAATCTGCGAAGGCGAAATGATCGGCAAGGTCACTCAGGAGGCCATGGTCGGGGTGCAGGCAGCCCTGATGACCACCCTGATGATTCCCATCATCTTGTCGTAAAGGGCACCTTAACTACTCGCCGGCTATTGACCGACATGAACTGAGACTGAAGGATTCAATTGCGGATACGTCTCCATCGAAAAATGCGGACGGTGCTCATGCGACTTGATCAGGTGTGGCATCCATAATGCTTTCTCCACAAGATCCAGCAACAGCGCGACAGCATAAGGTTTCTTCAGGTAGAGTGCAGAACCATTGCTGAAGAGCCGTGACGCAACGCTTGGCAATTGGTTGGGGGAAAGAAACATCACGGGCACATCGCTGCAATCTGGCAATTGCCGGATGGCTCGGCAGAGTTCTACGCCGTCTTCCCCGTTCACGTTGACGTCGCAAACAATCAAATCCAAACTCAATCGCTTGGCAGTTTCCAAGGCAGATTCACGGTCGTGCGCGCACGAAACTGCATAGTTCTGAGATGCGAGCGCGGTTGACGTTGCAGTTAGCGACAGAGAATTAGCATCGATGACCAAAATCACCGGTTGTGACAAGCCACTCATTGGGTCGGCTCCTGAAGAGGTCGAAGACAGCCGCCAATCCTTTAGCTTATAGTGTCGAAATCCATCACATTTTTTTCGAACCCTTTGGTAATCGACTCGTGAGGCCCGAAACTTTCGCTAATCGCTTCATCTTCTGAAAACACTTCCGCTCGTTCATCGCAAACGCCAACCAACCGTTTTCACCCGATTCCGGCGTCAGAAAAATCGTCATATTCCGCATGCCGATTTCAACGAAGCAAAATTGGAACGCCTCAATTGCCCGGGCTTTAGTCGCCTGCTAATCTGAGTCTTTCGCAGAGCGCAGGAAGAAATCGTATGGGCCACAACCTGATTTTGGGAACTGCCGGACACATCGATCACGGTAAGTCATCGTTGATCCGTGTACTCACTGGCACTGACCCTGATCGGTTGCCGGAAGAGAAGAAACGAGGCATCACGATCGAACTTGGCTATGCGACGTTGGACATCGGCGAGTTTCACCTCGGTATCGTCGATGTCCCCGGGCACGAGAAGTTCGTGCGCCAAATGCTTGCGGGGGCAACCGGCATGGACCTCGCGATGCTCGTGATTGCTGCTGACGATTCAATCAAACAGCAGACTCGTGAACATCTCGATATTTTGCGGCTCCTGAATTTGCGCTATGGAGTGATTGCCCTGACCAAAATCGATTTGGTCGAAGCCGATTGGCTGGATTTGGTGGAACAGGAGATTGGCGAGTTGGTTGCTGATACGTTTTTGGCCCAGGCACCAATTGTTCGTGTGAGCAGCAAAACCGGATCAGGCCTCAACGAACTTAAAGCGGCGATTGCCGACGCAGCCTCGCGAGCCGTCCGCGACCTTTCCGATCCAGCCGACGCGCCCTTTCGCATGGCCATCGACCGAAGTTTTTCCATCGACGGCTTCGGGGCTGTCGTAACCGGCAGTGTAAGTAGCGGTCAATTGCGAGTCGGCGACATCGTCGAATTGCAGCCATCACAAATTGAAGTTCGCGTGCGTGGTTTGCAAAACCATGAAACGCCGACCGAGATGGTCTCGCGCGGGCAACGGGCGGCTATTAACTTGAGCGGAATTCATCACGCTGAAATCCCCCGAGGCAACGAGTTGGCAACCATCGGCCATTTGAAACCCACCACTCAACTGGCTGTCGAAATGCTGGCCCTGCCGAATTTGGAAAAGCCCATCAAGGACCGCAGCCGAATTCGCTTCCATATCGGGACTGCTGAGGTCGCCGGTAACCTTCGCTTGCCACTCGAACACCGTCAAATTGAACCTGGTCAGACGGGATACGCAGTTTTGTTTCTTAACGAACCTATTGTCGCGGCTTGGGGTCAACCCTTCGTCCTGCGGCTTGAATCACCAGTGATCACGCTGGGGGGGGGACGGGTCGCGTTTCCGAATCATCTTCCGGCATCCAGACCTACGCCGACGGAATGGACAAAAATCCACACGGCTACCTCCAGAAACCTGATCGAACGAGCCAGCTCGGCGGCCTACCTTGGCGGGCTCGCGAATTGGCAGCCTTCGGACCTGGTGCGGTGGACTGGAATCAGTCCGATCGAACCTGTCTTGGCCGACCTGATTGCGAAAAGGCTCATCGTCAAAATTCAAATCACGAAAGACCGCGCTTACTTGGTTCATTCCGAACGCTTGAAAGAAGTCGGCGATCTTGTTGTTGGCCACTTGCGACGACTCCATGATGAACACCCGTTGCGGCTCGGTCATCCAATCAGTGAATTGCAGCACCGCCTCGATTTTCTGCCAGAACCGGAACTTTTCCGCTGGGCGATGAAACAACTCATCGAAAGCAAAACGGTCGAACAAACCGCAAATTCAATCGCGCTGAAGGGAATGGGACCGAAACTCAGCCGCGGGGAACGAATACTCTTCGAGGAACTTTTGGAAAAGATCCGACTAGGGCAGATGGCTCCGGCGTCTCCAAAAGAATTGGCAAGCGAAGTGACAAAGAATCGTGAATCCGTGCCGCAGCTACTGAAGCTGGCGGTGGATGGCGGGCAACTGGTCCAAATCAACAACGAATGGCTTGTGCATTCAACCGTTTTTGACCAAACGCAGGCAAAACTTCGTAAAGAACTTCAGAACAAAGGAACGCTGACCGTCTCCGACATTCGAACGCTTTTGGACATCAGCCGAAAATACGCCGTTCCGCTTTGCGAATATCTCGACAGGATTCAGTTTACGATTCGTGATGGCGACAACCGACGTCTTTTCCCAACGCCGGCCTAAACATTGGCGAACTCTCGCGCGTCAATTTCAGTGTCCACACTGCCATTCAGTGCTGACTGCAGGCACGCATCGAGCACCATTTGAGTTCGGAGGGCGATTTCTGGCCAATGCGCATCGGGCTTTCCACGCAGCACAAGATCAGAAAACGTCCGAAACAGTTTTGTTTCTTGAGCCGTTTCATGCATATTGCTGAATTCGCGAGACACGTATCGCTCGCTATAGCACTCCATATTAAAGTCCCATCCCGAAGGATTGAAATCACAAACGCGCGACTCGAACGTTAGAGAATTGCCCAGAAATGGCAGGACAAAGTCGTTGATTTGCACGATGCCTTTTGAACCGCTGACAACCGCCCACTGCTGGTGTCCTGTCAGAAAGCTATTGTAGAAACTGGCACTGACGCCATTTTCAAAAATTAGTTCACCGCTGAACTCCGTGGGAATTGGATTGCCCCCCGAAGTCGAAGGAACACTGGACAGGATTCGTCCTCTGGCGAGTCGTGGCAATTCATTTTGCATCGTCCACAGTGCAAAGCGAATTGTGTACCAACCGAGATCGCCCAAACAACCCTGCGGCTCTAACGAAGCATCGGCGCGAATATTGTTTTGGAAAAACTCGAGCGGTGCGCAAAAACTGAACTGTGTGGCGATTCGCTTTAGATCGCCTACGACACTTGGGTCGTCGACCACGGCTCGCAAGGCCTCCAATCGTTCAGAGTGCATGTACATCACTCCGTCCATGAACTGGACTTTGTTTTCGCGACAGGCATCGATCATCATGCGAAGATCGTTGGCACTTACAGCACATGGTTTTTCGCACATCACATGTTTGCCGGCTTCGGCTGCACGAATTACCCATTCCTTGCGCATCCCGGTGGGCAAGGGAATGTAAACGGCATCAACATTTGGATCATTGATCAGATCAGCATAACTTCCATAAGCCTTGGGGCGGGGCGTAATGGTTAATCGCTGCTGATTATCGTCGATAAATTGATTGGCCGCCGCGCTGGAGCGACTGGCGACGGCGACTACCGTAGCATTCCCAGCCCGTTCAATCGCTTGCCAATTCTTGCGGGCGATGGTCGCAGTACTCAAAATTCCCCAACGGCAAACTCTTACGCTCATGAAAGTGATCCTGACAACAAAACGGGTCGGATTGAATTGATGGTAACTGCATTGTATTTCCACTTTGCGCCAGAAGGAACGGGACGTGGTGCCGGGGGCTTCGGCAACGGTTGGCAATTGACGGCGTTTTGACGCGGTTCGATTTTGCAGACCAAGGGTTTAAAGACAATTCAATTTTTGGTTGAATGGATCGGTCGAGCGCAACCAATTTTCCTTAGCCAAAAACCTTCCAGAATTTCGGAGATTAACGATGTCGTCCCAACCACAGTCTTTTGGAATTGCCGCGCTGCTCCGCACCGGAACAAAACTTTGGTTAGACAGTATCGATCCGGCTTTGATTGGACCGGCAATCGCCTCGGGCGTGACAGGTGCCACGTCGAATCCAATTATTGTCGCGGATTTGATCAAGTCTGGAAGATTCGATTCATCAATTGCAAACTTTGTGCAGGGCGACCTCGATGATGAAGCAATTGCATGGGCATTAACCGACGAATTGGTCAGCAATGCCGAACAAGCGTTCCTACCGATCTTTCAGAAGACGAATGGTGACGACGGCTACGTCAGCTTCGAACTCGATCCGTTGTTGGAAGATTTGAATCGCGAGCTGCCGCACGCCGAACGGGTCTCGGCTTACGTCGAGCTGGGCCGAAAATGGTCGAAGGGGCACCCGAACCGTATGATCAAGGTTCCGGCAACTCCGGCTGGATTGGAATCGCTGGAGGCATTGGCGGCGTCCGGAGTGCCGCTGAACGTGACGCTTGTATTTTCCAACCGACAATACGAGGCAGCGCGCGATGCCGTATGGCGCGGTGCTAAAAACCTAGCTTCGTTGAGTCGCTTCAAATCCGTCTACAGCATTTTTGTTTCTCGAATCGATGTTTATTCGCAGAAGCAGGTAGCGGCTCTGTCGCCGGCGGCCCAAGGCCAAGTTGGAATTTTGAACGCCCAGCGGATCTGGCAGTTGAATCAGACCTTTTGGAACAACAACGCCACTCCTCTTGCGCAAGAAATCATTTTTGCCAGCACCGGAACCAAGAACCCCAACGATACTCCTTGGAAATACGTCGGAGCGCTCGCTGGCAGTGACATTCAAACCAATCCCCCGGCGACCAATGACGCGGTGGCGGCCTCTGGGGTCACCTTCGAGCGATGTGTCGATCGGCTCCCTTCGCCGGCAATTTGCGATGAAATCGATCGCTTGGTCGATTTCCAGAAAATGGAACACGTCTTGATGAAGGAGGGGCTTGAGAAATTCTCAACACCGCAAAAGCAACTGTTGGATTTGATCGCCTCCAAGCGTACTGTTGTGTGCGGTTGAACGTTGAGCCAATGAGAAGAGCCAATGAGAGCCTGAAGAGTTCGCGTGCCCTTAGTTGGCGCCCGCGCATAAAAAAAGCTCTCGGAAGAGTTTGGGTCCAGGGGGGGTTAAGGACTCCGCGCACTACCCGAGAGCGATTGGACGAAGGCCGATCCAGCACATCCATGTCGGATCGACTTCTCTTTGTTTTGTTCCCGATCCGCAGCTCAGCATCCTTGCGTCACTACTTTTCGAGTTGGCTGTGAACCAACAAAACAATCTATTCAGTTCTGTCAGTCAATCGTGTTGTTCGTGTGTTTGTTTTTGATTGACGAGGGTGCAGATTATGAAAAGCCAACGAACGGGTCAAGGCAACTTTTCAAATTCGTTAAAGAATCAAATAGTCGTGCTATCGTTGCAAAATTGCAAATTTTTCGCTGCTTTTTTCGATGCAAGATCAATTCGCAAATTTACTATTTCTTCTTTTCGGAAAAAAAATCTTCCGAAAATTTCATTCGCGTTTCCACAACCAAAAAAAGCTACTTTGTCTTCCCAATTTAACCCGGAGGTTATTTCGTTGATGATGATATTTCGTCGGTCCCAAGTGTGCTCCCTGGCTTTCTTACTTCAATTCGCGATTTCATCGATTGCGATTGCGCAAGATCCAGTCAGGCCTTTGCCAACCGCTCACGCCCACAATGACTACGCGCACCAGTTGCCGCTGTTGGATGCTCTTGCCGCAGGCTTTTGTAGTGTGGAAGTCGATGTCTTTCTGGTTGACCAAGAACTCCTCGTTGGTCATACACGTGACGAATTACGGCCCGATCGAACGCTGTCCAATTTGTACCTGGAACCGCTCAAACAAATCGTCAGCAATAATGCGGGTCATGTTTTCCCCGCTGATCCAAAGCAATTACTGTGGCTCCACATCGATGTAAAGTCAGAATCAAAGCCTTCCTATGCTGCCATTCACGAACAACTGCAAGCGTATTCGCAGTTGTTGACGCGGATCGTAAAGGGCAAAAAGCACGAAGGCCCGATTCGCGTACTGATTAGCGGCAATCGAGATTTCGATCAAATTGCCAATGCTGAGCCTTTACTGGCTGGAATCGACGGACGCATGAAAGACCTTGGCAGCGACTACCCCACCGACGTTCTGCCGCTCTTGAGCGATGCCTGGCGAAATCACTTCCAATGGGATGGCAAGGGCGACTTCTCTGAAGAGGAACGCCACAAACTGACGGACCTGGTCAAAAAAGCCCATCAGGAAGGTCGAAAGGTTCGATTTTGGGCGACTCCCGAAACGTCAGAATTGTGGGCTGAACTTCAAAATGCCAACGTTGACTTCATTAACACCGACAATCTAGTCGGGTTGAAAAAGTTTCTCGAGTCCGAGAATTTATCAACGCGAAAATAAAAATCGGGCCAGAACGGCCCGATTTGTCGCGACGATTTTTTGCGATTGAGCGGGTCTACTTGCAACAGAACCGCGAGCGAAGTCGGCTAAAAAAACCGCCAGATGCACATGGATTACAAGCAGGTTCACAACAAGTCGGCGCTGGGGTGCAACACACGGGTGGGGGACAAACAGGTACAGTGCAACAGGACGTTACCGGAACGCGATGACAACGTCGAACCGTTACGGTGTAAGGAACGCATTTTGTTACGCAACAACCACAAGCATCACGGCAAGTGACCTTGCGATAACGAGTTTCCAAGTGGCAAGTAACAACTGTCTTGCACGTCGTTTGGCAAACGGTTCGAGTCATCGGTGCTGGTGTGCAGCAAACCGGTGCTGAACAGCAAGTCTTCGCCGAACGGCATGCAGAGCGGCCGCATCGATTGCAGGCCTCAGAAACAGAAGCGATCAAGAACAAGCCAACAAAAAATACAGACATTACGAGTCGGTTCATTTCGGGTCTCCTTAAGGTAAATGAACAGCCTTGCGGCAACTGCAAGTCGTTGTACGCCAAGATGGCGGACGAATCCTCCCGACCTGCGCCACCGTCGCATTTTACCAATAGGGCGATTGGAGTAAAACCGGCCTTACAATGATGTTCCGGGAAAAACTTACGGCTTCTTTTTGGGAGGCGACTTGGTTTTTGACGTTTCACCTTTCGTCGATTTTGCCGCCGAAGTTGGTGGCTTTGCCTTGTTGGCCGATGTCAACGCCATCGTGCACCACAGGCTTGGGTCCTCGGAGAAAGGCATCTCGCTGCCAAGCGATAACGTCTGCCAACCGAATTCCCGGTCGAGCGTCGCCACAAAAAAGCCGATCGAGCGGTGCTCAACGGAGTCCCAACCGTTTAGAACAGCCGCTGGAATGTGCAACAGCATTTTATAACCGTCAGCGAACACCTGACTTTCGACAGGAATTTTCGCGCGATTGATCAGCGGGCTATCTTCGCGCGATCGATTAATCTTCAGCATCGACGAGATCGCCGGTGATTTGCCGGGCCCACCACCCGATGGTAATGCCGCAAACCAATGGCAATAGCGTGTTGCCCGGTGCACGGTCTGCGTATCCCGCGTATCGACCCAAATTTGTAGCGAGTCGCTTTCCAGCAACATGTTCGAGCGGCACCACAGCGATTGTTTTTTGTTGCGGACCTCGACCGAAAAATTCAATCCATTCGTCGACCAACCGCCGCGCCATTCAGCGAACGATTGCTGGCCTTCGAAACGACCGAGTCCACGGAACCGATGTTCTTCGCCCAGCTCGATGACGCCCCGAGGAGCCGAGGCAATTTCCAAAAGCGGAAATCGAAAACGAAACAACAGGTTTCTTGGGATCTGTACTGCGGGTGCATTGCTCATGTTTTGGTGACCGTAAATTGATTGTTTGCGGTTAGGCTTTGGTATTTGAAGATTCACGGAACGAAGCGAGATGCTGATTCAAAAATCGCTCGAATGCTGGCGCCTGAACCTGTTCGACCTTAGTAAACGCCAACTTGATCAAATCCGTACGGCCGTCTTCGCTGGTAACTTCCTGACGCGCCGCAATGCCCGACATGTTGGCCGTGGAAAATTTTCCTTTCGGAACCGGCAGATGGAGCCACACGGCTTCGTCGTCTTTGGTTTCGATACGGGTCCAAGCCTTACCCGAATCTCCGTCAGCAGGACTCGGATCGTTCAACATGCACTGCACGATCGTTTGGCTCGTCCAATCAAATTCAACATCGCCTGCCAATTTTTCCAAAACGCTTTCGATCGCTTGCAAGGTTTCAAAATGCCATTTTGGCGGCCTGCCAGGCGGGAAACCTTTTTCCATAAAGTGCCAGCGTCGTCCGAGGACAGCCCACGGCGTCACCGCTGCTGCTTTGTTAACCGCGGCGGCTTTGTCGGCTGGTGCCGAAGAAGATAGAGTCCGTGGCGTTCGGCCCCAGAATCCAGCAACTGCATCGTCAATAAATTGCCAAAATTCAACAGAATCGATTTCCGCAAAAGAATTGACGCGCACTTCAACTTCTTGCGCGCTTCCGACGACCGAGACTTTTACCCGCGGTTGGTTTCCGTAGATGGGCAGGTCCTCTAGTTCATTGTTCGTCTTCAGCTTGATCTTCTGCTGCAAATCGGCTGTCTTGAACGTTCCTCGCCGAACTCGGAATTTGAGTTTCAACATCCATTGTTCCCCAGTGAGCGCATGGAAGAACCAGCCATTGGCGGCTCTTTCTCCACAGATTTCTACAATACTGCGGTCGTTCCATTTCGTTGGGGCGAATCCTTCAAATGTCTGGATACGCTCGACAACCTTGGCGAGAATTTGACCGTCCCATTTGACGGGTTCGCCGTTGTGAGCAACATGCTGCTCGGTATGCCAACGGCGTCCATCTTCCTCCCAAGGCATTTTTGTGCCCGCGCCTACTTCAGATATATCCAGTCCCTCGTCCTTTTCTGCAAAAGGATCGTAAGGTTTGCGTTCGACTCGAGGTCCGGCCTCCAAAACTGGTTTCAGAGCTTCACCGGTCCAGCAGCGCGGCAATTTTTTCTTCAGCGCCGTGCCCGCATATTCGACGACTGTTTCGGGAGTGCCCGCGACGACAATTTCCCCGCCGTTCTGACCAGCCTCGGGACCCAGTTCGATGACCCAGTCGGCCGCCTTGATCATGTCTAAATTATGCTCGATCAACACGACGGTGTTGCCCAAATCGACAAGTCGCTGCAGAACCTCCAACAGCTTCATCAAATCGTCAAAATGAAGGCCCGTCGTCGGCTCATCTAAAATATACAACGTGCGGCCCGTATCCGGTCGAGCCAGTTCGGCAGCCAGTTTCACGCGCTGCGCCTCACCCCCGGACAAAGTTGGTGCGCTTTGACCGAGTTTCACATAGTCCAAACCGACATCGCAGAGCGTTTGCAGGATTCGTTTGATTCGCGGAATGTTGCCAAACAACTTCACCGCTTCGCCGCACGACATTTCGAGCACGTCGTTGATGTTTTTGCCGCAGAACTGCACGGCCAATGTTTCTTCATTGTAGCGGCGCCCGCGACAGACTTGACATTCCACCCAAATGTCGGGCAAGAAATGCATCTCGATTCGCATTTGCCCGTTGCCTTGGCACGCCTCGCAACGACCGCCGGGCACATTGAAGCTGTAGCGACGTGGTGAAAAACCGCGGACCTTCGCATCCGGCAGCTCGGAATAAAGTTGGCGAATCAGATCAAATGCGCCGGTGTAGGTCGCAGGATTGCTCGACGGCGAATTTCCTAGCGGCTGTTGATCAACCTGAATGACCTTGTTGATGTTTTCGATCCCATTGATCTTTCGATGAGCGCCCGGGGTCGTGCCCGCCATGTGCAGCCTGCGCGCGAGGCTGTTATAAAGCACTTCATTGACCAACGAACTCTTGCCGCAACCGCTAGGTCCCGTCACGACCGTCAACGTCTGCAATGGAATCTCGACATCGATGTTCTTCAAGTTGTTTTGCCGAGCTCCCAAGATCTGGATCGTGTTGGTGGCAAACCCTTGTGGAGCAACGTTGGCCTTGGATTTCTTTGACGCGGATGATTTAGTCGACTTCATTGGCGTCTCGACAGGGGCTGGCGGAGCCAAACCTGGCCGCCGATTGGCGGGAACAGGAATCGCTTTTTTGCCGCTCAAATAGGGACCAGTGACCGAAGTGCGTTTCTTTTTTACATCTTCGACAGTGCCACTAGCGACGACTTCGCCCCCGCCGGAACCTGCCTTCGGGCCAAAGTCAAAAACTGCGTCTGCGTTTTCGATCACCTCGCGATCATGCTCGACAACCAGTAGCGTATTCCCCAGATCTCGCAACTTCTTGAGCGCACCCAACAAACGTGTATTGTCGCGCGGGTGCAATCCAATCGTCGGCTCGTCCAAGACATACAAGACACCGCATAAGCCGCTACCCAGTTGGCTGGCCAACCGAATGCGTTGAGACTCGCCATTGCTTAAGGTTGCCGAGCCGCGTCCCAACGTCAAATACTCCAATCCGACGTCATTGAGAAACTCTACCCGATTCTGGATCTCGCGAATCAACTCGCCCGCAATCTTGCGTTGCCGCGCATCGAGTTTCCAACCGCCAACCGACACCGACAGCGAACCCAATGGCATTCGGCAAATACCGTCGATCGTCTGTCCCATAAAGCGGACCGCAGCAGCATCATCGCGCAGACGACTGCCGCCGCAAGCACCGCATTCCACGTCGCCCATCAGTGATTGCATGCGCATTCGTATGGAGGTCGATAATCGCGAGGCCTCGTCGAGTGCCGGATACAAGCCCTTGAATTGGAATGAAAACGGCGGTTGCCCTTTGCTGGCGGGGACTTCAAACCAACGGTCACCCGTACCGTAAAACAGGATTCGCCGTTTTCGCGCATCGAGTTGGCTGACAGGCATCTGCATGTCGATCGACATGGTCTTGCACAACAGTTCAAGCATCTGTCGCGCAGTTTCGTCTTCTATGCTCGGCCAAAGTCGCAACGCTCCGTCCGCCAGACTCGTTTCCATATTCTTGATCAACAAGGCCGGATTAGCGCCCATTTGCGTCCCTAATCCTTCGCAATCCGGACACCAGCCCAACTGACTGTTGAACGAAAAATTGTGCGGCGTCAACATTTCAAAACTTCGTCCGCAGCCGTCGCATGCCAATTGTTGGCTATGTCGATCCGTCGTCCACTCGCGCTGATCCGCCGCGTCGTCCGCGACCACGACAAACATTTCTCCGCGTCCAATCGAAAGCGCAGTTTCAACACTTTCGGAAATTCGCGAGCGATATTGCATCTTCACGTCGACTCGATCAACGACGACCTGCAAGTCAATTTTGGATTGCTTGGCCAGCGGTGGAGTCTCGTCGAGCCCGTAGACAACCTTGTCAATTCGGACGCGCGCAAAACCCTTCCGCCGCATCTCGTCCCAAAGTTGATCGAAGTCTTGCGAGCCATCGAGTTGAATCGGCGCGGTGATCAAAATCCTCTGTTCGGAATAGCGCGAAAGAATTTTGTCAACGATTTGGTCAACGGTCTGCGTGCCAATCGGTCGATCGCAAGCCGGACAGTACGGAGTTCCCAATCGGGCAAAGAGAATTCGCAAATAGTCATAGACTTCGGTGATGGTACCCACCGAACTGCGGGGGGTCGAACCGAAGTTCTTCTGTTCAATCGCGATGGCAGGTGATAGTCCCTCGACGTGATCGACCCGGGGCTTTTCCATCTGGTTGACGAATTGCCGGGCATAAGATGACAAGCTTTCGACATAACGTCGTTGACCTTCGGCATATATCGTGTCCATCGCCAACGAACTTTTTCCGCTGCCGCTGGGACCGCAGAAGACCGACATTTGGTCGCGCGGAATTCGCATGTCGACGTTGCGAAGGTTGTGTTGTTGAGCCCCTCGCACGACAATTTCTGTCGCTTGATGGAAGACTCTTTTCTTTTTGACTGTCTTGGCTGCGGAATCGGATTCGGATTTACGCTTGAGCACCTTGGCCAATGCTTGCCCGGTGTACGATCGTTTGTTACGAACAATGTCTTCGGGCGTTCCTACCGCGACGACTTCACCACCTCCGCGACCGCCCTCAGGCCCCATGTCAATGATCCAGTCCGCAGTCTTGATCACGTCCAGGTTATGCTCGACGACAACCACGGTGTTCCCGGCATCGACAAAACGATGCAAGACATCCAACAGCAATTTGACGTCCTTGAAATGCAAACCTGTCGTTGGCTCGTCCAGCAAATACAGCGTTTTCCCGGTGCTGATTTTGGCTAGCTCTCGAGCCAACTTGATCCGCTGGGCTTCGCCTCCCGACAACGTTGGCGACGGTTGGCCAATTTTCAAATAGTCAAGCCCGACGCTATGGAGGGTCAGCAATCGTTCCTGAATTTTGGGAACGTTTTCGAAAAACTTCGCGGCCGCTTCGATGTCCATTTCAAGGACTTCCGAAATCGACTTGTCTTTGAATTTGACTTGCAATGTCTCGCGATTAAAACGTTCACCTTGGCAGACCGGACAGGTCACCCAAATGTCGGCCAAAAAGTCCATTTCCAGCTTGTTCGCACCATTTCCCTCACAAGCCTCGCATCGTCCGCCCTTCACATTGAAGCTGAATCGACCTGGAGTGAAGCCCCGAAGCTTGGCCTCCGGCATCAGCGCATACAGCTTTCGAATTTCGTCAAACAGCTTGACATAAGTTCCAGGATTTGACCGCGGAGTTCGACCGATGGGCGATTGATCGATAGAGATCATTTTGTCGAGGAGCTCGATCCCCTCAATTCTGTCGTGATTTCCAGGCTCGCCAACCCCGCCCATCAGCTCGATATTGAGGGACTCAATCAAGATGTCGTTAACCAGACTGCTCTTGCCGCTGCCGCTGACGCCCGTGAAACAGACGAACGCCCCCAGCGGTATTTCAATGTCGACGTTACGCAGATTGTTGTGTCGCGCCCCAACGACACGGAGTTTTCGATTCGGGTCAAGGGACCTTCGTTTCGATGGAACAGCGATTTCCATCTTGCCGCTGAGGAACTGCCCAGTGATGCTCTTCTCGCAACGAGAAATCTCGTCGACTGAACCTTGGGCGACGACATTCCCGCCGTGAATTCCCGGCCCCGGCCCGAAGTCGATAATCGTGTCGGCCGCACGCATCGTGTCTTCATCGTGCTCGACCACCACCACCGTGTTGCCAAGGTCGCGCAAGTTATTCAACGTTCCGATCAAACGATCATTGTCGCGGGCGTGCAAGCCGATACTTGGCTCGTCCAGAATATAGAGCACACCGACCAAGCCCGCGCCGATTTGCCCCGCCAATCGAATCCGCTGCGTTTCACCACCGCTCAAGGTCGGCGCACTTCGGTCGAGTGTCAAATATTCCAAACCTACGTTGAGCAAAAAACCCAGACGTTGCGTGACTTCTTTTAACGGCTGAACGGCGATATAGGTTTTGACCGAATCCAAATCCATCTTCGAAAAGAAGTCGACGGTCCGATCGATCGACAAGTTACAAACGTCTGGCAGACTCAGCAGTGGATTGTCGGCAAACGCCGGATGCGCGGTCTTCAGCCGAAAATTACGGGCTTGCTCGTTCAACCGCTGACCATTGCAGGTCGCGCAGCCGATTTGATCCATGAACGATTCATATTGTTCGCGTTTGGAGACCAGTTTTAGGTTTCGATATTTTTCGTTGAGTTCGGCGACGATTCCGTCAAACTTCCCGCCGTATTTCATTGGCGTCGCACCACCGCGCCACGTGTACGTGATGTGCGTTTCACCAGTTCCGTAGAGCCATAATTGCTGCAGTTCCGGATCCAACTTCTCCCACGGAGTTTCCAGCATTGTTCCCGCCAGCAACTCTCTTGTCCGTTCGACTGTATCCGCAACGCCTTGAAAAATATGCCGCCGCCAGCGACCGAGCTCTTTCCAATTTCCATACAAGATGAAGCAGCCGTCTTTAAGCGAAAGCGATGCGTCGGGCACTAACTTCGACGGGACAAACGAGTAAACTTGGCCAAGCCCCATGCAATCGAGGCACATGCCCTGCGGGCTGTTGAAGCTGAATAACTGGGGCGTTGGGGGACGAAACCCAATGCCGCAACGGCCGCACGCGTAGTCCGCCGAAAACAGTTGCTCATTTCCTGTCGCCGCCGGCAGCGACTCGCCATCAGCCTCCTCAGGGCGTTCATCCTCCTCGTCCGCTTGCCAACTTGCGAGCATCGTGCCCTTGCCGATATTCATCGCCATCTCGACGGCTTCGGCGATTCGAGAACGATTCGTTGCCTTTACGGGAATGCGATCGACCAAAACTTCAATGTCGTGGCGGCGTTGGCGGTCCAATTGAATTTCATCGTTCAGCGAGCGGACTTGGCCGTTCACGCGAACACGAATGTAGCCTTGTTTGAGCAAATCCTCGAACAGGTCGCGGTGCTCGCCCTTTTGACCACGGACAATCGGGGCCATGATTTGCAGGTTGGTTCCCGCCGGTTTCATCATCAACTGCGAGATAATCTGGTCGCGCGTCTGCGAAGTAATCGGTTCACCGCATTTTGGACAGTACGGCTGGGCAACACGGGCAAAAAGCACGCGGAGAAAATCGTAAACCTCCGTAATCGTGCCGACGGTACTCCGTGGATTATTCCCCGAAGACTTTTGCGAAATCGAAATGGAAGGGCTCAAGCCCGAGATCAAATCGACGTCCGGCTTGGGCATTTGCTGCAAAAAATGCCGAGCAAAGCTAGAAAGGCTTTCGACATAGCGCCGCTGACCTTCGGCGAACAGAGTATCGAACGCTAGGCTACTTTTGCCGCTGCCGCTGACGCCGGTAAGGCAAATCAGTTCGTTGCGAGGCAATACGAGATTGACGTCACGCAAGTTATGCTCGCGAGCACCCTTGATGACAATGTCCGAATTCGACATGCGGTGGCTTGCCCTCCCTTGGCCGAAAATTCAAAACCGGGCATTATACCCGACAACGCAACTGCTGCTCAATGACTTCATGAGCAATTCAGCACATCGAAACTGCGATTCCAACTGATTGGTTCGCGATTCCTCGCGTTTCCGATCATGAACCAGCCTTCATGAATCTTTGGTTTTCAGTCAACTGGAAGAAAAATTTCACCAACCGTCTGCCGGAGATTGGAAACATGTTTATTGCATCATCGCCAAGAGTTTCTCAACGGTTCGATAATTTCTGGCCGTGGCGGTGACGCCCAAATATTTTTCCGCCTTTGCCGCCAGCTTGGAGCGGCCGATCCCGTCAGGAGTATGCAGATAGAAGACACGACCGACCAGACGATAATTTTCGCTGGCGGTTTTGGCTCCTTCGAGAGCATTCTGGTCAATTTTAGTAACAGGTTCCGCCAAGAAAAAGAAATGGAGGGTTTGCGGTGCTGCAGTCGCCCTCGGAAAAGGATTCGATTGCACGGCGTCCTCCATTTGTTTTCGATCGAGCAGCAGCAACTGGGGGCGAAACCCTTGAGTTTTTTCGATTCGTTGCGTGATCTTTTTGGCCAGCGTCGTCGCCGCCTTTTCCGTTGAGCCAAAAACCACGTTCCCACTTTGAATGTAGCTTCTTACGTTTTCAAGCCCCAACGACTCCAAAGCGCCGCGCAAGTCTTCCATCGAGATCACGTTGTTTCCGCCAACATTGACACCGCGAAAGAGTGCTAACCATGTTTTCATTGACGCCCCGAAATGAGTCGACAGTACCAGACGTGCTCAACCTACACGTGTTGGTCGATGAGAATCTGGTTTCCGTCTGGGTCCTCGAGCGTAAAACTTGCGGCGCCTTTTGTATTCTCATCTGCTTCCGTCGTTAACTTGACCCCTTGAGACTTGAGCTGCCGCTGCAATTCGCGAATGTCAACGAACGAATCCAATTTTTTGGCGTTTTGGTCCCAGCCCGGATTGAACGTCAATACGTTTTTTTCGAACATCCCTTGGAACAGGCCGATGACATGCTCGCCATTTCTCAGAATCAACCAGTTCTGGGCGGCGTTTCCGGCGAAAGCCTTGAAACCCAATTTCTCGTAGAACTTCTTCGATGCTTCGAGATCCTTCACGGTCAAACTTACTGAAAACGCACCGAGATTCATATTTGGTTCCTTTTTCTTTGGTGGATCGGGTTGCTGTTCCTGGTTGTTCGTTGGTCCTATTGGGAATGGTGTTGTCGACTTTGGCCCTTCAACAATTGAGGCGTGGGCCATGGAATTCACGTCACTGCCGAGCATCAAGGCTGGAACCGTAACGGCTCCGGCAATTTGCATGGCGCGCCGTCGGGTTAGTTTCCTGTCGGTCATTGGTCAGCTCCTATTCACAATGCGGTTGCGAAGCCAGTGTTCAAGCCTGACAAGCGGGACAACCACCACTTAGATTTCTTTAGACACGAGCGAATATTGTAATGGCGTAAATGTCAAATGCAAAACATTTTCTAATTCACACCATAATTCGGTTGCCAATCAATTGATCGAGGTGTTTGGCCATACGGTTTGCAATTACTTTGCTACCGCTCAGCCAACGCATCAAGGCGTCCGATTCTCAACGTTCGCAACCGCAAAGGTTCTCAGTTGAGCGCCTAAAAACGCCACAGGAAACAAAATCCCCGTGAAAACGACATGAAACCAAATGGGAACATACGGCCAAGACAAAACCATCTTCAACACGCCCAACGCGAGCAAAAGCATGCCCAGGATCACGGGAGACTTCTTGTTTTCACCAGCAACCTGGGCCGCAATAAACCCGGCGATCGCCGACGTGACAAGGGCATTGAGAATATGTGCTGCTAGAAAGGCGAGGTCCGGGGTGAACTCGCCTCCATTTTCGATCGCCGTTTGGAAAGCTCGTTGTTGAACGCCAAACCATTTGGGCCAAAAAGCCGTGAGAACTTGTTCGTTGCTAAACCATACAACGACCCATGCCACAAAACCCACGACGACTCCCAAAACAATTCGCATCAACGTCTCCCCATTTGTTTATTCGTTTGAATTTTCACCTTTAGAATCCGGAACAGATGATTTAAGCCAGGGCATGAGTGCACGCAGCTGGCGACCAACAGTTTCTACGTCCAGTTTTGACGTTCTCTGGCGCGATTCCCTGAGTGACCTCTGGCCAGATTCACATTCACGTAGAAACTCCTTCGCGAATGTGCCGGACTGGATTTCTTGAAGCAAGTTCCGCATATTCTGGCGAACATGTTCGTCGATGATTTTTGGACCGCGCGTGATGTCGCCGTACTCAGCGGTTGTCGAAATTAGGTCACGCATGTAGCCAATCCCGCCGACTTGAAGGAGATCGATGATGATCTTGAGTTCGTGCAGACATTCGAAGTAAGCCAACTCCGGTTGATAACCGGCGTCAACCAAGGTCGTGAAGCCCGCTTGAATGAGCTGCGTAAGCCCGCCGCACAAGACCGCTTGCTCGCCGAATAGATCGGTCTCTGTTTCTGCGGCAATCGTCGTGCGAATGACACCCGCCCGCGTTCCTCCAATTGCCCAAGCATAGGCCAGCCCCAATTGCCACGCGCCTTCGTTTGCCTCATCGCCAACGGCCAATAAACAAGGAACTCCGCCGCCGCGAACGTACTCGTTGCGTACCATGTGGCCTTGCCCTTTAGGTGCAACCAAGATCTTTTGACTCTCCTGGTCGGTCTTCACAAGGCCGTAATGAAAGCTGAAACCGTGACAGGTGAGAATCGCTGAGCCAGCTTGGAGGTTTGGTCGAATCAACTCTGCGAACACACGTCCGTGGTCTTCGTCGGGGACCATCAAGCAAACCAAGTCGGCCCGCGCAACTGCGGCGGCGATTGGCATTGGCGCAAAGCCATTGGCGGTCGCTTCCTGCCAGCCTCGTCCTTTTTCGCGTTGACCAACAATCACCTGACAGCCACTGTCGCGAAGGTTGAGCGCGTGGGCCTGGCCTTGAGCACCATAGCCAATTACGGCGATCGTGCGGCGCAGGATCAATTCGGCGTTTGCATCGTCTGTGCGGAAAATCTGAGAGGTCATGGTGGGGCTCGCGAATTGAGTTTGGGCTGATTCTATCCCGCTTATTGGTTCGTTTGAAGGATGGTGGAACTTCGAGGGGGCTCGTCGTGACGTTATGCTCAAGATATTCTGGACGAAACCAATTAACATCGCCGGGATGTACCGAATGTTTGGACGCAAGAAAACTTCGATCGACCACAACAGTGGCACTGGCTGTGGTTACGTGTTGTGGGTCGGATTCGGACTCGTGGTCTTGTTGTTGATGAACGGATTGCTCGTTCGCGCGTTCTTGATGCGCAACACGGATGACTTGATGGACATCCGCCTGGCTCAAACGCTGCAGTTTATTATGCCCTTGGCCTTGATTGCCCTCGAATTTTGGATTTTCGATCGCATTACCCGCAACTGGCGGCGAAAGTAGCCGAGGCATGCGCGAGGAATCTGTTAGCGAATTAAAGCGCCGGGATTCTCAAACCCTGTGGCGGCCCTACTGCCAGATGAAGACGGCGGCAGAACCTTGGGAGGTCGTCTCCGCCGAAGGGATCTACTTGCAGCTCGCCGATGGTCGGCGACTAATCGATGGCGTCTCGTCATGGTGGACCGCCTGCCATGGACATCGACACCCGCACATTGTCGATGCAGTCAAACAACAACTGGACGTCCTGCCCCATGTGATGCTCGGCGGAATTGTGCATTCGCAAGCCACACGTTTATGCAGCCGACTCGCTGCACTTGCTCCAGGCGACTTGAATCACGTTTTTTTGGTCGACTCCGGCAGCGTCGCAATCGAAGTTGCGATGAAGATGGCTGTACAGTATTGGCTGAATCGGGGAGCCGCCGGAAGAAATCGTTTTGTCAGTTTTCGCGATGGATACCATGGCGACACGAACGGCGCGATGAGTCTGTGCGATCCCGACGACAGCATGCACGCCCACTTCCATGGTTTTTTGCAAAAGCAATTTTGCACTCCAATTCCGCACGACGACGAAACGTTCGACGCATTCGCGAAGCTGCTCGATGCAAACCGAACTGAAGTCGCGGCGGTCGTTATCGAACCCCTGGTTCAAGCCGCCGGCGGGTTTCGGATGCATTCCCCCGATCAATTGCGCCGGATCACCGAAATCGCCCGGGCCGCGGGTTGTTTGTTGATTGCAGACGAGATCGCAACCGGGTTTGGAAGAACAGGGAAAATCTTCGCGGTTGAACACGCCAAAGTCGTGCCAGACATCCTGTGCATTGGCAAGGGACTGAGTGGCGGAGTTTTGTCGTTGGCGGCGACCATGGCCACGCGAGACGTTTTTGCTGCGTTCTGGTCCGACAATCCACAATCCGCCTTGATGCATGGCCCGACGTACATGGGCAACCCGCTGGCTTGTGCGGCTGCCAATGCCTCGCTGGACCTGTTCGAGACAGAACCGCGATTGGATCAAGTTGCAATGATCGAAGGTACACTCCGCGAATCGCTCGAAACGTTGCGGCATTTGCCCCAAGTTGTGGACGTACGGATTAGCGGAGCGATCGGTGCAGTTCAGATGCGGCAGGTACTGAACAAAGAACAGTGGATGAAGTTCTTCGTCGATCGCGGCGTCTGGCTCCGCCCCACCCGCGACGTTTTCTACATCGCCCCTCCATTCACCATTTCCAAATCCGAACTGGATTGTCTCGTAGCTTCGGTAGTTTCTGCAGTCGAATCAACGCCCCGCTGATAGCGCGAATGGGAATCGTTGCGTGATTTCCGAACGAACCAGTCGCCATGAGAAAAAAGGCTGCGTCGTGCGGCCTTGAGTGCGAGGGGAGAGAGAAGAATGAGATTAAAATCTTGGCAGACATCGTTAATAAACTTTGGGGCTTTTGCCATTCTCTGCGCCATGATGGCTCCCCGACGCGCAAGACGTCGCCACCGAAGCGATCACCGAACTGGAAGCGAACATCGGCGACCTGCGAGAATTCGTCGCGTTAATTGAAAAGGAAGAGGCAGTCGAGGCATGAGTACAGCAACACTTCTCTTTACTCCCACACGCAGCGCTTCGCCAACGAATACACAACGGGTTTATTCTCCCCTCGCCTCGTTTCGGGGAGAGGGGTCGGGGGTGAGGGTTCACGAGAATCAAGCATCGTCGCCGCGTCAGCCCCCTCATCCCCACCCCTTCTCCCCCGCTAGGGAGAAGGGAGCCAGCGTGTTTCGTGGAAGGCCAACGGGCAACCGTCTCGTTTGGTCTAACCGGGTGCTTGAGACAGTTGCTGCAAACCTACAGCCGCCCGTAGAATAGTGGTTTGGCAAACGTAAGCTGGATCCAAATAAAGGATGAGTTTACGACTGGCCAGTATTCAGAACTCGAACCATAGTGCGGAAGCAATCCCGGCAGCAAATCTTGTGACTTGCCGACAGGGACTGAAACGAAACGCTGAGATTTTGGAAAGAGCCACCTGAGGACGGCGTAAGAAAGGACGAAATGCCGAAGGAAAAACGTTCACAACGAATCAATACTTCAAACTTGGACAAGAATTTTACGGTCTTCGAAGCTCAAAATTTGCTTACGAGCACGGGGGGAGAGCTGACGGTGCGCGAGGCTGTCGTCGAGATTATCTGGTCGATAGTTTTGGCTGCAAGCCTCGCTTGGGCGATTGTTGTTGGGCAAGCGAGTCTGTGGCATATGCTGTTACCGATGATCGGAGAGTACCTCGCCTACCTTTTGGTACTACCTCTTTTCTCTTTGTACTTTCGGAACGTGGAACTTCGGAAGTACTCCTGGGAATCGATTCGCGCGTTGCTGATCGTGGGGGTCCTGTTGTTGATCGCCGGTTTTGTGCATTCGCGATACGAAAAGGCGTCATTTCAGGGCCAGTTGCTTCGTGACTTGCAAATTGCCTGGGAGTGGATTTACAGCCACCAGATTCACTGGCCGATTCTCGTGGCGTCTGTGCATGCGATTCGGAACTTGTGGCATAGCACCCGGCATCTGTTAAAGTATGGGCCGCCATTCTGGGGACCGGGGCTGGGATGCGGGATGCGAATCGCGGTGCTGTTTCTGGCAGCGTTTATCATTCCTGCTTTTGCTGTTTTTGTCGGGGGGACCGCCAAAGACTTGGGGATTCGTTGGAAGCCTGAGCCGGGAACCTGGCAGAATATTTTTACCTGGTTGATTTGGGGGTTGCTGTTGGTCGCCGACGTGGCAACACTGGCGATGCGTTGGGACCTGCAAAAGCGGTTGAAAGAAAAGGGACATCGGGTCACGTTGGACGAAGACCGACCTCCCGCTGGCCCGGCAAATGCATAAGGATTTCGTGCGACTACAATGCCAATGGATTGGTGGAGATTTTCCCTGTTTTGCGCTATCCCCTCAACATCGAAACATTATGTTGAATTCCTGTTTCGAGGGGCTTTCTTCGAAGGCTTCGCTTTGGGCTTTTCGCAACAAGTTTCTTTCTTGGTGAACTTCGGCTGACATAACTCGGGCCGGCCCTGGCAGCAATCTTTCATCAAGAATTGCAGCAGATCGTTCATCACATTGGCTTGCAACGAGTAGATCATCGACCGACCGTCTCGAGTCGGAATAATTAGCCCGGTCGCAGTCAACTCCTTCAGATGAAATGACATGGTCGCCGGTGGAATGTCCAGTCGCTCGGAAATTTCGCCTGCCGACAGTCCTTTCTCGCCGGCTTCAACCAAAAGTCGAAAGACATTGAGCCGTGATTCCTGCGCCAATGCGGCCAGCGATTTGACTGCTTGTTTTATTTTCATGTTTCCAATATTATCGAAATGTCATCAGATGGAACAGATCGTGCGACCAATAGGCATCAGAAAAGCGAAGGCAAACCAATGAAACTTGGACAATTTAGAGAGGTGCTTGAAAAATCACCCAATCAAACGTTTCGCATCGAAATTCCGTCAGGCATGCTATTGCCGCATCATTTTCATGTGACAGAAGTCGGAAAAGTCACCAAAGATTTCGTAGATTGCGGCGGTGTCCGCCGGTCAGGGCAAACTTGTGTGTTGCAGACTCTGGTTGCCAACGATTTCGACCACCGACTCTCGACAACCAAATTTTCAGGAATCCTCGAAAAGTGTTCCATTCTGGAAATGGATGAAAATAGCGAGGTGAATGTCGAGGTTCAGGGAGCCACGATCGAGATGTACTGCGTCGAGTCGGCGGAGCCCCGCGATGGTCAGTTGGTCGTCAAATTGCAGAACAAACGGACCGCCTGCCTCGCGCCTGACAAGTGTGGACTGGAAATTGTTTCATCGGACAATCAATCCTGTTGCGGTGGCCAATCAAATTGTTGCTAATTCAATCAAATCCCAATCGTTGCATCGATGCGTGATCTGAATAAATACTTGGCTGAGTTGGTCGGCACCTTCGTGTTGGTGTTTGCGGGCACTGGCGCGATCGTTGTCGACGATACCTTCGGGTCCATAACACATGTTGGAGTTTCGTTGACGTTTGGACTGGTCGTGATCGCGATGATTTACTCGATTGGCGAGATTTCGGGTGCCCATATCAATCCGGCGGTCACCATCGGGTTTTGGGTAGCGCGTCGATTGGACGGACGGCAGTTGCTCCCGTACATCGTCGCTCAAACCATCGGTGCGTTACTGGCGAGTTTGACTCTCCGAATTCTCTTTTCTGAGCACGCCAACTTGGGAACGACGTTGCCATCCGGGCCATGGTGGCAATCGTTTGCGTTCGAGTTTCTGCTGACCGCGATTCTGATGTTTGTGATCTTGCGAGTGGCCAGCGGAAGCAAGGAAACAGGGATCATGGCGGGTGTCGCAATTGGATCAACCGTTGGTCTGGAAGCCATGTTCGCCGGGCCGGTTTGCGGTGCTTCGATGAATCCCGCGCGATCCCTGGCTCCTGCGGTAGTTTCAGGAACGATGCAACATCTATGGATTTACATTTTGGCAACTATCGCCGGTGCTGTTTTTGCGGTTGTCGTCAACCGCATTGTCCTATCGCCGGTCCAACCTGCCGAATCACTCAAGGACACCGAAGAATGAAAAGTGTTTTGGTTTTGTGCACTGGTAATTCATGCCGCAGCCAAATGGCTGAAGGTTTTTTTCGCGAGCTTGGCCAGGGAGCCTGGGAGGCCCATTCGGCAGGCTCTTCCCCGTCTGGCTATGTTCATCCGAAGGCGGTGGAAGCCATGAAAGAAACCGGCATCGACATTTCGACTGGCCGAAGCAAATCAGTGAAAGAGTACGAGGGCCGAAAATTTGATCTCGTTGTTACAGTTTGCGATCACGCCAATGAAGCGTGTCCTCATTTCCCTGGCGCAATCGATCGCCAGCATTGGCCGTTCGATGATCCAGCGGAAGCAACTGGAACGGACGATGAACAATTGCAAGTCTTTCGACGAGTCCGCGATGAGATTCGCGAAACTATTTCTAAGTACATGGCATGAAGTCACTCCGTTCTCGATCGGAGACGATCAAGAGTTGCATTTGCCTCTCCATCTTGGACAGGACACTAGCGTTTGTTTTGATTCGTGGAAGAGGGACTGAATAGTTCTTCGAAAAAGTCGCGCATGGCGGCCCAAGAGCGGCGATCGGCGTTGGCATTGTAGGCGGCACCGCGTGAGTTGTCGTCACCGGCGTCGGCGTCGGTGAATGAGTGGACGGATCCCGAGTAATAGATCATTTGCCAATCGACTTTGGCGTTGTTGAATTCGGCTTTCATCGCCTCGATCTCTTTGGTTGGCACGAAGGGATCATCGGCACCATGGCAGATCAGAATTTTGGACTTGATGGCTTTTCCGTCTTCCGGCTTCGGTGAATCGAGACCACCATGGAAACTCACGACGCCGGCCACATCAGCTCCGCTGCGTGCCAGTTCCAAGACCCCCGTGCCGCCAAAGCAATAGCCGATCGCCGCGATTTGGTTTTTATTGACGTGCATTTGTTGCTGCAGTTGTTCGAAGCCTAGCTGCAGACGTCGACGGTAAAGCTTGCGGTCACGTTTGTAGGTCCCCGCGGCCTTGCCGGCCTCTTGGGGATTGGTCGGGCGAGTTTCTTTCCCGTAAATGTCCACGGCGAACGCGACATAGCCCAATTCGGCAAGTTGTCGGCAACGGTTTTTCTCATAATCGGTCAGGCCCATCCACTGGTGGACAACCAGAATGCCGGGGACATCATTTTTCAATGAATCGTTCCACGCCACGAAACCCTCAAGCGTAACATCGCCGTCTTGGTAGGCCACTGATTTCGTTTGAATTTCTGCGCCACAGACTGAAAACGTAAGGAACAAAACGAAAAGGGCCAGTGCGTAACGCATGGAGAATCTCCGGTCGAAAAACTTGCCATTGGATTCAACTACCGGAAGCAATTCTAAACTCTGTCCCGACAAAATCGTAGGACGCCTCGAAACAAGCTTATTCCGACCAACTTGCAAAGCATTCATCAAGGTGCTGCGTGAGCTCAGCCACCTCAGGGCTCACAGCGGCTTTCTCACTCATTAGACCGCGGTAACGTTGGGCCCCCACCGTTACCAACATGCGGGATTGGATCGTGGGCCTCGCGTCAATGAACGGCGGATTCTCAATAGTTTCGGCTCGTTCGCGAGATGGGGACAACGAAGTTTGATTGGCGAGAATCGCTGCCGTCGGGCTGTGACGCCAACCATCGAGCAATCCAATCGTGGGCCGCAGCGCAATCGACGAATTTTTCATGAATGCACGGATCGAATCCGCGAGCAGATTGGTGGACGGTTCGCTGGACAAAAGAACTCCGGCCGGTGGCAACGACGCAAACGGGTTATTGATCAGCGACCAAAGCTCGCGACCATGGTCAACATCGGTGGCGGCGAAAAGCAGCGAGGTTCCGGCGCTCGTGAAACCAGCTGGGCTGGAACTGCCCGCACCGACAAAAATATCAAAATATAGTTTCGTCGTTGCCCCAAAGATCCCTGATCGATAGAGTTCGCGACCTGTGATTCCATCCGCAGCCGAGAAGTACAGCATGCCGTTATGGTCGAAGAAGTTTTGAGGAACCGATCCAGTTACCCCTAGCCGGATGTCTTTGACCAGCACGGTACCGGCGGCCGACGTGTTGCTACGGAATAGCTCAACACCCTTCGTCGGATCCAATGCCGAGAACATCAAGGTTCCGTTCAAGTTCGTCAAGTTCTTCGGCGATGAACTTACTGCTCCTGGATTAATGTCCTTGACCAATGTCGTTCCCGAAGCCGCACCGTTGCTCGTCCAGAGCTCGACGCCGTTTAATCCGTCATTGGCCGCGAATGCTAAAGTGCCTTTGAGATTTGTGAGCGGTGCGGGGCCAGAGGATAGTGGTCCGGTCCGGATGTCCTTGACGAGCAACGTATTCGCAGCAACTCCCGTGCTTTTCCAAAGCTCACGTCCCACCGCACCATCGTTAGCAGAAAAGTAGAGAACCCCGTTCAAATTGACGAAGTTTTCTGGATCGGAGCCCGCAGCGCCTGGATTGACGTCCTTAACTAAGACAGTCCCTGAGGTGGTCCCATCGCTTTTCCATAGTTCTCGACCATGAGTACCATCAACAGCCGAGAAGTAAAGTGTGCCGCGAACGTTGATCAGATTCAGGGGCGAAGAACCGATTAAACCCGGCTGAATGTCGAGTACCAATTTTGTTCCGAAAGAAGTCCCGTCGCTGGTCCACAGTTCCTTTCCGGCCAAAGATGCGGTACTGGCTGAAAATACTAGCCTTCCATTCAAATTGGTCAGCTCCTTCGGCGATGAGGAGAAAATTCCCGAGGCGAGATCGTCGACCATTACGGTTCCAGAAGTGGTACCATTGCTTCTCCACAATTCTGTTCCGTTAACGCCGTCGTTGGCGGAGAAGAATAGCGTTCCGTTGACATTCGTCAAACTTTCGAGACCTGACGAAGCAACTCCGGGTCGGATGTCTTTGACGAAGCCCGTTCCGTCGAGTGTGCCATCACTTTTCCATAGCTCGCGACCGTGGACCGGGTCATTGGCGGTGAAGTAGATAACACCGTTAACATTAGTAAAGTCTTCTGGCGTCGAACCCGTTGTCCCGACAGCGATGTCGAATACATCCAAGTAATTGGGGGGTGTGGGCGCCTTAACGCCCAATCCAGCCACTCCAAAACCGGAACGGACGGCGCCGGGAACGAAAACGCTCTTTACTCCCGCATCGAAAACAGGCGGCAATGACACTCCTGGCACTTGCACTGGCGATTCTCCGCCGCCATCCATCGTCCACATTTCTGCGCCATTGCCGTTTTCGGCTTGGAAAAAGAGTGACCCGTTGACGTTTGCGAGATACTTCGGTTCGGAGCCTAGGGCACCTACACGAATGTCCGACGCAAGAGATGTGTCGTTGCTGATTCCGCTACTTTTCCAAAGTTCATCGCCGCTGGTGCCGTCATTGGCCCGAAAGAAAAGTGTGCCGTTGACGTTGGTCATGTACTGGGGAAGAGAACTTGATGGTCCCGCAGCAATATCCTTGACTAAGGTCGTGCCGCTATCGGTTCCGTTGCTTTTCCAAAGTTCAAATCCGCTGTTGCTGTTGAAACCCCGAAAGAACAGAGTTCCATTGACGTTGACCAAACGGTTCGGAAACGAGCCCCCTGCTCCCGGCTCGATATCTTTGACGATGGTCGTGCCGAAATCGGTCCCGTTGCTTTTCCATAATTCCACACCATTGCTGCCATCGTTGGCCCCGAAAAACAAAGTGCCGTTAACATTGGCCAAGTCGTTGACAACTGAGATGTCCTTGACGAGCACCGTGCCAACTTCCGTACCATCGCTTTTCCAAAGCACTTCTTGGAAGCCGCCATTCTCGGCGGTGAAAAAAACGGTGCCGTTAACGTTGGTCAACCGATAAGGAAACGAATCAGCCGACCCCGGGAGGATGTCCCTGATCAGGATCGTGCCAGATTCGGTGCCATTGCTCTTCCAAAGTTCATTTCCATAAGTCCCGTCGTCGGCACGAAACATCAACAATCCGTTGACATTCAGAAGTCCAGAGGGGGAAGAACTGAGTGGACCGGGCCGAATGTCCTCCACCAGTTTTGTTCCCGCGGCCGTGCCATCGCTCTTCCAAAGTTCTTCCCCGTGCACGCCGTCATTGGCGCGAAAGAACAGAACTCCGCTGACATTGGTCAGTCCACCAGGAGGCAAACTGCCGGATCCCGGTTGAATGTCCTTTACCAAGACCGTCCCGGCCGCAGTCCCATCGCTTTTCCAAATTTCATATCCGCTAATGCTGCTGCGGGCCAAGAAAAACAAGGTTCCATTAACGTTCGTGAATGCTTGTGGATTTGAATCAGCACTGCCAGTCTCGATGTCTTTGACTCGCGTCGTTCCCGCAAAGGTTCCGTCAGATTTCCAGAGCTCCTTGCCATGCAAAATGTCGTCGGCTTGAAAGAATACCGTGTTATTGACGTTGGTGAAGTACGCGGGACTACTTCCCCCACGACCAACAACAATGTCGATTAGCGACGGCACGCCCGCCAACATCAATCGCGGCTCGAGCTTGTCGAAATCAAGTCGCCCCATTACCCCGCGTGAAGGTGCAGTACGATTTCGGGCATTTCTGTCAAATCGCGTTGATTTCAAATTTCTCGATTGCCGACGACGCTGCGCAGAATTTTTTCGATAGGTCACGTGGATGTCTCATTGGGAGAAGTACAAACGACTCGACGGTTTTTGCTTCGGAAATAGGAGACCATTCTTGACGGCCAAATCGTCCCGCAAACACGGTTTTCCGCAAACAATCTTGATTGTACCCCTGCGGTATGGCCGAATTCACACGCTAGGTTTCGAATTCGTATTGTCGGGACTTGCCAAGAAGGAAACTGTTGACACGTTGTTCCGTTACGACACAGATCTGTGCTAATTCGCACTGAGGCTTTTCAGAAAAGGTCTGCCTAAGTGTGCGGGAATGCCCGATTCGACTTTTCGGCGATCAAGACCGTAGGCAGCATCTCACTCCGAATGTTTTTCGAGAATCTTTTGTGATTCATGCAAAAGAAAGGCGCGACATGTCGTTTCACGCTTGACGACAGACTCGTTTTAGGAGGAGGCGTTTTTTCCTGTGGATCGATCGTAGCACGGCGACACTATTGATTCGTCTTGGATATGATCGGTCTGATTCGCGTGCGAATCTTTAACCAAGCATTGCCGTGTTTCAGCCGAGTTGGCGGTTTCGATCGTTTGTTAGGTTTTCGAAAATCCGTTCGAATTCTTCGTTGTTCGCAAAGTGAACAACGATCGAGCCGCGGCCGGTTTTGGTCGTGCGAATCGAAACCTTGGTGCCCAGCTCGAGTCGCAATTGTTTTTGCAGCGCGTCAATCTGAGGTGTTTTCGTACGCGGCGAATTCGTTGGCGGAGATTTAAAGGGCAAGATCCCGGAGTCTTCCTCGTGGATCTTTTCTGCAACGATTTGCTCGGTCGCGCGAACGCTCAATCCCTCTTTTTTGATTCGGGTTGCAAATTCGATTTGGAGAAGTTCTTCACCAAGCGGTAACAGTGCGCGAGCGTGTCCCATCGACAATTCGCCTTGCTGGATGTCTTGTTGGATCACCCGCGGCAATTCCAACAGACGCATTAGGTTGGCAATGGTCGAACGATCGACCTTTAAGCGCTGAGCCAGGTCCTCTTGGGTACAACCGTGTTCGTCCAGATAACGGCGGAACGACAATCCTTTTTCGATTGGGTTCAAGTCCTTGCGCTGCAAGTTTTCAACGATCGCCAACTCAGCAACCAATCGGTCGTCAGCCACTCGAAGACGTGCTGGAATAGTCAGCCAACCGGCTTTGATGGCCGCGCGCAATCGACGTTCGCCCGAGATCAGTTGGTAACGGCCGTTGACGCGACGAACTAGAATCGGTTGAAGGATGTCATGGTCCTTCAAACTCTCAGCCAACGAGGCGATTTCTGATTCGCTGAATTCGCGGCGAGGTTGAAACGGATTTTCTTCGATCTCGTGAACGCTTAAGCGCAACAACCCCTCTTCTGCTGGAGACGCGCTGGCATTCAAAGCAGAAGGTGCGACGGCGGGCCCTGGTTGTGTCGCGGACATAGAGAAGTCAGCCACGTAAGTTTCCACATCCAACTGATCGTCGGAATGCATCGACGAGTCACTGGCATTCAGCAAAGCCTCCAGACCACGGCCAAGTCGTTTCTTCTTGTTGTTAATCACGGTCAAGCACCTCCATGCAAAGTTCTATGTAGGCCCGTGCTCCGCGAGAACGAGGGGCGTAATCCAAGACACTTCTACCGTGACTTGGGGCCTCGCTCACTTGAACGTCGCGCGGGATCGTCGTTGAAAAAACTATTTCTCCAAAAAAATCTCGAACCTGATCATCCACTTCTTGCGTAAGCTCCAGTTGATGATCGTACATCGTCAACAAAATGCCGCCGAAAGCCAGTTGACGATCTCCTCGCTTCATGATGTCGCGAATCACCTCGATCATTTGGCTCAGGCCTTCCATCGCGAAGTATTCGCATTGGATTGGCATGAGGACCTCATTGGAAGCCGACAACGCGGTCTGCGTGAGTCTCCCCAACGAGGGTGGTGAGTCGATGACGACATGATCAAAAATCCGAGTGCCAGTGGTCAGGTGTTCGATGATGTGTTGTGATTGCAGCGAATCGACGTTTGCTAGCATTTCAACGTCGCGGAACCGGCGGCTGCCAGGCAACAAGAACAATCCTTCAACGTCTGTGTTTTGAACATGGGCTCGGATGGATTCGCCGCCAAGCAACGGATGTTGATCCACTGGCTTCCGGCCTATCCCGCTGGTCGCGTTGCATTGCGGATCAAGATCGACCAGCAGCGTCGCGTGTCCGGCATGCGCAAACCCTGTTGCCAAATTAATGGCAGTGGTCGTTTTTCCAACGCCACCTTTTTGGTTCGCAATGCAAATCGTCTGAGTCACGAAAACGCTAGCAGGTAAAATTCATGAGGATGGTCAAGCAGCCAATCGTCGAGTCCGACTGTGACGACTTTGCGGCCGAGAGTTATTAGCAGGAGTGGACGTTTCACGAAAGTTCAGTTTCACGAAAATGAAGCAATCGTTCTTCGTTTTGCGAGCGATGCTGGGAAAGACTTTCGGAAAAGTGCTCTCCAAGATCTTGATTTTGGAAGCGTTGACGAAACTTCCGCTAGAGTTGCAAACGTATAAACCTTCGGTGATTGCTCGCTTGCAAAAGTAAACCAGATTGCACGAACAGACAGGCAATGTTGTTGAGGTTTGATCAATTCGTTGCACGTGAAACTTGAGGTGAAAGAATTCCATTCCGTGAGTCGGCCGGCTTGGACTGCATTCCTTTTTTCGGAAACCGATCCGGTGAGTTGTTCACGATCCCGCATAGCCTAATTGCCATACTGGAGGTTCGATTGTCAGCCTCTTTCGGATTGTTGAATTGCTAACAAATTGCTTTTAGCAACCAGGTTCGAATCGTCCAATAGGACAGTGGCGATGTTAAGCGGGATCAAATACGCAAACAGGGAGGTTTCACGTGAAACTGGAGAAGTTTCTGGATTGGGTAAGGTTTTCCAATGGTTCCAGGCGTGCGAGTAAGAATCCTGCTCGAACCTGCAGGCTTCCGTTTGCCACCGCACCGCACAAAAAAAGGCGGGAAGAATCCCGCCTTTTGTCGTTCAAAGATTATCGTTGTCGCAAAATTAATAGCGATAATGCTCTGGCTTGTAAGGACCTTCAACCGGAATCCCAAGGTACTCACTTTGCTTCGGAGTAAGCTTCGTCAGCTTGACGCCCAACTGTGCCAAATGCAACCGGGCGACTTCTTCGTCCAAGTGTTTCGGAAGCGTGTGAACGCCAACTTCGTATTTGTCGGTTTCCGTCCACAGCGTGATTTGTGCCATGGTTTGGTTGGTGAACGAGTTGCTCATTACAAACGAAGGATGCCCCGTTGCGCAGCCGAGATTTACCAGACGGCCCTCTGCGAGAAGCAGGATTGAACGTCCTGTTTTCTTGCAAGTGTACCGGTCAACTTGTGGCTTGATCTCTTCTCGAGACCATTTGCCCGCGGTGACTTGGTCATTCAGCCAGGCAACGTCGATTTCGTTGTCGAAGTGGCCGATGTTGCAAACGATTGCGTCGTTCGGCATCAATTCCATGTGTTGACCCATGATGACGTCAACATTTCCTGTTGTCGTAACAAAGATGTTGCCGATCGAGGCAGCTTCTTCCATTGTGGTCACTTGGAAGCCTTCCATCGCAGCTTGGAGGGCATTGATTGGATCGATTTCGGTCACGATGACACGACCACCGTATCGCTGCATAGAGATTGCGCAACCTTTGCCCACATCGCCATAACCGCAGATAACCACAACTTTTCCGGCAATCATCACGTCTGTTGCTCGTTTGATGCCATCTGCTAGCGATTCTCGGCAACCATACAGGTTGTCGAACTTGCTCTTGGTCACCGAATCATTGACGTTGATCGCCGGGATCTTCAAGTTGCCTTTTTGGTGCATTTGAACTAGGCGATGGACACCGGTTGTCGTTTCTTCCGAAAGCCCACGGATGTCTGACAATAACTCTGGATAACGTTCGTGAACCATTTGGGTCAAGTCGCCACCGTCGTCGAGAATCATGTTCAGTGGTTTGCCGTCTTTGAAGAACAGCGTTTGTTCGATGCACCAATCGAACTCTTCGTTGGTCATGCCTTTCCAAGCGTAAACCGGAACACCGCGAACAGCGATTGCAGCGGCTGCATGGTCTTGCGTCGAAAAGATATTGCAACTGCTCCAAGTGACTTCGGCACCCAGTTCGACCAACGTCTCGATCAACACTGCGGTCTGAATCGTCATGTGGAGGCAACCGGCGATGCGTGCGCCTTTCAATGGTTTGCTCGCGCCGTATTTCTTTCGCAAAGCCATCAAACCGGGCATTTCGTTTTCGGCTAACACGATTTCGCGTCGCCCCCATTCGGCCAATGAAATATCCTTGACTTTGTATGGAAGTTTTTCGGTCATAACATTCGCCACGCTAATTCTCCTGAAAAATTAATTGCACTATCAGTGTATTTTGATGAGGTTCAAGCTGAAAGACTTTAACTCCATGGTACTCTTGACCGACCAAGGCCTTCAACCCTTAACGTCGAATTCTACGCGGAAAACGGCCAAATTGTCGCGGAAAACGCGAGCGAAACGTTTACGAAACCCCGCTCTGCTTTGTTCGCTAAACTTCATTTTTCAGGAGGCATTCGACGAGGAACTCGACCTTGTTCCTGCAAATAAAGGTCATAGTCCTTCAGGCGATCTCCGCGACGGGTCATTTCAACCAAACAGGCGGGCAAACAAAAGATCATCATCATGAGGCCAACCCACATCAGCATCGCACCTGTTATCCCTAGGCGCTGCGAAATGGGCTTCCTTTGCCCGATTTCATTGGAATCGATTTGATCACTTAAACGCATTAACAACCAACCGATCAAAAGGGCCAACAACGCTGCCACGAAGTAGATGCCATAAATCGGACAGGCCACAAAGAAACCCAACATCAGGCCGATCAATGCGGTCGCGACCATTAACTGCTTCAGCGAAAAACGTTGGACCGGCTTGGCATCTAGTGCGTTCATTTTATTCTAATTTTCTCTAGTTCCCAATTCGAAGGCTCGCTTGGCGTTCTCGATAAAAGACTTGAGTAACGTATGATCCTTTTTGCCAGGCAATCCTTCCACTCCACTGGCCACATCGACTGCGTCTGGAAAAGCCACTTTGATGGCCTCCGCAACATTAGTCGGAACCAAACCGCCGGCCACGATCAAACGCAGCGCTCCGGATTTTTCCAAGTGTTCGCGGATTTGCGAAATCGCGGACCAATCAACCGTTTTGCCTGTGCCTCCGTAACCAGTAGCTGAAAACGCATCAAGCAAAAAATGCTGAACGCCAACGTCCTGCCATTTGGCAAATTCCGAAAGTTGACCAATTGGGTGCCCACCTGCGAGACGAATCGCGCGAATGACGGAAAAAGGCTTTAGCTGCCGGACCAATTCGGGGGGCTCGTCGCCATGCAGCTGAACGAAATCCAACCTCAGACGTTGCGCGATCGCCAAAACATCTTCCGCCGCCTCATTGACGAAAACACCCACAATTTGCGGGGGATTCGGCAGTTCGCGGAGGACCTCACAAATCTTGGCACCCGTCTCGATATCAATGGAACGCAGACTACGACTGTAGAAGTTAAGGCCGATCGCGTCGGCCCCGAGAGCCACGGCTTGTAAGGCGTCGGGGACGTTGGCGATTCCACAGATCTTGATCAAGAAATTTCGCGGCATCACTTTGTTGTATCCCAAGCCAATTGCTTTAGGGAAGGATAGATTGCCCTCGAAACGACTGTATTTCCAGCGTTTTGTCTCTCGCAAAAATCGATTGGCTAGGCTAAAGTTTTTGAAATGATCAACCGGCCCAACTCTTTCGACATCTCGCAGCTCCGTTTGGGGGCGGCTCGGACCTTCGCAAAAATGCTGGGAAATTGCGACCGGTTGCCGTTGTTGGTTACGGGAGTTTCGGGTGTGGCAGGCCTCAATGCGTTTGCATTCTTTCGCGAGCGTTATGGCGACCAAGTCATGGGGCAGCGACCCTTCAAGAATTGGCCATTGTCGGGAGCCGGCGTCGTCGGCGTCGACTTGGAAGATACTATGGCGACTCGAGAACTGATCCGAGCCGGGAAATTTAAGTCCATCCTGAGTTGCGGAGGGAGTTGTGCGCTGAAGTCGTGCGAACTCGATCGAGAAATGGCTCAGCGGGTCAATGTAGGGTCGATCGAATCGCTGCTGGATGCAATTGATGGCCAAGACATTCGCCTCGTACACCTCTCAATTGATTTGGTTTTTTCCGGCCGTTGCGGTGGCGACCACGTCGAATCGGACAAGCCCGATCCGGTGACGGTTTACGGTGCGACGATGGTGGAGGCGGAAGAGCGAATTCTCCAACGACATCCGGCGGCGGCGATCGGGAGAATCTCATTGCCCATGGGCATTAGCTTCAACGGCCACGCCGGAGCAATCGACTGGATTCAAGCTCGATTTGCCAAGGACAAACCGGCAACGCTGTATTTTGACGAAGTCCGTACTCCGACCTATGTCGATTGCCTCAGCGAGATTTGCGAAGAATTACTGGCAAGCGAAGTACGAGGTATTTTTCACCTGGGTGGAACCCGCAAACTCTCGTTGAACCAGATCGCACAAATCGTCAATCGGGTCGGCGGTTATCGTCCCGAGAATCTAAAGGGTTGTTACCGAATTGAAGCAGGACCAATTCCCCCTCGTGCAGGGAATGTCACGATGAATTCTGGAAAGATCGCCGAATTTCTGAGGCGCCAGCCGTTTGTGCCTTGGCCGTATTTCGATGAATTGGTGCCAACCCATCGGGATTGGCATTTCGATCGAGGCGGCTTCACCGGTTCACCATCCCTCATTCAAAAACTACTCTATTCACGTCCCGCAGCAAACGAAGAGCTAGTCGACTTCCTGGCTTGACCGGAATGGGGTCTCACGTAGGCACACGTTGCGACCCCTAATCCAAATCGGAATTAATCTGCATACTCGTCGCGGTGGCAACATCACGAGCATTGGCATTGGCAGCGTTTCCGCGGGCACGATTAAGGGCAAATTTCGATATCGCGGCGTCCTCGATGGATCCACCTTGAAGTCCGGTCATGTAGCCCACGCGGTGTGAGGCTCCCCGGTCATCGCTGTTGGCGAGGGGGGCGTCGTTGGAACTGGACACGACCATCCAGAAGAAAAACCCTAGGATCAAAACGACTCCGCAGGTGCCAAGGATCGTCATTCAGGTGCTTTCGCAAAATTGGGTACACACTTGGATTCAAATGGTTGGTTTGGCTGCAAACGTGGACCGCAAGAACTGTTAGAAGTGTAGTGGATTATACGCAGTCGGCTGGCAAATTCCATTATTATTGGAAAAGCCAATTCCCGGCAGGCTGTTATCGTCTTTTGCTCGAGAGTCAGTCCGTAAAAAAAGGCCAAGTCGCCTTGGCCCTCGTTGAATCGCAAATCTGCTGTCGAAAGACTATTTGTTGTTTCCAGAGTCTATTGCCAATGTCTCTGGAATCACTTGACCGCGAAAGCCAACTTTCACTTCAGGCTGATTTGGGTTCTTTGTTCGGATGGTGATCTCGTTGTTCACAAGGCCTTCGGAAGCCGCATGGAATTTGAGATTGATGATGTGCAGGGTTTTGGCACCGCTCAAAGTCGGCGTCACGAATTCGACCCGAGCGTCCGGGCAGGAAATTGCCTCTATTTCAAATGGTTCCTTGCCAACCACCACCAATTTCTTTTCAACGGATCGACCCTTTTGCACCATCCCGATTTGCAGGTCGGATGCAGAAATCATGGAATCCACCGAACCGGACATGCGGACGGTAATCTTCGAGGTTGCCCCTTCCGACGTTTGGATTGTCAATAAATCATTGAACGGGCCATTCAGTTCGTTGGATTTCAGCTTCAAGTTAATTTGGTAGTCAATGCGGCCACGGTTGCGATCTCGCATGACTTCCTTAAACTCGACGTTAATTCCAGGATTTGAGGCGACAACATTCTCGACCTTCCAGTCGGGGTTGCCGGCGAATTTCAGGATGACAGATCGTTCCGTTTCGTTGCCTTTGACAACGCTTCCGAAGTCTACTGAACCGGGATCAAATACGACGTCGGTTCGAATCAAACCTTTTACACTGAATCGCAATTCCGAATATTCGGAGTACGGTTGGTTCTTGTTGACCCCAACGGTCAACGTCGCGGAGCGGTTGCCCGAAAAGGCATGTGTGTCAAAAACGGCCTCGATTTGCCCAATTTCTCCCGGCTTCACAACGCTGGTCAGGACTCGAGGTTTGGTGCATCCACAACTCGCACGAACCCCAGTCAGGTACAAGTCCGTATCCAAGACGTTCTTGAATTCGAAGACATGCCGTTGCAGCGAAGCCTTGGCCACACTGCCGAAATCGTGATCTTTGTTGACGCTTTCGAGGAGTTGTTGACTCCAATGCACTCGCGGAGTTTGCACCGCAGTGGCTTGCGAAGTCGTGTTGGATTGGGGTTGCGATTGAGGTAGAGGTTGAGCCACGCGGTTTTCTTGAACCGGGGCAGGCTGATTCTGGGGCTGGATCGACGGCGCGGGTTGATATTGACCTTGCTGGAAGTTGTTAGGCCGGTACTGATTGGTGCCCTGCCGGTTTCGAAAGACCTGGGCCTCCGAAACTTGACAAAGGAATGCGAAGCCACAAACCGACATCGGAAATAATACTTTAAACATCAAAGAACCCCAAATTTATGAGCGGTTTCTCCACTTAAACCGACTTGCATTCCGCCAAATGCCGTATCGGTCGAGATAGACAAATTACATTGAGGGCCATTTACCAAACGATTGGGGAAATCCATTGCCAAGCCCTTCTATCTCGCGAAGCCAGCGTTTCGCTTGCCGACGTTCCTTCGTAACGTTGCAAACAGTATGCCAATACGCGGGCAACTCTTTGCAGTTCGTCAGCTGAACCTCAAATCACCAAAATTCCCTTTGCCCTCAGTTCTACTTGTCGATCAACGCAATTGTGCCGATTGGAACAGACTTGATTGTCGATGGCCGAAGAACTTTCATGCTCTCGCCGTTCGACTCCAAATGGCGGATGACCTTTAGGACTGGTAAGACTGGAAAAGGAACTTGGTCCTTGAAATTGACTTCCCAAAATCATTGCCCCCAATTGCACGTCGGCAAGCCGCCGAATTCGAAATTGTTGAAGAAAAAAGGCGTTTATTGTTAAGGCCTTGGGGTTTGGTAAAACAATTGTATTGTAACACGCAAACGGGCCGTCCCATTACGCTTTATCGCTCAATCTCAAACCCGATTCAATCGCTGTATCTTACGTCGTCATCCTTCGTCGTCGTGGTGGACAGTTGTTTTCTGACTCTTGTTTTGCAAGTGTCCAGAGCAACGGGAGGGCAGACATCGAAAGAGGACTGAAACAATAAACAGCGAGCAAAGAAAACCGCAGAAGTGAGGATTACCCCGCTAGGATTCGAACCTAGACAAACAGAATCAAAATCTGTTGTGCTACCATTACACTACGGGGCATCATCAGCCGGTAAATGTTTTACTCAAGTTGCCTGTTTTGGACAACTGCAAATACGAGTTGTTCGAGTTCAATGGTGAGATCGACGTTCGCCACACTGACCGAAGATGGCAGGTTCAAGTTCACCGGGGCGAAGTTCAAAATCCCAAGAATACCACTTTTTGCCATGGTTTCAGCTGTGTTTTGGGCGATCGACGCGGGGACCGCCAAAATGGCCAGTCGGATTCCCTTTGCCTCAACAACTGCGGCGAAATTGTCAAAGTGGTCAATTGTCAGGTCGCCAAGTTTCTTCCCGACCAATTGAGGGTCTTGGTCGAAAGCCGTATCGATTTTCATGCCACGCTGGCGAAAGCCTTGGTAGCCAATCAAGGCCTGCCCCAGATTTCCGCATCCAACCATTACCACCCGCCAAGAGCGGTTCATTCCCAAGGTCTCACGAATTACTGACGCCAAGTCCTCGCAACGATAACCAATTCCTGGGTGACCCAAGCGGTTGAACATCGCGAAGTCCTTGCGGACTTGGGAATCGCTGATCCCCAGCAGTTCACCCAGCAGTTTGGAATTGATCGTCTGGGTCCCATCGGCCATCGCTCCTTCAAGGCCTCTCAGGTAACGGCTCAGTCGAGCGATCATTGCTTTCGAAGGAGTGTTTTTCGTCATCCATCACCATCGTTCTTTTTTTACACGCTGCAATGCAACTCGTCCCCGCACTCAGATTATTTCACGAGAGCCTCAATCTAGCCAAACAAGTCAAATTCCAATTGTTCGCGCAAGAACTCCCAGATTGAAAGCCAGCAAATTCCATTTCTCCAATACGGTCGTCACAGTTGATTGTGGAACCGACGAATGCTGTCCGGAGATTCCAACCGATTGCTTCGAACTAATCTTACGAAACAGCCGCTACAACCGTACCATTTTCCCCTGTTTTTTCAGGAAAATTCTTCCACACAATCTACCTTACTAACGTATATTCCCCCGTCCGCCGATTTTAACAGCAATCAAGGAGGACCAAATTCCAGCCTGATTAGCTTCAGGACGGGACCGAAACTGGCTGATCGTTCGCGTTACAGGATGTAAGACGGAACACCACCGGTTGGGCATGGAGAATTATGGTACGGCAAGGCGAAACGGAAATCGCCAGACCAGATGCCGCCTCTAGGGTCAAACGTCAGTTTTTTCATTTGGAGAAATAAGATGAAAGTGGTACGAAGTCTGCTTGCATCTGCAGCGATTGTTGCAGCGATGTCAGCGAGCTTCAGCTGGGGCCAATGTTGTGGCGGCGCAAGCTATAACACCGTTGGGTCCGCAGTTGGATGCGATGGAAACGGTGCCGGTATTGGCGCCGGAGCCGGTATGGGTAACGGATCTGGAGTGGGTGCAGGCGGCGCAGGTAACGGTGGCAGCTACACCGTCATGCGAACCGTTCGACGAGTTGTTATGGAACAACAACAAGTCACACGCACTCGCAATGTGGTCCGAAGCGTATGGGAAGAACAACAAGTGCCTGTAACTCGCGTTGTTCGCGAGACAGCTTATCGCACTGAAAACTACACCGTACGAGTTCCTGTTCGCGAACAAACCATGAAGACGGTGTCGTACACCGTCCGCAAGCCAGTTCGTGAGCAACATGTACAGACTGTGAACTACACCGTTCGCGTTCCTGTTCGTGAAATGCAACAAAAGACGGTGACTTACAATGTCCGCCGTCAAGTTCAAGAAACTCAAATGCGAAATGTCACCAAGACCGTTCGCGTTCCTTATACAGAAAACCAAACTGTTACGGTTCGTGGTGGTCATTGGGAAACTCGTCAAGAAGTTATCCCAGGACGTAGCTACAGCAAATTGGTACGACATCGTGGTGGATTCAGCTATGATCCTTGCAGCTGCCGATGCTGCTGGACTCCTGGCTGCTGGGAGCGAGTATGCTGCCAGACTCCAGACCGCACTGTTTGCCGCAAATGCTGGGTTCCAACTTGCGAAACACGTAATGTTTGCGTAACCAAGTATCGATGCGAAACCGTTTGCGAACAAGTTCCTGTAACGGTTTGCCGTACGGTTTGCGAACCTTGCTCGAAAGTAGTCAACTACTGCGTGACACGATGGGTTTGCGAAAACCGCTCGAAGCAAGTTGTTCACTGCCACACTCGATGGGTCTGCGAAACTTGCACCAAGCAAGTTCCATGCTGCACGACTCGTTGGGTATGCGAAACTCGTCAACGCTGCGTTCCTTATTGTGTCTGCAAGACTGTTTGCGAAACCAAATGCGTCAAAGTTTGCCGCAAGGTTTGCGAACAAGTTCCATACACATGCACGATCTGCGTTCCACGAGTTGTTTGCGAACAAGTTCCTGTAACTGTCTGCTGTGCTCCAGCTTGCGATCCTTGCTGCGACAACGGTTGCGGTGGTGGTTGCGACAACGGTTGCGGTGACGGTTGCGGACGACGATTGTTCAACGGCCGGGTCCGAGGCTTGCTGTCTCGCGTTCGTGGTCTGTTGAGCTTCCGTAACTGCTGCTCGTCTGGCTGCGGTGACGCAGGCTGCGACGGCGGTTGTGGCAATGGTTGCGACGGCGGTGCTGGCGTTGGTGCCGGTTGCGGTTGCAACTAGTCGAAAGCTGGTCAGAGTCCATTCTGACCGACTTCTCAACTGATTGATTTACGGCGGCTCGATCTCTTCAAAAAGATCGAGCCGTCTTTTTTTTTGCCGCTTCTCTGGTTGGCAACAACACACGTCAAACCTTGTGGGCAAACAGGCTGTCCTTCACCAACACGGTTTCATGAGGAACGTCATCGTTGACGTTCGGCAGTTGAATACCAGCGAACTGAGCACGCCAATGTTCCGATCTTCGAGGGCCAATTATCTCTAGGCAAAAGCTGCAAAAAGCTGGCTTTCGGAGGGCCCAAAACCCTCGATTCTATTGGAATGGCCTCGATTTTTCATTTGTTGCACAGCAACAGAAGGAGTTTTAGTCTAAGATCAATACATCAGCAATTCGCTGTTTTCGGGAACTCTTGAACCTAAAACCGGCGCAAATTTTGCCTTTCAAACGAGGATTAAGCAATGAAACGTGCACCCCACAACGTCGCTCAAGTATTGCGAATCTCTAATCGCCCTTCATTGGCACCGAGCGCGGCTCGAATTCACCCAGGAAAGCTAAATTATCAACGGCTGGAAAGTCGACGTGTCTTGACCTTGCCGGGGTCGTTGACATTTGCCGAAGGTGATGTCGTTGCATACAACGGTCCTGTAGTGGACACGGTCAACGACACACTTTCATTCGATGCATTCATCGATTTTGCTGGGGACACCGACAGCTTCTACTTCGCGCCGCAATTTTCTGGAAGTTACACAATCGACGTTGGCGATTTTGGCAACACTGTCGACCCGGAAGTCGCCGTGTATATCGCAAGCACCGGAGCTTTGGTCGGTTACAACGACGACCTCTCCGCCTTCAATGACGATGCACAATTAGTGTTGAACCTGGTTGCAGATGTGCGCTACATCGTCGCTGTTGCCGACTTTCCAGCAACCACTGCTGGAAATGTATCGATCATAATCGCGGCGCCGTTCAGGACAGGGTCCTTTTTGCTTACTCCAGACGCCTTCGGCGACGCAACGTCGAGCGTATTATTGGACGTCAATACCGATATTGATTACTATTCGATTACGGCTCCAGCCGACGCGACAGGAAACCTGCAAGTTTCGGCGACTGGATCGACGTTTGCGCAACGATTTGAGCTATTTGACTCGGCAGGGACGTTACTCCAAGGACCTCTGACGACAATCGGTTTTGGAAGTGTAGTTCCCAATCAAGAATATCGCATCGCGGTTCGATCATCAAATTATGCAAGTTCTGGGTCTCTCACTCTGGTTGTCAATTTCGCGAATTCTGGTGCTGTCGTCTCGAATACCCTTGATTCGGGGCCAGGGTCTTTACGTCAAGCGATCCTGGATGCGAATTTGCATACAAACGACGTTGGGATAGCGGACAAAATTCGCTTTGAAATCCCCGGTGCAGGTCCTCACACGATTGCGTTAACCAGTGCGTTGCCTGCCATTTTGGAAGCTGTTGATATCGATGGCGGAACTCAGCCGGGGACTGGCGACACTCCGACCGTTGCGATCGATGGGACTGCCTTGGCTGGAACGAGCGATGGATTTAGAATTCTCGCCAACGAAACAGCGATTCGTAAGATCAATATCCGTAATTTCCCTAATGACGGAATCGAGGTGCAAGCAAATGGGGTGTTATTACAAGAGAACACGATCGGAACAGATTTTGGTGGACTTGTGGGGTTTGGAAACGCCAATTTTGGCGTCCGCATTCAGGATGGATCAGACAATCAGTTGCTGGGGAATGTGATTTCCGGAAATGGCCTGAGCGGTGTCCTCATTGTGGGTAACTCCGCAGACAACAATACGTTGACGGACAATGTAATTGGTGCTGGATTTGGCGGTTTGATCGCATTGCCAAACGGTTCGAATGGCATCTCAATTATCGACGGTGACACGAACTCAATTGATTCGAATCTAATTTCTGGCAATGCACTTTCAGGCGTTGTGTTTTCAAGCGGCGCGTCATCCAATACGTTAACCGGCAACAAAATCGGGACAACACTCTCTGGCAACGCTGCCCTCCCGAATGGAGGTGACGGAGTGATTGTTCAAACGTCCGGAAATCAAATTGGCGGTGTTCTTCCTGCCTTACGCAATCTCATTTCTGGAAACGGGCGAACAGGATTGACGATCAGCGGAGTTGGCGCAACAAACAACATTGTCGAGGGCAACTTCATCGGAACGAATACGTCTGGCTCCGCATCGGTTCCCAACAATGGCAACGGTATTCGCGTCCTGAATGCGGCGAACAATCGCATTGGCTCTGCCACCGACGCCTCAGGACGAAACGTCATTTCAGGGAATGGTGCATCTGGAATTGTCTTTTCCCAATCCGGAACAGCTGGAAGCCTGGTCGTCGGAAATTTCGTTGGCACAACTTCGGATGGATTGTCAGCATTGGGAAATACGGGCCATGGCGTGTTGATCAATTCCGGTGCGACGAATGTTCAGATAGGCGGGTCAACGGGCCTGGAACGCAACGTTATCTCAGCGAATGGAGCGAGTGGAGTTGCCATTGCCATCAATGCAAATGGCAATCGGGTTTCACGGAATCGGATTGGAACCGATGTTTCTGGAGGTCCACTAGGAAATTCGAGTTCCGGAGTATTCGTGCAAAGCTCGAACAATACGATCGGAGGCATAAACGCCAATTTTGCAAACATTATCGGCGGAAACACTCACGGCGTCACCCTCAATGGTGCAAGCGCGGCAAACAATACGATTTCGTTTAATACGATCGGGACAAATACCGCTGAAAACACGGCAAGAGGAATTCAGATCGTTAATGGCGCTTCAAGCAATACGATTGGACCTGACAATACAATTCGGCGGAATGAATCCGGAATTCGCGTCAACGATGGCAGCATCAGAAATAAAATCACGCGAAATTCGATTGCGGTAAATACGAATTTGGGGATCGATCTGTTTCCTAGCGTTGGTGTTACGCCAAACGATGCGGGCGACGCGGATGTTGGTGGCAATCTGTTACAGAATTCGCCGGCGTTTTCCGGTGCCCCCCTGGTGATCGGCGATGATTTGGAAATCGGTTTTAGCGTAAACAGTTCGCCGACCAATGCCGCCTATCCGCTGACGATCGAGTTCTTCATAAGTGATGGAAGCAGCGAAGGTGCAACGTTCATTGGGAGCACGTTGTACACCGCAGCCAATTTCACGGCCGGGGTCAAAACCGTTAATTTCGCAGGAGGTGGAATAGGCCTTACTGCGGGAGTGAGCAAGATCGTTGGCTCGGCAACTGATTTGAATGGGAACACTTCGGAATTCTCCGCTCAGCGCACGGTAGCTGCCGGCTTGCCACCGTTCATGTTCGCTTTTCAGCGCAACGGCGGGTCCTTCAGCTCCGGCGACCGGACGCCATTCTCCGGCAGTGTGCCGGCTGAACAACGTCTGGCCTTCTCTAATGACATTGCCAATCAGCTAGAACGCGTAACGTCGTCGAGCATTGGTGGACTTCAATCCGGTTTTGCGCAGAATCAAGCGTCTCCCTCGTTTGAGGTTTCGGACAAAAAACTTGACCGAGATCGAGATGTTGTCGTATTAGAACTTTTGGCAGTGAACTCACTGGACATGGACATTTGACGTTAACCCTTCGTCGGATGTTAATCCAAATTCATTACGTCAGCCTTGTTGAAGTGAAGATTCTCAGCCGCTCTGGCGGTATGGGAATTGACGAACCTAAAAACGCAAAGCGATTCCATTCGAGTCTTGGTCGAACTCAAAACTGGTACATTGAAGCAATCCAGAATCGTTCAGCCCCAACCAGTCCAACCTGAGGTCTTACAATGTTACGCCTTGCAATCGTATTTTTGGTCATCGCGATTATTGCCGCCGTTTTTGGCTTTGGCGGTGTTGCGGCCGTGGCTACCGATGCTGCGCGAATCCTGTTCTTCGTCTTTATTGTTTTGTTCTTGATCACGTTGATCGTGGGCCGCAAAGGCCTATCTTTGAAGTAATTCAAGACCCGCATGAGCGCGACCAGCCCGAGCTTTCGAATTCCTCTGCGGCTACACGCAAGTCATCCCCTTCCATACCGGCACCTGGAAAATTGGAACTTTTTCAGTCAGCGTAGCGTCTATTAGGGTAACGTTGGGTTGCGAAGTCGTCGAAACCCAGAAACAACCTAGCGAAACGCGTGAAAGGATACAGCCATGGCTTCCAGTTTTCGATTCGGTTTTGTTTGTCTGATCGGACTGACTCTAGGCTTAAATCTAGCCTGCTCTCGGAACGAATTCGGGTTCGACAGCAATTCAATAAAACCTCTTCCAAAAGTTGTCGAGGACGAGGTGAAGGCGGTCGCGAAAGCCGGCAATGAGTTTTCGTTTGATCTTTATGCCCAGTTGCGGAAGAAGCCAGGAAACCTCTGCTACTCGCCGGCAAGTATTTCAACCGCGTTGGCGATGGCACAAGCCGGCGCTGAAAACGCAACCTTGAAGGAAATGCAAAAGGTTCTGCACGCGTCGACGGATGAAAACCAATGGTTTGCGGGAACAGGTGGACTATCGAAAATTTTGAATGCCCAAGGGAACGGTTATCAATTGCAAATGGCAAACCGCTTGTGGGGTCTGAAGAAATACGCCTTTCGTGCCGACTACCTTCAACGCTTGGATGAAACGTTTAATGCACCGCTGGGCCATTTGGACTTTGAGGCTAGCCCGGAGCCGAGTCGATTGGCAATTAACGAATGGGTGAGTAACTACACTCAAAAGCGAATCCAGGACCTGTTCCCACAAGGATCAATTGATTCCGACACGCGATTGGTGTTGGTTAATGCGATCTACTTCAAGGCCGATTGGCTAAACGCTTTTTCGGAAAACGCCACGAGCAATCAGCCGTTCGCATTGTCGGAACAAAAACGAGTCAATGTTCCGATGATGTTTGCGACCCGCGATTTGCCGTATTTCGCTGACTCCGACGTACAAGTCGTTTCGTTGCCTTACAAATCGGACGAACTATCGATGGTTGTTGTCTTGCCCAAGGACAAGTTTGGACTGGAAAAGGTTGAAAAACTCCTTACCAATCGCCAGATGGACAATTGGATTAGTCAATTGGCGACCAAGGAAGTCGAAGTGTTTTTTCCAAAATTCAAAATGACCTCCGAGTTCCAACTAAACGAAACGTTGAGCACCATGGGAATGCCGAGTGCGTTTCAGAATGTCGCTGAATTTGGCCGTATGACAACCGAAGAGTCTTTGAAGATTTCAAAAGTGGTTCATAAGGCATTTGTCGAGGTCGACGAAAAAGGAACTGAGGCTGCCGCCGCTACTGGAATCTCGATGGTCCCGACATCAGCTCGATTCGAACCAGAGAAGTTTGTTTTCCGAGCTGATCATCCGTTCCTCTTCTTTATTCGTCATCGATCAAGTGGCGCGGTCCTGTTCGTTGGCCGATTGACAGACCCTCGCTGATTATCGGTGTGGTTCGCATCCAAATGTCGATAGACGACTTTTTGCACGACGATTAGAATTGGGAGGTAACACCGGAAGTGCTTCTTGAGCTGGTGCTCGGCGCGGCCTTCAAAGCCGTCGGGCCATACGTAAACCGTGTGGTCGGTGGGTTCGATTCCCATTCACTTCCGCCATTTTTTTTGACTTGGACTGAACGCGGCCCGCCATACAGCTCTTTCTTGCTTTAACCTTTTCGAGTAAATGGGCGTCCGACACGAAATTCGCTTCTGGTCAAGCGCCGGCGATATTATCGACTCCAAAATGTGCAAACCGCACCCATGGTCCGCCAGCGGTTTGTTCAATCAAGGAGATATTGCGGAAAGTCCAGGAGAATGGTTGAATTCGACCAGCAATCTGGTCGTAGATGGCATCTGTGCAAATCCCGTTGCGAGGATGAATTAGGGTAATGTGTGGTGACTGTTTTCGCGGTTTGATGCGTTGTCTTCCGAGCAGTCGATTGCGCATTTCGTCAAAGTATTCTATTCCCGAGACCGCAGGTAATAGAACGAGGTTTCCGTCTCGAATTGGATATCCAAAAGCCAAAGTGATTTGAATCGGTAGCACCTCTTTGATTCGACGCTTGAGGGAACACCAGTCCTCAACTTCATCTTCGCGGCAAAGGGTCACATGTGCCGGAATCAGCTTTGCTTGAACAGGATTGAACTTGCAACGCAAATCCTCGATTTCAGGTGCGGATGTCAAGAACATACTTGCCTGACGTCGTACGACCAACTTGTTTGACACTGCTACCCCCAAAGATTCGACGAAAGACGATGTTTACCGAGCGGCATCCAAAAATGTCTCTATCAGAACGCCATTGTTCCATCGCCGGCGAAACTCGGCCCTTCTGAGTTGATTTTTGAAGCAATGTAGTTTCCTTTTCATTACACTCCGAAATGGAACAGCTCCATGCCATTGAACAAGAGTCTAACAGCCGAGTAGTCTCGGTTGGGCGGCTCGCGTCTTCAGCTCAGCCCGAAACCTGCAACCTATCCCAGTTGTGAAAAAAATAACGAGGGAAATCAGTCAAAAAATGGCCTCCAACTTTAGCTAATCGGACAGTTCGCCAGCCAACTCTTTATCAATCACACGTTTGGCCAATGCTGCGGCATTTTTTAGCCGAAAAATTAATCAGGAACGACTCGCTGCTTCCAAGGATGGGCAGTCGGTTCTGCGAACGATTTAACGGATTGGAAATCGCCAAGGAATCCATTAGGCGAAATCCTCCGCATCAAGTCGGTTGACACTTTGATGGGTCACGATTTGATCGTGCTTTTGCGCTCTCGCTACGCAATGCGCGACAAACGTAAGCGGAGCCCTACGATCCATCTCAGTCGTACGCGTTTTCAAACTTTTCAATCGTGTTGCGTTGGAGCGATCCACGCAGGAGGTACCGAATGACGATTCGATTTACATTCTTTACGTTGGCTCTGCTTTTGGTTGTGCCACAAGTCTGTTGTGGACAGACAGGAAAGGACACGCAGCTTTGGCAATGGACCGCCCAAGCTCCTCATCACGAATCGATCGTTCAAATCAACTGCAATGGCGGCACCGGTACTGGAATCATTGTCGACGTTGACAAATCAGAAAAAGTCGCTGGCGGATTCAAGGGCCATTGCTTGACCGCCTATCATGTGGTGAAAGATGATAACAATAAAGGCGAAATCGCCGTTATATTTCGCAACGGACGTAAAGCCAAGAATTGCCGCGTGGTTGAATTCGATGAAACTGCCGATGTGGCCCTCCTCTGGATCTGGATTCCGGAAGGCCTCGAAGCAGCAAAGATCGCCACCAAACCTGTGCAAAAAGGCGATCTCCTGGAGTTCGCGGGATTGGGTGGCGGTTCGGACTTAAGTTGCTGCCTGCGACACTTCGCTGCCACCGCTTCGACTCCATCGAGCGAGCAAAAAATATTTTCCGATGTGCCGTTGTTGCCTGGTGATTCCGGAGGACCGGTATTCAATCAGAACAGAGAAGTCGTAGGAATCATTTCCGGCGGTTGGTTTTGGTGGGATGGTGGGGTAAAAACCTCGAGCGGTGCGTCGCTCAACGCAACCTGGCCGGCACGGGCCGCCAATGTCGATCCCATTCAGACACTCTTCGGAAAGGTCAGCTCGGGAGCGACAGTCGTCCGCTAACAACCGCCTGTTCATACAAAATAGCGATCGGTGCAAACTTTCCGAATTCAAACCGGGCGGCTTGCGCCGATTCGCTATTGTTTTTGACGCGGTCGTCAAAGCGCGAGCGGAACCTACTCATCCTTGACGCCATCTGCCTTCAACTTCTCTAGAGTTTCCTTCGCTGTCTCGATCAGAATCAGATCTTGGCGATCGATCTTTTCCTTGCCATTCGTGGTCAGAATTGCCTCGATGTTGGAAGCGGATTTTCGAATCCCTCGCGGCCGAAACTCGGCATCGATGAACAAAAAGCCCGCTTCATTGGGCATCCCAAAATCGTCAGCTCGGATTGGCATTTCCAACCGAGCATCGGGGGCCATCCAGTCAACTGCTCTAGTCGGTGCAAGTTCAACAACAATCGCCGTTCGGTTGCGAGCATCGTTGATTGATTTTAGGCTCGAGCCGCCATCATCCTCCGGCAAGTATACGAAGCGATCACCCTTGGCAATGCAAATCGAGGTCTTTGACTTCTCAACAGTGTTTGCAAACACATCAGGCATTTCCCCGGCAACTGTCCTGTTTTTCTCGCTGTTCCAGTCCTGGGAAAAATCAATGCGATCGTAGAGCGCCTGGTAGCCGAGCTGCGGAAGAATCGCCACCCGCCAACTAAACTTGGGATCAGTCGCTGGGTTGGAAGTCAAACTCCCGTCGTGCGGCAGCAAGCCGTTTTTCTGTTCATACTCGCCGATCGCTTTGGCGATTGCCGCCAGATTGGATGTTCGTTGCGTTTGCGATATGAGGGCCTGCAGGTCGTTAATCAAATCGACCAACAAAGCGTTAAAAGTGTCTGTTTTTTTCACGCTCAATTCGACCTGTTTGTCGGTCTTAACGGTTTCTGCAAGCGAATTTTTTTGGACGTCCTCAAGAAATGCCGCCACCGAATTCGACGAAGTGAACTCGTACAATTGCGCTCCGCGCCGTGGGCTGCCGAAACCTCCACTGGCGGGGCCGCCACCCAACATGCCTGCCAATGCCGAACCACTTGAACCCCCAGCCGATGAGCCCAGACCATTGCTCAATTGCGACGCCAATTCGTCGATCGCCTTCGTATCGTCTGCCGAAACAGTGAAACGAAACAGGTCATCGTCGGTCAGGTCACCAGAAATTTCAATTTGCTCGATCGCCAGAAGCGGCTGTGTTGTGTCACTCGCGCCAAACGACTTGCCAACCTGAGCCATCGTATTCAGCAGTCCCGAAAGAGGTTTCGGGTCGACGAAAATACTTACGGTTCGCGCCAAGCTTTCTTCATTTGCCATCATCCGCAATTTTCCCGAAGTCGTCTTGCCCTGCAATCGTTTCGCGATCTCCTGACTGGCAATGGCAATGTGATAGTCGTCAACTTGAACAACCTTTAGTCCAATCGTCGCCAAAGTGCCCATCGAGCCTGGACCTACTGCGGTTGGTGGATTCGGAAAACTTTTCCAAAAGGAGGCGTCGATCTTCGTTTTGCTTTCGACCACAAAAGCCATCGCGTCCATCGGCTTTTTGTTTGCATCGGGCGACATGAAATCGGCAAACGATTGATCGACCAAAAACCAAATACGACGAATTTTTTTCAGCTCGGCGTTTTGCGGCCCTAACCACTTCCCGAGAGTCCGTTCCAACTCGCTCCATTTGACAGCCTGCAGTTGCTCGGCAGCAAACGCCTCCTCGAAGTTAATCGAGGCGCCCATGAAAAAACTGCTATCGAGGAAGGCCCTTACCGGCGTTGTTTCCGTCGCCGGGTTCTCCGCTATTGTATCTTTCGCAAATACCGGTGAAAACTTTTCCTCGATTGGCAAAGATTTTACCGGAGTGTTTTCAGCACAACTGCAGATCGCCAGCGTTGCTACACCGAGCGCAAGCAGTTTCAAAGGTCGATTCGATCGAGGAAATTGTTCATGGAATTGCATAAGCATCAATCCGGTTAGAGTTTTCAGAGACTACGATATTCTATGGTCTCCGGCCGTAGGAGACCGAGAGGGCACCGCCTTTTTTCAGGCCACGATGGTCGGTCGCCCTTCGGCTTGGGCATCGTCCGTACCTTTTCAGGTTCAAATTTGTTTCGAGGGACTGACTTGTCAACTCAACTTCATGCTGTGTTATCCGCCAGCGGCGGAATGGACTCCACCAGTTTGCTTTTACATTTTCTCGCCGCCGATTACCGGGTACATTTGGTGAGCTTTCGCTATGGACAGAAGCATGCTATCGAGTTGGAGTTTCTCCGCAGCAACCTGGACTATTTGCAGGCCAAGGGATTCCAACTGGAATGGCACCTGGTGGACCTTGCGGGTTTGACGCCACTGTTTCATTCGGCGTTGATTGAGGGGGGTGCCGCAGTGCCTGAAGGCCATTACGAACAAGAAAACATGCGCGCCACGGTAGTCCCGAATCGAAATGCGATCTTTGCGGCGATTGCCTACTCCTGGGCTTTGTCGTTGGCACAAAAAAACAATTCGATTGTGAAATTCGGACTCGGCGTTCATAGCGGAGACCATGCGATTTATCCTGACTGCCGACCAGAATTTTTTGGGCGATTGCTCAACGCGTTCGCGGTTGGCAATTGGGACAGCGAGCGCGTGGAGGCCTACCTGCCCTATTTGCACGGCGACAAGGTCTCGATCTTGCGTGATGCTCTCATGAATTGCGCGAAGTTGGGGTTGGATTTTGACCGCATCTTCGCCAGTACGCTGACAAGCTATTCTCCCGGAGCTGACGGCAAATCGAGGGGACTCACGGGCTCAGACGTCGAGCGGATTTTGGCATTTGACGAAATTGGCCGGGCCGACCCCTTGCCTTACGCACATTCATGGGAAACCGTTTTGGAACAAGCAAAAAAACTGCGTGACGAATTCGGTCAGAATCGTCCCCCAGGCCCCGCGGCCTGACGCATCCGAAATGTTTTTGCACAAAAAAGATGTGTGACAATTTCGGCTATCGAATCTCCAAGTTGTGTTGGTTAGATTATGTAGGTTCCTGTTATCTGATTGGAATGCATAACCGTGGAATTTTTCAAGGCGACCATGATGAGCGAGAAACCGTCGAAGAAGAATGAAGCCTTCAATCAAGAAGATCTGGAGGTCAAGGAAGCCCACGTCATTTTCGCGACGATTTGGAGCGAGCTAGAGGCCGAAGTCGGTCGGCAAAACTTGCGATTTCCCAAGTCGATCATTTTGCTCGGCGGAGCGCCAGGCGCTGGCAAAGGTACGCAAACCAAATTCATTATGCAGGCCCGCGGACTTGTGGGCGAACCAATCGTCATCAGCTCGCTGTTGAACACGCCGGAAATGCAAAAGTTGAAGGATCAGGGCCGAATGGTCGGTGATCACGAGGTCATTGCTCTGTTGATGCGAAAACTAATCGATCCAATCAATCGTGACGGCGTCTTACTCGATGGATTTCCTCGCACACGAGTCCAGGTAGAGTTCGTAAAGATGCTGGTCGATCGGATCAATGATTTGCATGACGAGTTTCAGGGCACCCCGCTCGCTCTCGAATTTCGCCGCCCGGTGATTCACGTCATGGTTTTCTACGTTGAAGAAAAAGAAAGTGTCGAACGACAACTGAAGCGTGGCAAAGAAATCAAGAAACACAATGAAGAAGTCGAACGAACGGGCGTCGGCCACAAATTGGAATTGCGGTTGACAGACCTCGATCGTAATGCCGCTGCCAAACGGTATGAGGTCTTTAAGGAGCAAACCTGGGACGCCTTGCAATCACTGCAGGAGATCTACCATTACCATTTCGTGAACGCGCAGGGCACGGTCGAGGAAGTTGAGAAAAACATTCTCTGTGAACTCCAGTATCAAAGCTCTTTGGAATTGGAACCAAAAACCTTTGACATGATCCGCTTGATTCCACTGGCAAGTGAAATTGCCGGCAATGCTCGAACAGAACTGGTCAAACGGCTTGACCGCTACGCCGTCGAGAACGCGGAACTCTTCCAACAAGTAATCAATCTGGTATTGGATCGCTTCATCCCGATTGTGAATCGTCACGCGCTGACAGGCCACGCCATCGTGAACACGGAAGACCCCATTTTCGAACGTGCCACCGCATTGGCGATGTTGATTGACATCTTCTCAGAAAGAGGATTTCAGGCGGTGGTTGATAAAAATCGTTATGAAGTCGTCGATCGCATCGATATCGAAACTGGAGCAGTGGAGCGGCACACCAAACACGTCTTCCGAATTCAGATCAAGTTTAAGGGTTCAGAGATTCGTCGCGGTTAGTTTGCCGCTCAATCTTGACCTTGAATTACTTTTTGTCCTTCGGCGTTTCGAACGGTTTGGCAATCCATGTGAGGGTGCAAGCGCCTTCTTTGGCGACAAGCTGTGGGGCGAGATAGCGGACGGGCTTCGGTGAGAGAGGGACCTGAAATTTGTCCCCTTTCTGCAAGATTGGACGGGACTCCTGCATTTCACCAAACTGTCGGGTACCGGCGAGTTGACATGGGTACCACTGTCCGACGCCGGCAGAGTCGACAAGATAGAACTCCGCATAAGTGTGACCCGGAATCCAAACGGCGCGAGCGGGGATTTTTTTGATTCGGCAAACGGCAATAAACAACGAAGTCAACTCTTCGCAATCGCCTTTTCCCGTTTCAATTGCCTCAGCACAACTGCGGATGGTCGGATCGAATTCGTAAGGAAATTTCTCGCGAATCGTGTCGTAGATCGACTCGACTTGTTGCCACGGCGTGCGTTGCAGATCGAGTTCAATCGATGTCGCCAGTTTTTTGACTTTGGAGTTTGCGATCTCGATATAGGGACTGTCTTGCAGGAAAGACTTCAAATCGCCTTTGACGTTTTTGCAGAAGGCCAGCGCCGATGGGTTTTGTGGCGCAACAATGTTCTTCTTACGTACGACGCATTTCGCGACAGAACGAGCTGTTTGTCCGGACGGCAAATTGTCAATCTGAATCTGCAAGAGCCTGCCGTTGCCCGTCAGCTCGGCAATCTTAGCGTCGACTTGATCGGTTTTCGATTCCTCGACAATCTCGATCGTCTGTTCTGGCCAATTGGACGGCAAGGGTGCAAACGCCTTGATGTTCTCGCATCTTTCGATCGCACTTAATTCCAGTCCGAATTCCCATACGTTGGGCTCGTCAACCTCTGCAAACGTTACGTGCTCGTCAGCGGCTGACTTTTCAGAGGTATTCGTTTTCTCCTGGGCGCGAACCAGAGTGCCGCATATCAAAAAGCCAACGCAAACGACGCATGCCGTTACGAGTTTCACTCGCAGGTTGGATATTAAGTTTCTCAAAAGAAAAAACGTCATCGATTGGCTCAGGGGAACTTTGATTGCAGGCGAGGACTATCGACTTCCGGAACCGCCTAGTTTTCCGCGAAAAAAGTTGCATCCGTTCGGTGCGTTTTGTCCAGAAACGACCATTGTTTCACTGACGAACCGTTGTGGATCCTTCTTCTCTGGAACGCGAAAATCGTCGCCTTTTTCGAGAATCACGAGAGGAGCAGAATTTTGACCGAACTCTTTTAGTCCGCTTAACTTGACCGGAAACCATGCACCCTTTTCTTCATCGTCAACTAGAAAAAACTCGGCTTGCACTCCCCCGTCAACCCAAACCGTTCGCGCTGGTACTTTGTGCAGGCGACACATGCCGACGAACAAACCGGTGACATCTTCGGCGCAACCGGATTTTTCTTTAAACGCCGTTTGTGCGTCGAGAACATCGGTTTGCGTTTCTTGGACATTCGTGGTTATCCAGTCGTAAATCGCTTGGACTTCCGCCCAAGCATTCGGCTTGTCGGCTACGATTTCCTTTAAGATCTCTTTTATTTTGCTGCTTTTGAGATTGATTCCTGGCCCCGTGCCTAGATACATTTTCGCTTCCTTCGGTGGCGACTTCGGCACCGAAAAAATGCTCGAATCCTGCGGCAGTCCAATCTTGAACAGCCGGACGTTGACAATGACTTGTATGGTCAGTTCCTGATTCGCGGGAAGACGCGGAATGGTTGCGACCATTTGCTTGAGGCCCGGTTGTTCCCGGAACTTGATCGAGTGCGTCGAGTCGGGGATTTTTTGATCATCCAGCGTCACCGTTTGTTCGGGTACGTCAATCGGAACGGGAATGACAACGAGCAAGTTTTGACAAGGCGTCGGTCCTCCAGAAACTTTTGCGCCCACTTGGTAACGCGTGGCCGACTGTTCGGTGAGAACAGGGCCTTTTGTTGAATACACATCTTTGGCTTTTTTGGGTGTCTGTGCCAGAATCACGCTGGGGAAACCAGTGACCAGCGCCACTGCAAAAAAACAAAACCAGAAAGACGTTTTGCGTTTCATCGTCATGTAACTCGACTGACCGGAAAGTTGAGTGAAGATCCTGCAACTGCCAAAACGCAGCAGAACTTCTCTTTATTGTATTTCGACTTGAAGCGGGCGATCAGCCAAGAATTTTGAAATCATCCTCACGGTAGCGCCCGGGCAGCCGTAATTTCCGGCATCTTCAGGCCGAATTGGTCCCAAGTTCGGCTTTAATTGCAATTCGGGTGTCAATTCCGAGATTTACGCATTTTGATGGGAAAACAATCAAACCAGGCGGCGATTAGTTCCAGAATCCGCCAAACCAAATCACCCCCAAAATGATCGCGAAGAAGACCAATGTCCAGATGAAAAACCGAAACGAATGACTGAGCACGTCGCGCGTCAGTTCGTGTCGAGTCGCGCCGTAAACCAGGCTGATCGCGACGACCAATGGCAACGCGTACCAAATTCGAGCGACGTCGGTGAGTTGTCCCAAAAGGCCGAAGGCAATGAGCGGCATTATTGTTGCTCCTTTACCGACGGTGACTTTTTTTCTTTTTGCTGTGGGGTCAGGATCATTGGCCCCACAAACGCATCGTAAATCGCCAACATGTTGAGCAAACCGGCGACCAGCGTGTAGACCGTACCAATTTCGAAAAAGTGTCCTAGTTCAAAATGCCACATTCCCAACACGTCGTTTTCGCTCAGGCTCGCCTCGCCTCCCGGAGGAGCCATGAAGCCATCGATGATCGGCTTTTGCCCAGCCGGCAAGACCTCTCCCTCCTTGAGGCGTTGATACGACTGTCGCAAAAGAAAATATCCATCGGAACTGTCGCGGACGGGCGGATGGCGGCGGGCGATTTCCCACCAAGGGTCGTTTCCGTCGGCGACAACCATCGATTGCACGATTGCCGGAAACGCTGGCACTCCTACGCCGACCTGGCACAAATATTGCCAACGCAAATCTTCGCTCTTGAACGAAGCGTAAACCACACGGCTTGTACCCCACAGCAATCCCAAAAAATAGATGGAGAGAACACACGTCATGTACAGAAAGCCTTTGGTGAATCGACGCTGATAAAAGTGCCCTGCACCCGGCCAAAGCCAGGCGAGCAAAGCCGCCCAGTGCGGTTCGCGCAATTTGACCGTCAACTTCTCACCATCTTCCAAATCGTATACAACTTCCGCCATGGAATCGAAACCTCGCAACCGCGTACTTTTTGCTTCCTGATTCGCATTATTGTCATGGTTCCCGGCTTATCACGCAACGTCAGTGTCGATCAAACAACCACGCTTTTTTGTAGAAAAAATTAAGGAATCCGCGGCGATCGTTACCGTCGGTGACGAGGAAGCCCATCACTTGATTCACGTCTTGCGAATTCAAGTTGGCGCATCCATCGTGGTCTTCGACGGCAGCGGGCCGGAATTCGATGCAGACGTCGTTGCAATCGGGAAAAAAGACCTGGCAATTCGTGTGGGCGAACGACGAGATATCGATCGCGAATTGCCGAGGCGTATCGAGATCGCCGTTTCGTTGCCCAAAGGCGACCGGCAAAAGGTGCTGGTCGAGAAACTGGTTGAACTCGGCACAAGCGAACTGGTGCCGCTGGTGACTCAGCGCTGCGTTGCGCAGCCCACCGAATCGGCCCTCGCGCGTCTCGAAAAACAGGTCATCGCCGCTTCGAAACAATGCGGCAGAAATCGGTTGATGAAAATCGCCGAAGCTACTCCCCTGGACAATTTGGTTTCCCGCGGTGGGAATGATTCGGTGCGATTGATTTGCGATCCTTCGGGTACGAATTCACTGTCTGAGTTTTCCAACGACGCCAACGAATGCCTCATTGCCATTGGGCCCGAGGGCGGCTTCACGGATGAAGAATTGTCGCAAGCTCGCGCGCGAGGTTGGCAGGTCGTAAACCTCGGCCCTCGAATCCTCCGCGTCGAAACCGCCGCCGTCGCCGCCGCGGTTTTGCTCGGCAATGGTGTCCATTGAAGCAAAGTATCGGCCCCCACAGTTTTCTACAATCGACTGGAAAGTACAATTCATGAGGTAGCCACCATGTGCAGAAGGTTCTGTCACAGACACATTAGTTTTCAAATCGGGCGTGGAGCAACGGAATTTCATGGTTGGCGAAGTCACCAACAATCCCCAACATGGCGACGAAGAAAACGTCGCAGATTTCCAGCTCGCTCGTTTTCAAGTTGAACTCGGCTTGCCTGACGCTGATGCGCAACTGCTCAAGGAAGCGGCAACGGCAGTTCGGCAAGAATTTCGTGGTAGTGCCAAATGGAAACGGCTTCGTTGCAAAAAAGTAGATGTCGTTGCAGAAAAAGGGCGAGGAACAGTCTTTATTCTGCAAGTTAACAAGGCAATCGATTTCGACTGGACTTGGGAAGGGGCGGTCGCCTTTCGCCCAGCGGCATTGGATGGCGACTACGCTATTACCAACGAAGATGCCGAGAATATTCTTTATGGTGACGAAAATACATGGAGCGGAGAAGTTCTCGAGGTTGACGAACAAAACGGCTGCCTGTTCGTCAGTATGGATAATCCCGAAGCGATGCCTGTTGCAGGTGATTTCTTTGTGCAGCCGTTTGAGTTTTTGGCGACGCTTGACTCAGCTTTCCGTGAGCAGAAGTTCGCAGAAGCTCAACGAGCCTTGCCGTCGAGATTGAACGCGGCTCAAGGCGGTGTTCACCCGCAAATAATCGCAAATCCCCCAGAAGGATCGGCTCTTCTGGGGCTCTCAAATTGGTGGCGACATTCTTGGAGCGTTTTGTGGGGGCCTCCCGGAACGGGAAAATCCTGGACGACGGGGCATCAAATCGCAGCCGCCATGTCTGATCCTACGGAGAGGATTCTGGTGACGTCTACGACAAACAAAGCCACAGATGCTGTGGCGTTGTATGTGGGAAAGGCGATTAGAGAACAGCTTCCCGTGTTGCTGCAAGATGGGAAATTGCTCCGAATTGGCAAGGGCGCGGATTTGTCCGCGTTTCAGAAACAAGCCCTGGAGTCGATGCTGGTCGGCACCGAGTCCCTTGTTCTTCATGAAATTAGCGAGCTTGTTGAACGGCTCCGCAAAGAACACGGGAAAGACCAAAGGGCTTTCATTCGGAAACAGATTGCCGCGTTGCGAACCATAAGTGATCGAAGCAACCGTCTCTTCGTCGATTCGCATGTTCGCATCATCGCCTCGACGGCCTTCAAGGCCACCAGCTTGCTTCAAAATTCGGATGTCGCCGCCATGATTGCCAAAGGAGAGGCCCCGTTTACGACGATTTTTATTGACGAAGCTGGCTTGTTGTCGCGAGCCGCAATCGCTGCCCTTTCGCTCTTGGCCGCTCGACGGGTGGTCCTGGTGGGGGATTCCAAACAACTGGCACCCATCAGTCGCGTTTCTCGCATCCTGCCGAAAAGACAACAGCGATGGCTTGCACGAAGTGGCCTCAGTCACCTAGACGAACTTGAAGATACTCCGCAAGCCGTTCACGTCCTCTACGAACAAAGACGGATGCACTCCGATGTTTGTAATGTGGTTTCGAAATACCAATATCGAGGCGCATTGACAACGGCCGTCGAGACCAAGCAACGCGTATCGATGGCGCCAAGTTTCCTAACCGACTTTTCCAGAGTCATCTGGTATGTTCTCGATGGCGAGGCCGAAAACCTGTCTGAGATTAGGGCCGAACGGGGGCCTGGCAACAAGAGCTTCGTGCGCGAAATTACTTTTAAGGTTCTTCAGAAACTGTTTTCAGACAAACAACTCCGTGCCTCAAACGGACTTTTCATCTCTCCGTTTCGTGCGCAGGCTCACGCTGTCTCCGAATGGCTGGCTTTCAACGAACTCCCAAGCTGGAAAGCATCGACGGTTCACAGCCAGCAAGGCGGAGATGAAGATATTGTGATATTCGATACAGTTTACGCCAGCAACACTGCATGGCCTATCGAGGAATGGCAACGGCTTGTTAACGTAGGCCTAAGCCGTACTCGAGAGGCGATGATCCTGTTGGCAAGCCGCGCGGAAATGAACGAACCGTATTTGCGTCAACTGAAACCTTTGCTTCGGCCCGGCATGCTGAACCAAAACGAGGATGGCTGGAATTGGGTTTCAGTTTCTCCCAACGCATGCTTCCATAGCAGCCCGGACAAGAGTCAAGCCGCCGAATCGGCAGGAAAATACAGTACGGATAGCATGGGGCGGCAAATCGCGGAACGCAAAAAAATGCCTCCAATTTTCTCGCGCGAACAGCAACGTCTGACAAATATCAACCTCGATGGCAAACCACGTCTGGTGCGAGGAGTTGCCGGAAGCGGCAAGTCCATCGTATTGAGCACTTGGATTGCAAAGACAATTCATCGATTGGAATCGGAGCCCGATGCCAAAGTATGGGCCGTATTTGCCAATCGCTCGTTGCACAAACTTCTTCAGGATTCCATTGAGAATGCCTGGAAGGGCTTGGCAAATGAAACTCTCTTTGAACCACGGGAATTTCCTTGGAACAAAGTTGCCTTACTACATATTCGAGAAGTGCTGGAAGGAATCCTGCCAAGCATGTCATTGTCCGTTGCCGAATATGATTTTGACTATGATCGTGCCGCCGAGGAGTTTCTAAGCAAACATAATGCCGAAACACTATTTCCGCTTTGCACGGCACTCTTCATCGACGAGGCTCAAGACATGGGGCATTCGACCTTGAAACTGCTGCTGGCGATCGTCGAGCAATCGGACGTAGAAGATTCCAATAGCAAACCTGCTCACATATTTTTTGACAACGCACAAAACATTTATGGCCGAAAAACGCCCAGGTGGACCGAGTTCGGTTTGGACCTGCGCGGACGTGCAACTATTTTGAAAGAAAGCTTTCGGTCCACACGCACCATCACGGAGTTGGCCGTCAACGTCTTGCATCGATTGAATGATGGTCAGGATCAGGACGACGAAGAGGAACTCCGCGAATTGGGGCTGATCCACCCTGTTCGACGTGACGGCGAAGATTGGTTGGTCGTCAATTTCAGCCACGTTGACGGACCAAGTCCAATTTTGCAACTGTTTCCATCGCGCCGCGACGAAATGGAACGCATCGGACTTCATCTCAAAAATCTGATCAAGAAAGAGGAAATTTCACCGTGCGACATCACCCTCTTGTATGTTGGCGAGCAAATCGGAAAGACACTTGAATCGTCTCTTTCGCCAATCCTGGCCGAGTTTGGTGTTGAATTGTCGCTGCAGTCAAAGCAGACGTTTGAACGTCGGGAAAATACACTTATTGCGACCACCCCTCACTCCTTTAAAGGATACGAGTCTGAATTCGTGATTATTCCATGCGTCGACCAATACGTTACAAGCAATGCACAGATACTGGCCCGTCCTTTGTACGTCGCCATGACCCGCGCTAGATCGCTTCTGGCAATGTATGGCCTCCAATTCGGCTCAGACGCTTCTGCACGCGTCGTTTCAACGCTAACTCGCTGTATCGATTTGTTGGATCGTTAGCTCGATTCGAACGCCCTCAATGTTTCGCTCGGTCAACAACGATCGTTATTAAAGGTCATATCCGACTCTCTCCGTGATCTCTGCGCCCCCGTGTTTCCAACCAACCCAAGAGAAAAGAAAGTGCTGCCCGGAACTCGGTGCCGGAACTCGGTGCCACCCACCGAAATGCACACTGAAACGCAGCAATGTGATTAGTTCATTTATTCAAACACAGAGTCACAGAATCACAGAGTTTCGTTTTGGTCCTTTTCTCTGTGTTCTCCGTGCCTCCGTGTTTCCAAACCCACCCCACCGAAATGCAGAAAGAGGACGCAGTTTGTTCTAGTTTTGGCCTGCCGCGTAATTTACCGGCGGGCAAGCAGGCCGAGCGCGATCAGTTCGTCGTTTGCTGAATCGTTTCTGTTGCGATTTTGGAGTTGGTGTCCAGGCGATTTGCGTTCGCTTGCCACCAATCATCGGCCTGGCTCGTGCCCCAGTCTCGGTAGCATTCACAAGACCGCCACGCAGCTGCCAGATCCATGGCCGAGGCGTAACGACTTTCAGGCTTCTTTTCCAAGCACTTCAAAACGATCGCGTCCACCTCCGCCGGAATATTATCACGAACCGACGACGGAGCCGATGGCGACTTGAAGGCATGGGCCGCGAGCATTTGGGCCATGTCGGTTTCCACAAACGGCGGGCGACCGGTGAGCAGATAAAACGCCACCGCACCGAGTGCATAAAGATCGCTGCGCCCGTCGACTTGATTGTATTGCCGCGCTTGTTCCGGAGCCATAAACATGGGAGTCCCGCTAAATCCCGAGGCCTTGCCATGGTCCATCGAATCTGTCGAAACAATTTTGACGAGTCCAAAATCAAGCAGTTTGACGAAGTCCCAAACACCACCGCGCGCTGCAACAAAGATGTTTGCCGGCTTGATATCTCGGTGAATAAGGCCAACCGAATGAGCCTCCTGCAACGCATCACAGGCCTGAGCCAACAAAAACGCCACGCGCGCTGGCGGCAATGGTCCAAATTCTTCGACGAGCGACTGCAGGTTGGCGCCTTTCAACAATTCCATCACATAGTAAAAGGTACCGTCGTCCGTGTGTCCATAATCGTAGATTTCAATGGTATTCCAATGAGTCAGTCTGGCCGTGGCGACTACTTCGCGTTCAAACAATTTCAACGTCGCCGCATCGTTAACGTGGGTTTCTCGAATCAACTTGATCGCACATTTTCGTTTGAGGAGGACGTGTTCAGCAAGATAGACGTCTCCCATACCTCCACCGCCAATTTTTTCCTGCAATCGATACTGCAAGATCTGTTTGGCCCGAAACGTTTCGCGACGGGTGCGCGTGATAATGTGGGAACCATATGCGCCAATCAAAGCAGCAACAAACGTCACTGGGATCGGTGCGGGGGCGTGATTTAGCCGAGCCAACTCGGCGACCTTGGGGTCTGTCCATAGTTGCAAAAACCAAATCGAATAGGGAATCGCGGCCAAAATAGTCATGACAATCGCCGCGCGACGCCATGAGTTAGGCATGAAAATTCCATAGGTCAAAATATGTAGGCAAAATGCCGCGACGAAATACTGGTTGGCGGCCACCATCGAAACCGCGTCACCCTGGTTGGCATAGTGGCCTACCCGAGAAAACATCATCAACCCCAGTTGCAAGGCTACGCCTCCAAATAGTCCAATCTCAATGAGCCGCAGCAAACCATTGCTCACTTGTTGCCTGGCGCGAAGGAATAGGTAACACAGGATCGCCGTCCCCAATATCGCCGCGCGCAAGATCACCCATTGGAAATTGCCCACAATGGTATTGCCAATAAAGCCTAAGCCCAGCACAACGGTCAAATCGAGCGCTGCAGCCTTAAGGCGACCGTGCAGCAGCGATGTTGTTTCGTCATCGAAACGACGTCTCTGCCCAAGTTCTTGAAGGCCTCCCACGATCAGGGGTGATTTTTCGCTCGAATCAAAGCTCCCAATCTGAAAGTCGCTGTCATCCACATGACGAGTTTGAGGAACTTCGTCACGCGCACCTTGCGGTTGAATGTCATGAGCAATCGTTCGAAGCGTTTCGTGCCGGGCCACAGTTTTTTATTTTCTCGATTTTGCGAACAACAAATTACGCGTAAGCCGTTGGATTGTATGCCGATCTACTCAAAAGATTAACCACCTTGCAGCCGACATTCTTCGAAACCTAGACGGACTTCTGAGGGTTCTGACCAAATTGGTCCGCCGCGGCCAGGAATTTCAATTGCCGCCTCTACCCTGCAACTTTTGAACGACGGCACTACAATCAGGTGATCGATCGTCAATCACTTAAAATCCAAAGAACAAACTCCACATGGGCAAAATTATCTTCAAAGCAGGCGAGGCTACTGTTTTTTCGGAAGGCAAGGACGTCACCGCTGCGATGCCTGAAATCGTGATCGGTGCAGTCGAGGGGCCAGTGGGAACCGCGTTTGCAACGATGATGGCTCAGAGCAAAGGGCACACGGCGATGTTTGCCGTTCGCGATATCAACCAAATGGTACGACCCGTTACGATGATGGTCCCCAAGGTAACGCTCAAGGACGCTGCCAATATTGAACTGTTTGGTGGAGTCGTTCAGGCGGGTGTCGCGGACGGCATTGTGGACGCGGTCATTGAAGGGATCATCCCCAGGGAGCAAGCCAACGATTTGTGCATTATCGCCCTTCTTTGGATCGATCCCAACGCAGCCAAACAGGAATGCTTAGATAAAGCCGACATGTACAAGAACAATTACGAGGCGATCAAGTTAGCGTTGAAGCGAGCCTTGAATGACGAGCCAAGTATTGAAGAACTCATTAATAATCGCCACACAATCAAACATTGCATGTGGGACGAGAGTTGGGATCCTAAATAGCAAGCGAGCTTCCAGTCAAACGGTGATTTACGCTAAGTCCCGGTATGCGACTTGAAGCCAAAAACAACACTATCCATCTGAGCTCTCAGACCGAATCTGTAGCGATTTGCATCGACTTGCTCAAAGAGTCGATTGCTCAAACATCACTTGATCGGCGTCGTTTCGACGAGATGGAAGGTGATCTTCGGCACACTCGAGCACGCCCCACCTGAGATTTGGTAGAATCGTCTTGAAGGCGTTAAGCTGTTATTACCTTGCTTGAGTTATCATCGTCAATGAAATCAATCGACGTGTTGTTGTTGTCGCGGAGCGATATTGTTGGGTTGGACCTGACGCCGTCTCAGGTTGTCGCTAGTGTGGAGTTGGCTTTGGCAGAGCATGCGGCGGGCACATTTGAAATGCATCCGAAAATCGGGGTCCATCCAACGGGAACGGACCCGGCGAACTTCATTCACGCGATGCCAGCCTGGCTAAAAACGCTGGGTGCCTGCGGCCTCAAATGGGTAGCTGGATTCGCCAAAAACTACACTCGCGATCTGCCGAACGTAACCGGAGTGCAAGTTTTTAACGACACGGAAACCGGCATTCCGTTGTCGATTATGGACTGCAGTTTTCTGACCGGCTTGCGAACCGCTGCGGTCAGCGCTATTGTCGCCCGTTGTTGTGCGTTGCCGGGTTCGAAAATACTCGCGCTGGCTGGCTGTGGTTTTGAAGGTTCGCAACATCTCCGGTTTCTCGTTGATCAAATACCCAGCCTGGAAGAAGTCCGATTGCGCGACATCCGCCCCGAAGCAATGGAACGGTTGAAAGCGGAAGCCAAACAATACTTTGCCGGAAATATCGTGCTCAGTCCCGATAATGCGAGTTGCTTCGAGGGTGCGGATGTGATCTCGACTTGCACCAATGGAGACGAGCACTTGATTCGGCCGGAGTGGTTCCAGCCGGGAACATTCGGAGTGGGAATCGAAGGTGGTTGTGCCTATACTCCGGAGGCCCTGCAGAGCGCCGACAAATTCATCGTCGACGATATTCCACTCGCAGAATATTTCGATCGAATCAGCCGTGATCGAAAAACGGAAGATGGAGAGCCCGACCCGGAGTTTCCAGGGGGCATGCCGCCGGTCTACGCTACCATCGGTCAAGTATTAACGGGACGGAAGCCGGCGCGCACTTCGGCCTCCGAACGGATCGTGGCGATTCCTATCGGCATGTCGATTTGCGATGTAGCCCTGAGCCATCTCACCTATCACACAGCCCTCGAACGAAAAGTCGGTCAACAGTTTCGGTTGACTTGATCGTTGAGTCTTTGCGTCGATTACTCGATCGTGGGCAGGCTAATTCCAACGAATGGGTTTGCCGAGTAAGGAAAAAACGACAATCGTTAACAACATCAAAATTACTGGCAAAAAAATTGCCGTAAGCGGAATCCAGACGACTGCCAGGGCGAGCCAATACCAACCCAAATAACGTAGCGTCACGCTCACTCCGACTGCGACCGGCGGCAAAAGCAGTGGAGTTATTCTGCTCTTCCGCATGACCAACGTCGAAATCGGCTCCGAACGATTTTTGAGATAACTGAGCATCAACAGCGACCAGCCGGCGGAAAAAACCAGCCAACCAAACGCCGTAAGCCATACCAAAATGGTTGGCTGCCAAGACTTGGTTGTTTGCGCATTGTCTGTGATCACCGGTGCCGGTTCGAGCAGATTCCAATGGTCAACCATGACCACAAGAATTGCGACTCCAAGTGATGCGGCTCCGTTCTTGGCGATCAATGACGTCAAACTGCCGCCGCCAACGAGTCGTCCCCACGGTAACAACAAGCCAGCAGCTCTGTTCTTCCAAGTGACTTGATTGAGTGCCGATGATTTTAGTAGCCCTGCCGCCAATGCGGACGTCAGGATCACTATTCCTGCGATCAGCGCAAGTCCACATACGAGACCGTATGAATGCGTCAAAGCCACGGTCAGGGCGACAAATCCAGAGACAATCAGAAATTGAATCAAGCTGCCCAATGGCGATTCTCAACGGAAGAAAGGTAACCCACGTCATGGTCCGTGTGGCGTGCTGCCACGACTCGTAATTGTCGCAGTCGCTACGCGAATCCAACCGCGATCTTCGTCTCAAAAAAATCTAGTCGTTAGGACTCTTAGAAAATTCCGCCAGGAAATCCGCCTTGACCACCACGGCCACCGCCGCCTTGGCCACCACCAAATCCGCCTTGACCGCCTCGACCGCCGCCACCCTGGCCGCCACGTCCGCCGCCTTGGCCACCCCGCCCACCGCCACCGCCCATTCCGGGAAATTGGAACGGCAGTTGCATAGTCGGTGCACCACCAGCGGCGGGTTGATTCCCCCGGCCATTGTTACTGTTTTGATTGTTACTACGGTTGCCGGTATTCGTCCCGGCAGGGGCGTTCGGGTCTTCTTCGGGCATACCCTCGATCTCAAGTCCGGGAATCACATTACCCAGAACTTTTGCTAATTCAACGACATTCATCGTTTCTAAATAGACAACTTGAGGCTTGCTGTTTTCGCCATCGGGATTGGAAACGTCGATTTGGCGGACGAAGTCATTCACCTGGTTATAGATATACTCGGGACCAGTCAAAATCAGCATTCGTTCCATCAGAGCCAAACGCGCCTTGGGACGTTCTTCGTCAGGATTTTTGTTGGCAGCACCGCCACCACGTCCTCCACCCAAAGCCTGTTGCATTGCGCGAGCTATAGCTTGCTCTGGCGGTGGACCTGCCTGCTGCCCGCCTGCGCTTTCCGATTTTACCAACACATCGCTGAACAGTGTCTCGATTGTTTTCTTTAAGACTTCCACATCGTCGTAGAAGCGGACGGGGATCACATACGTTTTGCCGACCAAGTTTGGATCGTGAGGGGCCTGAGCCTGATCGATGTAATCAATGAATTCCGAAATCATTACTAGGTCGTTCGAGGTAGCACCGACAACGATCAACGAGTTCAAGCGGATATGGTAAAAGGTTTGTACTTCGGTGCTTTCCAACCAGGCGGCCGTTCCACCACCACTGCCACCGGCACCACCGCCCAGTAAACCGCCAAGCATGTCGCCGGCTGGGCCGCCAACCATATTGGACATCATGCCGCCGAGCATACCGCCGACACCACCACCGCCGCCACCACCGCTACTGCCGCTGGAAATGCCGAGAAACTTATCGAGCAGATCTTTGGCCTCGTCGGCTTTGGCGAATTTCAAATAGAACACTGAAGGCAACTCGCCTTCGCTTCCCTGTTCGATCAATTGGTTGATGATTTCTTCCATGTCGTCGGCAGCATCAAGGTCTTCGCATTCGATCACAATGCCGGCGGGTGAAAGGCGCACGGTCATTGGAGCTCCAGGAACTGATTGCGGTTGCTCAGGTGCACGATAGGGAGATTTTTCGTCCTTCGACTTTTCTTCGTCTGACGTCTTCCCGACCTCTTCCTGTTGTGGTTCTTGTGGTGAATGGAAGGCGACGAATTGAAAGGGACTCTTTACGGTCTCGCTCGATGACTGTTTCTTGTTGGTCGTTGGGCCGGAAGACTTCTTGGGTTCCGACGATTTCGGCGAATCTTTTTTCTTGGGTTCGCCGGCGTCTTTGGTTGACGATCTGCCTGAAGGCGTTTCGGTTCCACGCAAATCGCCGGGCAACATCCCCTCCATTTCGTCTTGGTTTTGGTACATCATCCGATTAGAACGGAATGACTCGCGGTCGTCCGGCATCACCAAATTCAAACGATTTTGGCGACTAGCGGTACCCCAATATTCGCCCACGAGGGGCAGGATTTGACGGGCCTGATTTTCGTCCAGCGAAATTACCCGTTTGGGCGAGCGAATCGAGTTGAGCTGCAAGCCATCAGCAATGTCCCATTTCGAAATCAAGTCTTGGCACAAGGCGATTTCCTGTGGTTTCCCTAGTACGACCAACGAATCGGCAACGGTATCTCCGTAGAATATCGGTCCCGATTGGGTTGCTGTTTCCGTCTCGGTATCTTGGCGAAACATCTTTTGCAGGTACTCGATCGCGCTGTCAACGGTGCGATGTTGAAGCGTGATGGTCGCCGTTTGTGACGAAGCGCCGTTGATTTTGTCGATGGTTTCTTTGATTTCCAAATGTTCTGCGGTACGGGCCATCGCGATAATGGCTCCCGTGACTTTGTCTTGGTCCAGCTTCACGTCCTTGCCGGCCAAAATCGTATTCACGACTTGGATCGAAAGCAGAGGATCCTTCATGACTGGGTACACGATGATGTAAGGTTTTTCTTTGGGGCCGGTGTCTGTGGCTTCCTCGCTCACGTCAACAACCGCTGCGATCTTCTGAAACTCAGCAATCTTTTCTTCAGTTCCCTTGAGGAAGATTAGGTCTCCCAGCAGTTGGGGCTGAATCACCAGCGAGCCATCGCCCGCTTGATTTTGGTTGGCAGGAATTCCCATCAAACCGCGGACGGCAACCAGCAGTTCGTCGCTGGTGATGTTTTTCAGCTTATAGGTGACGACTCGTTGCGAACGCTGCATTTTTTTCTCGCGAACGCTTATCACCATATTGCGAATGACGCGCAATTTTTCTCCGGTGGCCGTGACAATCAGTTGTCCAGTTTCGGGGAGATAATTGGTTGCGTTGCGGTCGACGAGACTGCGGACCTCTTGAGAAATTTCGGTGTCGCGCAGATCCGCCACATCATACACGCAGCGAATGGTTTCAAAACGCCCTCGCGAATCCAATTCGTCGGCCTTAACTGTCTCAATCAGTTCTTCTGGATAACCGTCTCGTTCGCGAATCAGAATCAACATTTTTTTGTTGCGAACGAGCGTGTAAACTTCGTCGCGGATTCGCAAGCCTTGATTGATCAGGTCAATCGCATCCTGCAGCGAATAATATTCATCAGAATGATAGGTCCAGGTTCCTGGCGGATAGGATTCGGCACGGAGGTGGAGCGTGTAGCCTGCTTCCTTGGCAAAGTACTCGATGATGTTCTTCCACTCTTCGTTTTCGAAATCGATTTGGAACTTGCCGTCCTCAGATTTGGTAATCTCTTTTTCTTGAGGCATTGTCGCAAAGCTGTTTGCGGAATTTCCCGCTGACAACAGCAGCACGAAAGCCAAAATTGCCAAATTCCAGTCTAGGTAACGTTTCATTTCCATTTCCTGATTCAGTTTCTACAAAATCCGTCAGTGAAACGGCCCGACCGCGGGAATCCAATTTCAACTGTAGACTTAATTCTAACTAAGGAGTGCGTATACGGGGAAAAAGTAGCCAAGAGTTCAAGGTTCGCGGACGAGCCCGCCACCGCGAAAGCCCGTTTTTCGTTAAAATTGTCACTGTTCGTTAGAACTGACACTATTCGTTAAGAGTGGCACTGCTGGAACCAAGGTTTTCAACGTGCCAGCATTACCGCGAGAGCGTCTCCCAAATTTAAACTTCAAAACCGGCCCCAAGTTTCGTTTTTTTGGAAGTTTCGTGCCTAATATTCTCACGATCGAGTCGACTTGTGACGAAACCGCCGCTGCCATCGTCAATCAATGCTTGGAAGTCCTGGGAACGTGCGTTTCATCCCAGAATGAATTGCACGAGCAATACAAAGGCGTTGTCCCAGAAATCGCCGCCCGAGCTCATTTGGAACGTATTTTGCCAGTGATTCGCGCTGCACTGGACCAAGCACAGGTTACGTTGGCCGAAATCGATGCAATCGCTGTTGCCGTCACGCCGGGGCTGGCCAATTCATTGCTGGTAGGACTGATCGCGGCGAAGACCTTGTCCCTCACCCTAAATCTACCTTTGATTTCCATTAACCACCTGCATGCCCACATTTATGCATGTCAAATCGCAACGGGTCGCTCCGTCTATCCCTGCGTTGGTTTGATCGTCAGCGGCGGACATACGCATCTGTACGATTTTCCGAATGCGCTCCAACCGGTCTACCTCGGCGGCACAATCGACGACGCTGCAGGTGAAGCCTTCGACAAAGTAGCGAACATGCTCAACCTCGGATTTCCTGGCGGACCGGCCTTGGCGAAACTCGCGGAAAAAGGCAATGCTTCTCGATTCAAATTTCCGCGCAGCTTTATTCACGAAAGCAAAATCGCGTTTAGCTTTAGCGGCCTAAAAACTGCCGTTCGCTACGAACTCGCCGGTTACGGCTCGGTCGACTTCACGAAGCTACAGGTTGATCCGCAATTGGCTGCGGACATCGCGGCCAGCTTTCAAGCGGCAGTGTGCGATGTCCTTTTGGCCAAGTCCCTTCAAGCCTTGAAGCAAACCGGGCGGAGGCGATTGTGCGTCGGAGGTGGAGTCGCGGCAAACCGTTTGTTGAGACGGAATTTGGAGGAAGCCTTGGTCGTCAATGGCATCGAATTGTTAATTGCTCCTCCAGACTTGTGCACGGACAACGCAGTGATGGGGGCAATTGCGTTCGAGAAATTTGCTGCCGGAGACTTTGAGTCGCTCGAATTGGATATCGAGCCTGGGTTGGTCCGCGGATAGGTCTTAGCCGACAAAACTGGGCCATCGCGTGCAACGGCGCGGCCCCTACCTCAATTCTTGTGCTTCAGCTGGTTGTCGATCTTGTAGATCCCTGGCTCGAGCCGTAATTGGTTTTCAATGAGCGCGGCGGATGCTGCTGAATCGACTTCGCCAGATACCGTCGCCACACCGTTTGCTACGGAAATGTTGTATCCGGTTTTTGGCAAGGAAGAATTTCGGACGACGCGATTTTGAAATCGCGAAACGACTTGGTCGCTCGTCACTGCCTTGAACTTGATTTGATTCGTCAGGGGCATTCGCAGCGAACTGCGGGTCACTTGGAAAGTCCCTTGGCTTCCAGCGCCGCCGATTCCACCGCCCAAATTTCGGTTGCCCGCCAGGCCACCTGCGCCGCCTGTCGTTCTGGCTCCACCCGCGCCTGCTCCAGTATTTCGGGCCCCCGTGCCAGTACCTCCAGCGCCGGCACCTTGCAGGCCTGAAGCATTCGAAGTTTGTGGAACGCTCCCCATCGCCGGCGATGAGGCACCGACAAAGCCATTCTCACGAACGACCGCACTGGTCGGTCCCACGAATCCAGCATTGCGGGCGTCTGGAATTTCGACCGGAGTTATTCCCAAGTCCAAGTTAGTATCAAGCGGCTTGGCGGCCCCCGAGGGTTGAGCGGTTTGTCCTGATTGTTGCTGGCTTCCGCCAGTTGCCCCGGTGCCGCCCGTTCCACCAGTGCCACCCGTTCCACCAGTGCCGCCTGCACCACCAGTTCCGCCTGTTCCACCAGTGCCGCCCGTACCGCCGCCGCCTGTACCGCCGCCACCTGTACCACCACCCCCTCCTTGTGCAAACGCTGCGGTTGATGCGGCAAGGCTTAGGAAAACAACTGCGATGATTCGAACCCAAGAACTGGCGTTCATATACAAATCCTGATGACGAAAATTAAGCGTTGGGACTTAGTTGGTTTTTTGACTTCGTAGGTGACGAGCATTAACACCATTGTTACCGCACCTGAAGTATTCAATCAACCATGATCTAAATTCGACCAAAAAAAGTTCATTGTTTGGATTAACACTCAAGATCGGCAAGAGTTCCCTTGTTTATCCGACACGCTGTCATTTTCGGACAACAATGGGGAATTTGAGTTCACTTTGCGGCTTGGCGAGAGGCCGCCGATGTTTTGCACCCTTTCGACCGGAAGGCACACGAGCGACGACTCGACCAATGCAGTTTTTTTCGCGATTCGGCGGTTTTTCGGGAAATTTTCCCAGGGGGATGAAACCGTGGCGTGTTCAGCGTGGTCTAAATTCCATATCGTAGATAGCGTTCCCGTCAACCATTTCCGATCATTCGATCGTTTTTGGCAAAGTGATCATTATCGAGTTTCCTAACCCCGTCTTGAAAAGAACATGAAATCCAAATTCCTCAAATTGGCGGCTCTCAAGTGTTTATTACTTGGGTGCCTTGTATTCGCAGCAAATGTAATCGGACAACAAACCCGGCCTTTGACGGAAGCGTTGTTGCCGGAAACGACGGTTGCTTACGTCCAAGTGCGCGATTTTCGGCAACTGCAAGCGGCCATGAAGGATTCGAATTTTGGTCGAATGATGAAGGACGAAAAGGTCGCGCCCTTGGTCGACGATCTCTATAGTCAAGCGAAAGATGCTTTTTCGGACTTCGAGGAACAAATCGGCGTTGGCTGGGATGACATCGAGCAACTGCCGGGAGGCGAAATCTGCTTTGCCGTGATCGCTCCCAAACGTGCCGATGCTCAATTCGCTTTGTTCATGGACGTGAACAAGGAATCACCGGCAGCCGACAATATCCTGACGCGGATCGACCAAGTCGCCGAGGAACAGGGCGGCACCATTGAGAGCGACGAAGTCGAAGAAATCAAATTCCACACCTATAAAGGCGACGACGCCGAATTCACTCGTTTTCAAATTGAAAACACCCATGTCATTACGACCGACCGAAAACTCGCTGAGCAAATCATTGACCGCTGGAAGGGTCGAAAGGTCGAAAAGATTCGGCCTTTGACGGAGAACCGAAAATTCGTAACCATCATGAACCGATGTCGAGGCACAAAAGAGACTCCTCCCGACATGCGGCTGTTCGTCGATCCGATTGAAATGGTCCGCTCGCTGTCACGCGGAAACGTGGGAATGCAAACGGCGATCAACTTCCTGCCGGCATTGGGTCTGGACGGTCTTCTTGGATTGGGAGGAGCCGTCGTCTTCAACGAAATGGACTTTGAAAGCGTCTCTCACATTCATATGTTGATGGCAAATCCCCGCGCCGGGATTTTGGAAATGGTCGCCCTGAAACCCGGAGACTACAAACCAGAAAAATGGGTGCCCGCAGGTGCCGCTTCTTATATTTCTACCAGCTGGGATGTTCCCAAAATGTTTGCGGAACTGAACAAAATGGTCGACTTCTTTATGGGCGGCGATGGAATGTTCAAGGAACAAATACAAAAAAACATCAATGATCAACTGGAAATCAATTTCGAAGAAGATTTCTTGCCGGCCCTGAGTGGTCGCATCACGGTTGTTTCCTGGGTCGATGCCGAATCAAACGCGTTTAACGCCCAAGTGAATGGGGTCGCCATTGGCCTCAAGGACGTTGAGAAAGCAGAAAAACTGATCGAGAAAATTCGAGAGCGCGTCGAACGTGATAACGGTTCTGGTGAGAACCGCGAAGACATTCTTCTGGAAGACACTTATAACGGCATCAAAATCTATTCCTCCAATAATTCACGTGACCGAGAACGCCTGGAGGCCGCTCGCGAGGAAGGCCGTTTGCAAATTTCCGTTCGTGCTCCTGAGCCTTCCTTCGCGATTATTGATGACACCTTCGTTTTTGGCGACAGCAAAAAGTTCATTGAAACCTGCATCGACACGGCCAAAGGCAAAAAAGCAAGTTTGGTGGAAGACGAAGAATTTCTGTCGGTCACCAAGAAAATGACCAAGTTGTTGGGGACCGATATGCCAGCCGGGGTCGTTTACTCGCAACCGGGTCCAACCATTGAAATGCTGCTGAAGATGGCCAAGGGTGAAGACGTCAACAACCTGTTGGAAGAACAGGGCGAAGACAACAAGTACCTCAGCCGTTTGAAGGAAGGACTCAAGAAGAATCCGATTCCAGATTTCAACGAAATCAAAGATTACTTCAAGGCAAGCGGCGGATTTATCACCGCCGACGACACCGGCTACCATTGGTTGCAATTCCAATTAAAGAGTGATAAATAGCCAGCATTCACTGCAATTGGTGAACGAATTCACGAAAATCACTGCCGCCGTCGGTCATGCCCCACTTGGGACTTGGCCATTCACGGCGGCGATTTCGTTTGACACCTGCGTCATTCACGTCTTTTTGCCTTGCCGAGCATCGTCCTTTCGCCGACAATGAACGCAGTTTTCCATCGGTTACGTCCTCGGCAACTCCAATCGTCGAATGCTACTGCCCATCTTAAAAGAAGCGAAAAAGGCGTGTGGACGTTTAGAAACATTGCCACAACCACAACAACTCTTGAACACTATCGCCTTGCCCATGTCGATGGAAGAGGCGCGGCAACGCGGCTGGGATGAACTGGACGTCGTTTTCATAACGGGTGACGCCTATATCGACCACCCAAGCTTTGCGATGGCAATCCTGGGCCGCACTTTGGAGGCCGCCGGTTACCGCGTGGGAATTGTCTCGCAGCCAAATTGGCAATCTTGTGACGACTGGCAACGATTCGGGCGACCGCGGCTGTTCTTTGGAATCAGCGCGGGAAACATGGACTCGATGATCAACCACTACACGGCAAATCGTAAAGTCCGCAATAGCGACGCCTATTCACCAGGCGGGCGGATTGGCTTGCGGCCTGATCGCGCGACCTTGTCGTATTGCCAGCGTGCGCGCGAGGCGTACAAGGGTGTGCCGGTGATCGCAGGCGGGGTCGAAGCCTCCTTGCGTCGACTGGCCCATTACGATTATTGGAGCGACAAAGTCCGCCGTTCGATCCTGCTCGACAGCAAGGCCGATTTGGTTGTTTTCGGAATGGGCGAAAACCCAATTGTCGAAATCGCTGATCGGTTGGCACGCGGCGAAACGGTCAAGGACCTACGGGACATGCGCGGTGTCGCCTATGCCTTGGGCAAGAGCGAATCACCCCCGGAAGATTGCCTCGAATTGCCGAGTTTCGAACAAGTGTGCGCGGACAAAATGGATTTTGCCGAAGCCACAAAAATGATTCACAACGAGACGAATCCCTACAACTCCAGGCGATTGTTGCAAAAGCACGGTGACCAGTCGATCGTCGTGAATCCGCCGCAATTCCCGATTTCAAAAAAGTCGATGGACGGCATTTACGATTTGCCGTACACACGGCGTGCCCACCCGAGTTACAAGGAAAAAATTCCGGCGTTTGACATGATCAAGGATTCCGTCACGATCATGCGCGGGTGTTTTGGCGGCTGCACCTTTTGCTCGATCACCGCTCATCAGGGCCGCATCATTCAATCGCGCAGCCAGGCATCGATCATCAACGAGATCGGCCGCATGACGGAGGACGACCAATTCAAGGGCATCGTCAGTGACATCGGAGGCCCCACCGCGAATATGTATGAAATGCGTTGCACTCGCCCCGACGTTGAGGTGAAGTGCCGTCGTCAATCGTGCGTCCATCCCTCGATTTGTAAATTGCTCGGCACGGATCATGGACCGTTGATCCAATTGATGCGGGAGGCCCGCAACGTCGACGGCGTTCGCAAGGTCTTGGTCGCTAGCGGTATTCGTATGGACCTCGCCCAGCGTTCTCCGGAATACATGACCGAGCTAACCCAGCATCATGTCGGTGGCTTGCTGAAGGTGGCTCCCGAACATGCGGACAACAAAGTCCTGGAGAATATGAAGAAACCGAGCATCGACGAGTTTCGGGCCTTTTCGGAAAAGTTCGCTCGCGAATCCAAACGAGCCGGCAAGAAGCAACATCTCGTGCCGTATTTTATTTCCAGCCATCCGGGCAGCGATTTGAACAGCATGATCGAATTGGCTGTCTTTCTCAAACGAAACGGCTATAAACCAGACCAAGTCCAGGACTTCATCCCCGCTCCACTCGATGTGGCGACTTGCATGTATCACACCGGCGTGGATCCGTTTTCGAAGAAACCGGTTTACATCGCGAAGTCTCTCAAGGACCGCAAGATGCAACGGGCCCTCATGCAGTTCTTCAAGCCCGAAAACTATTTCGAGGTTCGAAACGCACTTTTGGAAGCCGACCGCAAGGACCTGATCGGCGAGGGCTGTGATTGCTTGATCCCATCACGAGCACCCAAAGAAGCCCTTGACCGACGTCGCGAAGAGGCCGGCCGCCAATTCCGTGGCGACTATGTCCATCAGATCACGCAGGACAAACCCGCGTCGAAGCGCCCGCCCGCCAATCAGAAAAAGGGCTCCCAAAAACAATCCCGCTTCTCACCCGGCGTCGGCTACCGCCCCGACCGAAAATCCGCCCAACGCCGCCCCCTCGACGAACAATAGCCGACGTTTTTGCTTGGCGTGTGAGCGGCAAAGTTCGAATACAAGCACGAAGCGCAAGCAAGTGAATCTAGCGCCTTGAGGTCGAATATAAGCACAAAGCGCAAGCAAGTGACTCAGTCGGCGTCGGCACACTAGCTGGTTGCGGCGTGCTGGTAATTCCAAACCCGAATTAATTGAAATACAGCATTTCGACTCGTGGAGTGTTAACTTCTCAATCGTCGAACTTCAGCACTTGGGCCATGCTGCCGAAGTCGTCGGTCCAGAGGACGGGATCGTTAACGGCCCGTCCGGTGACGTACTGTCGATAATTCTCGTTCGCGAGCAGTTCCGCGTTGTTTGTAATCACGATCCATTCACTAACGTCTTCGAAAAAATCGTCGGCCTTCTTTTCGATACGGCTGAGAATCGTGTTTGCCTCTCGATCAATCGAATGCGCAAGCGGATAAACGACACGGCCCAGGTCGAAATGCCGATGTGACACATGAATCAGGAGCACACCATCCTTCGCCAACGCTTTGTCATACAACTCAAAACATTCTTTGGTCAGTAGATGCCGCGGGATTGAATCACCCGTGAAGGCATCAACAATGAAGACGTCGTAAGGTCGGAAGTCGGGCAAATTGATTTCCTTTTCCAGCATCAATCGCCCATCGCCCAGTCGAACTCGAGTTTCCGCTTCGGTATCTTTCAAACACGAGAAGTATTTGTCAGCAAGCTCAATGTTGATTGGGTTGATTTCAAAAAAAGTTATCCGATCACCTTTTTCACCCCACATCGCCATCGTCCCGATCCCCAGGCCGACAACTCCCATCTCGATCGGAGCCTTCTGCAAACGCTTGGGGAGGCTGGCAAGAACTCGGCCCGCTCCGCTTTTGTTTCCGTAATAGGTCGTTTTCACCCGTTTGTACTTCTCGCCCGTGTATTGAAAACCGTGTTGAATTCGCCCGCTATACAGTGTCAACACTCGGCCTACCCCGAGTGAGTCTTTCGCGAGGGCATCGTCCGCCGTCACCGAGGTCAAACCGTAAAAACCGCGGCGCTGCACGATCGTTCCTCGATACGTGGCTGAAAAAACGTCAAAGTAAAAATACCCAATTGCGATTGCAAGCAACAATACCTGGCCAACCCAAGCCGTCTTTCGGAGCCCGCGCGGCCAATCAAAGTCGGTTGAAATCAAAATGGAAACGACCAGCATCGCGAAAACGAATTGCATGGGGATGAAAACAAATTCAAAATAGGGCCGGCGCAAAACAATGATCAGAATCAACGTCACGGCAATAGCGAACCACAACACAAAGCTGAACGCAGCAAGTACTTTCTTGTTTAACGACAATTTCTTGACAGACTTGTCGGTCAACTGCCGATACTCATCACCCCGTTTCGCCATCCAATTGCTCGAGGCAATTCCGAACACTATCCACGCCAATGTCAAAGCAATTTGGGCCCAACGATCGTCTTCGAAATTAGTATTGAAATGCATGGCGACACGCAAACCGACAATAAAACCGGCAATCGCCACCAACTTATAAACCCGATCCAGCCCCCAGTACGACTCGCGATAAAAACACCAGAATCCGGCGAGTAAAACGCCGGTCATGGCCAAATGCAATTCGTAAAATCGATCGAAAATCAACGGCGCAATCAGTACCACTAATACCCCGCCCAACGCGCCGCCAATCGAAACCATTAGGTAAAACAAAGTCAGCTTTTCTGCTGCCGGTTTTTGCCGCGCTAACTCTCCATGACAAAACATCGAGGCGCAAAACAGATACGACGGTAGAATCAAAATATGCCAAATCGTTTGTTGACGAAGCAAACCGATCACGATACCCGTCAAAGCAGTCGTCGCAAAAAAGTAAAATTCGCGATGGTACCAACGCGGCGCATCAAAACAAATGATGAAGGTCAGCAGGTACAAGCCCAGCGGCAAGATCCACAAAAATGGTATCGTCGCGGACTCCTGGCACAACTGGTTCGTGATTGCCAACAGCAAGACCGATGGAATCGTTGCCAGAAGAATCCACGATAACCAATTGCCTTCACGTTTCGTATTGACCACCGGACGCTCGATTTCGTCGGCGTCCACAACGACTACCGGTTGCACCGCAGGACTGGGGCGAGCGGAAACCGTGCGCAAACCGGTTACAAAGACGAGCAAGGCAAAAAGACCGAATCCCCAACTCCAATAAATCGCTTGAGGATAGGTGCCAAACATGCTTTCGAAAACGAACGGATAGGAAATCAGCGCCAGCAGCGAACCTGCGTTTGACAATGCGTACAGACGATACGGCGACCTGCCCGGGAAGTTCGCAGCGAACCACGCCTGCACTAACGGACCGGTTGTCGACAAGAGGAAATACGGAAGCCCGATGGTCGTTAGCAATAGGCCCAAGATCTGGGGTACGGGCTGTTCGGCTTCGGTTGGCTTCCACGACTCCCGCGGAACAATCGGCAACAATGCCATCGCGGCAACCAGCAGAATCGAATGCAAAATTACTTGATTGCGACGAGTGAGCCAGCGCGTAACAAAATCCGCATAGGCATAGCCGGCCAACAGTGTGACCTGGAAGAACAACATGCAGGTCGTCCACACCGACGGAGAACCGCCGAACCACGGCAGAATATTCCGCGCGATCAATGGCTGGACGAGAAACAGCAAAAAAGCGCTTACGAAGATTGTCGCCGCATACCAAGGCATAAATGTCTAACCTGACTTTGACGAAAGATAGCCGTCAACGCGTCGCGGAGTTCGAAACGCCAAATGCACCACTCTAACTTGCGATTTTTCCGCCGCCTAGTCCGAAACCACACGGCGAATCGAGATGGTTGTTCCGAATTGTTTTCGAAGAGGAACAAACGATCAAGTTGGGGGACAAAGCTTCAAGGCCAGATCCTTCAACCCCTTTAAATCCAATTTCCCTGTGCCCAAGATTGGAATGGACTGCACCTTGAGAAAACTATCCGCGGACGGAATGAACAGGTTCGGAAATCCGGCCGCGCTCAATCCAGCGCGTAACTCATCGATGGACTTTGTGATTTCTGTATGAAACACGACCAACCGCTCGCCTTTTCGTGAGTCCGGCACCGAGGTCACCGCAACACTTTGCAAGCCGTCGTTATCGCCAATCAACCGCATCAACTCATCTTCAATTGCCACGTGCGGCACCATTTCGCCGCCGATCTTCGAGAACCGACTCATCCGCCCCGTCAACTTGATGAATCCGTCGTTGTCGATCATCCCGACGTCGCCCGTGTTGTACCAACCATCGACGATCACCTCGGCGGACTTCTCGGGATGGTTCAAATAACCGGCCATGACGTTGGGACCTTTGATCCACACCATTCCGGTTTGATTCGCTCCGAGAACTTCTCCAGTATCCAAGTCCGTAATTTTCGCGGCGACGTTTGGAATGGTGCGTCCCACAGTGCCTTCCTTGCAGTCAATCTGGAACGTATCTCGTCGACGTGATTCCGGAACATTGACCGATGCGAGTGGTGACAGTTCCGTTGAACCGTAACCTTCCACTGGCCGCACGCCAAATTTCTTCTCAAATTCGTCGGCCAATTCAATGGGCATTTTCTCAGCGCCGAGAACCACGATTTGCAACGACTTGAATTCCTCAGGTGTGCAACGCTTCAAATAGCCACGCAAAAAAGTCGGCGTCGCGAGCAGCACCGTGCCGCAAAATTGCTCTACTAACTTGCCAACTTGTCGGGCGTCGAGAGGGCTGAAATGATACGTGCCGCTGATGTTTAGGCCCATCGCGCCCCAAAGAGTCACCGTGTATCCAAAAGAATGGAAAAACGGCAGGACGCCAGTGATCACGTCATTCTTGTTCAGGCAAACGACTTGTTCGATCGCCACGATATTCGAGCCGATATTTTGATGCGTCAGCATCACACCCTTCGGTTTTCCAGTGGATCCGGACGTAAAAATGATCGTCAGCTTTTCGTCGGGGCCAATATGAGACAGGCCGAGGATTCGTCCTAGCAACCAGCCTGGCAACAAAAACGCTTGGCCAGCACAAACGACTTTATCCAGCAATGTTACCTTGGTCCGTAAGCTCTCCAGCAGGGTCTTTCGGTCTCCGAAGTCAAAGGCAAATTTCTCCATGACTTTTTCCGTTGTCAGCACATGCTCGATGCTCGCTTCTTGGATGCAGTGATCCATGATCTCCGGAGAAACCGAGTAATTCAGGTTCACCGACGTCCGCTTGTCCATCGCCAGTGCCATGTTAACGACCGCGCCGCCGACGCTGGGTGGAATGAGTACGCCGACGTTTTGCTCGTTGGGTTTCAAAACGTGACGTCGCAACAAACGTCGCAGAATCAAGCAACGCATCAAGAGTTCGCCGCCCGACATTTTTTGGCCGGTTGAATCGCCAATCTTCATTCTGAAGAGTCGCTTGCGGCAGGCGTTGATGAACATTTGAACTGGTGAGAGAAATTTTCCCGTACGATTCTTCACGGCTTCTGCCCCCAAGAATTGGACCTGTTGTCGAAGTTCAAATAGATTTTCTGGGCGCACAATGGGTTTGCCAATGTGGACCGAGAGTCCCTTGCGAAAGTGCCGAGGCATTTTTTTAAGGGCTTCGCCATCCGAATAACTGAAGAATGTCCCCCAGACTTCGTCAATGTACATCGGGATGACCGGGTAGTCCGAGTTTTCAATGATTTTTAGCAGGCCTGGCTTGAAGGACTTCACTTGAACTGTCCGAGAAAGTCCACCTTCGGGAAAGATCCCGATGGCCCCGCCGTCATCCAAAATTTGACGAGCCTCGCGAAGGCCGCGAATGATGGACTTGGGGCCGCCCGAAATCAGAATCACGCCCGCTAACTTGCCGAACCATCGCATAAACCAATGATCGAAATTACCGGCCCAAGCGATCATGTGCACATGGCGATGCGTCGACAACATTACCAAAGTCGCATCGAGCCAGCTCGAGTGATTTGCAATAATGACGAAGGGGCCCGTTTCCGGAATGTTTTCCAGTCCGTGGACACGAAAACGATACACGATTCGCAACACCCAGTAGAAGCCAACGGTGGCCATTCGTCGCGACAGCCGATAAGTCGAATAGATGATAACCGGAATCGTGAAGATGCCCATCGCGAGAAACACTTGACGGGCCGACAAAAGCGGTTGCTTTGTCGCCCGGCGGGAGACAGACTTTAACACCCGGCTGGCAGCCAGTTTCCCGGCAGGCGTTTTGGTCATTTTCAAATCTTGCATCAGCTCTTCGTATGCCGTCAGATCGAAAGATTTTTTCGATTTACCCCCTGGGGCCAGCTTCATTCTCTCAAACAATATTCCCGCCAACGTCGGCGCGGCTGCCTCCTCGGGCAACGCGTTCAACAACTCGGCAATTTTTGTTTGCGTTTGTTCTTCGGCCGGTAGACTGCGATAAATGACGACAGCGTTTTCCGCAGCGGCTCGAACAGGTTGCGCCAACGAAACCATCTGCAACTGCTCGGGCAACCTGGAGATTTCGGCAGGCCACGTCGGAATCCGCATGATCCAAAAAATAACGCCCGTTGTAATTAACACGCCCGTAAACAGCAGGAAATTGCACGCGGCCAAGACAGAGCCCCGCGACTGCGGTGGGCTTCGATCCTGCAAGTAACTCGATAATGGAACATCAAAGAACCCCCCCGCCGCCCCCAACAGTGCCAGCCCGATACAAGCAAACACCATTTTCCACCCTGGGGAAAATTCAAACATGAAATGCTGCGGAGTCAAAGCCAACATGAAAGCAAACAGCATCATTCCCATCGCCGCCCAGGGAACGAGTCCAAGTTCGATTCGGCCCCGTGAAGCGACGCCCGCCGCGACACTTCCAAAGCCGACCCCTAATATCAACGACACCAGCAGCGGCGTTCGCTCGCCATCCAATGCCGCGCCGCTTTCATCCGAAAACGAGTCAATGTTCATCTGTGCGAGTGCCGCAAAAGCCCAGAAGTAAACCACTCCCAGCGCTACCCGAAACAGCCGTTGATTGCGGTACAACTCGCGGAAGTCGCGAAACATCGCCCGGGGAATGTTGACGGGAAATCGCAGCGTCGGATTCGACGCGGGCATCTTGCGGACGAACAGGCTGAGGATCGTTCCAACGACCGCAATCCCCAACACAACGGCTGCAGTCACCCATAAGTGATTTTGACCTTTGGGAGTTGTGAAGTCGGTGAGCCATCCGCCAATCGACATGCCGATGACCGTGGCAGATAGTGTCGCCAGATTGAACAGACCATTGGCTTGTGAAATTGACTTCTCGTCGATCAACTCCGGAATCGTTCCGACCTTGGCCGGTGCAAACAATGCACTCTGGGCGCCCATCAGGAAAACAACTCCCAGCAGAAACTCAAAACTTTGACACCACACGGCCAGCACCGCGAGTCCCATGATCACAATCTCAGCATACTTGCAAGCGACAATCACATGCCGCTTGCTGAACCGATCCGCCAGCCATCCAGCCGGGACGGAAAACAACAGGTACGGCAATACGAAAAGCGCGGTCCCGAGCGTCAAAACAGTCGAATGGTCTTCGGGATTTGGCCAAAACTGTTTACCGAGTCCAATCACAAACCAGCGAGAGATATTGTCGTTGATCGCCGTAAGCCAATTCGTCCAAAGCAAACCCTGAAAACTGGCCCCCCAAATCGAATCGCCGGTACGCGCGGCAGGCAAGATTTCATCGGGTTGGCGACGTGTCGGCGATTCGTTGTTTGCCATCTGTCTTTCGCATTGACTCGAAGTTGTCTTGTGCCGCGATCCGTGGTCGCGAAAGCGTTACCAACCTTCCGAGGGATTGTCAAACCTCGTCGTCGGCAGGTCTAGTGTATGAACAAACGATGATTCCCAACAAGAGCGAGTTGCCGCATCAAATTCCTGCAACAGACCGACAGATCAGATCGCCAACTGCAGCAGCGGTAAACTCAAGGCGATCAGTCAGGGCGATTTTCAGGCTTGTAGGAAAAAAAGGCTGAAGTCGACCGAAAATCCAGCCGAAATACCCCCCTAACCCGAACCATTCTAAATTTCTAAAGCACAACCTGACTTCGGATCGAAGGAAGATTATCGTGCGCGCGGTGAACTTGCAGCTTGGTGTAGGCTGCAACCGGCTGGGAGAGGGCTCCTCTGCCGACTCGACCGCCAAAAAGATTGGCAACCAAGCCACGAGCGATGCGTTTACCCGTTTCGAATTCATTTTTTGTGTAATCTCCCATGAGTCGAACCACTACGCTGACGATTGCTTTTCTTCTGCTGTTCTTGGGCGCGAAACTGCGGCTCGTGCAATCCTATCAACTCACGCCAGCTGCGACTCAATTTTGGATCGAACGGATTGAAGATCCCGAAGTTGTCGCTCGGAACAACCTCCAACAATTTGCACCCGCCAACCGGTTCAATTCGAACTTTCAACAAGCTTCGTATCCCGCCTACGGTTCGAACATGAACATGGCGATGCCACAAAAGGTTGTCACTCCGCCCGCCTGGGTTTGTTGGCCAGTGTTTTTCCTAGGCGCGTTCATGTTGCTAAACGGCATGTCCATGTCGAAAGACTGATCGACCTTGCGAACGAGTCGGCAATGCAAAGACATTGCGTCGCGAACTCGCTCAACGACTAAATCCCACGCCATTTTCTTTTCTTCGGCGCGGACCTAAACCTGCAAGACGCCAGTGCGGAACGGCTCGTCGGGAACATGCCGTGTCACGATTGCCAAAGTACGGATGAGGACATCTCGCGTTTGGGCTGGGGTGATGATCCCGTCAACCCACAGCCGCGCGGCGGCGTAACGAATGTCGGTCGAGGTATCATAAGCGAGGTTGACGCGTTCACGCAGGTCCTCGAGCTCCTTCGTATCGGGCTCTTTTCCCTGCCGTTTCATCGCAGCAATATTGATGTCGAGCAAGGTCGCGGCAGCTTGTTTCCCTCCCATCACCGCATATTTGGCATTTGGCCAAGCGAAAATAAATCGCGGATCGAACGCCTTCCCGCACATCGCATAATTTCCAGCACCGTAACTACCGCCGGTGATGATAGTGATTTTTGGCACACGACTATTGCTGATTGCATTGACGACTTTGGCACCCGCGCGGATGATCCCGGCATGTTCGCTATCTCGACCTACCATGAATCCATACACATCTTGCAAGAACAATATTGGCGTCCACGTTTGATTGCAATCCATGATGAATCGGGCTTCCTTGTCCGCACTATCGTGGTAGATCACACCACCAAACTGCATGCCTTCGTCCACCGACATTACAGGCTTTCGCTGGTTGGCGATGATTCCGACCCGGTGCCCACCGATCTTGGCGTAACCGCAAACAATCGTCTGGCCGTATTCCGCTTTGTATTCCGAGAACGAATCGCCATCGGCAATAAATTTGATCGTTTCACGAATGTCGAATCGAGTTTGTGCCTCGACCGGGATGCTGGCGTAGATCTCATCGGCCTTGAGCGCCGCGGGCTGAACTGGGTCGATGCCAAAGACTGACGCGTGTGGATCAGGTGGAAACAGAGACACCAATTCCTTGACCCTCGCCAATGCCGCATCGTCGTCGGGTTCGCGATAATCGATCGTGCCACTAATCGATGCGTGCATTTTTGCACCGCCAAGGTCCTCATGCGAAACCTCTTGACCGATGGCACTTTTCACAAGGGCCGGACCCGCCAAGTACAATCCCGAGCCCTCGGTCATAATCAGCTTGTCACAAAGCACGGGTAAATAGCCCCCCCCTGCCACGCAGTTGCCCATGATCGCCGCAAGTTGCGGAACACCCATCGCGGAGATCACCGAGTTGTTCCGGAAAATTCTTCCAAAGTCGTCTTCGTCCGGAAAAATTTCGTCTTGCAGCGGCAAGAACACTCCGGCCGAATCCACCAGATACACGAGCGGCAAACGACAATGCATGGCAATTCGCTGCGCCCGCAAGACCTTTTTGCAGGTCATTGGGAAAAACGCGCCGGCTTTAATCGTGGCATCGTTGGCAATGATCATGACATCGCGGTTGCTAATCCGACCAACGCCGCAGACGACACTGGCCGACGGGCAGCCACCCCATTCGTCGTACATGCCGAAGGCCGCCCACAGACCAACTTCTACCCAGGAACTGGGCGTATCGAGTAATTTGGCAATGCGTTCGCGAGCCGTCAAACGCCCTTTTTCGTGTTGTCGAACGGCTGCTTTCTTGCCGCCCCCGAGTTGGATGTGTTTGCCCTGTCCTTCAAACTCTTCCAGCAATGCCTGCCAAGTCATAGGGTTTTCAAATTCTGAAGTTAGTTGTTTTAGATCGCGCTAGGCCTTCGTCCCCTCGGGAGTTGAGGAGAAACTTTTCCCCCAAGCGTCGTTAACGCCTTCCCGGACACCAATTCGAAACTAAAGGATAATCTCGAACGAGGGCTTTCGCGACTAGGCAAGGATTTGTGGATTGACACATTTTGTCACTCGACCATCTCAACTCGATCACGATCAGCCACTAGAATAAAGGCAAGCGTAAAATTGCTGGTGAACATTGGTTTCGCCCGCCCCCCCTTTCGTCAACGGATTGCCGCTCCGCGAATGCAAAGCCTAAGTTTTCAACCGATCGCCGGTCCAATCCTCATCGGATTGCTGCTCGCTCTCCTGACTGCGATTTTGTTCGTAGGGCCAAGTTTCGGTGGTTTGTCCGGGAAACGACGGGCTCTTCTGACTCTTCTGCGAGCCCTCTCAGTTCTGCTTGTCTTCTTGACACTCGTTCGCCCCGGATGCCTGACAACCATTGAACGTCGACAGTCGGCCGTGTTTTACTTTGCACTCGATCATTCTCGATCGATGGACCTCCCGCATCGTCAAGAAAAACAAAAAAGGTGGGCCGCCGTCACGAACATGGTCAAAGACAATCTGTCGGCGATTGAGCGATTGAGCAATCAACAGGTCGATATCCGTTTTTTGATCTTCGATCGACAGACCCGACAACTGGAGTATGAAAACGGAACCGTCGGCCTCCCAACCACGGCTACCGGCGCAGAAACCGACATCGGACGAGCACTGGCGGATATTCTAGGCGCCGTGCGGGATCAGCGTTTGCTGGGGGTGGCTCTCGCGAGCGACGGTGTACAAAACGCGATTGATTCGGACGTGGAACTGATCAACGTGGCGAAGGACATGAGCAACCAAGGCGTTCCGCTCTACACCATTCCCTTTGGCATTGCGGCGGATGTGGGGCAACTCGCCGACGTTGCCATCGCGAATCTGCCAGACCATGACACTGTATTTGTGAAAAACCGCAAGGTGGTCCGAGCTTCGCTCATCAGCCGCGGCTTCGCCAATCAAAACATTAAAGTCCAGTTGGTGATCTCCGGCAAAGAAATGCTTGAGCAAGTGGTCGACGAAAAAATCTACACGCCGCGGCAAAACTACGAAGAACAAACCGTCGAACTCAGCTACGTGCCCCAAGCTGCCGGCAGCTTTCGAATGTCCGTGCGCGCCGTCAATCTGCCGAATGAACAGGCGACGTTGAATAACGAGTTGACTTCGTTTCTAACGGTTTACGAAGGCGGCTTGCGCATCGCCCTGATATCCAACGTCGGTTGGTGGGAGCAAAGTCGTCTGCGCCGTGTCCTTGCCTCGCGGGCCAACACGGAAAATTCCCAAGGCATCGACGTCGATTACTTTCCGATCGAGCCCGGAACGCATCGCAAACCGGTTGACTTCGCGAATATCTTCACGGATCCAACATTTGACTTGTTCTTAATGGTCGATGTGGATTCGCGCGTCTTCCAGGAGGGAAATCTGAATCTGCTTGAACAAGCGGTGGCCAGCGGAAAAGGACTGATGATGTGCGGCGGCACGCACAGCTTCGGTCCCGGCTACTATTGGCGCACACCGCTCAACGAAGTCCTGCCAATCGAAATGCGGCAAGACGAACGACAAGAATTCGATCGCGATATCCGCAAAGATTTTCACATTATCGGCCCGGTAACCCTGCAACCAGAATCCGATCACCCCCTGGTTCAACTCGCCGATAACAATGACCTGGTTGGGAGCTGGAAGAAGCTGCCGCCGCTTCCCAGCATCAATCGCTTCGTCAGTATCAAACCGAACGCCGAGGTCCTGCTGAAATCCGCGAAGAATGAACCAGTACTGGTCGCCGGCAAATACGGCAACGGACGGGTGCTGGCGTTCGCGGCGAATTCGACCTGGCTGTGGTACAACCACCTTTTCAAAAACGAGTACAAACGCTTTTGGCAACAAATCGTGTTGTGGCTGGCCTTTCCGGACGGCAGCATCAAAGACAGCGTGCGAATCATGATGCCCCAACGAAGATTCCAACCCAGCTCGCCAATTGGCTTTTCGACCGAGGCCCGGACGATTACCGGCCAGCCGATTCCTACCGCGACTTATGATGCCTTTCTCGTTTCACCAAATGGCAAGGAGCAGCCGATTGTCATCGCCGAATCCAAAGGGATGCCACGCGGCGAGATTCCTCCCGAAGCAGTGACCACACCGGGCATCTACACCGTTCGCGTAGCCGCCAAAGACGGCGCCACGGAAATCGGTGAATCCGAAGTCGAATTTGCCATCAGCGATCAGGACAAAGAAAAAGCCAACCCCGCCGGCGACCCTAAACTGTTGGCTCGCTTGGCGGACGAAACAAAAGATAGCGGCGGTCGTCTCGTCGAGCCCGAACAACTTGGCGATTTACTCAACCAATTGGCCAGCGACCCTGGGGAAATGAAAATTGAAATCCCCCAACGCTGGCAATTGGGCCAGTCCGCCGTCGACGGCTCAATCTTCCTCCTCCTCTTCGTCGCCACTCTTTCCCTCGAATGGGTTCTCCGAAAAAAATGGGGCTTAGTTTGATTGCCGGTTGTTGACTTTCCGATTGGCACGGCAATTCAGTCAGGATGCTGTTTTGCTGCAACAGACAGCTAATGCGTTGCCGCCAGCTAATTATGTGGGCCGTTTAAACGGGAGAATCGTTACCGCTGCCCTTCATGGTTGATATTTGAAATTGGGGCTCAACCAAATTCGACCAGGCCTGATTTGCAAACCATACTTATTGTCAGGTCACTGGCTGCTTCGGAACCAATTGCGACAACTTTCATGCCTTTTCAAGCTGGCGATCGATCGGCAACCAAGTCGGCCTTCATTCCCGAATTCGAAGGAATTCGAGGTTTATTAGCTGCTTGGGTGATCCTGGGCCATGTCTTGCTGGTCAGCGGATTCACTTACCAGAATGGTTGGTTTGGCATTTTGTTTTCGCCAGTGCTGGGCGTATACGTGTTCATGATCCTCAGCGGCTTTGTGATTACCGCCGCGCTCGACCAACGGCCGACATCCTGGTCGAATTTCATGACCCGTCGTTTCTTTCGGCTGTTTCCCACATACGCAGTTTGTATGTTGTTGGCAGTGGTGCTATTTCCGGCGTCCATCCAGTTGGCGCAATCGCCTTCGTTGGCAACGTTTGGAGCCGCCGACGCTGAACGCCTTGTGGATGTCGAGAAAAATTTTGGATTGTATTTGTTCGCGGACGCGACCCTGTTGCAATGTCTGTTACCTCGCGTCTGGTTTCCCGGCGCGCATGAGTCATTTCTTGTGCCGACTTGGAGCCTGACCATCGAATGGCTTTTCTACCTGGTCGCACCGTTCATCGTTTGGCTGATCCGCTGCAACAAATATCTGGCAATCGTTGCCACAATTTTGTTTTTGGGAGTCGTATGGGGGGGCGAATCCTGGCTGACAACAATCAACCGTTCGTTTCACCTGGGCAACGCCTTTCACTTTTCGACCGGCATCGGCAGTTACTACCTCTGGAAACATCTTCCTGAATTCCGTGGAAACGGGTTGTGCAAAGTCGCCTTTTGGTCCGTCGCCGCATCGGTGTTCGCGTTTGCGGGGCTGCCCTACAAGATCTGGAGTTCTCTGCTGGTGCTGTTGTTGTATCGTCGCCTATTTTCGAACGAAATTTTCTTCCTCGAATGGGCCCGACGGCTTCTTCTTTCGCGGCCGCTGCAGTTTCTCGGCGAACGCAGTTACGTTGCCTATTTGCTGCATTGGAACATAATCACGATCGTCGCGTTTTGGACGGTTTCCCTGCTCCCCGAATTGACCGACAAATATCAGATTGCACTGGTCCTGTTGGCAGTGGTTTATCCGTTAACCTACATCGTCTCCGATGGACTGCATCGTTACTTGGAACGGCCGCTGACCGATTTGCCCAAACGCTGGCGAAAGCGTGACGCGTCTATGTTTGTACCAAGCGCCCAGTAGGCCGAACGGCCGCTCCGCAGAAGCCCTCAACAAGCATGCAACTCCAGCAAGTGCATGGTTCGTCGGCGGGCACCATCGCTCGCGCAACTAGCTTTATCTCCATGATCGTCGCGGTCTATCCGAAACCAATTCAATTCCTCCGAAGGCACGGAGTCGGTTGCGGCTGATTTTCGATGCACAATCGCCGACAAGCCCGACAGTTTCCCAACTTCGTTCCGTGGTAGACTATTGGAACCGAACCAAGTGGTTCTGGAATTTCGTTCCGTTGATGGGGAAGAGTGTTTTAATGAAGCGAATCTCTGGTTTGACGCGCGGCGTTGGTGCACTGGCCGTGAATTTGATTCTTGCAACCATTTCGTTCGGCCAGGAAAATCCAAAGCCTTGGTCAGTGCAAGCTCTGGCACTCGATGCTAACGAAGGTTGCGTGCTCGGGGACATTGACGGCAACGGCAGCCTTGACATCGTTGCCGGGCGGAACTGGTATCCAGCACCCGACTTTGTCCCGCGACCGCTGCGGTTGATCGAAGACTGGAACGGATATGTGCAAAGCAACGGCGACTTTTTGTTTGACGTTAATGGCGATGGTCGCCTCGATGTCATCGCTGGCTCGTTTGTGCAAACGCAGGTCCACTGGTACGAGAATCCAGGGGACGAGGCGTTAAGATTGGGACAACTCTGGCCGAAACATCTGTTGGTTGACACACAGTTCACGGAAAACGAAGCCCAGTTGTTCACCGACCTCGATGCGGACGGAGTTCCTGAATGGGTCGTCAATAGTTGGAACCCGAAGAACCCGCTGGTGGTCTGGCGTCTGGAAAAAACGACGACCGCACTACCGGGAAATGCCAAGTATCGATTGCTGCCCGCGAAGTTAGCGGAGACCGGCAACACCCACGGCCTCGGTGTCGGAGATCTGAACGGAGACGGCCGTGCGGATGTGCTGACCGGTGCCGGCTGGTACGAACAGCCCGCCGAAAATTCTTGGGGCCAAGTCTGGGCGTTTCATGCCGACTGGCAAATCCAAGCGAGCATTCCGATACTGGTTGCCGACGTCGATCGCGATGGGCGAAACGATATTCTGATCGGTCAAGGCCACGATTTTGGACTCTATTTTTGGCAACAACGGCAACCTACCGGTGATGGGAAACTGGTGTTCGAAAAACAGTTGATTGACGACGGCTTTTCCCAACCCCATTGTTTGGCTTTGGCCGACCTCGACGGCGATGGTCGCGATGAACTCATTACTGGCAAACGCTATTTCGCGCACAACGGAGGTGATCCGGGGGGCCGCGATCGACCGCTGCTGGTTGCGTATAGCTACGATGCCAGCCAAAAAACGTTTCGAAAGAAGATCCTGGAGGAGGGCCGCGTCGGCACCGGCTTACAGATCTGCGTCGGCGATTTGAACGGCGACCACGCCGTTGACATCGTAGTGCCCGGCAAGAGCGGCACCTACTTGTTGCTCAACCCAGCGACTAAGTAGCCCAGCCATTCTCGATTACCTTTCTTAAAGTTCGCGGCACTATTTTTAGGAATGCCCATTCAACATGTTTTTTCTTAAGAAAATGAAGAATATCGATAACCCATTTCACGCACGATTCTTCCTTCCTGATTGACATATGTCGAAGGCGCGTTTCTCGGCGCACGAAATCGAAGACTGCGGTCAGGTCTAGGCGGTCAGTTGCCGCGTTAAGGAACTCGTGTTTCCGAGTTTCCGATTCGAAAAAGCAGCACATGGTATTGAATTTTGCCGAGGTCCAGAGCGAGAATTTTCATGGTTGATTGTCCTTGGGTTTGGGGTTGGAAGATTGTGACAGTGGTTGCTTCGGCAACCCGAGATCACGGGTCCGAGTCGCCAGATCTTATTCGAATGACTCCCACCCCAAACCCGGGACTTACATAGATTCTTTCGCCACTTAAGACGTAATCGGCGGGCGGATGGAAGCTGGGCACCACGAAGTGCACGAAGATGGAATTCGACGATTTATCCAATCGCGTGATCGGTTGCGCTATTGAAGTCCATCGTCACCTAGAGCCGGGACTGCTCGAGTCGGCGTACGAACAATGCCTGGCATATGAATTGAGTCGCAACAACATTGCCTTTCAGCTTCAACTTGCATAGCCTGTTCGCTACAAAGACGTTCTGCTCGACTGCGGATACCGCATTGACGTACAGGTCGAGAACCAGCTCATTGTCGAGATGAAGAGCGTCGAGAAGCTATTGGGGATTCACGAGGCACAGCTGTTGACCTATATGAAATTGGCGGGAATAAAGATTGGACTGCTGATTAGCTTCAACGTAACCAAACTGAAAGAGGGCGTTAAGTGCTTTGTGCTCTGATTTCCCTCGTGCTCTTCGTGTCCTTCGTGGTAAAATAGACGATCCCACATGTTTCCTTCCAGGCTGTGCATGGAAAACGTGGCGAACCAATAGGGATTTGACATCGCGAGTCTTCGAGCCGATGTTCAAGTCCTTTGTTCAAGAAGCCCGGGGTGATGATAGGGGAAGCGGTTTGAGTGGCTTAACCAAGTTGATTTGGTTTTTGGTTTCGCTGGTTGATTCGACTGCGGCAGCGAGCTCCAAGATATTCCAGCGTTGCAAGGATTCGTCGTCGGTGGAATGGCTTGGAAGCGATGGGAGGTCGGTGCCACCGGACGAATGTTTGAAGCGTTGGCTCATCGGTTTCAAGAGATTTTTCAGTCGCGGCGCGGAGCCTGAGCGGTCGTTTGCCAGTAAGGTGCAGATCGTCGCTCATCCGCTGGTACAGTTCTTGACGAAAAAATTCGGATGTGGACCGGGGCGTTGGATTTCGTTTACAATCAGACATGCGTAGAGAACGTTTGCAAGCATGCAAGTGAATAAACTCGGCGTTCACCACGAACGCTGTACCTGCAAAGATTCCAACAACTTTCACCCGCCGCGATAGCGGCCTACCGGAACAATGTGTTGCAATGGAGCGGACGAAAAAAGCGTTTCGGCAACGGTTGCTCAATCGCGCCCGTCCGCTGAACCCAGACGTTATCTGCTTGAAACATGTATGCCAGTCATAACGTTGACTACCGAAATTGCCGCATCAATTGACACGGTTTTCGACCTATCTCGCAGCATCGACTTGCATATTGAATCCACATCGCAAACAAACGAGAAAGCGGTTGCTGGAAGAACATCTGGCTTGATCGGACTCGGTGAAACGGTCACATTGGAAGCCACCCATTTCTTAATACGCCAACGCTTGACGGTACGCATTGAACAGTTCGATCGACCAAACCATTTTCGTGATTCAATGGTTGCGGGGGCGTTTGCTCGATTCGATCATGATCACCATTTTGAGTCTTGCGGAAACGGCACGATCATGACGGATGTTTTTGATTTTACGTCCCCATTGGGGCCGCTGGGGCGTGTCGCCAATTGGTTGTTTGTTACGCGGCACTTGCGTAGACTATTAGCAACTCGCAATCAACTGATTAAATCCGTTGCTGAGTCCGGGGATGTAGAGAAATTCACGCATGCCGCCGACAAATCGCAACGAAATCGCAGATAACAATGCCGTACACACGAAGCCTCCGATCGCGGTTTGCCAACGGAGAGAGTGACGTTGGCGGCTCGATGACGGCCGACGTTCGTCCACTCAATCAACTCGCGGAAGATGGGGACCTGACTTTTGGCAATTCGCGTGACTCGACTTCTGTTCTTGATCGTCGCGTCGTGGGTCGTCATGACGTTCACGCACGAGATGGGGCACATCATTGGTGGAACATGTTGCGGTGGATCGCTGAAATCTGCGGACTTGTTGCCATGGCACCTTCCCTACAGCATCTTTGAACCAGATCCGTTTCCGTTGGTGACTCTTTGGGCGGGGTTGATAGTCGGCGTTTTGGCTCCAATTGTTCTTGCGATCATTGTCCAACGTGACTGGATGTGGTTTATCGCCAACTTTTGCCTGATTGCAAACGGAGCCTACATTGCGACCGCTTGGTTTTCGGGAGACCGCTACCTCGACACACCAAAAATGCTCGAACATGGTGCGAGCTCAATCACGATTGCGTTATACTGTTTTCTGACCATCGGATTCGGTTATGTTGGTTTTCGGCGATCATGCGTTTCCGCTCTGTCCGTACCAACCAAGGCAGTAACCGGAAAACCTCCAACCGTGGACGAATCAGGAAAGGGTCACCCTTGCGGGTGACCCTCCCTACACCACCGGACGTGCGGGTCCGCATCCGGCGGTTCAACGAAGAGGGGCAAGCGATGCCCAGGAGTCTTGAGGCTCAGTAACCCCTGTTCGCCAAACCACGCCCTGGTCAGGCCGACTCCACTGGCAATGGTCTCCGCCATGTGCCATGGCAGCGTTCGTCCATTAGTGTAGCTGAGTTTGGTTTGTCGGGCCGAATCTGTTAGACTGGAAGTAGGAGGAATGACTATGCCAATCGAACTACCACTAAGCACTATGTCCGTTGGTGAAAAAGTACAACTGCTTGAGCAGGTATGGGATGACCTTTGTCGACAATCTGGCGAGGTTCGCTCCCCAGAATGGCATGCCGCGATCCTGAAAGAGCGCCAGCGTCAAATTGAGAACGGAACAATGACTGTTTCTTCGTGGTCTGACGCCAAAGAACGATTGCAGAAGCTTGGCAAATGATTATTGGAATTTCGTCCGGCGCGGAGGCCGATATTGCCGACGGATATTGGTTCTACGAGCGTCAAAGTATCGGACTGGGAGATTATTTTCGCACTTGCATTTTTGCTGATGTCGAATCATTGGCGTACACTGCTGGGATTCACGAAATTGAAAACGGATTTCATCGATCTCTTGGGAAACGATTTCCATTTGGCCTTTATTACACGGTTGCGGTCGATTACGCGACAATCGTGGCCATACTGGACCTTAGGCGTGAGCCACTTTGGATACGCGAGTCACTCAACTCGAGGAAATAGGCAGAGCAAAGGGTTGTAGACGAAGCCCTCGAATAGGCGTTTCGACTCTTGCCAGAGTCAATCGCTCCGACTCGCTGAACCCAAGCGTTCCTGGTTCAAGAACATTTCTGCGGTAAACATCCGGGTGCCGTTGCGGCCGCAAGATTATTGAACGGGTGTCCTCAACTGTTTGTGGGCAAGTATCAAGTTTTTGATCGCGCGAAATGACCAGCGCTGCATATCCCAGAATTGGACGCCGTCGTTCGGCGTCGCAACATATCAAGATAGTAGATACCTTGGAACAAAAAACAAACGAAAGCCCCTCGGTACGCTCTGAAGCTATCGCGGCTCTTTTGGTTCCGGTTCCGGGTGGCTCAAGTGGCTCGCTACGACGAACATTGGAGTGGCTATTGGCATAGCCGGTCCAATCGCCGCTCTAACGAACATTTTCCTTCGGAAAATCATAAGATAACTTGGAATTCGGTGGCACTGGTGATACTTCACCTCCGCCGAACAATGACCCTGCGGTACGCGCGGTTTCTGAAATCAATGTAGTTTGCTGCGGCCGGGTGAACAGTGTCGTTCATCCGAATTAAGACTGGCGAGTTTCCGCTAACGTACTCCGTAAAATCCCCAATAGCCGTCGTTGACGAACGAATGTAAAGATAGACTCTTTGGCGTCACGAATCACGCCTCCGTCCATAATTTTTGAGATCGAAAATGAGCAATAAAGAAAAAACGGCGATTGAGAAACAACTCAGAAACTCTTCCGGAAACGGGATTGGAGTCGGTGTTGCTGTCGGTGCTGCCATCGGGGCAGCATACGGAGCTTCATCGGGAAACATGGGGCCAAGCTTGGCGTTGTGTGTAGCATTGGGTACAGCAATCGGTGCGGTCTTCGATTTCACTCCACGTGGAAAATCAAAACCGAAGGTTAGTGGTGATTGACCATTAGTGCTGGACAATGATCCAATGGACGCCAAGCGGCGGGTTGCGTGCTTCGATTCGTTTGTCTTCGGTTTCCGGGCCTATTGTCGGCGACTAGGAGAAACACGTAGCACCGTGATGCCGCGACTGGGTGTTGTCATCCAAAGCTCATAGTGATCTTGCATCATGCGAAATTCCACTCGATTTGGTGCCCAAGGTAGCCCACCCCATTGTGGTTCGCCGTTGGCTGGCGAGTGAAATATGCCACTTCGCCCGCGTCCGCGCTGCAAGAGCCCTTTGGTGTCTAGCCACCCCAAACCTTCATCGCAACCGTACCAAAGAAGACCGTCAGGAGTTACCCCAAACGGTTGGGGATTCGAGCCTTGAAATTTCCCGGGCCGGAAATAGTCGTATGTTTTATTATTCATGTTGACTAAGTAAAGCCCAGTCCCACCGACCCAAGCTCGTTTATTGCCAATCGGAGCAGAACCATGGGCGAGCTCTGGAAGCGAAAGTTTTTCAATTGTCGTTCCATCTGTAAACACCGAACCATCTAGCCCCGAGAGCCATACCCAACCGGGCAAGTCGGGGTCGCGAACTGGATTGCCCGCAAAAAGAGTCAAATTGAACAACTTCCATTCGCCATCCGAAAAAACGCCGATCATCTCGTCGGGTTTCCCAGCCCAAAGACGTCCTAGTGAGTCTTCAAGAAGTCGTGTGGGATACCAATCTCTCAAACCCAAGTCGGTGAATTCACTGCCGTTCCACTCTTGAACTCCGCCTCCCGGCATACCCAACACGATATTGCCGTTAGATGGCCGGTGGGCGATCGCGTGCGTTGCGTCTGAAGGAAACGGGAAGGGGCCGGTCCCCGGCAAACCGTAGTTGAACTCGTTGAACCCGCGCCAGTTAATTCCGTTGAAGTGCTGAAAGCCGCCAATGCCAGGGGAAAGGTTTGCCGTAGTCCAAACATCGCCGGCGGGAGTAACCGCGAGGTCGAGAGCAAAGTTATCACCCTGCGAGCAATTGGTAATACGATATCGCTGCCATTGCCCCGTCAACGGATCACGCTTGGCCGCGCCACCTGCGCCGCTTGTCCACACGGTTCCTGTGACGACGTCGATATCGATCGCCTGGATCGCTGATGCATCTCCGCCGCCAATCCCAAGATCGCCCCAAGTTTCTCCGTCCCACGCGAAGACGGTTCCACCGCTGGTCGCGCAGACTGCAAGTCCATTGCCGTAGGCCTTGAACGCGGCGCACTCATTGAGTTCGCCAAGAGGCCATGGAGTCGGCACTTCAACCCAATCGCCGTCCGGTTGAAGGTATCCCATTGTGAGGGGGTCATTAAAGACATCATTGCCGATATCGTATGCCCACACATTTCCCACATCGTCGACCGCATCTTTCTCTTGAAGAATAAAGATCTTACCCCTGCCGCCTTCGGCGGGCATCGTCGTCCAAACTCGAGTAGTACTGTCGTATCGCGAAACGAAACCCAATAGGAAAGACTCGTGGTACTCAGCCCAGACATAGTAACCACCAGCCGGCTTTGGTTGAATCGCCAAATGATTCGCCACGACGTTATTATGATGAGTCCATTTCTTGTTCGATGGATTGTACCGACTGACGACGTTCCCTCTGGCCACCCATACGGAACCGTCAGGAGCTACCTCAGCGTCGTAGCCGCCTCCGCTGTTTCGTCTCACGCCATCAAGATCGTGTCGCTTCAACGATGATGCACCAACCGCTGGGTCATACGAGAAAACCGCCGTCCAAGTCGGAAACCAGA
>WBZS01000204.1_pt1 | contig 105112 bp, 96 predicted proteins | sample 5204201 | NCBI WGS metagenome assembly WBZS01 (sample SAMN12344357, study PRJNA552823) | activated sludge metagenome | biome: Activated sludge suspended growth; feature: Nitrification reactor; material: Wastewater; isolation source: activated sludge from nitrification reactor of wastewater...
ACGACCCCTACGTGCTGATCGCGAACAGCAAGGTGTCCTCGCTGAAGGACCTGCTGCCGGTGCTCGAGAAGGTCATGCAGTCGGGCAAGCCGCTGCTGGTCATCGCCGAGGACACCGACGGCGAGGCCCTGGCCGGCCTGATCGTCAACAAGATCCGCGGCACCTTCAAGTCGGTCGCCGTCAAGGCTCCCGGCTTCGGCGACCGCCGCAAGGCCATGCTGACCGACATCGCCATCCTGACCGGCGGCCAGGTCATCTCCGAGGAGGTCGGCCTGAAGCTGGACGCCGTCACCCTCGAGCTGCTGGGCCGGGCCCGTTCGGTGCTGGTCACCAAGGACGAGACCACGATCATCGAGGGTGCGGGCGACTCCGAGCAGATCGCCGGACGCGTCTCGCAGATCCGCAAGGAGATCGAGAACAGCGACTCCGACTACGACCGTGAGAAGCTGCAGGAGCGGCTGGCCAAGCTGGCCGGCGGCGTCGCGGTGATCAAGGTCGGCGCGGCCACCGAGGTCGAGCTGAAGGAGCGCAAGCACCGCATCGAGGACGCCGTCCGCAACGCGAAGGCGGCCGTCGAGGAGGGCATCGTCGCCGGTGGCGGCGTGGCCCTGCTGCAGGCCGCCAAGCAGGCCGAACTGGCGGAGCTGAGCGGTGACGAGGCCGTGGGTGCGCAGATCGTGTTCGGCGCCTGCTCCGCCCCGCTGAAGCAGATCGCCAGCAACGCCGGTCTCGAGGGCGGAGTGGTGGCCGAGAAGGTTGCCCACCTGCCCGCCGGCCAGGGCCTGAACGCGGCTACCGGCGAGTACGTCGACATGCTGGCCAACGGCATCATCGACCCGGCCAAGGTGACCCGTTCGGCGCTGCAGAATGCGGCGTCCATCGCGGCGCTGTTCCTGACCACCGAAGCGGTCATCGCCGACAAGCCGGAGAAGGCTCCGGCCATGCCGGCCGGCGGCGACGGCGGCATGGGCGGCATGGACTTCTGAGTCACACCCGCCACCACCTGGCACGAGGGGTCGGACGCTTCGGCGTCCGGCCCCTTCGCCGTCCCCGCGTCCGGCGCACCCGTCCGCCCGCACCCACACCCACGAGGCCCTGCCTAATCAGTTCAGGCCTCCCGTCGACGGGAGGCCTGAACTGATTAGGCAGGGCCTAGTGGGGGCAGGAACACCGGTCGGGCGGGAATATCGGCGGGGCGGATGGGGCTGGAACAGGGGTGAGTGAGACGGGGAGCGGCGGGGTGAGCCGGCGGAGCGTCGGGTTCCGGTCCGATCGCGGACGGGTGCTGCTGACGTTGATGCTGACCACCGGACTGATCGCCATCGACGCGACGATCCTGGCCACGGCAGTGCCGTCGGTGGTGAAGGAACTCGGTGAGTTCGAGCAGTTCCCGTGGCTGTTCTCGGTCTACCTGCTCGCCCAGGCGGTGTCGGTGCCTGTCTATTCCAAGTTGTCCGACACGATCGGACGCAAGCCGATCATTCTCACCGGTGTCGCGCTGTTCCTGCTCGGCTCCGTGCTCGCCGCGCTGGCCTGGAACATGACCTCGCTTATCGCGTTCCGGGTGGTCCAGGGCCTGGGCGCCGGGGCGGTCGCCCCTATGGGCATGACGATTATCGGCGATCTGTACAACGTCGCCGAGCGGGCCATCGTGCAGGGCTACATCGCCAGCGTCTGGGCGGTCGCTTCGGTGGTCGGGCCGGCGTTGGGTGGGGTCTTCTCCCAGTTCACCTCGTGGCGGTGGATCTTCGGGGTCAACATTCCGCTGTGCCTACTGGCCGGCTGGGCGCTGCTGCGCTTCTTCCACGAGCAGGTCGAGAGGCGCAAGCACCGCATTGACTACGCCGGTGCCGCGCTGCTCACCGTGGGGTTGACCGCGTTCATCCTGGCCCTGCTGGAGGGTGGCAACGCCTGGGCCTGGCTGTCGATTCCAAGCCTGGCCAGCTTCGGTATCGGCATCGCCGCCCTGGTCGGCTTCGGATTCGTGGAGCGAAGGGCGGCCGAGCCGGTTCTCGACCTGGCCATCCTGCGGCGTCCGCTGATCCTGACCACCACGGCGTTGTCGCTGGGGGTGGGTGCGCTGCTGATCGGCATCACCAGCTTCGTTCCGACCTACCTGGAGAGCGCCCTCGGGGTGGTGCCGCTGGTCTCGGGAGCGGCGGTCGCTGCGCTCACCCTGGGCTGGCCGTTGTCTGCCTCGGTCGCCGGCCGGATGTATCTGGCCCGCGGCTACCGAACGACCGTGCTGTGGGGCTGCCTGATCGCCCTGATCGGCTGCGTCGGACTGGCCGTCGGCGGTCCCTGGCCGAATCCGTGGACGGTGGCCGCGGTGTCCTTCGTCGCCGGCTTCGGGTTGGGCTGGATCGCGGCGCCGTCGCTGATCGCCGCGCAGGCGTCGGTGGACTGGGACGAGCGCGGCGTGGTGACCGGCATCAACGTCTTCGCCCGGTCCGCCGGTAGCGCGGTCGGGGTCGCCATCTTCGGGGCCATCGCCACCAACGTGATCGCGGCCGGACGAGGTGAGCACGACTACGCGACCATCGTATCGGCCTCGACCTGGGTCTTCGTCGCCGTCGCAGTGACGGCTATGGGAACGCTGCTGGCAGCGCTGACGATGCCTCGCGGCTCGGTCGACTCCGCGGCATACTCCTCAGCAGCGTGAGAGAGTCCGGGATCGGACGGTGTCGAACTGATCCGGTGGGAGAGTTCCGCCGGGTTCAGTTGGTGAAACCCGTTGCCGGTCCGCGTGTCCGGCGTGCCCAGCCGGGCCGTCGCCGTCCATGATGGGGGCCATGAGCGGGCTGCTCGAAGTGATCGCACTGCATGCGATGGACGCCGAGCGCGCGGAAGCGGGCGGCGCCGACCGGGTGGAGTTGTGCGGCACCCTCGACGAGGGCGGACTGTCGCCGGAACCCGCGTTGGTCGAGAAGGTGCGCGCCGCCACCTCGGTGCAGCTGCGGGTGATGGTGCGGCTGCGAGCCGGATTCGGCACCGACGGCGGCGAGGTCGTCCGGCTGAAGGGCCTGATGGCCAGCTATGCGGACGCCGGCGCCGACGGCATGGTGCTCGGCTATCTCAACGGCCTCGGCGAGGTGGATGGCCAGGTCGTCGGCGAGCTGATCGCGGACGGCGACTGGCCGTGGACGTTCCATCGCGCCATCGACTCGTGCCTGCAGCCCGATCGCGGCTGGGCACTGCTTCGGCGTTTTCCGCGGCTCGATCAGGTGCTCAGCGCCGGCTCGCCGCGTGGACTGACGCATGGCCTGGACGATCTGGTGCAGCGAGCGGCCGATCCATGGCAGGCCGGGGTGATCATGGCCGGCGGAGGGTTGCACCCCGACCATGTGCCCTGGCTGGCGCGGGCCGGCGTCCGGGCCTTCCACATCGGGACGCCGGTGCGCCCGCAGGGATCGTTGAAAGCCTACGTGGACGTTGATCTGGTCCGGTCCTGGCGAAGGCTGATCGACACCGAGATCCGGCATGCGGCCGGCTCCTCCGCGCGAACCAACGCTGAGTGAGCTTGTCGAATAGACGGGGCTGCGGTCTCGACACGCTCGACCAACGGACCCGGTCTCGACAGGCTCGACCAGCGAAGAAGTCTTAGTCCGCGGGCTCGACGTGGACGAATGTCACTGTGCCGGGCAGCGCCGATTCCACCTCGTGTTCGACCTTGTCGGCGAGGTCGTGGCCGCGCCGCACCGTCCACTCGCCCGGCACCGTGAGGGTTGCCTGGACGAAGCGCTGCCGGCCCGATTCCCGGGTGCGCAGATCGGTCAGATGCACCCGCGGGTCGTCGGTGAGCGGCACCAGCGCGCGCTGGATGATCGTCACCTCGTCCGGCGGGAGGGTGGCGTCCAGCAGGCCGACGACGGAGCGCCGGACCAGGCCGACCCCGGTGAACACAATGTTGATGCCGACCCCGAGCGCGATCAACGGGTCGAGCCAAACGATGTGGGTCAGCGACACGATGATGATCCCGGCCAGCACGCCGACCGACGTCCAGACGTCCGTCATCAGGTGCTTGCCGTCGGCTTCGAGGGTGATCGACCGGTGCCGGCGTCCGGCCCGGATCAGGATCAGACCGGTGACCAGGTTCCCGACGGACGCCAGCGTGGCCAGTGCGACGCCGATCCCGACGCTCTCCAGCGGTACCGGGTTGATGAACCGGTTGATCGCACCGGCGATGATCGCCGCCGCGGCTACCACGATCAGGGTTCCCTCGACCGCTGCCGACAGGTATTCGGCCTTGCCATGACCGAAGTCGTGGTTGTGGTCGGCGGGTTTGGCCGACAGCCGCATCGCCCACAGCGCCACCCCGGCGGCGAGCAGGTTGACGGTGGATTCCAGGGCGTCCGACCACATGCCGACTGAGTTGGTGATCAGCGCCGCCGCCGCCTTCAACGCCACGGTGAGCACGGCGGTGGCCAGCGAAAGCCAGAGGAAACGTTCCAGGTACCGAGCGTCGGCGGGGGCAGCGGGAGAAGTCATCGTCTCTCGGGATCGGGGAGGCCGGCCCAGTCGGACGGCGAACCCGCCCAGTCTAGAGCCGCACGCCGTCCGAGCTCCCCGGCATCCACCGTGGACTCCTCCACTACGCCGTGGTCCACCGGCCACCTCCCGGGGTCTCCGTCGAGCGCCACCAGGTCGCCGATGGTCACCGGCCAGACCTCCTCGGACATGCCGGCCAACGCGTCCAGCGGCAGCCAGTCCCAGGCGGCGATGGTGACCTTCTCGTCGTCGGTGAACCCGGAGGTGTCCGGTTCGAACTGCTCGGCGACCCGCAACAGGTAGAACAGTTCCGCCTGTCCGAGCACCTGGTCGCTGTAGCCGTGGACGACGAAACGCCGCATCAGCGGGCCACGCAGGGCGTCCGGATCAACGCGCAGACCGGTCTCCTCGGCCAGCTCGCGGATCGCGGTCTGCAGGGCGGTCTCGCCCGGATCGACGCCGCCGCCGGGGGTGATCCACCAGTGCAGTCCGGGCACGCCCGGATCGCTGTCGCGCAGCATCAGGACGTGGGTGCCGTCGGTGACGATCACCCGGACGGCGCGCCGGCTGCGCACCGGACGGGCCTCGGGTGCCACCGTGACGAAACTGCGGGAGCGGAACGGTTCGGTCATCAGCCAGGGATCTCCACGGAAGCAATGGGTTCGAGTAGTTCGTCGAGCACCTCGAAGGTGACCGGTCCGCGGGCCACCTCGAAGGCGACCTGACCGGTGTTGTCCTGACCGGCCGACAAGGTCCGCATCGTTAGCGGGTCGCTCAGGGCAGCGCCCACCGCGATCAGCTGCCGCTCACCCCCGGGCTCGCGGACGGCGGTGAAGAACGGCCCGGTGGACGTCACGCCGTCGAGGGCCTCGAAACGGACGTCGAGGACCAGGTAGAGAAGGCCGGTGCTCGGGGGCAGCTGGCCGTTGTCGGCCCAGCCTGCGCGGGTGACGGTGACCTGCGCCTCTCCGCCGGAGGAGCGGTACTGGATCTGCTGCTCGATGCTTCCGCCGGTGACCGCGGACGTCGTGGTGGGCAGGGGAGTGGCGGGGGTGCGCACCACGCTGGGCGGTGCCGTGGCGGGGACGGCGACCGGCGGCGCCGTCGTGACGGCCGGCGACGGAGCCACCCATGGCGTGGCCGGCAACAGTTGCCAAGCGAGCAGGCCGAGGGCCAGCACCGAGACGACCGCCGTCCCCAGCACCGCGGTCCGCGCGCCGGCGCGTCGCCGTCCGGGACGGGGCGGCGTCGAGGGTGGGCCGGACGAGGCCAGCGGCGGCGCCCACGGCCCGGGCGACGGGCCGTCCAGGCCGGGGGCGACGGTGTCCGGGCTGACGGCGGGGCCCCCGAACTGCGTCGGCGGCAGGTCGGGCGATCGAGTGCCGTCCACCGGACGGTCGAACTCGGGCTGTCCGGGACCCGGACGGCCCAGCCCCGAGGATGAGTCCATTGCTGCTCCCTCAGTTGGGTCGTCGGGGCGGCTCGTTGGCCCGGATGCCGGCGCCGACGAGCAACGGGACGGCGATCGCCAGCACCCAGCATGCGACCTGCGACCAGCCGGACACCACCTCCCAGGCCGTGCCCAGATGGAAGTCGGCGTTGACCAGGGTGACCATGCCGATGCCGACGACGATTCCGACCGCCCAGACGAAGCAGCGACGAACGTGTTCGACGCGGTACTTGACCCGGCCGGCGAGGAACCCGGCCACGGCCAGCATGGCCGGCGCCAGTGGGTTGATCAGCGCGCCGACCAGCAGGGTGAGGATCACTCCCGGTGTTGCGCCGTGCCAGAGCTGGGCGATCGTCACGGTGGAGTCGGGGGGCTGCCAGCGCGTCTGTGGGGGAGGGGCGAACCAGTCCGGGGTGCCCGGCTGCGGAAACGAGGGCGTCGCCTGCGTCGGTGGCGGGAAGTTCAGGTTCTGCTGTGCGCTACCGGCCGGGACAGCGGGCGCCGCACCTGTCGTCGGTGCGGCCGCGGGCGTGGATGGGACGGCCACCGCCGAGGTCGGCAGCGGCTGGTCCGGCGTCCAAGCCCGGGCGGATGCCGCGCCGGTGGAATGCGCCGACCCCCAGGCGGAGGTGCCGGTGACGAGTGAGCTGACCGTGTTGAATTCGGTGCGCGGGTCGCGGACCGGCAGGTTTGCGGCGGGGACCAAGGTCGCCAGCGGGGCGACCGCGGCTTGCGGCGGCTGCCAACTGGGCGGCTCGACCGGTGCCCCGGCGGCTGGGTTGGGCACCGCGGGCGGGACCTCCAGCGGCTCCGCTGGTGGTCCTTGGAAGGCGGCCGGCCGGTCGAGCGGCGCATACTCGGGCCCGTCCGTCCAGTTCGCCATGCGGCTCATGATAGTCACCGTGGCCGTGGGTGACCGGTTCCGGATGCTCACCGGGAAGCCGTTCGATAGGCTGGGGCACGCGGATAGGCGCAACCTCTTCAGGACGCCGTGCTCTGGCGTGTCCGCATTCGGTTGAACAGGAGAAGGTCATGCCAACAGGCAGGGTTCGCTACTACGACGCGGAGAAGGGCTTCGGTTTCCTCTCCAAGGACGCCGGCGGCGACGACGTCTACGTCCGTTCCTCGGCGCTTCCGGCCGGCGTGACGAGCCTGAAGCGTGGCCAGAAGGTCGAGTTCGGCATCATCGACGGCAAGCGCGGCGAGCAGGCGCTCAGCGTCCATCTGCTGGAGGCGCCGCCGTCGCTGTCCAAGGCGTCCCGGAAGTCGCCGGATGCGATGGCGGTCATCGTCGAGGATCTGATCAAGATGCTGGACGGGCTGGGCAACGGCTACCGCCGCGGCCGGCACCCTGATCCGAAGGTGGCCGGCAAGGTGGCCTCGGTGCTGCGTGCTGTTGCCGACGAACTGGAACTCTGAGCATGCGGGCGTCCGACACCGTGGATCGCGCCTGCGCGGAGGCGGTCGAACTGGCGCACGTGGCAGCGGTCAATCGGGCCGGTGCGATGGGCGTCGGTGAGCATCTCGGGGTGGTTCCGTGTGACACCCGCGTGGTGACTCACTTGTTCGCCTGCCCGCATCCCGGGTATCCCGGCTGGACGTGGCAGGTGACCGTTGTGCGCGCCTCCCGGGCCCGGGTGGTGACGGTGAACGAGGTCACCCTGATGCCGGGTGACGGGGCGCTGCTTGCGCCGGCCTGGGTGCCGTGGTCGGAGCGGATCGGCCCCGGCGACCTCGCCCCCGGCGTAATCATGCCGACCCCCGACAACGATCCGCGGGTCGAGCCGGGCTTCACCGCGGCCGACATGCCGCCCGACATGGAACCGGCGGAGTGGTCGGCCACCCGGGCGCTGGTGGCCGAACTGGGACTGGGGCGCGAACGGGTGCTGTCGCCGCTGGGCCGCGATCAGGCCGCCGAGCGCTGGCTCGGGGGCGACGGCGGTCCGGACAATCCGATGACGGCTCAGGCCACCGGGATGTGCGAGACCTGTGCGTACTTCGTCACGCTGTCGGGCTCGCTGGGGCGGGTGTTCGGTGCCTGCGCCAACGAGTACACGCCGAGCGACGGCCGGGTGGTCAGCCGCGATCACGGTTGTGGTGCGCATTCCGGGACGACCGAGGTGAGCCGGGGCGAGCAGCTGCCGGGGCCGGCCTGGGACACCCTGAGCGTGGACCGCGCCATCTTCTGAGCGGTACCCCTGAGCCCGGGAGTGGTCCGCCCGGCGCGGGCCGGCGTTGACCCGTTATCGTGTGCCACACCGCCACGGTCGACGCGAAGGAGCTCACATGTCAGGAACAGCCCGCCTCGAAGTCGACGGTCACGTCTACGAACTCGACACCTTCGTGGGGTCCGAGGGCGAACGCGCGATCGACATCTCCAAGCTTCGTGCCACGTCCGGCTACATCACCCTCGACGACGGCTACGGCAACACCGGTTCCTGCCGCTCGGCGGTCACCTACATCGACGGGGACGCGGGAATTCTGCGGTACCGGGGCATTCCGATCGAGGAACTGGCCGTGCGGTCGTCCTTCGTGGAGACGGCCTGGTTGGTGATCTTCGGCAAGCTGCCCACGGCGCAGGAGCGCGACCGGTTCGCCGGACTGCTGGGCGAGTCGGCGATGATCGACGAGGTGATGCGCAAGCACTTCCATGCTTTCCCGCAGACCGCGCCGCCGATGGCCATCCTGTCGGCGATGATCAACACCCTGAGTGCCCACGATCACGGCGTGACGGACATCCACGACGACGCCGACATGGAGCGTGCCGCGGCGGTGCTGATGTCGAAGGTGCGCACGATCGCCGCGGCGGCGCACAAGGCGTCGGTGGGTGAGCCGCTGGTCTACCCGCGCTACGACCTGAAGTATGCCGAGAACTTCCTGCACATGATGTTCTCGGTGCCCTACCGCACCTACGAGCCGACTCCTGAGGTGGCGGCGGCGCTCAACCTGTTCCTGCTGCTGCATGCCGACCATGAGCAGAACTGCTCGACCTCGACGGTGCGGATGGTGGCGTCCTCGAAGGCGAACCTGTTCGCCAGCTGCGCCGCCGGCGTGTGTGCGCTGTGGGGTCCCCTGCACGGCGGCGCCAACGTGGCCGCCGTGCAGATGCTGCAGCAGATCCGCGATTCGGGCATGCCGGTGTCGGAGTTTGTGAACCGGGTCAAGAACAAGGACGCCGGTGTGAAGCTGATGGGCTTCGGCCACCGGGTGTACAAGAACTTCGATCCGCGCAGCCGCATCTTGAAGACGGCGGTAGACCGCGTGCTGGCCCAGCAGGAGAAGACCGATCCACTGCTGGACATCGCGAGGGAGTTGGAAGCGGCCGCGCTGGAGGACGAGTACTTCATCCAGCGACGGCTGTACCCCAACGTCGACTTCTACTCGGGCATCCTGCTGCGGGCCATCGGCATTCCCATGGAGATGTTCACCGTGATGTTCGCGATCGGCCGGATGCCCGGCTGGATCGCGAACTGGAAAGAGATCAACGACGATCCGCGGGGCCGCATCTACCGGCCGCGACAGGTCTACACGGGTCCGACGAACGTGTCCTGGGAGCCTCGCGACGAGCGCTGAGCCCGTCCGCCGCTGGTTGAGGTGCGCCCTCGCTCGGCGGTTGGGCTTGTTGACCTTCGCTGGTTGAGCTTGTCGAAACCCCTTGTCGGGCCCTCATCGCCTGCGGGTCTCGACCAGTTCGACCAACGGGGGCTGCGTCGGAGTGTGGACAAGCTCGGCCGGCGTTGATGAGTTCAACGGAGGAAATCAGCGCAACCGGATGCGGCGCACGATCAGCAGCACCACGAGCGCGAGCACACCGATGCTGCTTCCCACGATTGCGGTCGACAGCCACCAGCCTCGTCCGGATGCGGTCAGCGCAGGCAACTGCCACCAGCAGACCAAGGTGCCGACGATGAAGAGAATCGTGCCCAGGCCGACGATCTGTACCCCATGCGGGTCGAGCGCCTTCACCGGAGCCTGCAGGGTGGGCAGATGGGGCTCGTGGTTGTCGGTCACGGACCCAACTGTAGAGCGCAGGTTTGTCCCAGGAATGTGTCCCTCCTGAGACGCGTCACGGCGGTGGACGGGGCGAGCCTAGGTTTTCCGCCATGACCAACCGTCCCGCCACGCCCGCTCCGCCACAGACCCGGGCGTCCGGGTTGGATGCGTTTTTCGAGATCACCGCGAGGGGTTCCAACCTTGCCCGCGAGGTCCGCGGCGGCCTGGTCACCTTCTTCACGATGGCCTACATCCTGGCGCTCAACCCGCTGATCATCGGCACGGCCACCGATGTCAACGGTCTGCTCTTGTCCGGCCTGCCGAAGGTGGACGCCTCCGGCGAGGTGATCGGCGCGAACGTCGCCACCTCAATTGCGATGGTGGCCGCGGCCACGGCGCTGATCGCCGGCCTGATGACAATCCTGATGGGGGTCTACGGCCGGTTCCCGATCGGCCTGGCAACCGGCCTGGGTCTGAACGCGGTACTGGCCTATGTGCTGGCTCCGCAGATGTCCTGGGCACAGGCGATGGGCTTGGTGGTCTGGGAGGGCGTGATCATCACCATCCTGGTGCTGACCGGTTTCCGGCAGGCGGTGTTCCGGGCAGTGCCGCGGTCGCTGCGGGCCGGGATCTCGGTGGGTATCGGTCTGTTCATCGCGTTCATCGGCCTGGTGGACGCCGGAGTGGTGCGCAAGGCGTCCGGGACGCCGGTCGAGTTGGGCATCGGCGGCTCGCTGCAGGGCTGGCCGATCGGGGTCTTCCTGATCACCCTCGGCATCCTGGTGCTGCTGTTCGTGCGGCGCGTCAAGGGCGCGATGCTGATCGCCATCATGTCCGGCACGGTGCTGTCGGTGATCATTGAGGCGGTGGCTCACCTCGGCCCGCACGACGCCACCGACAACCCGACCGGCTGGATGCTGAACGTGCCTCAGTTCACCTCGTTCACCATGCCCAACCTGGGCTTGATCGGGCGGGTCGATCTGTTCGGCGGGTTCGCCGCGGCCGGTGGGTTCGGTGCCGGGCTCGGCCTGGTCCTGGTGGTCTTCTCGCTGCTGCTGGCGGACTTCTTCGACACCATGGGCACCGTGGTCGCGGTCGGCGCCGAGGGTGACCTGCTGGACGAAAGCGGCAACCCTCCGTGTACCCAGCAGATCCTGCTGGTCGACTCGATCGCGGCGATGGCCGGCGGAGTCGGCTCGGTGTCGTCGAACACGTCCTACATCGAGTCCGCGGCGGGTGTCGGTGAGGGTGCCCGGACCGGTCTGGCGTCGGTGGTGACCGGTGCCGCCTTCCTGCTCAGCCTGTTCCTGGCGCCGCTGGTCAACATGGTGCCGTCCGAAGCGGCTGCGCCGGCGTTGTTCTTCGTCGGCTTCCTGATGATGTCACAGGTCACTCACGTTGACTGGGACGACCCCGAAGAGGGGATCCCGGCGTTCCTGACGCTGGCGCTGATGCCGTTCACGTATTCGATCACCGCCGGCATCGGCGCGGGTTTCATCAGCTACGCGCTGATCAAGATGGTCCGGGGCAAAGCACGGTCGGTGCATCCGCTGATGTACCTGGTGGCCGGGCTGTTCGTGATCTACTTCGCGCAGGGCGCGATCATCTCTGTGGTCGGGTAGGGAATCGCTGATCCAAGCCCATCCATCGTTATCCCGGACTTGATCCGGGATCTCTCTCTCCGGGATCTCTCTCCGCAGGAGATCCCGGGTCGGAGCCCGGGATGACGTGAATGATCAGCGCTTCCTTAGCTTGGGGAATCGCTGATTTCGTTGGTCGAGCTTGTCGAGACCGTGGATGACGTGGTCCTGCCAAGGGGTTCCGACACGCTCAACCAGCGGTGGTTGCGTCGCTCAGCGGGCCCTCACGCCCGGCGCGCGTCTACTGTGCGCGGTAGATCACGATCAGGTCCGGGATCGGACGCCCGCGCGAGGGTGCAGCCTGGGCGTAGTGGTGGAATTGGGCGAGCCAGGCCGCATACGGTTCCGCGACAGCCCGGTTCGGCGGCGACAGTTGTGGCAGCGCGTTACGCCATGCTGCGGCCGCGTCCAGCGCCACCGCGTGCGGGGTATAGCCGGTGGACAGTCCCCGGTAGGTCTGCAGCGGCACGCCCAACTCCCGGTTCACCAGTTTGCCGAGCCCGAAACGGGGATCGAGGCCGGCCCGGGCCAGGTCGAATTCGAGGTCGTTGAACCGGGCGACGTCCAGCGCGATGCAGTGCCCGCTCCAGGAGACGGCGGTGAGATAGGTCTCGATCAGCCGCCAGGAGACGGGCTGGCGCTCGGGTGCGATGAAGCGGCCGGCGAGCAGATCCGCCACGTCGGACTCGATCGGGATGTCCGGCCGGACCAGGACGGCGCCGGCGGGCCGGCGGAACAGGGGACCGAGCTTGCCCAGCATGCCGGGCGCCTTCGGGGTGGTTTCGGGCGGGAACTCGGGGGCGACGATTCGGCGGAACTCGGCGGCCAGTTCAGGCGAGGCGCAGAAGAGGTCGCGGACCTCGTCCACCCCGATCGCATAGAGCCGCAACTCGCCCATAGCGACAAGGTACCCGTGACCACTGCGCTGCGACATAGATTGGCCTGGTGAACCCCAGAACGCGGCGCGTGATCGTCACCGGAGTGCTGGTCATCCTGGTGCTGCTGGCGTTGCTGGGCGCACTGGTGGCCTGATCGGGGTGACGGACCGGTTAGGCTGTCCGTCGCGTCCGCGGAAGGAGTCACATGTCGGAGCAGGTGAAGGTCCGCGTGCTGGTGGCGGTGGGGGCGATGGTGCTGCTCTTCGGGCTGAACTCGCCGACAGCGGGTCAGGCCGTCGCGCCGGTGCCGCAGGCGACCACGCCCGCAGCCTCACCCACCCCGACCCCCTCGTCGTCCCCGGCCGCAACCCGCGAACCCGCCGACGAACCGGCCAACGAGGGCAGCAATACGACTCCGGATCAGACCGGCACCTGGGTAGCGCTCGGTGCAGCTGCTGCGGTCGCAGTGCTCGCCGGCCTGGTGGTCGCGCTGCGGAAGCGCTAACCACCGGTGGTCGTGCCTGGCGAGAACCTCTTGCCAGCCCGGTGACGTCCCGGCTCCGACACGCTCGATCGGGGTAGCCGGCGCTTCCGTCAGTCCTGGACGGGGGCGCGCGCCTCGGCGTTGAGCCTGATCGTCACCGCACGGAAGGCCTGCAGGCTGTCCCGCAGCACTCGCAGGTTCGGATCCGGCACCCCCAGCAAGGGGTGCGGGCGCCGAGCCTGCAAGGTGCGGAGCGCGCGCAGGGCCGGGTCGGCGAGCACGCTCTTCACGGCCTGGCCGTCGCCGCCGAGGATGATCGCCTCCAGGGTGTCGGCTCCCGGCACCAGCAGCTCGGCGGCGTCGCTGACGGCCCGCCCGAACGCGCGGTCGGCCTGGTTGTCCCTGCGCCGGGCGTAGCGCTGCTGGGACCAGCCGCCCGCCTTCGTCCGACCCTGAACGTAATGGCGTCCGACCCGATGGACAATCAGCTCGGCACCGTCGAAGATGCCCACGGCATGCGAATGGCGCCGCACCAGCAGGGCGCCGAGCCGACGCGGCCGGACGGCCTGATCGATCAGCTCGGCCAACGGACGGTCAGCGGAGACGGTTCCCCAGGGCGTCTCGATCCAGGCGCGCGCGCCGTCCGGGCTGACGAGTTCGACGGCGTCCGCCGTGACATGGGGTTCCGGCAGCGGGTGACGCCGGGCGAATCCCCCCAGCCAGCGGCTCAACCTTTCGGGCGCTACCTGGACGACGTGAACATCGGTCATGGAGGGCAGCGTAGTGTTCTCGGTAGTCTCACCTAGCGAGTGGATTTGGCCTAGTCTGGCAGCGGAAATGGAGGTAGCCGGTGAGCGATCTCATTGATACGACGGAGATGTACCTCCGGACGATCTACGAACTCGGCGAGGAGGGCGTACCTCCGCTACGCGCGCGGATCGCGGAGCGGCTCAAGCAGAGTGGGCCGACGGTGTCCCAGACTGTGGCACGGATGGAGCGGGACGGCCTGCTCACGGTGGACACCGACCGGCAGTTGCGGCTGAGCCCAGCCGGTCTGAAACTCGCGACCCGGGTGATGCGCCGGCATCGTTTGGCTGAGCGGCTGTTGATCGACGTGATCGGGCTCGACTGGGTGCATGCCCACGATGAGGCATGCCGTTGGGAGCACGTCATTTCCACCGACGTGGAGCGTCGGCTGGTCCACCTGTTGCATGAGCCGGTCGAGTCACCGTACGGCAACCCGATTCCGGCGTTGGCCGAACTCGGAGCCAAGCCGGCGCCGGAGGCGTTCTTGGACGGCGCGGTGCCGTTGTCGGAGGTGCTGTCGCATCGCGGCCCGCTGACCGTGACGGTGCGCCGGTTCAGCGAGTACCTGCAGACCGATCAGCAACTGCTGACCATGTTCGCCGAAGCGGGCGTCCTGCCCGAGGCGGTGCTGTCGGCCAGCATGGACGGCGCAACGCTGGTGCTGGCCGCCGACGGCCAGGAGCCGGGACGCTTCGCGGCCATGGTCGCCGACCACCTGTTCGTCGCCAGCGGCTCCTGACCCGGGGACCGCCTGGAATAAGCGCACCTCCTGGCGGCGTTGGAACCGGTGAACTCAGAGAGGACATATGCATGGCTACTCGCGCCCTTGACCAGCAGACCTTCGCCGAGGCGATTCAGGAGAATGAGACGGTGATCGTCGACTTCTGGGCCGACTGGTGCGGCCCGTGTCAGCGATTTGCGCCCGTGTTCGAGAAGGTCTCCGACGCGCACACCGATGTGGTGTTCGGGAAGGTGGACACCGAGGACCAGCGGGCTCTGGCCGGCGGCCTCGGCATCCAGTCGATTCCGACGCTGATGGCGTTCCGCGGCGGTTACCTCGTCTACCGCGAAGCGGGCGCGATGAGCGGCCCGCAGTTCGAGGAACTCGTTCAGGCAGTGAAGGGTCTCGACATCGAGAAGTTGAAGGAGCAAGCAGCTGCCGCCACCGAGTCGGCCGAATCTTGAACCTCGGACACCATGTCCCCCACGTGGGTGACAAGTGGCCCTTAGTGGCACTAAGATAAAAGCGATCCCCGCCCCATCCCCCCGGGCGGGGATCGTCCTTTGCTCACTCGGCGGCCCCAGCAAGATTCGAACTTGCGACACAAGGTTTAGGAAACCTCTGCTCTATCCCCTGAGCTATGGGGCCCCGGGCGTTCCCAGCATAGGGGACACGTGCGGGAGGCTCACCTCGGCAGGTCGCGCGTGTGGTGCTCGGGAGCCCGGCAAATGGTCGAAGATGGTTGAAATCTTGTCCATCGCGGCGAATTGCCCGCGCGGACGTGCATTTGCCTGACGTATCGTCTAAGCTCGGTGACCAGAGAGCGACGCCAGCTCGTTGATGTCTCCTGGGGGTGGGTAGACGGCTTTTGGCCCTTCGAACGGCGTCGCTCTCGTCATGCCCGCACGCAGGTCGTCCAGTGGCGTCAGCCCTGGCGCGGCGCCGCCCGGCACAGGCGCAGAATGCGCGTCCCCCGGGGCATGGGTCCGGGCAGATGGCACCCGGAACACGAGTGGTCGACACTTCCCTAGACTCGCGCCATGAGTGAAAGCGGACTCGCCGCGGCCGTCGCAAAGATGCGGGCCGCCGGCGCCAACGAACCGGCCATTGACGTCTTCGCGCATTACTACGGCCAGGCCAGCGCCGGGCTGACCGGGCTGATTCCCGAGGCCACCATCGCTCCGCTGACGGATCCACCGCAGCTCGGCGCTGTCGAGGTTGATGACCGGACAGCTCGCGAGGCGATCGCGCGAACCGTGATGATCAAGCTCAACGGCGGACTGGGCACCTCGATGGGGCTGGACCGGGCCAAGACACTGCTGCCGGTTCGGGAGGGGCTCACCTTCCTCGACCTGATCGTGCGCCAGATCAAGGCCGCGCGGGACGCCTACGACGCGCCGCTGCCGTTGCTGTTCATGAACTCCTTCCGGACTCGGCAGGACACGCTTGACTACCTTGAGCGCTACCCGGACCTTCCGGTGGCGGGGTTGCCGGTGGACTTCCTGCAGAACGCCGAACCCAAGCTGACTGCCGACACCCTGGAGCCGGTGGCCTGGCCGGCCGATCCGACCTTGGAGTGGTGCCCGCCCGGCCATGGTGATGTCTACACGGCACTGGCTGGCTCGGGGGTCCTGGACGCTCTGCTGGCGGCCGGAATGAAGTACGCCAGCATCGCCAACGGCGACAACCTCGGTGCCGCGCCGGATGCCCAGTTGGCCGGTTGGTTTGCGGCCAGTGGTGCCCCGTATGCGGCCGAGATCTGCCCGCGGACAGTCAATGACCGTAAGGGTGGGCACCTTGCGATTCGCAGATCGGACGGTCAACTGATCCTGCGCGACACCGCGCAAACGCCGCCCGACGAGATGGACTACTTCACCGACGAGCACCGGCATCCCTACTTCCACACCAACAACCTGTGGGTCGACCTGGAGCAGCTGAAGAGCGCGCTGCGCACCCGGGGCGCGGTGCTGGGCCTGCCGCTGATCTACAACGTGAAGACCGTCGATCCCTCGGACGCAGCCTCGCCGAAGGTGATCCAGCTGGAGACCGCGATGGGTGCCGCGATCGAGGTGTTCCCGGGAGCGACCGCGATCGCCGTGCCCCGGGCCCGGTTCCAGCCGGTCAAGACCACCAATGAGTTGTTGCTGCTGCGCTCGGACGTCTTTGATCTGGGCGCGGACGGTCGTCTCACTCAGACCGTCGACGAGCTGCCCCGCGTGGAGCTGGACGGGCGTTTCTTCAAGCTGATTGACGATTTCCAGGCCCGGGTCGAGGTGGCGCCGTCGCTGCGCGCCGCCCGATCGTTCGTGGTGCAGGGCGACTGGACGTTCGATCGCCCGGTGGTTGTCGAAGCAGAGGGTGTCTTCCCCGACCTCGGGCGGCCCGCGGTGGCGAGCGTCGACGTTCAGTGAGCGACTCGGCACTGGCTGAGGCGGTCGGGCTGGCCCTGACCGGGCGTGCTGGGCTGATCGCGACCACCGATCCCTCCCCGCTCGCCGCGTTGGCCGCGGCAGGGTGGGATCGTGACCGGATCGTGACGCATGCCGAGGCGGTGCGTGCTTCGGACGGGGTCTGGCCGCACCCGGTGCCGGACGAACTGCGCGCGCAGGTGGGGAGCGCCCGGTTGATCGCGCTGCTGCAGCGGCTTCAGGCCGATCTAGGTCTCTTTGGACGCCGTGCCGCGCCGGCCACGGATCGACCGCTGACCGCCGATGAGCGCAGGCTGCTGAACGAGGTGCCGCCCCACCACGGCGTCTGAGGCGTGAAGCCCCGAGGGCGACGGGGGTTCCTCGGGGCGTGGCGGCGCCACGGCACGGGTGCGTCCCCCGGAGCGATGCCATCAGCGCAAGCCGAAGCCGAGGGGCCCGCGGGCGGCGGCCGCCGCGACCCGGGGGAGGCTGGCTGGTCGCACCTCAACCAGCAGCACCGGCCCGGACGTCTGCACCGGCGACAGCGGCGAAGAGCCGCCGGGTGTGGACAGCACCGCGACCACCCGGGCGGCAGAGGCCACCAGCACCGCGTCGGAGTTGGCGTCAGCACCGAGCAGGTCGATGCGGTCGCCCACCTCGATCAACCCGACCGCGGTGGAGGCCAGGGTGACCGGCAGCACCGACAGGCCGGGACCGGCCAATGCCTCGCGGTTCACCACTGACGCGGGCAGCAGCAGCGCGCCGGCCGGCACGGGCACCGTGAGTGGACGGCCGACTGCTTGTGCGGGGTCGTGCAGGAAGTCGGTGGGAACTGCGTCCAGTGGGAGCTGGCGCACCGCGACGTCATCGGCGGTGACCGTCTGCCCGCCCGGCAACGCCCGGACGGTGACCAGCGCTGTCGTCGTCGCGGGCCCGGGTGGTCTCAGCACGCTCAGCGCGGCCCACACCGCGAGCCCCGCCAGGACCGCGGCGCACACCCGTCGGTATCGCCGCGCGAAGCGCCGCACTCTCGATCGGAAGGCTTTCACGTCCGCAGTAGACGCCCACCGGGACGAAAGTGGTCAGAATCGTCGGGCACCACTGATCAACACGTCCGCTGTTGTGGACGGAGAGGTCAGGCGGCTGGTGCTCCGGTGCTGGACGACCCGCTGGCGGCAGGCTTCTTCTCTCCACCCGACGTGCTGCTGCTGGCTTTGCTTTCGCCGCCGCTGGGCTTGCTGTCGGCCTTGTCCGATTTGGCGGACGAGCCGGGCTTCTTCTTGGTGGCCCGGCTGTCGGTGGCATAGAAGCCGGAGCCCTTGAACACCACGCCCACCGCGCTGAAGACCTTGCGCAGCGAGCCCTGACAGCTGGGGCACTCGGTGAGCGGATCGTCGGTGAACTTCTGGACGACCTCAAGCGGCGACTGGCAGTCCTGACAACGGTATTGATAGGTGGGCATCGGCAACTTCCAGGGACGACGGCGGGCGAACCGGAGGCATTCTAGTGCCCCGCGGGCGGGACAACGGCTGTCCCAGTAACAGCTCAGCCAGCTCGGCTATTCCCGGGATACCCGCAGCACCCGTGCTTCGGTGACGATCGCTCCGACCGGGCGGTCGAACGGCTCGGCCGGAAGCACGGGAAGCACCTCGGAATCGCGCAGCAGCACCGCGATCAGGGCGTCCGTGGCGGCAAACGGCAGTGCCCGGTCGTACCAGCCGCCGCCGGTGCCGAGCCGGTCACCCGACGGGGTGGCGGCCAGACCGGCGCACCACACCAGGGACGCGGCAGCCAGCGCCTCAGCACCGAGTCCCGGTCCGATCGGCTCCAGGATGCCGCGGTAACCGGGCCGCAGCCGGCCTCGTCCGGTGTATTCAGCCCACTCGGGGCCGCGCCGAACCGAGCCGTCGGGGCGGCGTCCGAGCAGCGGGAGCAGCACCGTGCGCCCGGCTGCGTGGAGGGCGTCGATGATCGACCAGCTGTCCGGTTCATCCGCGGCCGACGCGTAGAGCGCGATGGTCCCGTGACCGGTGCAGAGGTCGAGCGCCAGGGCTGTTCGGGCCCGGCTCGCGGCCACGGGTTCGGGAGTGGCCCGCGCCGCCCGGATCTGCACGCGAAGCGCGGCCTTGGCCGACCGCTGGGCATCGGTCTCGGTGCCGCCCGGAGGGTTCGACAGGTCGGCCGTGGGCATTGTCCTATGGTAAGTGCCATGGCGCTTTTCGGACGGAAGAAGCGGGCTGCGGTCCCGGTCGAGCAGGCCCACGACGCAGCGTCCGCCCAGACGGCGCCCGCGTCGTCCGAGCCGCTGGAACTGGCCGACTACCGGGCGGAACTACTGGCCGTCATCGAGCCGTTGCCGCCGATCGGGCTGGGGATTCTGGACGCCATCGGCCGGCGGCTCTGCGAGGAGGTCGTCGCCGACATCGATCTGCCCACGTTCACCAGCGCGTCGATCGCCGGCTACGCCGTCCGGGCCGCTGATCTGGCGTCCGCGACCCCGTCCGATCCGGTCCGGCTGCCGGTGCTCGACACGCTGGACTCGCCGGTCTACCGCGGTGCGCCGCTGCTGGAGAAGACCACTGTCCGGGTGGCGCCGGGCGCCCCCATTCCCGAGGGTGCGGACGCCGTCATCGGGCTCGACCGTACCGACGGCGGTGAGGACGAGGTGCGGATCGAGGCCTCCGTCACGGCCGGCCAGCACCTGCGAATCGCGGGCTCCGACATCGCCGACGGAACCCCGCTGCTCGAGCGCGGCGTCGTCCTGGACGCCGGCGCGATCGGCCTGCTGGCGCAGATCGGACTCGACAAGGTGCTGGTCCGTCAGCCGGCTCGGGTGACGGTGCTGACCATCGGCTCCGACCTGGTGCCGCCGGGTTTGCCGCTGACCTCGCGCGCGCAGAGCTACGACGCCACGACCAGCCTGATCGCCGCGGCCGCGAAGGCCGACGGCACCCAGGTGTGCGCGGCCGGCACCTTCGCCGACGACGCGACCGTCGTCACCGAGGCGCTCACCGATCAACTGATCCGGGCCGATCTGATCGTGGTGGTAGGCGGTCTCGACGGCGCGCTGCCCGACGTCCTCTCCCAGATCGGCGAGTTGACGATGCGACAGGTCGCGGTCCATCCGGGTGGATCCCACGCATTCGCCCTTGCCGGCGAGGATCGGACACCGGTCATCGTGCTGCCGGCCGGGGTATGGCCGGCCTTCGTCGGCTACCACGCCTTCGTCCGGCCGGTGCTCAACAGGTTGCAGGGTGAGCCGGACGGGCTGCCGCAGACGCTCGTGCTGCCGGCCCGGGTGGCGCTGCATGGCCGGGCCGACGCGACCGAGCTGATTCCGGCGGTTGCCACCGACCGGGGGGTGGAGCCTGCCGGCGACCTGGGCGCCGACAGCGCTCGCGATGTTGCGCGTGCCGACTCGCTGATCGTGGTGCCGCGGGGTACCGATCTGGTGCCGGCCAACTCCGATGTCGAGGTGTGGATGCTGACACCGGCCCGCACATGAGTGCCGGATGGCCCGTCCGGCTCGGCCACGGCCCGGTGACGCTGCGGCCCTGGCGGCTGTCGGATCGCGCCGGATGGGACGAGTTGCGTCGTCGCAACAGCCACTGGACGGGGCCATGGGACGCCACCAGGCCACGCGATTCCATCGAATCGCCGTTGACCTTCGGCGGCATGGTGCGGCAGTTCAACCGCCGGGCGCGGCAAGGCACCATGCTGCCGTTCGCGGTGGAATACCTGCCGCCGGAGCAACGCCGTCCGGTGCTGGCCGGCCAGCTGACCATCTCGGGCATCACCCACGGCTCAGCCGGCTGGGCGCAGGCCGGGTACTGGGTCGATGAGCGCTGGGCCGGCCGCCGGATCATCCCGCTGGCGCTCGCGCTGGCCGCCGATCACTGCTTCTTTACCTTGCGGCTGCACCGGATCGAGGTCGCCATCCGTCCCGAGAACGTCCGCAGCCTGCGCGTGGTGGAGAAGCTGGGTTTCCGCTACGAGGGCACCCGGGAGCGCTACATGCACGTCGACGGCGACTGGCGTGACCATGCGATGTTCGCGCTGCATGTCGAAGAGGTCGGGGCGGGTCTGGTCGCCCGCCTCGAGGGGCAGGCCTGATCGACACAACCGCCGCTGGTTGAGCTTGTCGAAACCCCATCCGGCACCAGGTCGTCCAAGGTCTCGACAAGCTCGACCAACGAAAATCAGCGCTTTCCCTAGAGGATCAGGCCTGATCGCGGCCGGATCGATGCCTGATGGGCGACACTCCGCGGCTGATCCGACGACACGCCGAGAAGGCCCCGTAGCGTGCGGGTGTGGGCCTGACGGGAGTGATTTTCGGCGTGATCGCCGTGGCGTGGTTGGTCTATCTCGTGCCCTATTTCCTGCGACGTCGGTCCGATCCGACGCTCGACGATATCGACCCGGCCGCCCCGTTCTCGGCGACCGTGACGATCGTCCGACCGGGTGTGTCGCTGGCGGACGCCGAGGAGGGTGCGGCGGTCGTGTCGACGCCGTTGACCCGGCGCGCCGCACTGTACGAACTCAGTCAGATCGATCGTCGGGCGGCGGCCCGCCGGCGTCGCGTGCTGATTGCTCTGACGCTGGTGCTGTTCGCCGTGAGCGTGCCGGCCGCGCTGGGTGTGCTGGCCTGGTGGACGCCGATCGTGCCGGCGGCTCTGCTGCTGGCGTTCCTGGTCGTCGCGCGGTTCAGCGTCCGGGTGATGCGGCGTGACCTGGACGCCCGGGCGCGACGCATCCGCGAGGCGGGCGACGAGAAGACCGTCGCGATCGCCGTCCTGTCCCAGGATGAGAGTGCCGCAGAGGCGTCCATCGAGCTGTCCGCACCGATCTCCCGCCCCGGTTCGCTGTGGGACCCGATCCCGATCACCGCGCCGACGTACGTGTCCAAACCGCTGGCACCCCGGACGGTCCGCACCATCGACCTGTCCGCACCCGCGATGGCGCCGGCCAGCGAGATGCCGGTGACCGCCGAACCGCTGCCGAGCCAGATCGAGGACGACGGCGACGAGCGCCGCGCCGTCGGGGAGTGACGGCGTCCGCCCGAGATGAAGCATCGGCGCAGGGGTGCTAAAGTCGTCCCTGCTCGTTGAGCACTTGGGGCTATGGCGCAGTTGGTAGCGCGTCTCGTTCGCAATGAGAAGGTCAGGGGTTCGAATCCCCTTAGCTCCACCACCCACGAAACCCTGTCCGACAAGGCAACACAGTCGGATGGGGTGTTCTATTTCCACACAACGCGCCGAGACATGGTGAGTCAACTCGACTTCCGCGGTTCAGTAGACGAGGTGCCGGCTGGCGCCGCCATCTCGACGCTGTGTGCCATCTTGTCTGTGCTCTTCACGGCGGTCACCACGGTTGTTGCCGTGGTGGCCCCACGCTCTTGTCTGGCCGTTCGGTGCCGAGCTGCGGTGAGCCCGAGACCAGCACTCAGGCGGCGGTATTGATGCCCAGGGTTCCACCGAGAGCGTGGGCGATGCGTGCCAGCATGATGCCGCCGGGGGCCTGAGCTCCGTTCTCGATGGCGGAGATGACGGACTGACGAGTACCCGCGCGCCGGGCCAGTTCGGTCTGGGAGAGGCCCGCCCCGGTCCGGGCGTTGTAGACCAGCTCCGCAAGCTGCAACCGGGCCTCGGCCTCGATGGAGGCCGCGTCGTACTCGGCCCGCTCGGTCTCAGACATAGCGGCCAGGGACTCATCCCGAACCTGCTCCCACGACGTGGTGCTCATCGCTGCCTCCCCTTCTTATCGGTGTTGCCGGTGGCCTTGCGTGCCGCCTGTGCGCGTCGAGCCCTCAGAACCTCAGCTCGCTCGTTCTGACGCTGCTTGCGGAACGTCGTCAACGTCACGGCCTGGCGATCAGGCTCAAACACGTAGGTGATGCGCCGGTTGACGATCTCGCACGAGAACCGCAGCTCGTACAGCCCGTCGCCCAGGGAGCGTGAGTGCGGCATCCGCAACATGCTGCCCTGGGAGGCCAGCCGCTCAAGGATCCGATCCGCCGCTGCCTTCCCCGCGGGGCTCAGCCCCACGTACCAGGCACGCACTTCCTCGGAGAACTCAACCGCCCACCTCACACCTCATGATATCAGGGTGATCGCATATCCTGGCTATCGGATGCTGCAGGAGCCCCCTACCTGGGGCCGAGCTTCGTTCGGCGTGCTCGGGTGCCCGGTCGAGAGGCAGCCGAGCCACAGGTCCAGCAGTGCTCGCTACTCAAACTCGGTCAGGCTGAGGGTGTTGCCGTCCGGGTCGCGGAACCAAGCGACCTGCGCTCCGCCGGGGGCGGTCCAGACGCCGGCGTCGTCCTGATCGAATCCGGGGTAGCGCACCATCTCGACACCGAGGGTGGCCAGTCTGTCGACGAAGCTGTGGATGTCGTCGACGCGCCAACCGAGGACGGCGAACGGGGGCGGCGTGTGCGCCTGCGCCTTCTGGATTCGGAGCATGGTGCCGCGCGCGTCGAAGACGATCGCGAACTCCTCGTCGGCGATGAGCCGGAGTCCCAGGACGGATTCATAGAAGTGCTTCGACTGCTGCGGGTCGGTCGTCGCAGCAAATGCGATGAGTTCCTCACCGCCGAGGCCGGCATGCTCACCCATGTGGCGAACCTATCCCGACCGGGCGTGCGGCGAACAGAGGGGAAGTCCTGCCCCGGCAAGTTCTCGCTGGTCGAGCTGGTCGAGACTCTGGGTTCCAGCGCGTTGGCAAGGGTTTCGACAGGCTCAACCAGCGAGTGGTTGGGTTGATCGGTCGGCCGGCCGCAGCGCCTGCGCCCGGCTCAGCGGGTGGTGAGTGCGTGGGCGAGGGCGATCGCGCTGTCGACCTGCTCCTGGGCGCTGCCGCCACCGATCAGACCGCGACGCAACGCGAACCCGGTGAGCTGGCCGAGGAGTGCATCGGCAATGAGTGATATTTCGGGCGACGAAGGGTCGGCCATCCATGCCCGGGCTGCCGCGGCGAAAGAGTCATGGAGCCTCGAGTGGCTCTCCCTGATCAGGCGGGCTGCCTCGGCGTCCGTCTGCGAGTAGGCCCAGCCCTGGATGCCCAGCCGAAACAGGTCGACCCCGTCCACCGATCCGCCGAACTTCTCGAGCCGGGACAGCAGGGCTTCCAGGAAGCGGGCCGGCCCGACTGTGGCGACCTGTTCCACGGTCACGGCGACCAGCGCTTCCAGCTCGCGGAGCGAGCTGTCGATCGCGGCTCTGACGAGTTCGTCCTTGGTGGCGAAGTACAGGTACATCGAGCCGGAGGACAGGCCGGCTTCCGACGTGACGTCTTCCATTCGTGTTCCGTGCACCCCACGTCGACTGATGCACCGCCGCGCGGCGTCGAGGTACTGGTTGCGGCGCTCCCGCCGGCGCTCTTCGGAGATCTTCGGCACGCACTCCACCCTAGCCAATAATGAATGGCCATTGATTTTGGGGATCTGCCCGGATAATAATGAGGCGTCACTCATTTTTAGGAGGAGCTCATGACCGGACTCAAGGTCCACCACCTGAACTGCGCGTCGATCCAGGGGATCTCGCTGCTCGGGCAGCACCTGGTCTGCCACATCCTGGCGATCGAGACTCCGTCGTCCGGACTCGTGCTGGTCGACACGGGCCTGGGCACAGCCGACTACGCGAACATCACCTCGCGGCTGGGCTTCGGGTTCGCGAAGGTCTATGCCAAGCCCAAGCTCGACCCGAGTCTCGCGGCGATCCACCAGATCGCGGATCTCGGCTACTCGCCGTCCGATGTGCGTCACATCGTCCAGACCCATCTCGACCTCGACCACGTCGGAGGGCTGTCCGACTTCCCGCAGGCGACCGTGCATGTGCACGCGACCGAACTGGCCGCCGCGCAGGCGCGTAAGGGTCTCAAGGCGCGGGAACGCTATCGGCCGCCGATGTGGGCACACAACCCGAACTGGCAGACCTATCAGACCGGCGGCCAGGACTGGTTCGGCTTCGAGGCGGTGCGTGGGCTCACCGGTCTTCCCGAGGAAATCCTGATGGTGCCACTGGTCGGCCACACCCGCGGTCATGTCGGCATTGCCGTCAACAGTGTGCACGGTTGGATCCTCAATGCCGGCGACGCCTACTTCGACGCGCGTGAGGTCAAGCAGCCGACGCGGCAATGCGGGCCGGGGCCGGCCATGTTCCAGCTCATGGTGACCACCGACTTCGCCGACCGGCGGTACAACCAGGATCGCCTGCGGGCACTTCACGCCGACCATCCCGAGATCGCCCTGTTCGCCGCCCACAACCCGTTCGAGTACGCCGAACTGGCCTCGGCCACCGGGGATCGCTTCCACGGGATGTATCGCAGCGACAACCGCGACCGAGCGGGGATCGCTGCTGTCGCCGCGCCCTGAAGCTATCGGAGCTTCACACCCCGAGGTTGTCGAGCCAGCGGCTGAGTGCCGGCAGCGCGAGATACGCCACGGTGGCGTGGTCGGCGATCTCGATGGTTTCGAAGGTGACCTCGACGCCGAGCCGCTTCTCGTGTTGCACGAAAGCCTCGGTGTCGCGGGGCACCACCAGCTGATCCGCCATGCCCTGTGCCACGAAGAGCGGGGCGTGAATGGGTGATCCGCCGGCGGAGTTCTCGCGCAGCAGCGTTGTCCAGGGTTCACGTTGGGTGGGGTCGACGGCGAAGAAGTCACCGACGACCGGCTTGGCGATGGTGTGCAACTCGCTCAAATTGGTCAGCAAGCACAGTCTGTTCATCTCGTCGAGGATCTGCCGTGCCTCCGGGGTGAGCACCTGATCGAGCCGCGCTCCGCGATTGCGGTAGATCTCGGCGTAGGCCTGGAAGGCATACGAGCCGATGGTGGCACCGGAAACGTCGTCCAGGTGGTTCTGGATCAATGCGCTGAGGTCGGCGGCGGGAGCTGCCACGGCGACTGCCTGGACGCGCAACTCGGCAGCGTACTTCGGTGCCAGTTCGGCGGCGAAGAGCGCGGCCTGGCCGCCCTGCGAGTGTCCCCAAAGGACGACCGAGGTGCCGGCCTCGGCGCCGTCCAGTGCCTGGGCCGCGCGGACGGAGTCGAGCACACTGTGCCCGGCGGTCACCCCGATCAGGTAGGAGTCGGGACCCTCGGTGCCCATGCCCACATAGTCGGTCGCCACCACCGTGTAGCCCCGGTCGAGCATCATCCGCAGGCCTTCGATGTCGATGAACGGGTCGAAACCCCGCGAGGGCGCGCACTGGTCGGCGACCCCGGTGGTGGGATGGCCCCAGGCGAGCACGGTGCGGCCCTCTGCCGGCGCGGTCCCGTTGGGAGTCACCACGATGCCCGTCGCGACCACGGGTTGTCCGTTGAGGTCGGTCGTCCGGTACATGATCCGCCAGGCCTTGGCATCCAATGGATGGCCCTCGAGCGGCTCGCTGCGGACGATCGTGCCGGGGTGGCCCGACGCAGCCCCCGCCGGTTGGGCGTAGAACGCAGCGACGCCGTCCCGCTCGACGGCATCGCCGAAGATCCGAGGACCGATGGCGATCGCGAGGACTATGACGAGGGCGAGCGCCGAGACAAGGGTGATGCGGAGACCGCGCCGCGGCCTGCGACGCGTGTCGGGCGTCCGTGCTTCGTCACTCATCTCGACCGCCTCGCTCCCATCGGAAACCGCCTGCTGTCGATCCTGGGGCTGGCGATGCTCGGCACAGCGTCTATGGTGCCGCATCCGGGCCAGGGCGGACGGAGAACACCGCTATCGTCCGTGGGTCCGTCGTGCTCACCGCGGAATAGCGGCGGCGGCCGCCGTGCCGCCACCACCAGTCGAACACTGCCGCGAACCCGATCGGGATGATCGACGACATCACGGCATCCACCCAGGTGGTGGTCGTCGCGTTGAGGTCGGCGACGCCGAACGCGCCCAACGCGAAGGCGATCGTGTTGTTGACCGCGTGCAGCGCGATCGCGGCTTCCAGTCCGCCGGTGCGCCAGGTCAGCCAGATGGTCACTGCCGCGAACACGCCGACCGAGGCGAGGCCCCAGGCGTCATAGTCGTGTCCCAGCACGAACAGCGGCAACGAGACCACCAGCCCCCACGCCGGCGCGCGCAGCCAGTGCCCGATCGCCTGCATCAGCACGCCACGGAACAGATACTCTTCGCCGGCCGCCTGCAGTGGGACGATCAACACCGCCACCGCCAGCAGCCCCAGGGTCCTCTCGGACAGCACGGGCGTCACCGGATCGACGACCCACATCACGGCGAGCGGCACCAGCATCGGCACGGCGGTCAGCCTGACGGACCGGACGAACAGACCCCAGCGAAACCGGCCCGCCACCGAGTCGAGGGTGCCCGGTCGCCCGAGCAGCCGGGCGGTGAGACGCCCCGCCGGGACGAAGAGGGCCAGCATCAGGCAGAGGAACGCCGCCTGCACCGGATCGGCCATGTCGATGTCGGTGGCGCTCATCGCCTCCGCGGCGCCGGGCAGCAGTAACCACAGCACGACCAGGCCGACCACCAGCACCAGGTAGGTCAGCAGGAACAGGCCGACGGTGGCGAGTGGACGCCACCATTCGGGGGTGCGCCGGCTCAGCCGGAAGTAGGTCAGCGCCTCGGGGGCAGGGGTTGTGGACGGCGTGGAAGCCAACAGAGCTGTCATGGCCTCCAGCCTGGTTGCGGGTACCTGCCGCCCGGGATCGGCCGATCGGGGCTCATCCCGCGCCGAAGGTTGCGTCCATCGTCATCCCTTCGGACGACAGGGCGGTTCGCCCGCAATCGGTAGATTGCGCCGGGTGAGGATTCCGCAGGGTGCCCGGACGACGGCGGTGCTGGTGGCCGTCCTGGTCGTGGGCGTGCCGCTGCAGGTCGGGACCTGGATGGTGCGGCATCCCGACCTGGACCTCATTCCGGAGGCCGAGGCCGGCCGGGTCGCGGCACTCATGCTCGGTGAGGTGCTGCTCGGTGTGCTGGCGGTTGCGCTGCTGCCGCTGGTGATCGGAGCCCGGGCCCGACCCGGGCGTCGGGCCGGTGTCGCGGCGCTGGTGATCACGCTGGCGTCGGTGTCAGCGCTCGCCCTTCCCGCGGCCGTGGTCGCGCTCGGTGCGGTCGCGTCCTGGCTCCGACGTGGCTGGCTGGCCGTGGTCGGTGCGGCCTGGCTGGCGGTGCAGGTCACGGTCATCGCGATCGACAACGGGTGGTGGCTCGGGGTCGCCGGCGCGCTGCTGGTCGGTGGAGGCGTGGTGATGGCCGGACTCGCCGTCGGGCGGCGGCGGGCACTGCTGGCGTCGCTGCGGGACCGTGCCGAGGCGCTGGAGCGGGAGCAGGTCGCGATAGTGGCCGGCACCCGGCTCGCCGAGCGAACCCGGATCGCCCGTGAGATGCACGACACCCTCTCGCACCGGCTATCGGTGATCTCGCTGCACGCGGGTGGGCTGGCCGTGCACCCCGACGGCGGACCGGGCCGGGTCGAGGAGACCGCGCGGCTCATCCAGCAGTCGGCCCAGACGGCGTCCGAGGAGCTCCACGCGGTGCTCACCGTGCTGCGCGACGACCAGCACGATGTTCGGCCCGATCCGACGCTGGCCGACCTGGAGACGGTCGTTGCAGTGTCGGGTGCGGACGTCCGGTTGACCGTCGATCCGTCGCTCGCCGGCCGGCTCGGCCAGCTCGCGCCGTCGGCGTCCAGAGCGCTGATGCGGGCCGTCTCCGAAGGAGTCGGCAATGCCGTGAAGCACGCGCCGGGCCGGCCGGTCGCGGTGACGCTCAGCGGGACGCCCGGCGACGGTGCCCAGGTGGAGATCCGTAACCCGATCGGCGTGGGATCCGGGCTTGCCGGCGGGTACGGGCTGGTCGGCCTCCGCGAACGGGTCGAGCTGACCGGTGGCCGCCTTGAGGTCGCGCGCCACAGCGGCGAGTTCGTGCTGCGAGCATGGGTGCCATGGACGTGACCCGAACGGCTCCGACGGTGCGGACCCTGCTGGTCGACGACGAACCTCTGATTCGCGCCGGACTACGGATGATTCTCGACGGTGCCGCCGGGATCGAGGTGGTCGGCGAAGCTGGTGACGGACGTGCCGGCGTCCAGGCGGCCGCCGCCTTGCGTCCGGACGTGGTGCTGATGGACCTGCGGATGCCCATCCTGGACGGCATCGCCGCGACCCGTGAGATCGTCGCCACCGGGCATGGTGCCGCAGTGGTGGTGCTCACCTCGTTCGACACCGAGGGCTTCATCGCGGACGCCCTGGATGCCGGCGCCCAGGGCTTCCTGCTGAAGAGTGCCCCGCCGGAGGAACTGACCGAGGCCGTTCGGCAGGCCGCGGCGGGTGCCATGCCGTTCACTCCCGCCGTCCTGCGACGGGTCGCACAGCTAGCCGCCCGCGCGCCCCGTCCGGACGACGCCGACCAACTCGCCGACCTGAGTGAGCGTGAACTCGAGGTCGCCCTGCTCATCGCCGACGGCCTCGGCAATCAGGAGATCGCCGACCGGCTCTACCTGTCGCTGCCCACGGTCAAGACCTACGTCAGCCGCCTGCTCGGCAAGCTCGATGCCAGCAACCGCGTGCAGGTCGCGCTCGCCGTGCAACGTGCCCGGATGGGGTGACGGCTCGGCCAGCCGATGTCGTCCGGGCCTGCCCCTCACGCAAGCGCTGATTTTCGTTGGTCGAGATTGTCGAGACCTTGGGTGACCTGATGCTGGCAAGGGGTTTCGACGTAGCTCAACCAGCGGTGGGCGTTGATCAGTGTTTCCTCAGCGGTGGTCCTCGGCGATCATCCAACGATCGCGCATCCGGAAGGCGGGGATCGTCTGACGCTTCGCCTTGTTGGTCGCCACATTGCCGCGGACGCCGTTGGCTCGCGCCCAGTCCGCCAGTCGCACCACGCGGCGGCTGGTGAGCAGTGTGATGCGTTTGTGCAGCGATTCGAGCAGCAGCAACGCCAGCAGCCGGGTCATGCCGTCGTGGGCGTCGGTGGCCGCGTAGCGGTCCAGCAGCGGGTAGTAGTCGGTGTGCCGGTTCTTGGCCCGGACGATGACCGGCGGCAGGCCGGCGTCCTGGAGCTGCTTATTGATCAGGATGCGCCCGATCCGTCCGTTGCCGTCGACGAAGGGATGGACCACCTCGAACTCGCAATGGAACCGGGCGATCGCATCGAGGGGAGACGACGCGACATCGGCCCGGTGGCGCGCGAGCGCGTCGGAGATCAGCCCGGACACGAACTCCGGGTTCGCGCCGAGATGATTGCCGACCCGGACCCACTCACCCGCGCGGCGGAACCGTCCGGCCGCGTCATCGCGAATGCCCGCCAGCAACATGCTGTGCCAGCGCAGGATCAGGTCGGTCGAGAGTGGCTCGGAGCTCGCCAGCAGGTCGGAGGTGACCGCGGCCAGGTTCCGGGCCTCGTAGATCTCGCGCAGGTCGTGCCGTCCGGACGGCAGCCGTCCGGCAAGAACCTGTTCGGTCTCGGCGAGGCTGAGGGTGGAGTTCTCGATGGCGTTCGACTGCTGAACCGTCTCGGCAAGTTCGGCCAGGGCGATCTGGTGGAGCGCTTCGGGATGCTGGGCGGCTGCGTCGCGGTATTCAACTAGCAGTGCATCGATTCGGTCCCGGGTGGTCCGGTTGATCACGGTGTGATCCTCATAGACCCGAAGTTTACCGTGAATTTCTGTAATGAGCATAGAGAATTCACGGCCCTGCGGGACCCAGTCCTTGGTGGAGCCTGTCTCAGTTGTCCGACCAGCGAGGACCGAGGGAAGGGGTCTCGACAAGCTCGACCAGCCGCTGAAGACCCCGATCGGCTCGACCGGCCGTCGAACGAAGAGCACCGTCCCGCGGATCCGGTGGACCGAAAAGAACCGTCCCCGCGGTCCAAAGAACCGTCCCCGCGGTCCAAAGAACCGTCAGAGCGGTCCTGAGTCGAAGCCCGGGACGCCGACAGTCGGGATGGCTGCTAGCCGGCGGTGACGCAACCGACGAGCGGTGAGTCCGGCAGAGGCGCAACCAGAAAGCGGCGGGTCCGGCAGAGACGCAACCGGAAAGCGTCCGGCGGTGACGCAACCGGAAAGCGGTGGGTCCGGCAGAGACGCAACCGGAAAGCGGAGTGGGCTGCACCCCGTCCGGGTAGGTCGGGCGTAAAGCGCGCGAGCCCCCGCGCAGAGTCTGAAAGACAACAGCAGAAGTAGGCGAGCTGCGCACGGGCGGGACGGGGTGCAGCCCACTCCGCGGAGCAGAACGTGACCACCAAGACCCGACCACAGAACAAGGGTCTCGACAAGCTCGACCAACGGTGGGACGAAAAGAACCGTCCCCGCGTGCCAGCTCGACCAACGGCGGAACGAAAGAACCGTCCCCAGCGTTCCGTGTGGTCTCGACCGGTGGGGGGTCAGGTTGCTTCGTAGTGGCGGGCCTGGCCCTGGATGCCGCTGAAGCGGAAGGGTCCGGACGTCACCCGCGGGGTGTCGCGGTCCTGGCTGCTCTCGGTGTGGGCCGAGTGCAGCTCCCGGTAGCTGGGGATGTCGAGCGGCTGACGGGCGTCCAGTGCCGCCCGGGTCGCCTCGCGCCGGCGATGCTCGGCGTAGTCGGGCTGGACGATGCCGGTGAAGAACTCGCCGACGCTGCCCGAGCCGTAGCTGAACAGGCCGACCCGGCGTCCGGCCAGGTCGTCGGAGTTGTCCAGCAGCGCGGCCAGGCCGACGTAGAGCGAGGCGGTATAGCTGTTGCCGAGCACCCGGTTGTAGTCGAGTGACCCCTTCAGCGCGTTGACCGAGACGGCGTGCGAGGTGTGCTGGGAGAGCCGGGCGTGCGCCTTCTGCGCCATCTTGGTGAACGGCTGGTGGTAGACGAACCGCTCGATGGTGTGGAACCCGGCGCCGCCCCGGGCGTGGAAGTCGTCCCAGGCTCCCATCAGCGAGGCCAGGTAGGCCCGCAGCGACAGGCCGCCGTCCACCATCGCGGTGGTGGAGTCGTTGGGCCGCCAGAAGTCGTTCACCTCGGTGGTGTGGATGCCGGTGACCGGCTCCAGCTCCAGCAGTGCGGGGTCGGCGCCGACCAGCATCGCCGCCGCGGCGGCACCCTGGGTCGGTTCGCCGGGGGTGTCCAGCTGGTAGCGGGCCACGTCGGACATGATCAGCAGCACCTGCTCACGCGGCTCGCGGGCCACGATGCCGGCCGCCAGCTGCAGCGCCGCGGTACCCGAGTAGCAGGCCTGCTTGAGCTCGACCACCCGGACGCCGCTCGGCAGCCCGAGCAGCTTGTGCACGAAGACGCCGGCCGCCTTGGACTGGTCGATGCCCGATTCGGTGGCGAACAACACGGTGCGGATCCGCTCGGTGCCGTGCCGCTGCAGGATCGGCAGTGCCGCCGCGGCACCCATGGTGACGATGTCCTCGTCCGGGGCCGGGAAGCTCATCGCTTCCTGGCCCAGACCGGTCAGGTACTTCTGCGGCGGCACGCCGGCCGCCTCCGCCAGCTCGGTGAGGTCGACCACGTAGTGCGCGGTCGCGACCGAGAGGTCATGAATGCCGATCGAGGTCATCAGCGGTTCCTCTCCCTACGCTCCAGCAGGATGTGGGCGGCCATCAGCTCACCCGGGTTGGTCTGGGCGGCGAGCAGCGACAGCTCCCCGCAGAGCACGGTCGCCGCGATCAGCGCGGCCAATCGGCGGGCGTTGCCGCCGGGCGGGGCGTCCGGGTCGACACAGCCGAGCCGTTCCAGCGCCCGCTGGGTGTGCGCCAGATGCTTGCCGTTGCCGACCGCGCCCACGATCAGATGGGGGAGCGTGCAGGAGAAGTACAGCCCCTCGTCGCGGGCCTCGGCGTAGGTGAAGCCCTGGGAGCCCTCGACGATGTTCGCGGCATCCTGTCCGGTGGCCAGGTAGATGGCGAGCAGCATGTTCGCGTAGTGGGCGTTGGCCGAGCGGAGCGCGCCGGCGATGGTGCTGCCGACGAAGTTCTTCCGGATCACCAGTTCGGCGATGGCTTCCGGGGTGGAGCGCAGCGACTTGGCGACCAGCTCGCGCGGGATCACGATGTCGCAGGCCACGTTGCGGCCGCGTCCGAGAATGCCGTTGACCGCGGACGGCTTCTTGTCGATGCAGTAGTTGCCTGAGATCGACCCGTAGCTGAGCCCCAGTTCCCAGCCGAGGATCCGTTCCATCAGGGCGTCGGCGGCCCGGGTGACCATGTTGTGCCCGGACGCGTCCCCGGTCTCGAGCGCGAAGCGGACGAACAGCAGGTTGCCGACGATCTCGTGATGGACGTCGACCAGCTTGGCGTGCCGGCTGGTGCCGCCCACCGCCTCGTCCAGTTCGGGTTGCCGGGCCTGGATCGCGCGGGCGGCGCGGTCGGCGGTGGCGGCGTCCGGGGCGATGAACAGCACCGAACGGGTCATCCGCTCGCCCAGCACCGTCACCTGGATGCCGCCCTCGACCTGCCGGGAGATGCGCGCCCCGCGGCCCACGGACGGCCACAGCGGGGTCTCGTAGGTGGCCAGCGGCACCTCGATTTCGCCGGTGACCGTGTTGCCGCTGACCCGGATCGGGCCCACCCAACGGGTGGGGATCACGGTGTTGTCGTCATCGCTCATTCGGTCCTCCTGAGGTGGGCTGGGACGCCGGGGGCTGGGGCGTCCGGGGTGGCGGCGCGTCGTCGCGCCGGTGGCTGAACTGCACCGGGTCGATGCCGCGCAGCTCGCAGAACTCCTTGACCCGGCCGCGCAGCAGCAGGTCGGTGTGCCGCAGGTCGGACGGCTCGGCGGCACCCAGCAGGGCATGCAGCTGGCGCAGCTGGGTCAGCCACCGCCGCACCATCGGCACCAGCGCCTCGGCGCCGCCTTCGGTCGCGGGCTTGAGGAACACCCCGGCCACGCCGGCGGCATTGGCACCCAGCGCCAGCGCCTTGACCACGTCCAAGGGGGAGCGGACGCCGCCCGACGCCAGCAGTGCCGGGCCGCCTTCGCCAGGCGCGTCCAGCAGGCAGGCGAGCGCGGATTGCCCGTAGCCGGCGAGGAAGGCGTAGTCGCCGAACCTGCGCCGGGAGTTCTCGATGCTGACGAAGTCGGTGCCGCCGGAGCCGCTCACGTCGGCGATCCGGACGCCCAGCTCGGCCAACCGACGCTGCGTGCGCCGGCTCAGCCCGAACCCGACCTCCTTGACGATCACCGGCACCCCGGCCGCGGCGACGATCTCTTCGACCGAGCGGGCCCAGCCGGAGAACGCCCGCTCACCCTCGGGCATCACCGTCTCCTGGGCGGCGTTCAGGTGGAGCTGCAGCGCGTCGGCCTGGATCAGGTCGACCACTCGCCGGGCGTCGTCACCCGACCGGCCGGCGCCCAGGTTGGCCATGATGAAGCCGTCCGGATTCTCCTCGCGGAGCACCCGGAAGCCGGCCGCGGTCTCGGGAAGCCGCAACGTGATGCTCATCGAGCCGCAGGCCATCGGCAGTCCGGTTTCCCGGGCGGTGATGGCCAGTTCGCGGTTGATCCGGGTTGCGGCGTCGCTGCCGCCGGTCATCCCGTTGATGTACAGCGGCACCGGCCAACTGATCCCGGCGAGCTGCACACCGAGCCGGACGCGGGATTCGTCGATGCCGTCCAGTGCGTGATGCAGGAACTCGACGTCGTCGAAGTCGTTGCGGGCGACCGGCGCCAGCTGCTGCTGTCCGGCGAGCGCGATGTGGTCGTCCTTGCGGCGCTGGTGCTCGTTGCCGACCTCAGCAGTCATCGGACGCCCCCTCGGCCGGATGGACGCGCAACTCCAGGCGCCGAATGTCGTGCGCCTCCCAGTCGGCCAGCAGGTCCCGGCGCGACGTCGTTGCCGGAGCCAGCACGATGCCGCAGTCGCCGCCCCCCGCTCCGGACGGCTTGCCGGCGGCGCCGTGGCGTTCGGCGGCGTCGCACAGGGCGCGCAGCGCGTGGGTCTCGATCACGACGCCGCTGACCCGGCCGAAGTCCTGCAGCACGCCGCGGGCCGTGCGCAGGCAGTCGAGCACGGCTGCACTGTCGTCGTCCTGCAGGGCGCGCTCCAACGAGCTCACGGTGCGTCCGCTGACCCGCAGGATCTGCTCGTAGGAATCCGACCGGTCGTCGCGGCCATGCCGGACGCCGTCGACCAGCCGCTCGGTGGACGCCGGGGAGCCGGTCCAGCCGACCAGCAGCTCCAGCTGGGTCGGGGCCGGCAACCGGGTGGTGCGGTAGCTGCTCCAGGCCGGTGAACTCAGGGCGCCGGTGACGCCCGCGTCGGCGAGCTTGCTGCGCAGCGCGGCCCGGTCGGGTGCCCGGTAACCCACCCAACCGCCGAAGGTGCAGGCGGCCAGATCGCCGCCGGAGGCGTTCGGGCTGATCCGGATCGTCGCCAGCAGGGCCAGCTGGAAGCGTTCCGTCCGGCTCAGCGACAGCCGGTAGAACTGATTCAGTGCCGCGATCACCGCGACGGTGACCGCCGCCGACGAGCCGAGCCCGAATTTCCGGCCCTGGGCGTCGTCCAGCTCGCTGTCGATGGCCAGGTCGAAGTAGCGCGGCGAAATGCGCCGCTCGTCACGCAGCCGGTCGATCACGTCGAGGGCGCTCAGCACGTAGTCAGCGGGCCGGTGCTCGACCACGACACCGACGCCTTCCGCGGACCTGGTCCACTCCAGCGGGGCATTGCCGTACTCGCCGGAGCGGATCCGGCCGACGTCGGTTCCCTCGGTGAGCTCGACTGACAGGTACCGGTCCACGGCGATCAGCACCGCCGGCTCGCCGGGCTCGACCACGGCGTACTCGCCGGCGATGAACAGCTTCCCGGGTGCCCGCGTCACGATCATCAGGCCGTCCCCGGGGGCAGCAGGGTGGCGCCCGGGCCGGCGCCGACCACCGTCGTCTCGCCCAACGCGGCCAATTCCGTGGCGACGGAGTCGGCGTCGGCGGGCCGGGCGATGACCACCACGTTCGGCCCGGCGTCCGCGGTTGCGTAGCACTCCAGCCCCGCGGTGCGCAGCTCCTCGACCCGGTCGAACGCGGCGATGCTGGCGGGCTTGAGGTAGCGGATCGGCGGATCGGCGGACTGGATCAGCGCATGCATTCGCAGCGCATGCAGCTCGGTGAGCAGGCCCAACGCGGTGAAGTCGTTCGCACGGCAGGCCGCCAGCGCATCCTCCAGGGTCTGCGCGGTCGAGCTGACCCAGCCGTCGTAGAACGGCGAGGTGCCTGCGGTGCGCACCATCGCGTCCCGGCTGGAGACCCGCTTCGCGGAACGGTCCAGGGTGAGGATGATCATCGCGAACGCCGGCCCGTCGACCGGTTCGGCGTAGGACGCCGCATCGTCGCCGGCATGCCACACGGCCAGGCCCGGAATGATCGAGCGGGCCGCCGAGCCGGAGCCGCGGCGGGCCAGCCGGCTCAACGCGGGATCGTCGAGGTCCAATCTGTAAGCGCCGGCGGCTGCGACGGCGAGCGCGGCGAACCCGGCCGCGGAGGAGGCCAGGCCGGCGTCGGTGGGGATCTCGCTGAGCGAGTCGACCCGGGCAGGCGCGGTCGAACCGGCGAGTTCACGGACCAGGTCGAGGAACCGGGTCACCCGTTGCGTGGGCGTGGCCGCGCCCGGAACGCCGTTCAGGGTGAACCTGTCGGACGCGGCGTCCGGGTCGAGCCGGACGGTGGTCGTGGTGGCATAGCTGTCCAGGGTCAGCGACAGGCTGCCCGCGGCCGGCAGGATGAGCGCGGTGTCCCGCTTGCCCCAGTACTTGATCAGGGCGATGTTCGGGTAAGCGCGGGCGCTCGCCTCGTTCATTCTGGTCCTTCCAGGGTGGTCGTCCAGGTCCCGTGACTTCCGGCCCGCTGTAGCTCGTATCGCAGCCTATCGACGTCCTCGGCCCGGGAGAGCGCGACGATGCACCCGCCGAGACCGCCGCCGGTCAGTTTGGCCCCCAGTGCGCCCGCCCGGCGGGCGGCGTCCACCAGCTGGTTCAACTCGTCCGAGCCGACCCCGAGCTCGTTCAGCGCGCCGTGGGCCTCGTCCATCGCCGTGCCGAGGGTGCTGACATCGCCCTGGCGAAGACAGCCCAGGATCGTCTCGGCAAGTTCGGACAGTCGCCCGACAAGGCGGTTCACCAGCGTCGGGTGCGCCTCGCGCAACGACCGGACGCCGGCGACGGCGGTCGCCGTCGAGCCGGTCACACCGGTGTCGGCAACCACGAACACGAACCGGCCACCGAGGGCGACCGGTGCGATGGCGCCCTGCTCGAACAGGATCGGCACGTCGGACAGCACTGCGGCGGTGTCGATGCCGCTGGCGCGGCCGTGGGCGATCATCTCGGCCTGCTGGACGAGCTCGGTTCGCTCCGGCAGCCCGAGCGGCACCCCGGACGCCGCCGCCACGGCGTCCACCACGGCCGCGGCGACCGCGGCACTGGAACCGAGTCCACGCTGCATCGGGATCTGGCTGGACACGCTGAGCCGTCCCGTGACCGCGGAGCGCACGGTCGGCTGGGGCCCGGCCGGACGGGCGGCGGTGACCTGGCGCACCGCCTGCCGCCAGGCGGTGAGCACCGGTGCCACCGCCGGCGGCGCATCGTCGATGCTGCCGCGGTACAGGTCACAGTCCAGCGACCACGCCGGGCCCGGTTGCAGTTCGGCCCGGGTGGCCAGGCCGTGCACCGGCAGGGCGATCGCGGGCGCACCGTAGACCACTGCATGCTCGCCGATCAGGATCGTCTTGGCGTGTGCCGTGCCCACGCCGACCGGTGTCGCGCTGCGGGGTGTGCCCGGCGGGGAAGGGCTGGCGGTGGTCACGATCGGCGACGACCTTTCTTTCATCGAGGTCACACTACGGGGGTTGCCGGTGAAACTCCTATGAGATTCCGCAGCGAGGCGAAGTTGGCGGGCCGCGACGGCCACCCTGCGGAACCGCGCCGTGCAGCGTGTGTCGTCACCCGTCCGGGATGAGTGGCCACGCACGACCCCCGAGTCGGCGTGGGACGCTACCCGTAGCGATCGCCGGGTCGGTTCCCCGCCGGCCGGATGAGGCGGTGCCAGGGACTCGTGAGATGCGGCGTTGAGCGCCGCGCGGCGGTGTTTCCCACCGTCCCGGGATCGATACGGGTGTGACTTGTGACATGTGAGGAAGATGGAATGACCGACGATCAGGACCTGACCGCCCTTCGGACCCGCGTCTCCGAACTGGAGGCTGAGAATCGCGCACTACAGCAGGCCAGCTCGGACGCCGCGACGTCCGGATCGCGGGGCAAGGCCCGGCTTCGGGTGGCGATCGCTGCGCTGCTGATCGCCATCAGCGTCATCCTCGCCCCGGTCGCCGTGATCGGCACCTGGGCCCGGGCGCAGCTGGTCGACACCGACAAATTCGTCCAGACCTTCACGCCGCTGGCGTCCGAGCCTGCGGTGCAGTCGTTCATCACCGACCAGGTGACCCAGGCCATCAACGAGAAGGTCGATATCGACACCCTGGTGAACGACCTGATGGGCGGGCTCAGCCAGCTCAACCTGCCGCCCCGGGCCAAGGAGGCGGTGGGCCTGCTCACCGGGCCGGCGGCCGATGGCGTTCGTTCGCTGATCCGCTCCGCCGTCGAGCGCACCGTCGCGTCGCCACAGTTCGCGCAACTGTGGGAGTTGACCCTGCGAGAGTCACACACCCGGGCGATCGCGATCATCCAGGGCGACCCGAACCGTGCGCTGCAACTCTCCGACGACGGCACCCTCTCGCTCGAACTCGGCACAGTCATCCAGCAGGTCAAGCAGGTGCTGGTCGAGCAGGGTTTCACATTCGCCAACCGGATCCCCGAGATCCAGCGATCGATCCCCGTCGTTGCCGCTGATTCGCTAGGCCTGATTCGCTCGCTCTACCAGGTGTCGACCGCGGTGGGGTACTGGCTGCCCTGGATCGTGCTCGGTTTGCTGGCGGCCGGCATCGCGACGGCGCCGCGCCGGGTGCGCGCGCTGGCCTGGGCCGGTCTGGGGTATGCGGTGGCCCTCTCGCTGTTGGCCGCGGGTCTCGGCATCGGGCACCGATTCTTCGTCAGTACGGTGAGCCCCTCGATCATGCCGGCGGCGACCGCCGAAGTGCTGTTCGACCAGGTCACCGAGTTGATCTACCCGGCGGTGTCCGCCCTGGTGATGCTGTCGGTGCTGATCGCCGTCGGTGCCTGGCTGTTCGGCGCGTCCCGTCCGGCGGTGGCGATCCGCTCCGCCGGCGACCGGGCTTTCGCGTCCGTCCGGGCTGCGGCCGACCGCAACAATCTGGGTACCGGCAGCTTCGGACGCGGCGTCGAACGGTGGCGCTCGGCGATCCTGGTGGTCACCGTCGCGATCGGTCTCGTGGTCATCTTCCTGCAGCGTCCGGCCAGCATGGCCAACGTGCTGGGCACCTTGGCAGTGGTGCTGGTCGTCCTGCTGATCGTCGAACTCGTCCGGCGTCCGGAGGTGCAGCCGGTCCCGGCCGGACCGGTGGCGGACACCCTTGAGATGCCGGCGCAGGCCGCCTCCCCGGCCGCGGCCGAAACGGTCGAGTTGCCGGTCCAGTCCCCCGCAGCATCGGACGGGGGCGACGCTCCCGCCCAGCGCGGGTAGCGCGCCGGATGCTCGGCGTCATCTGGGAGATCCTCCCGATCGCGCTGGGGGTGGTCGCTAGCCCGATCGCGGTGCTGGCGCTGCTGGGGATCATGCTGTCCGACGATCCCCGGCACAACGCCGTCGCCTACACGCTCGGCTGGGTCACCTCGGTGACGGTGTTGCTGATGGTGTGGACGGCGTTGTTCACCGCGCTGGGCGTCGACTCGCCGGACGGTCCGCACCTGATCGGACGCCTGCTGCACGTGCTGGTCGGGTTGCTGTGCTGGGTCGGCGCGGTGCGGGTCTACCGGCGGGCGCAGGACGCGCTCGAGCGACTGGCCGCCGCCCGCACCCCCGATGAGTTGGTGGCCGCGACACCGCAGCTGCCCGGCCTGCTGCGTTCCACCGAGCACTACACGTTCCGCCGCTCCTACCTGCTCGGCCTGGGGGTCTTCGCGCTCAACCCGACCAACGTCGCACTGGTCGCCGCCACCGTCCTCAACCTGCTCGGGTCGACCTTGTCGTCCACGGCCCGAACCTGGGTGGCGGTGGGCTTCGTGGTCGCAGCCGCGCTCCCGGTGCTGCTTCCGACCCTGGTGCTGCTGATCCGCGGACGCAAGGGCGAGCCGGCGCTGCGGCGACTACGCACCTGGGTGCTGCACAACAACGGCTTCCTGCGTTCCGCCCTGCTGCTCCTGGTCGGCTTCCTCCAGATCAGCAAGGGCCTTGACGGGGTGCTGGTATGACCGCTCCCTCGCCGATGCGTCGCTACCTGCGCAGGTTCGGCTCCCGGGCCACCGTCGGCGCCGACCTCAAAGCAGGCATCACACTGGGCGTCGAGAGCGTGCCCGACGGGCTCGCGGCCGGTGTGCTCGCCGGGGTGAATCCGCTGTTCGGGCTGAACGGCTATCTGCTGGGCACCCTGGGCGGAGCCCTGGCGACCGGTTCGGTATTCATGAGCGTGCAGGCCACCGGGGCGATGGCGGTGATCCTCGACGACGTGCCCGAGGTGCACGGGGACGCCGCCGCCGGTGCGATGGCGATGCTGACCCTGCTCGCCGGCGCGATCATGCTCGGGCTCGGCCTGGCCCGACTCGGACGCCTGGTCCGGTTCATCCCCACCGCCGTGCTGATCGGGTTCGTCAACGCGGTCGCGGTGAACATCGTGCTCGGCCAGTTGGACAACTTCACCGGCTTCACCAGCGACGGCGCCAACCGGGTGGTGCGCGCTGTCGACAACCTGCTCGGGCTGCCGCAGTACAACTGGCCCTCGGTGCTGGTCGGCGTCGTCACGGTCGGGCTGATCCTGCTGCTCGAACGCACCCCGCTCGGGGCGTTGTCCCTGGTGGCCGCCGTGGTGGCCGGATCGGCGCTGGCGCTGCTCTTTCCGTCTGTGGTGACCCTGGGCGACTCGGTCGAGGTGGCCCGGGCACTGCCCGGCCTGGCGTTGCCCGACTTCTCGATGATCCTCACCCTGCTGGTGCCCGCGGTGTCGATCGCATTGGTGGGTCTGGTGCAGGGCGCCGCGATCTCGGGATCGATCCCCAACCCGGACGGCACCTACCCCGACGCCTCGGACGACTTCCGCGGGCAGGGCGTCGCCAACCTGGCCTCGGCCGCCTTCGCCGGCATGCCGGTGGGTGGCTCGATGTCGGCGACCGCGCTGGTCCGTGAGGCGGGCGCCAAGACGGCCCTGGCGAATCTGGTCGCGGCCGTGGTGATGGTGGCGACCATCCTGATCTTCGGCCCGCTGATCGAACTGGTCGCGATCCCGGCGCTGGCCGGACTGTTGATCCTGATCGGCGTCCGGACCTTCAAACCGCACCAGGTGGTGCTGGTGTGGCGCACCGGCCTCACCCAGATCGCGGTGTTCCTGGTCACCTTCGTGCTCACCATGATCATTCCGCTGCAGTATGCGGTGCTGGCCGGGGTGGGGTTGTCGATCGTGCTGCATGTGGCACGACAGTCGAACCAGGTCCGGATCGTGCAGTGGGTGTTCGACGAGCCGAACGGACGGCCCCTGGAGTCGCCCCCGCCGGCCACCGTCGGCGCCGGTGAGACCGTGGTGCTGTCGCCCTACGGCAGCCTGTTCTTCGCCTCCGCGCAAGCCTTCCGTGCCCAGCTGCCCACCCCGGTCGGGCGGGCCGCCGGCGCCCACGTGGTGATCAGGCTGCGCGGCACCGAGGAACTCGGCGTGACCTTCCTGACCATGGTGCGCGGCTACGCCGACGAACTGGCCGCCCGGGAGGCGACGTTGATGCTGGTCGGGGTCAACCCGAGGCTCGCCGACCAACTGCGGGCCACCGGACTGGAGAAACGGCTCGGCGCAGCCAACGTGCTGCCGGCGCAGCGGCGGCTGGGGGATTCGCTGGCGGCGGCGTTGGCCGTGATCGACACGCGGCGCGAGGCGGGCTGAGTTCCCGCGGTGGAGGCTGAACTCGCCCCAGTGTCGCTCGCTGATGAATTCCGGCGGCTGGATTGGGGCGGTTTGAGAGCAGGCTCGGTTCCGCCGGGCGTGCGGCTCTACTCCTGGGCATTGAGGTAGGGTACTCGGCAGGACCCGTGGGATTCCCCTCGGAAGTCTGCTTCGGAGACGGCGCCGGTTCGGCGTGGTCTGTGGGCACCTGTAGGGCGGGCCCTTCGTGACAAGGGCTCCTGGTAGTGGAGAATTCGTTGGGGCAGACGTATCTGGGCTCCGTGGGCTCAACAGACCGTCGCACCCGTGGTCTTGCCCGGTATCGGTCCCCGCGCGTCCAGCAGGGCTATCTGGCCCGCCCGCGCGTGAGCGCCCTGCTGGAAGCAGCGGCGAGTTCCGAACGCGTGATGGTCGTCGTCGCGCCGAGCGGCTACGGCAAGACGTCCGCGGTCAGCGAATGGGCCGCCGGGCTCACCGAACCCGCGGCCTGGCTGTCGCTGGGACCGTTCGACACCAACGAGGCTCAGATCAGCGCCGGGATCATTCGCGCGTTGAGTTCCGTCGTTGCGGACTTCGAGGTCCCCCCGCACCGCAGCGGACTGCTCGGCGAGAGCGATTCACGCGGCACGGCGCAGCTCTTCGAGCAGATGGTGGACGGGTTGACGGAGCCCGTCACCCTGATCATCGACGACGCGCAGCGGGCCGGGGACGCCCTGCGGGAGGGCCTGTTGGGGGCACTCATCGCCGCCGGTCCCGACCAACTCCGGCTGGTGATCGTCGGCACCACGGTGGTGGAGATGGAGCTCAGCCGGCTGGTGGCCGGTCGCCCGGAGTGCGTGGTTCGGGCCCCCCAGCTGGCCTTCGACGTTGATGAGATCGCCACGCTGGCCGGTGCCGACCATCCCCGCACGCCGCAGGACCTGCTCGACCTCACCCAGGGCTGGCCGATCGCCGTCCGGCTGCTCTGCCTCAGCCGGGACGCCGATGCGCAGAGTGGGATCGGCGAGACGGCGATCCTGCGGGACTACCTTCGCGATCACGTGCTGGGCACCCTCCGTCCGGAACTGCAGGACTTCGCGCTCGACACCGCCATCGGGATCGACCTCACCCCCAGGCTCGCCGCAGCGATCTCGGGGGCCGACCATCCGGAGGCGCTGCTCGAAGAGTGTGCCGGGCTCGGCCTGTTCCTCGACCGGGTGGAGACCACCGACGGCATCGTCTACCGCTGGCACGGCATCTTCGTACGGCAGTGCCGGGCGATCCTTCAGGCGTCCGATCCGGAACGGCTGCGCCGCTCCCATCGCCGAGCCGCCCAGTTCCTGGAGGCCGACGACCCGCTGAACGCCGTCGGGCAACTGCTCGAAGCGGGTGATCCGGCGGGTGCGATGGCGATGCTGTTGCGGCACTGGGTGTGGCTGCACGTCGGCGGCGATCCGCGAGTGCTCGACCAGGTCTGCATCGCATTGCCCGCGCCGTATCACGACGACCCGCGGGTGCTGTTGATCCGGGCCTGTGCCCAGGCGGTGATCAATGCCCGGCAGAACTCCGTGGTACTGATGGAGAAGGCCGAGAGGCTGGCCGCAGAGAATGGCGCGCCGGAGGGATTCGAAGAACTGCAACTGACCGCGCGGCTGTTGATCATTCACGAGACCGCCGACCTGAGGGCGGCCTGCCGAACCCTCTACGACCGGGCGGGCCGCAGCGAAACCCTCGTTCCCCGGGAGCGGATGGCGATCAACTACCTGATCGGCTGGACCGGCCTGAGGGTGCGTACCGACCCGGGCTTCTTCCCGCCCGTGCTCGTCGCCGCCGCGGACGCCGCCGAGGCGCTCGGCGAGATCGAGGTGGCTCGGCGTGCCCTGGGGCACCTGGCGTCGTTCCTCACCTGGGCTTCGAAGATGCGCGAGGCGCGGGCGGTGCTGAGCCGTGCGAATGCTCTGGGCGAGGGCAGCGAGTCCGCGTCGTGGCGCGCCTACGCGGGCGGCAGCGAGGACTTCGCCGCCGGCTGCGCCGCCTTCTGGGACGGCGAGTTCGAGGTGGCTGCCGAGGCGTTCACCAGAGTGATCCGCGGCGAAAGCACCGAGGATTCGTTCAGCGGTGTCGCCCGCTGGCTGTTCGCCTTCACCGCGACGGCACTGGGCGATCCGGCGCTGCGGGCGCGGGCGGCCCGCGAGGTGCAGGCGATCCCGACCGAAGATTCCCGGGGGCTGCCGTGGCGCATGTACCGCGAGTCGGCGCTGGCCGCGCTGTACGAGGGCGACGGGCAACGCAGCCGCGCCGTCCGGATGGCTGAGCGGGTCGGGCAACGGCCGGGGGCACCGATGACGACCGTGCTGATGGCCGACATTATTCGCCGCTCGGGCAACCCACAAGGAGCGCTGAAGATGCTCGCCGGGCTGAAGCAGGCCAACCAGTTCGGCTACGTGAGGATCCCGCTGCTGCTGTCGGCCGCCCTGATCCGGCGCCGCGAAGGCAACGAGAAGGAGGCGCACCGGCTCTGCGAACTGGCGCTGGAACGGGTCGTCGAGGACCAGTTGCGCCAACCGCTGTGCAACGCCGAACCGGAGTTGCGGCAACTGTTGACCGAGCACCTCACCTGGGGAACCAGCCACGAAGAGGTGGTCGTGGGATGCCTCGCGCGACAAGAGTCGCCCGGCCCACTGAGCCAACTCTCCGAGCGAGAGCGGGCGGTGTTCGAACAACTCCGCACCACCCGCACCATCCAGGAGATCGCCGACAGCCTCGGGGTCTCGATCAACACGATCAAGACCCACCAGCGTGCCGTCTACCGCAAGCTCGGGGTGACGTCGCGCCGGGACGCGGTGCGCGGCTTCGGCTGAACGCGTGACGTCCCGACGGCGCAGCTGCACCGCCGGGACGTCGAAGGGCGCTTCCCCAAGGAAAGCTAGGGCCGAGGCACTAGCTGAGCAGCCGGGCCTTCGCCGCGGCGAACTCGGCGTCGGTGAGCACACCGGAGGCGTGCAGATCGGCGAGCTTGCTGAGTTCCGCCGTGAGATCGACGGCAGGTGCCGCTGCGGGCGCCGGGGCCGGTGCAGCGACAGGCGCCGGTTGGGCCATTGACTCGTGGTACGCCTGCTCGGCCGCCAGCTGTTGCTCGTGCTGCCGGTTGGCGGCGCGCGAGTTCATCGCGTTGGCGGTGCCGGTCACCACGGCGGTTCGTGCCGCCAGACCGATCAGGCCGGGCCGTCCCATTCTTCTCACTGTGTGACTCCTTTGCTGTTGATCTGGATCAGAGATCCGAGGCGAGTTCGACGATCGCGTTGACCACCGGGGCGGGGATGCGCTCGGTCGCGACGACGAAGCTGTTGTCGGCGGCCAACTGAGCTGCCAGCTCACGTGCCCAGACCAACTCCAGCGCCACCACGGCGGCCGCGCCGCCGGGGGGCAACTGGGCGGCGAGGGCGAGGACGTCCTCGTCGGCGGCCAGACCCGGGGCCAACGGCTCCAGGTTCGCCAGCCCGAACTCGGACGGATCGATCTCCACCGTCTCGATGATGCCGCCGTCCTCGCTGCGAGCGACCACCACCAGGTCGAGCAACTGAACGACACCGGCGTCGACCTGCTTCGCCAGGGCATGCAGTACGGCGGGTGACACAGCCGGCCGGTCGAGCGAGATGACATCCAGTTCGACCGGTCCGAAGCCGGTCTGGGTAAACCCGTCGTTCATTTTATGCTCCTATGTTCTCAGGTTGACTCAGGCGAGTGCTTTGGCCTTGATCTGATCGAATTCGGCCTGGCTGATAGCGCCGGATTCGAGCAGCTTGTGGGCCTTTTCAATTGTTGCCGCAGGATCGGTGTTGCCGGCCACGGAGCGGATGTAGTCGTCGGCGGCCTGCTGGCTCTTCTGCATCTCGCGTGCGCTGCGCTCGCTCATGCCGTCGCCGCGCGCGATGAGGTAGACCAATGCGGTGATGAGCGGCAGGAAGACCAGGCAGAGGATCCAGACCGCCTTCCCCCCGCCCTTCAGTTCCCGGTCGCGCATGATGTCGGCGATGATGGAAAATAGGGCCATCAGGTAGGCGATGAAAATCGTGGCCCAGAGGAACCACAAGACGACCGCCCAGAATGAATCCCACAATGACATTTGGATTTCCTTCGTTTGATATGTCGGGATGCTGTCATCGTCATCCTCGCACCGCCGATCAGTGCTGATGCCGGCTGCTCATCCCCCGCGGGTGAGGGTGAAAGGGAGCATCCCGGCGGCCGTGGCAGGCTCACGGTAGGGCCCCCCGTGGGCTGGAGAATCGCCGGGCCGGCTGTGCCCCGACCGTGGCCGCGGCCGCCGTCCGACCCGGTGAGCGAGCAAGAGCGGAGATGCCATCGTGGTTCGATTTCTGACCCATCTGGTCGTGAGTCTGGTGACGTCGGCGGCGGGGTTGCTGATCGCCGCATCGATACTGGACGGCGTGACGGAGACCGCCGCCGGGTTCGTCATCGCCGTCGCGGTGTTCGTGCTCGGCCAGGCCGTGCTCGGACCGCTGGTGTTCAAGGCGGCCCGGGTGGTCATGCCGTTCCTGCTTGGTCTGGTTGGCCTGCTCTCGACCCTGCTCGGGCTGCTGCTCGCGACATACTTCGGTGGCCTGGAGATCCACGGCCTGACGGACTGGTTCTGGGCGACCGTCATCGTGTGGTTGGTGACCTGGCTCGGCGGCTGGGCCGTGCTGGCGTGGTGGACCAAGACCCACGTCGAGCAGCGCCGGGCGGACGCTGAGGGCAGCGCTAGCTGAGTCCGTCGGCGATCCCCCCAGTTTTGGGGAGGCGTTTCCCAGCCTGCGCCGACCACGATGGACGCATGCATCAGCTCCGCCGTGCCCAGGCCGGGGTCGAGCCGTCTGAGCTGTCCGAGGTCGGTGCCCGGATCGCCTATCGGCCGCGTCAGGTGCGGTGGGCGGAGCATCACGTTCGCGGCACGCGTTCCCTCCAGGTGCTGCGGGTGCTGCAGGACGAGGTGGTGTCGGGGCGCTGGCCCGAAGGCAGCCAGATCCCGGTCGAGGCCGAACTCAGCGAGTGGCTCTCGGTCAGCCGCTCCACGGTGCGCGAGGCGGTGAGCACCCTGGTCCACTTGGGGATGCTCGAACCGCGTCCGTCGCAGGGCACCTTCGTCCGGGCTCGTTCGGCGCTGCCGGTTGCGATGTCGGAGTTCACCGTCGGCTATCAGCTGGACGAGATCGGCCCGCTGCTGCGGTCGCTGGAGGCCGAGGCGGCGGTGGCTGCCGCCCGGAACTGCAGCGAGCGTGATCTCGACGAACTCCGCGGGCTGGAACAGCTCGGGCGCGACGGCGATCGTGCCGCGGTGCGGAGCTTCCACGACCTGGTGTTCACGTTGGCGGGCAGCAGCCTGCTGGCCGACCTCAGGATCGGCATCGAAGGTCGGATCCGGCTTGAGGTCGCGCCCGGCGCGGTGTGTGCGCCAGCCCACGGTGCGCTGGTCGAGGCGATCGCCACTGGGGACGCCGACGCTGCCCGGGTGGCCGCGGCCCGGCATGTCGAGCTGCGCCTTCCGGCCGTCACCGGTGACGCCGAGACGGTGACTCATCCTGACTAAGGGTGACTAAAGCCGGGCACTGGTGCTGTCCGGAACCTCGACTCTCGTCGGTCGAGCTTGTCCGGACCCTGGGTCGGCCAGTCGGGACAGCGCCGCGGTCAGGGCGTCGACCAGTGTCTCCTCAAGATCCCAGACGGATCGGTCCAGCCGCAGGGTGACCCGGAATCGCCCCGCGTAGCTGAGTGCGGCAACGACCACGGTGACGTTGCCTAACGCCGGGCTGATCGGCGTCAGCGAGCGCACCCCGGTCTTCAGAACGGCCAGCGGTGCAGCAGGTCCGTGCAGGTTGGTCACCAGCGTGGTGATGGCCCGCTGGCGCTCGAACAGTGGTCGGTACCAGCCGATCCTGCCCAGGGCGACCAGTGTCGCGGACACGGCCGATGAACCGGAAGGCACGCGGGCGAGCCGCTTGCGCCGGCGGGTCCGGACGGCGAGCCGTCCCAGCAAGTGGGTGTCGGTCTCGCCGCGGCGCCGCGCCGGCACCGAGACCAGGAGAGCGCCCACCCGGTTGCGGACAGGCTCGCCGCCGCCCGGACCTCTGCTGATGGGAACGCTGACCACGACGCGGCGCAGCTGCTCGCCGCGCCTGGACGCGGCCGCACGCAGGGCCTCGCCCACCGCCGCCAGCAGCAGGTCATTGACCGTTGCGCCGGCCCGGTGGGCCGCGTCGCGCAGCGGCTCCAGAGCCACCTCGACCGTGGCCAGCCGGAAGCCGGACGTCAGCGGCGTCAACAGCGACGTCGCCGAGGATCCCGCGGTGAGCGTGGCCAGTGCGCTGATCGGCGCGAGCCAGGTACGTGTCGGGCGGACGACCGACGGGAAATCCGGTGGCGGGATGCCGAACAGCGCCCCGACCGCGGCGACCGCGGTGGCGCCGTCGAGCAGGACGTGGTGGGCCATGAACAGCAGATGGGTCGCGTCGGGGGAGCAGAGGATCAGCAGCCGCCACATCGGAATCGTCTCCGGCAGCCCGGCGATCAGGGCCGTGATCGCGGTGGCCACCGGGTCCTCGGTGGCGAGCTCGACGATGTGCTCGGCCGGATTGAGGACCACCTGCTCCCAACGAGGCCGCCGAGACTTCGCGTCAGGCCGGACGAGGCGGTGCGCGAGCAGGGGAAACCGCCTGGCGCGCTCCCTCATCAAAGCTCGGAGACCGGCGGGGTCGACGGCGCCGTCCAACTCGGCGAGCACGGCGATCAGCCGCGGGTCCGGCCCGACGTCGCCGGCCAACTCGGCGGCGTCTCCGATCGTGAATCGCAGCATGTCGCCCCCGTCCACTGAATCAGCTCCCTTGGCTGAGCTTTGTCGAAGCCCCTCGCCGGCGCATGCTGTCCGCGGTCTCGACCAGCTCGACCCAGCGAGAATCGGCGTTCCCTACGAGCTTGGCGCATCGGTCGACTCGTCGCGGCTGGTTCACCGCGTTGTCACACGATTGGACTAGATACCCCTGGGGGTATAGCCTCGTGTTGAAGGGGTGATCGGTGATGAGGATCGTGGTCGTCGGGGGAGTGGCCGGCGGAATGAGCTGTGCGGCGCGGGCGAGGAGGCTGGACGAGTCGGCCGAGATCATCGTCCTTGAGCGGGGCCAGCAGGTGTCCTTTGCCAACTGTGGTCTGCCGTACCACGTGGGCGGCGAGATCGAGGCGGCCGGGCAGCTGCTGCTGCAGACGCCTGCGTCGTTGCGCGCAGCGCTCGCGCTCGACGTCCGGACGGGGCACGAGGTGATCGGGCTGGACGCCGGCGCGCAGAGTGTGACGGTGCGCACGGCGTCCGGGGTGATCGAGCTCGACTACGACGCACTGGTGCTGGCGCCCGGCGCCCGCGCCGTCCGGCCCCCGATCCCGGGGCTCGACTCGCCGCGGGTGCGCACCCTGCGTACTGTCCCGGACGCCGTCGCGCTCCGCGAGCAGGTGGAGGCTGGGGCCGGTAGCGCGGTCGTGCTGGGCGCGGGTTTCATCGGTCTGGAGGCCGCGGAGGCGCTTGCGCTGCGCGGCCTGGACGTCGCCCTGGTCGAACTGGCCCCGCATGTGCTGCCGCCGTTGGAGGCCGAACTCGCCCAGCTGGTCACCGACGAGTTGCGCCGGCTCGGCATCGATGTCCGGGCCGGTGTGGCCGCGTCCTCGATCGCCCACGGAGCGGCGGAGGACGCGGTGGTGCTGGCCGACGGCAGCCGGATCGCGGCCGATCTGATCGTGCTGTCGACGGGCGTCCGTCCCGAGACCGAGGTCTTCGAGGCTGCCGGGGTGGCATGCGTCAACGGCGCCCTCGTCGTCGACGAGCACGGCCGGACGTCGCTGCCCGGCGTTTGGGCGGTGGGTGACGCCACGGCCTCGGTCGATCCGGTCACCGGTGTGGTCCGGCCGGTGCCGCTCGCGGGACCGGCCAACCGGGCCGGACGGCTCGTGGCGGACGCGATCCTGCGGCCCGGTTCGGCTCGGCCGATCCCGCAGCCGCTCGGCACCGCCATCGTCCGGGTGGGGGAGCTGACGGCGGCGCTCACCGGAGCCAACCGAGCTGCGCTCGACGCTGCCGGTGTCGATTACCGCACCCTGCACCTGCATCCGAACCAGCACGCCGGGTACTTCCCGGGCGCAAGCCAGGTGCATCTGATGCTGCACATCGACGCTGCCGACGGCCGGATCCTGGGTGCTCAGGCGGTCGGCGCCGACGGGGTCGACAAGCGCATCGACGTGCTCGCCACCGCCATCCGCTCCGGGTTCGGGGTGGCCGACCTGATCGACCTCGACCTGGCCTACGCCCCGCCCTACGGGCAGGCGAAGGATGCGGTGAACCTGGCCGGCATGGTCGGCGCGAACGTGCTGGATGGCACCCTGCGGCTCTGGTACGCCGACCAGCTGGACCGGCTTGGCGACGTGCTGCTGCTCGATGTGCGCAGCCGGGCCGAATGCGCCACCGGTCAGCTGCCGGAGTCGCTGAACATTCCGCACACCGAACTGCGGGGACGCCTCGACGAGATCCATGAGGCCGCAGCGGGGCGGCCGGTGCGGGTGCTGTGCGCCTCCGGCGTCCGCTCGGCGATCGCGCACCGGGTGCTGACCCAGGCCGGCTTCGACTCGGCCTCGCTGTCCGGCGGCATGCTCACCCTGCGCGCGGTGCTCGGTGACCGCGCCGATCAGGTGCTGGCGCTGCCGGAGCTTGTCCACGCCTGACCTGCCGGCAACGACCCGGACAACGAAAGGAATCGCCATGGCACCCGCCGATCCGACCGCCCAGCGCCGCATCCTGAACCGGTTGCGCCGCGCCCGCGGCCAACTGGACGCCGTCATCGCCGCCGTTGAGGGCGGCGGCAAATGCCGCGACGTGGTCACGCAGCTGGCTGCCGTGTCCAGCGCACTCGACCGGGCCGGCTTCACCATCATCGCCACCGCGATGAAAGATTGCCTGGCCGACCCGGACGCCACCGAACGCACCGACGACATCACCACCGAAGAGCTGGAGAAGCTCTTCCTGGCGCTCGCCTGAAACCACTTACGACAAGGAGAAACATCATGTGCCGCGCGGTGACCTGCAAGCAATGCGGAAAGACCACCTGGGCCGGTTGCGGCCAGCATGTCGACAGCGTCAAGCGGGGTGTTCCGGCCGCACAGTGGTGCGGGGGACACGCCACCTCGGCCGCGCCGTCGTCCGGCCTTTTCGGTCGGTTGTTCGGCCGCTGAGGACGCACCGCTCTCACTGGTTGAGCGTGTCGAGACCCCTGTCGGTGGCTGAGTGCATCGAAACTGTGTTGTTGGTTGAGCGTGTCGAACCTCCAGGGCTGACCTCGGCGGTCTCGACACGCTCAACCAGCGGTGACGGGGCGTGCCTATGCGAACGATCGCGCGCCTCGCGGTCCGTCCCTCGTAGACTGAACCGTCCGGGGCAATGCCGCCTCGGAGGCCTGACCGAGGAGGTTCTCGATGCTGATCGGGTTGCGCGACGCACTCGACTTCGCCGAAAGCAGGAACTGCGGCATCGCCGCGATCAACACCCCGACGCTGGAGTTGCTGTTGTCGGCGATCAAGGTCGCCGAGCGCTATGACGTGCCGCTGATCGTGCAGCACGCCCAAGTCCATGAGTCGGTGAACGCGATCGAGGACATCGGCCCGGTCATGGTCGAGCTGGCCCGGCGTTCCAGCACCGGGCTGGTCGTGCACGTCGATCACGGCGAGACCATCGAGTACGTCGAGCGCGGCTTCGCGGTCGGCTTCAACTCGGCCATGTTTGACGGCTCGCGGCTCTCCTACGACGACAATGTCAGCCAGACCCGCGCCGTGGTGGAGCTGGCGAACGCCCGCGGCTACGGCGTCGAGGGCGAGTTGGGTGTGATGCCCGGACGCGAGGACGGCGTCGAATCCAAGGGTGTCGCCGATCAGACCCTCTACACCCGTCCTGAGGACGCCGCCGCCTTCGTCTCCGCGACCGGTGTGACGGCGCTGGCCTGCTCGTTCGGCACCGTGCACGGCCTGTACAAGGCCGAGCCGAAGATCGACTATGAACTGATCGGCGAGCTCCGCCGGGCCGCCGGCGTCCCGATCGTCATGCACGGCGGCTCCGGGCTGAGCTGTGAGGAGTACTGCGCCTCGATCGAGGGCGGCGTCCGCAAGATCAACTACTACACCTACGCCGACAAGGCCGGCCTCGAGGCGGCCCGGAAACTGCTCGACGACCAGCCCGACACCCACGTCTTCTGCGACCTCACCGTGGCCGCCACCAAAGCGATCGAAGCCAACCTGGACGATCTCGTCCGCTGCCTGTATCGAGTGGTCTGACAGCGCGCAGCGGTACAGACCCGCATCGGAGTCTCGACAACCCTCGACCCCAAGGTGGAGCGAAAAGAACCGTCCCCGCGTTCCGGTAGAGGTTGCTGCTCGGAGGCAGGGTCTCGACAAGCTCGACCGACGGTGGCGACCAGGCAGTGACGCAACCGGAAAGCGGAGTGGGTTGCACCCCGTCCGGGTAGGTCGGGCGTAAAGCGCGCGAGCCCCGCCCAGGGTCTGGAAGACGGAAGCAGAAGTAGGCGAGCTGCGCACGGGCGGGACGGGGTGCAGCCCACTCCGCGGAGCAGAACTCAACCATCACGACCCGACCACAGAACAAAGGTCTCGACAACCCTCGACCAACGGTGGAACGAAAAGAACCGTCCCTCGTTCCGCGCCCCCTACTTGCTGCTGCAGTCGGCGCAGGTGCCGAAGAATTCCACCTCGTGGTCGATCTCGGCGAAGCCGTACTCGCCGGCGATCTTGCGGGTCTGTTCTTCCAGGCCGGGCAGGCTGATCTCGACGGTGCGTCCGCAGGAGCGGCAGACCAGGTGATGGTGGTGGCCGGGGGTGCAGGTCCGGTAGGCGATCTGGCCGTCCGGGGTGCGGATGGTGTCCACGTCGCCGCTGGCCGCCATCGCCTGCAAGGCCCGATAGACGGTGGCCAGGCCGACCGTCGAGCCGTCGTGGCGCAGTCGGTCGTGGATCTCCTGGCTGGTGGCGAACGCGCTGCTCGCCTCGACGGCATCGCGGATCTCGGCTCGCTGCCGAGTGCGGCGTGGCGTTCGTTCAGTGCTCGTCATAGTGACCCTCATGCGCGGCGTGCCGGTGACCATCGTGAATGTAGTCGAGATGGCCGCCGTGTGGCACCGCCGGGTGCCCGCAGGTCTCGGAATGGACGTGCGGATGCTCCTCGGTCAGCTCATGCCCGCGGGGTGGCTGGTCATCGATCAGCTCGACAGGGGGGGCGAAACGCCGGGCCAGCAGCAGTGAGGCCGGCCAGCTGAGCGCGAACACGCCGATCGCGATCACCACGATCAGCGCGCCGGGGGCGGTGTCGAACTGGTACGAGCCGATCGTGCCGCTCACCGCGGCCAGCACGCCCAGGCCCATCGCCACCAGCATGGAGCGCCGGAAGCCGATCACCAGATGGTTGGCGGTCGCCACCGGCACCACCATCAGCGCGCTCACCAGCAGCAGGCCGACCGTCCGCATCGACACCGTGACTGTCACCGCAGCGAGCGCCACGATCAGGATGTTGTAGACCCGGACGGGCAGTCCGATGGTTCGCGCGAACGGTTCGTCGGCGCTGACCGCGAACAGCTGCGGCAGTAGACCGAGGCAGACCACCAGCACCACAGCGCCCAGCCCGGCGATGATCCACAGTTCGGTGGCGTTGATGGTGAGCAGCGATCCGAACAGGAACGCCGACAGGGTACCGGTGCCCTGTCCGGCCAGGCTGGCCAGCAACAAGCCGCCGGACAGGCCGCCGTAGAACAGGATCGCCAGACCGACATCGCCGCTGGTGCGGCCCAGTTCACGGAGCAGCTCGATGGCGATCGCGCCCACCACGCAGACCACGACGGCGACCGGCAGCGGTGCGGTGCCGGTGAGGAAAGCCAGCCCGACGCCCGCGACGGCCAGGTGACCCAGGCCGTCGCCCAGCAGGCTGAGCCGGCGCTGCACCAGGTAGGTGCCGATCGCGGGTGCGGTCAACCCGGTGATGACGGCCGCCAGTAGGGCCCGTTGCATGAACTCCAGCGCGAGCCATTCCATCTCAGATCACCTCGAGCCCGGTCTCGTGGAGGTGGCTGTGTGGCAGCTCGTGCACCTCGTGCCCGCCCAGCGCCGGCTGGAACGGACCGTCGGCGACCACCCGTCCGTCGGCCAGGGTGATCGCCCGGTCGATCAGTGGTTCGAACGGACCCGGCTCGTGCAGCACCATCACCACGGTGGTGCCCACTTGACGCAGCTCAGCTAGCACCCCGGCGAGCACGTTCTGGGTGGCGTGGTCGACCCCGGCCAGCGGTTCGTCCCAGACCATCAGGTCGGCCGCGCCGGCCAGCGCCCGCGCGATCAGCACCCGCTGCTGCTGCCCGCCTGAGAGCCGGACGAACGGCGCCTGGGCCCGGTCGTCCATCCCTACCCGGACGAGGGCCTCGGCGACCGCCTGGCGGTCAGACGTGCTCGCCGGCCACAACGGACGCCGCAGCCCGAGACGTCCGGAGGCCACCACCTCGCGGGCGGTGGCCTGCTGCACCAGGATGGTGCTGCGCTGCGGCACGTAGCCGATCCGGCGCCAATCGCGGAACCGGCTCAGCTCGGTGCCGAACAGCTCCACGGTGCCCCGGTGCGGCACCAGGCCGAGCAAGGCACGCATCAGCGTGGTCTTGCCCGACCCGTTGTTGCCGGTCACCGCCACCGTCTGTCCGACGCCGATCGTGAAGTCGGCATGCCGGACGATGGGGACGCCCGAGAGCGCCACGTCGACGCGGTGTGCGGAGATGGCCGGGGCGGAGGGCCGCGGCGGCTGGGTCATGAACAGCCGTTCGCCTTCTGCAGCGAGGTGAGATTGGATTTCATGACCTCAATGTAGTCGGAGCCGCGCGACTCGGGGGTCAGTCCCTCCAGCGGATCGAGCACATCGGTGGTCAGCTTCAGGTCGCCGGCGATCGACTTGGCCACCGCGGGGGAGACCAGGGTCTCGAAGAAGATCGTGGTGACGCCGTTCGCCTTCGCCACCTTCTGCACCTCAGCGATCCGGGCCGCGGTCGGCTCGGTGTCGGGCTCGATCCCGCTGATGCCGACCTGCTCCAGGCCGTAGCGGTGCGCCAGGTAGCCGAACGCCTCGTGCGAGGTGATGAACACCTTGCGCTGGCAGGAGGCCAGCCCGGACTTGAAGTCGGTGTCGAGCTGCTTCAACCGGGTGATCAGGGCGTCGGCGTTCGCGGTGAAGGTCGCCTTCGCGTCCGGCCTCGCCTCGGCGAGAGCGTCGCGGACGTGTTCGGTAACCGTCACCATGTTGGTCGGGTCGAGCCAGGTGTGCGGATCGAGCGCGCCATGGTCGTGACCGTCGTCGTCGGTATGGCCGTCTTCCTCGTGATCGGCGGGCCGCAGGGTCAGGAAGGACGCCGTATCGACCGTCCGCTTCGGGTTGACCGTCTGCAGCGCCGAATCGACCGCCGGCTGGAAGCCTTTCTGGAAGATCAGCAGATCGGACTCGCCGATGCCCGCCACCTGCTTCGGGGAGAGTTCCAGATCGTGCGGCTCGGCGCCCGGCTGGGTCAGGTCGGTGATCGTCACCTGGTCCTTGCCGACCTGTTCGGCGATGAACTCGAACGGGTAGAACGACGCCGTCACGTTGAGTGGGGTCGCCGTGCTGCCGGACGGGCTGGTCGAGCCGGACGGCGTCGAGGCCGAACACCCGGCGGTAAGGGCCAGCCCGAGGGCGGCCACCGTCGTCACTACCGCTTTGAACATCTTCATGACAATCATTCTCAGGCCGAGGTGGGCTGGTGTCAAAACGGCCCGGCTGGCTCGACCATGGCATCGCCGTTCCGCAGGTAGAGAGGACGGCGCTGGGCGATCCGGCACTGCGGGCGCGGGCGGCCCGCGAGGTGCAGGGCGGACGCCCAACCGGTCCTCGCGTAGGTCATACGGCGCAAGAACCGGGGTTCCAGATCGCCCGCCGAGTGCGCCGCAGCCGGGACATGATTGATCGGCGTTTCCGCCAGCGGCAGGACCTCGCCCGCCTGCCGGGACGTTGGCAGGTCTGATCGCCGCTCAGCGCTCAGGGATCTCGCCATCGGTGACCACTTTCATCTTTCGTGGCGGCTTTCGGGCTGTAGCACGAAAGTCGCCACACAAGGTGAGAGCCGCACCCGATGGTGAGATCGGGCGCGGCGTGAGGTGAGGTGAGATCGGGGGCGGCGTGAGGTGAGACCGGCGGGACCCGACCTCCTGCCGGGACGTTGGCCGGTCCGATCGCCGGTCAGGGATCTCGCCATCGGTGACCACTTTCATCTTTCGTGGCGGCTTTCGGGCTGTAGCACGAAAGTGGCCACACAAGGTGAGAGCCGCACCCGATGGTGAGATCGGGTGCCGGGGGTCGGCTCAGGTGAGACCGCCGGCGGGGGTCGGCGTGAGGTGAGACCGGAGGCGGAACCGCTCAGTCCTTGGGTGCGGGTGGCTGTGTGGGCTCGATCAGGTTGTCGGTGGGGCCTCCGGGTTCAGCGTGGCCCTGGACGATGTTGGGCATGGTGTTGGTCACCGGCGCCGCGGTGTGGCCACGCTGCCGCAGCCGCCGTTCCACCCAGCTGGCGAACCGCGTCAGTGACCAGTTGATCAGAATGAAGATCGCAGCCGCGACCAGGTAGGCCGGCACCGTATTGGCGAAAGCCGAACCGAGGGTCTTCGACCAGTTCAGCAACTCCCCGTAGGTGATCTGGTAGCCGAGTGCGGAGTCCTTGACCACCACGACGAGTTGGCCGATCAGTGCCGGCAGCATCGCCACCAGCGCCTGCGGCATCTGAATCGCCCGTAGCGTCTGGCCGGCGGTGAGGCCGATCGACAGGCCGGCCTCACCCTGCCCCTTCGGCAGTGAATTCACGCCTGAGCGGACGAGTTCGGCGATCACCGAGCCGTTGTAGAGGGTGAGCGCGATCACCACCGCCAGCAGCGGGTTGACGTCGAAGCGAAACCAGCGCAGTGCCTGCAACGCGTAGAACAGGAAGATCATCATGATCAGCACGGGAACCGCGCGGAAGAACTCCACGATCGTTCCGCTGACCCACCGCACCCACCGCACCTGCGAGAGCCGGCCGATGCCGAGAGCCAGGCCCAGGAGCCCGGCCAATACAACGGACAGGATCGCGGCGGTGAAGGTGCCGATCAGGCCGGGGATCAGGTAGTTGGTCCACGCGCTGGCGGTCAGGAACGGCGTCCATTTGTCAGCGTCGAGCTGACCCGTGACGCCCAGCTGATAGAGCACCAGTCCGAGCACCCCGGCGATGATGACCGCGCCGACGATGGTCAGTAGGAAATGGCGCCGCCTGGCCTTCGGACCTGGCGCATCGAACAGCACCGCCTGTGCGCTCATCGCTTCACCGCCAGCTTCTGCGAGAGATGGGTGAACCAGACGCCCAGCGGCAGGGTGAGTATCACGAAGCCCAGGGCGAAGATGCCGAACACGGCGATGCCGCCGGTCTCGTTCTCAACGATCTCCGCCATCAGGCCGGCCGCGTCCGAGACGCCGATCACGGCTGCCACCGTGGTGTTCTTGATCAACGCGATCAGGGTCGAGCCCAACGGAGCGATGGCTCCGCGGAACGCCTGGGGAAGCAGGACTTCGGTCAACGACTGTTGGAAGGTGAGGCCGATCGATCTGGCTGCTTCGGCCTGCCCGGGTGGAACCGTGTTGACGCCGCTGCGCAGCGCCTCGCAGACGAAGGCCGCGTGGTACAGGCTGAGCACGATCACCGCCCAGATGAAGGCGTTGGTCTTGGCGTTGTCCGACCAGCTCAGGCCGAGAATGAAGCTGACGCCGAGGATGCTGATCACCATCAGCACCGTCAGCGGCGTATTGCGCAGCAGGTTGACGTAGCTGGTGCCGATCAACTGCAGCACGCGGACGGGCGACACTCGGCAGACGGCGATGATCGTGCCGATGACGAGGGCGCCGAGTGCCGACAGGACGGAGAGTTCGATGGTGACCAGGAAGGCCGACCAGATGTTGTACTTCGCGAGAATGTCGCCCATGCGTGTCACCTACCTTCCGCTAGCCGGAGGGCGCCGCCCGCGCGAGGCGACACCCTCCGTCTGATGAATCAGGAGCAGGCCTCCGGAGTGGGCGGGTTGTACTCCGGGTTCGGCTTGAAGTCGGCCGGTCCGAGATTGGAATCCACGGCCTTCTGCCACGAGCCGTCTGAGATCATCGTCTTGATGGCGTCGGTGACCTTGTTGCACAGATCGGTATTGCCCTTCATCAGCCCGACGCCATACTTCTCGACGCTGAACGTGCCGCCGACAAGCTTGAGCTTGCCCTTGTACTGGGGCTGGGCCGCGAAGCCCGCCAGGATCGTGTCGTCGGTGGTCAGGGCGTCGATCTTCTTGCTGTCCGCAGCCAGCGCCGCCACGCATTCGGAGTAGGTGCCGAACTCCTGCAGGTTGACGCCTGGCACCTTGTCCTTGATCTTCTGGGCCGACGTCGAGCCGGTCACCGAGCAGAGCTTCTTGCCTGCCAGTGAATCGACGCCGGTGATCGAGTTGTCGTCCGCGCGGACGAGGAGGCTCTGGCCGGCCACGAAGTACGGCCCGGCGAAGCTCACCTTGGCTTTGCGTTCGTCGGTGATCGAGTAGGTGGCGACCACCAGATCGACCTGGCCGCTCTGGATCAGCGTCTCGCGCTGTGGTGACGGAGCCTGCACCCAGGTGATCTTGTCGGCGGGCGTGCCGAGCTTGCCGGCGATGTAGGTGGCGACATCCACGTCCAAGCCGGTGTACTTGTCACCCTCCTTCAGACCCAGGCCGGGTTGATCGAATTTGATGCCGATCTTGAGTGCGGACAGGTTGGTGCCGCTGCTGCTTCCGGCGCACGCGGACAGCGAGAGGGCGAGGATCGCGGCGGCTCCGATGGCGCCGATCTTCTTGAGTGTCATGGGACAAGCTCCTTGGTGGTCGGTGTCTGTTGCTCGGTCAGTGAGTCAGGATCTTGGACAGGAAGTCCTTCGCGCGGGCAGAGGTCGGGTTGGAGAAGAACTCGGTGGGAGTGGCCGACTCGACGATCTCGCCGTCGGCCAGGAACACCACCTTGTCGGCGGCCTTGCGGGCGAAACCCATCTCATGGGTGACCACGATCATCGTCATGCCCTCTTTGGCGAGTTCGACCATGACGTCCAGGACCTCATTGATCATCTCGGGGTCGAGTGCGGACGTCGGCTCGTCGAACAGCATCACCTTCGGATTCATCGCCAGTGACCGTGCGATCGCCACCCGCTGCTGCTGACCGCCGGAGAGCTGGGCGGGATACTTGGCCGATTGGTGCGCGACGCCCACCCGGCCCAACAGCTCCATGGCCTGCTTCTCGGCTTCGGCCTTCGGCGTCTTGCGCACCTTGATCGGCCCCAGCGTGACGTTCTCCAGGATCGTCTTGTGTGCGAACAGGTTGAACGACTGGAACACCATGCCCACGTCCGCCCTCAGGTTCGCCAACGCCTTGCCCTCGTCGGGCAGCTTCTTGCCGTCGATCGTGATGGAGCCGGTTTCGAAGGTCTCCAGCCGATTGATGGTGCGGCACAGGGTGGACTTGCCCGACCCGGACGGGCCGATCAGGATCACCACCTCGCCCTTGGCGACGGACAGGTTGATGTCCTTGAGCACATGCAGATCACCGAAGTGCTTGTTGACGCCTTCGATCACGACGAGCGGCTCTGGCATGCGGGCACGTTAACCGGCCACTCCCCGCATCCACAAGCACTTTTGGTGTGTTTACGGCGGATTGTCACCTTTTCGCAATCAACCGGTGAGGGTTCGGAGAGGCTACTGACAAGTCACCGATCGCCGCCTCGAGAGGTTGCTCAACCTCGTGCGGATCACTCTGGATTCGGCTGGTTGAGCTCGCCGAAACCCCTTGCCAGCGCCGTGTCTTTCGAGGTCTCGACAAGCTCGACCAGCGATGCGGTGGTGCCGCTGGCTGCGAGTCTCGAAACCAGTTGCCAGCGAGGTCTCGACAAGCTCGACCGACGAGCGTGGGCTGCTAGGGCGTTCGGCTCAGACGCCGAGTTCGGCCCGCAGGTCGGGCTCGTCGGACGTGATCCGCTGCATCTCCTGGCCACCGTCGCAGGTGATCAGGGCAACCACCACAGGTGGGCCCCAGGCCAGCACCCGCACCTCGCCGCCGCTGGCCTGCCAGCGCAGCACGGCCGCCAAGTCGTCCGAGGTCGGGTTCGTCACGGACCCCATCATGCCCCTGCTTAGATGCTGACATGCCCACCGTCACCCTGGTCACCTCGCGCAGCGTCCTGGCGAGCCCGGACGAGGGTGATCCCGAGCTCGGGCTGGTGCAGCGGGAGCTGGCCCGGCGCGGGGTGACCTGCGACCTGGTCGATTGGCGGGCGGCGTCCGATCTGTCGGGCAGTGACCTGGTCGTGATCAAGTCACCCTGGGACTACGTGCGGCGCGTCGACGAGTTCGTGGCGTGGCTCGATGCGGCCGAGGATCAGTCGCGGGTGGTGAACCCGCCGGGGATGATCCGCTGGAACCTCGACAAGCGTTACCTCGCTGAACTGGCCGAGGGTGGCGTCGCAGTCTGTCCGACCGACTACTGCCGCACCGTGGACGAGGTGCGGGCCGCCGTTGCCGTGCGCGGGCGAGTGGTGGTCAAGCCAACCGTCTCGGCCTCGTCCGACCACACCGGGCTGTTCGAGCCGGACGACCCGGCTGCCCTCGACCTGGCTCGGCAGATCCTCGACCTCGGCAAGGAGGTCATGGTGCAGCCGGCGCTGGAATCCATCCGACGGGTGGGGGAGCGGTCGCTGATCCACTTCGACGGCCGGTTCGTGCACGCGGCCGGACGGGGCCCACTGCTGGCGCTCGGCGGCGGACTGCTCGGCAGCAGCCGCGGCCGGATCCGGTCGGTGCAGCCCGACCCCGACGAGCGGGAGCTTGCGGAATGCGCATTGGCCGTCGCCGGTGAGGTACTTGCCGCGCGTGGTGTCGACGAGCCGGCGCTGCATGCCCGGGTCGACCTGGCCCGTGACGGGCAGGGGCGTCCGGTGCTCTCGGAACTGGAATTATTCGAGCCCAGCTTCTTCCTCGAACTGGTTCCTGGCGCGGAACAGCTCTATGCGGACGCGATCCTGGCACGCTTGGAGGCATGAGCGGGCAACGTGACCTCGGCCAGTCGATGCTGCAGGTGATCTTCAGTTTCTTCGTCGGATTGGTGGTGACCGCCTTCATCGGGATCGGCGTGAACACCTTCTACCCCGAGCCGACCTACTCGTCCGGCTCGGAAAGCGAGTGGAACAGCTACCGGCTGACCACCTCGATCATCCTGCTGATCTGCGCCACCGTGGTGATGCTGCTGTCGGTGGCGATCGCCAACAGCGGGCCGGTGCTGGCCAACGGGGCACTTCTCGGCGGCCTGTTCACCATGATCTACGCCGTGGGCATCGGCATTTCGGCCGGGCAGCAGTGGCCACGGTTCGTGGTGATGGCGGCGGCACTGGCGATCACCGTGGGCGTCGGCTGGTGGAAGTTCAGCCGCCGTCGCCCGGGGGTCGCCCCGGCTGCCGCCACCGACGGTGCCCTGTCGGGTGAGGCGGAGGCCCGACTGGCCGCGGTCGAAGCCAAGCTGGACGCCTTGGGCCGCGCTTTGCGGGACTGACCTGAGCGGCTAAGAAGGAGCCGCTGGTCAACCCGACCCCCGCTGGTTGAGCTACGTCGAAACCCCTTGTCAACGAGCGCACGCCAAGGGCTCGACGCGCTCGACCAACGAGGATCAGGGCTTCCTGCGGGTACGGACCGGATCCGGGTGGCACGATGACCGGATGAGCCAGTCACCGAGAAGTCTCGTGCTGCGGGTGCTGGGAGCCGTGCTGCTCGCCCTGATCCCGGTGGTCGCGATGGCATTCTCGCCGTGGCACGCGGCCACGGGCCTGCTGGTGCTGGGCATGTTGCCGACGCTGACCGCTGCGCCGTCCGGGCCGACCGCGATGGCGGCGGCCGCGGGGGCGAGTGCGGCGACGGCGTTCCTGGCGGTGCTCATGACGCACACGGGACCCTGGTCGTCGGTGCTGGGAGTGGCGCTCGTGGTGATCCTGTCGCTCGCGACCGGCGGCCTCGCCGTCCAAGGCCTGCACCCGGTGGGCGCTGCCACGATCTCGCTGGCGGCCTATGTGATGGTCGACCCGTCGTCCGCCGTCGCCGCGCTCGACCAACGGCTGCCGCTCGGTGCCCCGGCGGTGCTGATCGCGGTCGGGATCCTGCTCGGCTGCGCGTGGGCATTGCTGGTGGTCAAGGTGGTGTTGCGCGACGTCCGGCTGCCGGCCAAGCGCGACGCTGCCACCCTTCCCTACGGGGTGCTGCTGGCGGTGCTGTGCGGGCTGTTCACCCTGATCTGCGTGCTGTGGTTCCCCGGCACCAATGCCTGGTGGGCGGTGCTGACCGTGGCGGTGATCCTGCAGCCGAGCCACGGGCAGACCCGGACGAAGCTGTACGGCAGGATCCTGGGCACGGTGCTGGGCGGCACTGCGGCGGCGTTGGTGGTGTTGGTGCTACCCGGCACCGCGGCGGTGCTGCTGGGTGTGGTGGCGTCGCTGGCGTCGGTGTTGCTGCTGTTGGCGGACGCCGATTACTGGAAGTACGCGGTGGCGGTGACGGTGTCGGTCATTCTGCTCACCTTCGATTCGAGCACGGTGATCGCGGGTGACTTCCAGCGCATCACGGTGACCGTTGTCGCCGCCGCTGTCACGGCGGTCGCGGTGGCGATCGCCAGCCGGTTGGTGCCAGAGCGCGTGCTGAACCAGTCGGAGGTCGCGCCCAAGGCATCGTGAGGAATCGTCGGTCTGGTACCCGGGTCGCCGAACCTTCGCCCGCTGCGCGACGCCCGGACGGCGCTGCCTTGCGTTCTCTTCAGTTGAGATACGAGCCGCTTATCGAGACCCCGGACGGCATTGCGCTAAGGGGTTTCGACAAGCTCAACCAGCGGTGGTTGCGCTGTTCCGTACGAAAGATCAGTCGATCAACTCTGAGGGGTTTCGACAAGGTCAACCGGCGGTGGTTGCGCTGTTCAGGGTTACCCCGGGGACACGTCCATGGTGAAAAGCACCTTGTCCGCGGCCGTGTTGGTGAGCTGAGTGGTGAACCCGGCCGCGGTCTGTGTGGCGGCGAACCGGACGGTGGACGGCAGCAGCACCGGTTTGGCGAACCGCACGGAGGCTCCGAAGGAATCGGGGAGTCGGGGCTGCAGCGCGGCGAGCGCGTGGGCGTGGGTCCACATGCCGTGGGCGATGGTGCGGGGCAGGCCGAACGCCTTCGCTGCCAGCGGGTTGAGGTGGATCGGATTGGCGTCGCCGGAGACCGCGGCATAGCGCCGTCCCAGATCGGACGGCAGCCGCCACAACCCGGCCGTGGGCAACTGAGGTTCTGCCGGCCGAGACGCTTGTCGAGGCCCTTCCTCGCCCGCCGATGGTCGAGCTTGTCGAGACCCTTCCTCATCCACCGTTGGTCGAGCGTGTCGAGACCCCTCCGGCTCTCGGGTCGATCGGGAGCCTTTTCCCTCCTTGGGTCCCGACGAGTTCGACCCGCGGGACTCCTCGCCGTCGTCGTCCGGCAATCTCGCGGCGCGGCTCAGGTAGGTCGAACGTCCCGTCCACACCTGTTCGCCGGCGACCAGCACCTCGCCGACCAGATCGACCAGCACCCCACGGCGATGCGGATGCGGGCCTTCCGTCCGCACCCGAAGCTCCAGCGGCTCGGTCACCCGCACCGGTCGCAACTGGTGCATCGTGTTGCTCACATGCACCATGCCGAGCGGGGCGAGCGGGAAGTCCTCGGCGGTCATCAGGGACAGCTGCAGCGGGAAGGTCAGCACGTGCAGCCAGGTGGCCGGCAGCCAATCGGTCAGCGTGAAACCGCAGACCCGGTTGTAGGCGGCAACCTCGGCCACCTCGCAGCGGTGGTGCAGCAGGTTCACCACCCGGTCCGGCAGCCCGTCGGCGAGCGACGGACGCCGCCGCGGGGTGAGTGCGCGGGCGTACTGGGCGGCGGCGACGGGCATGCCGTCGAGGACGACGACCTCGCTCATCAACGCCCCACGATCAGCTGGCCGCAGACCCGCAGGACCTGTCCGTTCATCGGTGTCGCCGGGTCGGCCAGGAAGACGATCGCCTCGGCGACGTCGACCGGACGGCCACCCTGCAGCAGGCTGGACGAGCGCCGGAAGATCTCCCGGTCGATGACCGGAATCGAGGCGGTCATGTCGGTCTCGATGAAGCCGGGGGCGACCCCGTTGACGGCGATTCCGCGGTCGGCCAGCTGCGCCGACAGTGCCCGCACCATGCCCATCACCCCGGCCTTGGACGCCGCGTAGTTGGTCTGGCCGCGGTTGCCCGCCCAGCCGCTGGTAGAGGCGATGGCGACGATCCGGCCGCCTTCGGCGAGGCCGCCGGGCTGATCGGGGTCAAGTAGGACGTCGTTGATCCGGAACTGTGCCGCCAGGTTCACCTCCAGCACCGCACCCCAGCGCTGCTCATCGAGATTGGCCAGCAGCTTGTCCCGCAGGATGCCGGCGCAATGCACCAAGGCGCCGATCTGGGCGTCGGGGCCGTAGCGTTCGACGACGTGCCGGGCGATCCGCGCTCCGGCGTCCGGCGCGGTGATGTCGAGCTGCAGCGCGGTGCCGTGCACGTCGTTGGCGACCCCGGCCAACGCCTGACCGGCGGCCGGCACGTCGACCACCACCACCCGCGCGCCGTCGGCGCCAAACCGGCGGGCGATCGCCGCGCCGATACCGCGGGCGGCTCCGGTGACCACCACGATCCGGCCGCCTCGGCCCGGTTCTCGTTGGCCGAGACCTTCGCCCTCTCGTTGGTCGAGCTTGTCGAGACCCTCACTGGTTGCGACATGCTCAACCGGCGGTCCACTGGTTTCGTCGCCCTCAACCGGCGGCGGTGAGCTCAGCACGAAGGGTTGGCCGTCCACATAGGCAGCCCGCCCCGACAAGGCGAAACGCAGCACCTGGGCCAGTTCGGACGGCGTGGTGCCGTCCGCGACCTGGATCAGATTGCAGGTGGCGCCGAAACGCAGTTCCTTGCCGACGCTGCGCATGATGCCGTCCAACGCCTGCCGGACGGCCGCGGTCTCGACATCGGACGCGGTGGCCGGGTCGGCGGCGACGATCAGCACCCGTCCGGACGGCTCCAGCGCCTTCACCGCGGGGCGCAGCACGGCGCGCACCTGCTCCAGCTGCCCGATCCGGGTCGCCGCGGTGGCGTCCACCACGATCGCGCCGAGGCGCCCCGGGTAGGCGGGCGGCCGTTGCCGGCCGTCGGCGTCGGTGCTGCGGGCGTCCGGGGTGTCGATCAGTGCGGGCTGAGCCGTCAGACCGAGCGTGGCCAGCGCCGCCGGAACCAAGGCGCCGGACGCGGGTTCGACGACGCCGAGCGCGATCGGCCCAGTGGGCAGGGCCTCGCCGCGGCGCAGCACGGCGGCCTCGGGGAAGCCGGCCTTCGCGGCCACCGACTTGCCGACCCGGGAATCGAGGACGCCCGAGATGAGGTCGTCGAGTTTCATCAGCATGCCTCCACGATCGCCACCACGCCCTGGCCGCCTGCCGCGCACACCGAGATCAGCCCGCGGCTGCCCGATCCGCGCAGGGCGAGCATTTTCGCCAGGCTGCCCAGGATGCGGGCGCCGGTCGCCGCGAACGGATGCCCGGCGGCCAGCGACGAGCCGTGCACGTTGAGCTTGGCCCGGTCGATCGAGCCGAGCGGGGCGTCCAGACCGAGCACATCGCGGCAGTAGTCGGCCGACTCCCAGGCGGCCAGCGCGCACAACACGGTGGCGGCGAACGCCTCGTGGATCTCGTAGTAGTCGAAATCCTGCAGGGCCAGGTCGTTGCGCCGCAGCAGCCGGGCGACGGCATGAACGGGGGCCATCAACAGGCCCTCATGGCCCAGCACATAGTCGACGGCTGCGGTCTCGGCGTCGACGATCCGGGCCAGTGTCGGCAGGTTGCGGGAGCGTGCCCAGCCCTGTTCGGCGAGCAGCACGGTGGCGGCGCCGTCCGACAGAGGGGTCGAGTTGCCGGCGGTCATCGAGGCGTCCGGACCGTCGCCGAAGACCGGGCGCAGTTTCGCGAGCTTGTCGACCGAGGTGTCCGGCCGCAGCGGTTGGTCGCGGGTGAGGCTGAGATAGGGGGTCACCAGGTCGTCGAAGAAGCCCGCCTCCCAGGCCGCCGCGAGGTGGTGATGGCTGGCCGCGGCCACTTCGTCCTGCGCCTCGCGGGTGATGCCCCACTGCGCGGTGGTCAGCGCCTGGTGCTGGCCCATGTTCAGCCCGGTCCGGCGTTCGGCGGCCTTGGGCACCTCGGGCGCCAGATCGGACGGCCGCACGTGCGCCAGCGTCTTCGCCTTGTCGAGCGGGGTCTTGGCGGCGTTCAGCCGGATCAGCGTCTTGCGCAGCCGGTCGCTGACGGCCACCGGCGAATCGGACGCCGAATCGACGCCCCCGGCGACGGCGACATCGAGCTGACCGACTCGAATCCGGTTGCTGAGCTGAATGGCCGCGGTCAGGCTGGTCGCGCAGGCCTGCTGGACGTCGTACGCGGGCGTCGCGGGGTGCAGTGCCGAGGACAGCACCGCCTCGCGGGTCAGGTTGAAGTCGCGGCTGTGCTTCAGCACCGCACCGGCGCCCACTTCGCCGAGGCGCTCGCCGGCCAGTCCGAATCGCGCGGCCAGGCCGTCCAGCGCCGCGGTCAGCATGTCGATGTTGGTGGCGGACGCGTAGGCGCCTCCGACCTTTCCGAACGGGATGCGGTTGCTCCCTACGATCACGGCGTTGCGCAGGTCTGCCATCGGAGCTCCTTCGCTGAGGGAATCGCTGATCAATGGTCCCGCCGGCCCGTCGTCGCCGGGCCGGTCGTGCCGGGAATCGCTGATCACCGCGTCCATAGATTGTCGACACTTACAGTAGCAGGTACGAAAAGTACCGGGTACTGTAAGTGTCGTGAAAACATCGGTCGCCAAGCCGCCGGCGGACGGGCGTGACACGCGATGGGCAGAGCACCGCACGCAGCGGCGCCGCGAACTCGTCGAATCCACGCTGCGCGCCATCCGCAGGCACGGAGCCACCGTGGGCATGGACGAGATCGCCGCCGAGGCCGGCACCTCCAAGCCGGTGATCTACCGGCACTTCGGCGACCGTCCGGGCCTGTACCGGGCGGTGGTGGAGAAGGTGGCTCAGTTCATTCTCGACGACCTGCGCGCCTCGGTGGATTGGGAGACCTCGGTCGACTGGCGCCAGGGCGACGGGTTCGGACGACTGATCCGCGACCTGACCCACAGCTACCTGGAGCTGGTCCAGCGCGATCCGGAGATCTACCGCTTCGTCATGTCGCGGCCGCTGGTCGAGGGTGATCTCGCCGACGACCCGGTGACCGGGCTCACCATGCGGATCGGCGAGCGGATCGCCGAGTTGCTGCGTGCCGGAGGGCTGGCGGACGACCGGGCCGCCACCTGGGGGCACGGCCTGGTCGGCTGCGTCCGCGCCGCCACCGACCAGTGGATCAGGGCCGGGATGAACCGTCCGGCCGCCGTCGTGGCCGACGACCTGTGCCTGCTGCTTGGGCCGGCCCCCGCCACAGCACACCCCGCCAACCTTGTGGAAGGACAACGATGAGTACCGCCGTCACCACCCCGAGCGCCGATCCTGGCTTCGTCGAGGACGACCTGGGCGCCGCGCTGCTGAGCGCCTTCGAGGGATCCCACCACAAGCGGCGGGCCGCCGGACGTGCGGCCTTCCCGTCCGAGGGCATGCTGCGTGACCCGGCCCTCGGCCTGGACGACGCGCGCGCCTGGACCCTGGAACGACTGCATGTCCTAGTCGAAGCCGGGTTCGGGCAGGCCATCGTGGGGGTCGATCGGGCCACCACCGACAGCCAGATCCAGTCGCTGATCGACTTCGAGACGATCTCCTACGGTGACCTGTCGGTGGCGATCAAGTCCGGCGTTCAGCATGGTTTGTTCGGAGGAGCGATCGCCGGCCTGGGCACGCCCGAGCATCACGCGCGTTTCCTGTCCGACGCACTGACCCTGCGGGCGCTGGGCTGCTTCGCGATGACCGAGCGGGGGCATGGCAGCGATGTCGCCTCGCTGGAGACCACCATCAGCTATGACCCGCAGGCCGGCGGATTCGTCGTCCACTCGCCGCACGACTCGTCCGCGAAGACCTACATCGGCAACGCGGCTGCCCACGGCCACCTCGCCGCGGTCTTCGGTCAGTTGATCGTCGACGGGGTGGCGCGCGGGGTGCATTGCATCCTGGTGCCGTTGCGGGACGCGGACGGCACGGTGCTGCCTGGCGTCCGGATCGGCGACAACGGGCACAAGGGCGGCCTGCTCGGCGTCGACAACGGCACCATCGCCTTCGACCACGTCCGGGTGCCGCGGGACATGCTGCTCGACAGATTCGGCGCGGTGGACGCCGAGGGCCGCTACGTGTCCTCGATCGAGAACCCGAACCGGCGCTTCTTCACCATGCTGGGTGCGCTGGTCCGGGGACGGATCTGCATCGGCGGCGGCGCGGCGATCGCGGCCCGGAGGGCGCTCTCCATCGCGACCCGGTACGCCGAGCGCCGCACCCAGTTCCGCCGTCCGGACTCCGACGCCGAGTCGCCGCTGCTCGACTACCTGTCGCACCAGCGCAAGCTGCTGCCGGCGATCGCGCGGGCGTACGCGCTCGGCTTCGCTCAGAACGACCTGATCGACGCCTATGGGACGGTCAGTTCGGACAGCAGGCACGATCCGCGGGCGCAACGGGCACTGGAAACTCAGGCCGCCGGGCTGAAGGTGCTGAACACCGATTTCGCCAACGCTGCCATCCAGACCTGCCGGGAGGCGTGCGGCGGGGCGGGCTATATGAGCGAGAACCAGCTCACCCAGCTGCGCGCCGACACCGACGTGTTCGCCACCTTCGAGGGCGACAACACCGTGCTGTTGCAGTTGGTGGCGAAGGGTGTGCTGACCGACTACCGCGACGTCTGGGGCGGATTGGGCCGGCTCGGCCTGGTGCAGGCCTCGGCGCGCCTGGTCGGCAGCGCGGTGATCGAACGCACCGGTGCCGGTTTGCTGGCCGAGCGGCTGTCCACGACCGCGCGGCGCAAGGGCGATGCGGGGGCACTGTCCGACCGCGGCTGGCATGTCTGGATGTTCGAGGAGCGCGAGCGGCACAGCGTGGATTCACTGGCGCGCCGGATGCGGGCCGCCGACTCGGATTCGTTCGACCAGGTCAACGCCATGCAGGATCATGTGCTGTTCGTGGCCCGTGCGCATATGGAGCGGGTGGTGTTGGACTCGTTCATCGCCGCCATCGAGGCCTGTCCGGACGGTGCCGCACGGCAAACCCTGGAGGAGCTCTGCACCCTGTTCGTCCTGACCAGCCTGGAATCGGACGCCGGGTGGTTCCTGGCCCACAACCGGATGTCGGACGCCAGGGCAAAGGCGCTGCGCCCACGGATCAACCAGCTCTGCGCCGACCTCCGTCCGCGGGCGACCGCCCTGGTCGACGGCTTCGGCGTCCCGGCGGAGTGGCTCGGTTCGGCCATGCTGGCCGGCTGACCTGGCGCCGTCGCCGCGCTTCGCGCCGTGCTCGGGGAAGCGCTGAAGATCGTGGGTCGAGCTTGTCGAGACCGCCCTGGCAACGGGTTTCGGCGTCGCTCAACCAGCGAAACGCACCAACGAGCGACGCAATGATCGGCGCTTCCTCGGGGTCCGGCTCGTACGGCGGGTCAGGGGAGGCCGGCCCAGCGTCCGGCCGCGGTGGCGACGGCGCCGACGATCACCACGACGATGTACGGCCATTTCAGCGTCAGGGCCAGCGCGGCGGCGCCGAGCCCGAGCAGGCGTGAGTCGAGCACCAGGGCCTGACCTTTCGCCACGGTGTTGCTCACCACCAGGGACGCCAGCAGTCCGACGGTGAGCGCCGCGGCCAGGGACGGCACGAACGGCCGGTCGAGCACCGACTTCGGTAGCAAGTAGCCGGAGACCTTCAGCGCGTACGCCGCGGCACAGGAGAGCAGCACCCAGATCCAGAGTTCCATCAGGCCGTCCTCCGTTGTTGGACGGCCCAGAACCCGGCGGCGGCCACGGCGGCGATGATGATCGGCAGGCCCGGTGGGGTGAGCGGGGTGAACAGCACCGTCACGAAGGCGCACCCCACCGCGATCGCGATCGGGTCGCGTCCGTGCAACCGGGGCCAGAGCAGGCCCAGGAACGCGGCGCAGGCGGCGCCGTCCAAGCCCCACATCGCCGGATCACCCATCGCGTTGCCGGCCAGCGCACCGATCAGGGTGAACAGGTTCCAGGTCACGAACACCCCGAGGCCGGCCGTCCAGAAACCGCGGCGCTGCTCGTCCGGCTGCTCCTGCGCGGTGGCGTTGGCCATCGACTCGTCGATGGTGAACTGGGCGTACACCGGGGCCATCGGACGCCGCGGGCGCAACAATGCCTCCAACTGCATGCCGTAGACGCCATTGCGCAGTCCGAGCAGGGTCGCCGCTGCCAAGGCGCTGAGCCCCGTCCCGCCGCCGCCGATCACGCCGACGAAGGCGAACTGCGAACCGCCGGTGAACATCAGCAGGCTGAGTGCGCAGGTCTGCGCCACGCTCAACCCGGCCGCCACGCCCAGGGCGCCGAACGACACCCCGTAGATGCCGACCGCGGCCGCGATCGACAGTCCGGATCGGACGGCGGGAGTCAGAGTCGGACGGGGCACGCGGGGCAGCCTAACCCCGGCGGACGCCGTCCGCTTCGACCGGCGCTGGCGTGAGTTTCGGCGTCCGGCCTCCAACCTCCTCGGGTGGCGAGAGGCCAGGGACCGGCCTGCCGGGGTCGCCCACGTGTCCACTGCTCGTCAAATGGCGACCGATTCCGGGTGCGTTCCGCCTGGGCACGCTCCGAGTGGCGAGAATCGGTCGCTGATCCGCGAACCAGCGAGCCGGGTGGGTCAGCGAGCCAGGTGTCAGCGAGCTATGCGGATCAGCGGGCCGGAGGCTCGTCGTCCGAGTCAGTCCAGGCGCCCGGTTCGTCGACGATCAGGACGGCACCGTGGGTCTCGGATCGAAGCTCGGCCGGCGCCAGGGCCCGCGCCAGGTGATACACCGCCACCGTCACGATGGTGCCCAGCGCAATCCCGCCCAGCACGAAGCCGGGAACGATCTCGAGCGAGACGTCGCCGATGCCGATGATGATGCCCGCCGCCACCGGAACCAGGTTGATCGGGTTGCCGAAATCGACCCGGTTCTCCTTCCAGATCTTGGCGCCGAGCAGGCCGATCATGCCGTAGAGGACCACCGTGATGCCGCCCAGCACCCCGCCCGGGGTCGCCGAGATGATCGCGCCGAACTTCGGCGAGAAGCCGAACAGGATCGCCACCACCGCGGCCACCACGTAGGCGGCGGTGGAGTACACCCGGGTGGCGGCCATCACGCCGATGTTCTCGGCGTAGGTGGTGGTCGGACCGGCGCCGACCGCGGTCGCCAGCACCGAGCCGACGCCGTCCGCAGCGATCGCCCGGCCCATGTCGCGGTCGAGGTTGGTGCCGGTCATCTCAGCCACCGCCTTGACGTGGCCGGTGTTCTCGGCGATCAGCGCGATCACCACCGGGAGGGCGATCAGCGCGAAGGCGAAGTTGAAGCTCGGGGCGTGCAGGCCCACCACGTTGCCTGCGGCCTGGAACTGCCAGTGCGTCAGATCGGTCAGCGGCGGGAAGCCGAGCAGCGGTGCCGCCTCCACGGCACTCCAGTCCACCCGCAGATGGGTGGTGACCTCACCCGCGGCCGGGCTGAACGACGTGATCGGTCCGGCGAGCACATCGGCCAGCCAGCTCACCAGGTACCCGATCAGCAGCGACAGGAAGATCGCGATCCGGCCCAGGAAGCCGCGCATCCCGACGCTCAGCACGACCACGACCAGCATCACGAACAGCGCGATCCACTGGTCCTGCGGCCAGTAGGTGCCGGCCACCACCGGAGCCAGGTTGAAGCCGATCAGCATCACCACCGCACCCGTCACCACCGGCGGAAGTGCGGCATGGACCACCCGCGAGCCGGCGAAGTGGATGATCACGCCGACGATGAACAGCAGGACGCCGACCCACAGCATCGCGCCGGTCAGGTCGGCCGGGTTGCCTCCGGCGCCGTAGATGGCGGTCGCCACCCCCACGAAGGACGCCGACGACCCCAGATAGCTGGGCACCCGTCCCTGCACCACCAGCAGGAACACCAGCGTGGCGATGCCCGACATCATCACCGCGAGCTGGGGATTCAGGCCCATCAGCAGTGGGAACACGAAGGTGGCGCCGAACATCGCCACCACGTGCTGGGCGCCGAGCCCGATTGTCTTCCCCCAGGACAGCCGTTCATTGGGGGCGACCACGCCGCCCGGCTGCAGTGTCCCGTCCCCGTGCAGTTTCCACAGTGGCATGGCGGATCCCTCTCTAAGCCTCGATCGACCGAGGTGTGGCTACGGTGCGACCGACCCATCGCGAAGGAAGCGCTGACTCAACGTGACCACCGCTGGTTGAGCTCGTCGAAACCTCCTTGCCAGCACGATGCCGTCCGAGGTCTCGACAAGCTCGACCAACGAAATCAGCGCTTCCCTCAGAGCGACAGCACCCTATGCCGAGCAGCGGATGCGCCGGCACCGACGAGTCTGCTGAGACGCGTCGCGCGTGGCACGTCGATGTGCCCAACGAAATCCCAGTCCACGGTGAGAAGTTTGGTTGGGAAATCACCACAACCGATGTGGGTGGGTTAACCTCTCGTCACACGCAGCATCGACCCGAAGGAGTGTCATGCCCGAAACTCTCATCGAACGCGCACTTCGCACCGCCACCGACACCAAGGCGATCGAAGCCGGACGTGGCGTCGTGAGTCGCACCGGGGGCGTCTTCGCCCGCCTCTTCCCGGGGCAGACCGCGATCATCGTGGCCGATGAGAATCACTGGCGGGTGGCCGGCGAACAGGTGGTCGCCTCGCTGACTGCCGCGGGCGTTCCGCAAGCGGAGCCCTACATCTTTCCCGGCACTCCAACGCTGTACGCCAGCTACGACAACATCGAGAAGCTGCGCGAAGCGATCTCCGGACTCGACGCCGTGGTCGTCGCCGTCGCGTCCGGAACCCTCAACGACATCGCCAAGCGGGCCGTCAGTGAACTGGACCGGCCCTACATCTGCGTCGGCACCGCCGCCTCGATGGACGGCTACGCCTCCTTCGGCGCGTCCATCACCAAGGACGGCTTCAAGCAGACCCTGAACTGCCCGGCCCCGGCCGCGGTGGTCGCCGACCTCGACATCATGGCCGGCGCACCGCAGCGGCTGACCGCGACCGGCTTCGGCGACCTGATCGAGAAGGTGCCCGCCGGCGGCGATTGGATCATCGCCGACGAACTCGGCATCGAACGGATCGACCCGGCAGTCTGGGATCTGGTGCAGGGGCCGCTGCGCGACGCCCTGTCCGACCCGCAGGGCTGCAAGGACGGCAACCCGGACGCGCTCAGCGGCCTCGCCGAGGGCCTGATCATGTCGGGTCTGGCCATGCAGGCGTTCGCGTCCTCGCGTCCGGCCTCGGGCGGCGGCCACCACTTCAGCCATCTGTGGGAGATGGAGCACTACGGCCTGGACTGGGATCCGCCGCTGTCGCACGGCTTCAAGGTCGGCCTGGGCACCGTGTCGGTGGCCGCGTTGTACGAGGTGGTGCTGGCCAAGGACATTCCGGCAATGATCGACATCGATGCCGCGGTCGCCGCCTGGCCCAGCTGGGAGGAGACCGAAGCGAAGCTGCGCGCCGCGCTCACCCCCGACCTGCATGAGGCTGCGCTCGCCCAGACCAAGGGCAAGTACATCGACGCCGACGCGTTGCGTACCCGGCTGCAACTGGTGGTGGAGCGCTGGCCGTCCATCTCGGCGCGGCTGCGCGACCAGCTGCTGCCGGCGAAGGTGCTGCAGGAGAAGCTGGACGTCGTCGGCGCCATCACCCACCCCGATCAGATCGGCATGGACCGCGACCGATTCCGGGACACTTACCACCGGGCCCGCTGGATCCGCGCCCGGTACGTGCTCACCGACCTGCTGACCGAGGCCCACATCATCGACCCGCTGGTCGACGAGCTGTTCGAGCCCGGCGGCTACTGGGCCGAGCGCTTCTGAGCGCCGCCCACCCCAAGAACCCAGGTCGCGACGACGCGGCCGAGAAAGGAAACACGCAGGATGTCAGACGAGAAATACGTGTGCGGTATCGACTACGGCACACTCTCCGGCCGCGCCATCATCGTTCGGGTGAGCGACGGCAAGGAGATGGGCACCGCCGTCCACGAGTACCGGCACGCGGTGATGGACCGGGTCCTCAGCGCGCACAAAGATGAGCCGCTGCCCCCCGAGTTCGCGCTGCAGTACCCCGAGGACTACATCGAGGTGCTGAAGATCGCCATCCCGGAAGCGATCCGCAACTCCGGCGTGAAGCCCGAGGACATCATCGGCGTGGGCACCGACTTCACCTCGGCCACGGTCATGCCGACCGACGAGAACGGCTGGCCGCTGTGCCAGCGGCAGGAGTACGCCGACCGTCCGCACGCCTACGTGAAGCTGTGGAAGCACCACGGCGGCCAGGCCGAGGCCGACCAGATCATCGAGGTGGCCCGCAAGCGCGGCGAGAGCTGGCTGCCCCGCTACGGCGACACCCTCTCGTCGGAGTTCATGCTGCCGAAGCTGCTCGAGACCTTCCACAAGGACCGCGAGATCTACGACAAGATGACCTACTTCGTGGACGCCGTGGACTGGATCGTCTGGCAGCTCACCGGCAACTACGTCCGTTCGGCCGGCGCCACCGGCTACAAGGCGCTCTACCAGGACGGCACGTTCCCGTCCCGGGACTTCTTCGCCGATCTCGACGCCGACTTCGCCGGCGCCCTCGACAAACTGGAGGCCCCGGTCGGCCAGCTCGGCGACAAGGCCGGCGAGATCACCGACGAGGCTGCCGCCTGGACGGGTCTGAAGGCCGGCACCCCGGTGTCGGTGGGCAACATCGACGCTCACGTGGCCACCCCGGCCGTGCAAGGCGTCGAGAACGGCCAGTTGACCGCCAGCCTCGGCACCTCCGCGGTGTACGTGGTGTCCGGTCCTGAGCTGCGCGAGGTGCCGGGCATGTTCGGCGTCGTCGACGGCGGCCTGGTCAAGGGCGCCTGGGGCTTCGAGGCCGGCCAGTCCGCGGTGGGCGACATCTTCGCCTGGTTCGTCAAGAACTGCGTGCCGGAGTCCTACCAGGACGAGGCCGACGGACGCGGCATCTCACTGCACCAGCTGCTCACCGAGAAGGCCGAGAAGCAGAACATCGGCGAGCACGGCCTGATCGCGCTCGACTGGCACAACGGCAACCGCTCCATCCTGGTCGACACCAACCTGTCCGGGATGATTCTCGGGCAGACGCTGACCACCACCCCGGAGGATCAGTACCGCGCGCTGCTCGAGGCGACCGCCTTCGGCTTCCGGACGATCATCGAGTCGTTCACCTCGAACGGCGTCGAGATCACCGAGGTGATCGCCGCGGGTGGTCTGCTGAAGAACAAGTTCCTGATGCAGATGTACTCCGACGTGACCCGCAAGCCGCTCTCGCTGGCCGACACCGGCTACGCCGGCTCGCTCGGTTCGGCGATTCACGGCGCGGTGGCGGCCGGGGTCTACCCGAACGTCCACGCGGCGGCCGCAGCGATGGGCAAGAAGCTGCCGAACGTGTACACGCCGAACGAAGAGGCGTCCCTGCAGTACGACAAGCTGTTCGCCGAGTACACCCTGCTGCACGACTACTTCGGTCGCGGTGGCAACAAGGTGATGTACCGGTTGAAGGACATCAAGCGCCAGGCCATGGGTCACTGACCAGGCCTAGCTGCTGATTTTCGCCGGTCGAGCTTGTCGAGACCTCTCGCAAGGGGGGAATCGACAAGCTCCACCGGCGAAATGCCGCCTTGAGCGCATCCGCATCGATCAGGGTGTGTACGGCGTAGTGCTCGTTCCGTCCACGTAGGGAAGGGATCCACCGATGACCATTCGTCTGACCGACCTGTCCGAGGAGGTGCAGGCCGCCGTCCAGAGCACTCGCGAGGAGGTCGCCGCGCTGCATGCGGAACTGACCCGCTATGAACTGGTGATCTGGACGGCCGGAAACGTCTCCGCCCGGGTGCCGGGCGCGGAACTGATGGTGATCAAGCCGTCCGGGGTGTCCTACGACGAGTTGAGCGCCGAGGTCATGGTGGTCTGCACCCTGGACGGCAACAAGATCGAGGACGGCACGCCGGAACGACTCACCCCCTCGTCCGATACCGCGGCGCACGCCTACGTGTACCGGCACATGCCCGAGGTGGGCGGGGTAACGCACACCCACTCCACCTATGCGACGGCGTGGGCGGCGCGCGGGCAGGAGATCCCCTGCGTGCTGACCATGATGGGCGACGAGTTCGGCGGGCCGATCCCGATCGGACCGTTCGCGATCATCGGCGACGACTCGATCGGACGCGGCATCGTCGAGACCCTGCGCGGTTCCCGCTCGCCGGCGGTGCTGATGCAGAACCACGGCCCGTTCACCATCGGACGCGACGCGCGGGCCTCGGTGAAGGCGGCCGCGATGTGCGAGGAAGTGGCCCGGACGGTGCACGCCGCCATGCAGTTGGGCGAGCCGATCCCGATCCCGCAGGAGTTCATCGACCGACTCTACGAGCGCTACCAGAACGTCTACGGGCAACACTGAGCCCGCGCGGGTTGGTGGCCGGGGCATGAGGGAAGCGCTGATTTTCGTTGGCGAGCTTGTCGAGACCTCGGACGACCCGATGTTGGTAAGGGGTTTCGACAAGCTCAACCAGCGGTGGTTGCGTTGATCGGCGCTTCCTTAGCTTAGATCCGGCGGCTCAGATCCAGGAGCGCAGCCACATTCGGGCCAGCCACTGCGAATAGGGCAGCAACTCGTCGGTGAGGACCGGATAGATCCAGGCGAAGTTGGCCGCCACCAGGGCCACCGCGATTCCGACGATGATCGCGCCCTGGCGGCGTCCGGGACTATGGGCCGGGCCCAGGATCAGCCCCATCACCATGGCCAGTCCGATTACGGTGAACGGCACCATGGTGATCGCGTAGAAGAAGAACTGCGGCCGGTCGGTGTAGTTGAACCAGGGCAGGTAGGTCGCCAGCGTCCCCAGCACCGGGACGCCGAAGCGCCAGTCGCGTCCACCGATCCACCACACGATGCAGACCACCAGGGCGATCGCCGCCATCCACCACAGCACCGGTGTGCCCATGCCGACGATCACCCGGATGCAGGTCTCCGGGCCAGCGCAGCCGTCGGTTCCGGGCTGGATGTCGTTGACCACGTCGAAGCCGGTCGGCCGCAGCATGGCCAGCCAGCCGGCCGGATGGGCGTCGTAGGGATGGGTGGCCTTGTTGATGTAGTCGCCGGTGTGGAACTCGTAAATCTCCTTGTGGTACCACAACAGCGAGGCGAAGCGGTCGCCGAAAGCCGCCACCCAGGGGTGGTCGGGGTTGTTCTCCGCCCAGTTGCGGTCGTAGCCGCCGGTGCTCAGCAGCCAGCCCGTCCAGGTCGAGACGTACACAGCAACCGCGACCACAACCATCCGGATGACAGCCGGAATGCCGTCGATCAGCAGGGCCAGCCACGAACGCCAGTTGGCGCCGGCCAGCCGGCGGGCGCCGACGTCCCACAGCACGCTGACAACGCCGAAGACGGCCAGTACGAAGATCGAGTTCCACTTGCAGCCCAACGCGGCGCCGAACATCACCCCGGCCGCCAGCCGCCATGGACGCAGCCATACGATCGGCCCGAAATTGCCGCCGAAGTCGTGCAGCCCGGACCGCTCCAGTAGCGTCGCCAGACGGTGCCGGTACCAGTCCCGGTCGGCGACGCAGCAGGCCACCGCCGCGACCAGGAAGGTCGCCTGGAAGATGTCCAGCAGGGCGGTCCGGCTCATCACGAAGGCGAGGCCGTCCAGGGTCAGCAGAATGCCCGCGATGCCGCCGATCAGGGTTGAACGGGAGAGTCGGCGGGCCAGCCGGATCGTGGCGAAGATCAGCAGCGAGCCGAACACGCAGGCCATGAATCGCCAGCCGAACGCGTTCATCCCGAACCACTGCTCGCCCAGCGCGATCAGCCATTTGCCCAGCGGCGGATGGACGATGAAGGCCGGCGTGTCCAGGTAGACGTTGGGATCGCCGGCCACGATCGAGGGGTTCGCGGTCTGGTCGGGCCAGCTGCGTTCGTAGCCGAAGTGCAGTAGCGTCCAGGCGTCCTTGGCGTAGTAGGTCTCGTCGAAGATCAGCTTGTTCGGGTAGCCGAGATTCTGGATCCGGATCAGGAACGCCAGCAGGGTGATCGACAGGGTGACCGCCCAGCCGGCGGCGGCGTCCCGCATGGTGCCGTCCCGGAGGCGTTCCACGGTGCTCAGATCATCGCGTGCGGTGGGGGGTTGCCAGCGACTTCCCGGACGTGGCGCGGGTGCCACCTGGGTCAGATCGGTCCCGCCACGCAGGTCGGTCGCGGACGCGGAGGGCGTCGCCAGGGACGTGGGGGCGGCTTCGGTCACCGCGCCATCCTAGTGCTGCTGTCCGTGAGCTCCCGGGGTCTTTCGGTGGGCGGCGGCTGGGGTCCTCCTCAGTCTCTGGGCAACCCGGGTACGGCTCCCTCGTCGGCGATGCGAGGCGCCGGTGACGCCGATGGCCGCGGATTCCGCCCGGTATCCACCCCGACACCGCATTCCCTCGGAAGACTCCCGCTGTACAGCACGACGAGATCCGTCCGGACGGCGATCCTGGCGGCGTTGGGGCGGCGATATGGAAGGGTAAGCAGCATGACTGAGCCGGGCGTGCTGGTGCTGGCCGGCACCCCGATCGGCGATGCCGCCGGGGCGCCGCCGGCGCTGCTCGCCGCGCTCGCCGAAGCCGATGTGATCGCCGCCGAGGACACCCGGAAGTTCCGGGACCTCTGCCGCCGGCTCGGGGTGGCGCCCACCGCGTCCGTGGTGTCGTTCTTCGACGGCAACGAGGCCGCCCGGGTGGAGGGCCTGATCGCCCACCTGGTCGATGGACGCCGGGTGGTGGTCGTCTCCGACGCCGGCATGCCCGCAGTCTCCGACCCCGGATACCGGTTAGTTGCTGCCGCGGCGGACGCGGGCGTCCAGGTGACCGCGGTGCCGGGACCATCCGCGGTACTGACCGCGCTCGCGGTTTCCGGGCTCCCCACGGACCGGTTCTGCTTCGAGGGCTTCCTGCCCCGCAAGCGTGGGGAACGTCGCGCCAGGCTCGCCGGGTTGGCCGGTGAGCAGCGGACGATGGTCTTCTTCGAGGCGCCGCACCGGCTGGACGCCTTCCTCGACGACGCTGCCGGTGCGTTCGGCGCTGAACGCCGCGCGGTGGTGTGCCGGGAGCTGACCAAGACTCACGAAGAGGTGCTGCGCGGCGGACTGGCCGAGTTGGCCGCCTGGGCGCGGGGGACGGTACGCGGCGAGATCACGGTGGTGATCGAGGGTGCCACCTCCTCCGGCGGCAGCCTGCCTGAGGCGCTGGCCAGCGTGCGGCTGGCCACCGACGCGGGCGCCCGGCTTTCCGAGGCGGTCGCCGAGGCTGCCGCCGCCCACGGGGTGTCGCGCCGCGAGTTGTACGACGCCGCGTTGAAGGATCGCTCCGGTGCCACGGGTCGTCCCGGTGACGAGAGTCGTCGAGGTGACCAGAGCCGTCCAGGTGACCAGAGCCGTCCAGGTGACCAGAGCCGTCCAGGTGACGAGAGTCGTCCCGGCGACCGGAGTCGTCCGGGTGACCAGAATCGTCCAGGCGGCCAGAATCATCCAGGCGATCAAAGCAGTCCAGGCAGCCAGGCCGAACCCCGCGACCAGAACGGACCGACCAGACGATGAGCCGCGACCTTCCCGCGGCGCCCGAGCCGCTGCCGGCGTCCACCACGGACGCCCACACCCACCTGCTGAGCACCAGCGAGTACTCCGGGTTGGCCATCGCCGACGCGGTACGGCGGGCGGCTGCCGTCGGGGTGACCCGGCTGGTCGAGGTGGGTTGTGACGTGGCCAGTTCGCGCGCCGCCATCGAGATCGCCGAGACGCATCCCGGGGTGATCGCCTGCGTCGCCCTGCACCCCAACGACGCGGCCCGCGCCGGTGCCGGGCTCGGCGCGGAACTGGAGGCTCTGGCGGGGCTGGTCGGCGCCAGCGACCGGGTCCGGGGTGTGGGTGAGACTGGGCTGGACTACTTCCGAACTACCGATGACCAGGGGAAACGCCGGCAACGCGAGTCATTCGCCGCGCATCTAGCGTGGGCCCGCGAGCACGACCTGGCGATCGTCATCCACGACCGTGACGCGCACGCCGACGTCCTCGACGTGCTGGATTCCGAGGGCGTCCCCGAGCGGTTCATGATGCACTGTTTCTCCGGCGACGCCGCCTTCGCCCGGCAGTGCCTCGACCGCGGCGCCTGGCTGTCGTTTCCCGGCACGGTGACCTTCAAGCCCAATGACGCACTGCGGGAGGCGTTCGACATCACCCCTGAGGACCGGCTGCTGGTGGAGACTGACGCCCCGTACCTGACTCCGGTGCCGCTGCGCGGCAAGCCGAACGCGTCCTATCTGTTGCCGCACACGGTCCGCTTCCTGGCCGCACGACGGGGGGCCGATCTGGCCGAGTTCTGCGGCCTGCTGGACGCGAACGCGTCCGCGCTGTTCGGGGATTGGGGACGCGATGACTGAAGAAGCGTTGACCTTCGTCGGTCGAGTGTGTCGAGACCTCGCCGGCAACGGGTTTCGACGAGCTCAACCAGCGGGGCGGGGGACGCGATGACTGACGGCTTGCTCGACCCGCGGCGGATCCGCGAACTGGCCGCCGAGCTTGACCTGCGGCCGACCAAGCAGCGCGGCCAGAACTTCGTCCACGACGCCAACACGGTGCGCCGCATCGTCGCCGCCGCCCAGCTCGCCCCCGACGACGTGGTGCTCGAGATCGGTCCAGGGCTCGGTTCACTCACCCTCGGGTTGCTCGAGGCTGTCGACTGGGTGCACGCGATCGAGATCGACGACCGGCTGGCCCGGCTGCTGCCCCGCACCGTCGCCGAACGGATGCCCGGCGCCGAGCAGCGACTCTCCGTCATCGAGGCGGACGCCCTGCGCGTCGACGGGCTGGATGATCCGCAACCGACCGCGGTGGTGGCGAACCTGCCCTACAACGTCAGCGTGCCGGTGCTGCTGCACGTTCTGGCGCGTTTCCCGACCATTCGCCATGGGCTGGTGATGGTGCAGGCCGAGGTCGCCGACCGGTTGGTGGCGCCGTCCGGATCGAAGGTGTACGGGGTGCCGTCGGTGAAACTGGCCTGGTACTGCGCGGCGCGCAAGGTCGGATCGGTGCCCCCGGCGGTGTTCTGGCCGGTGCCCAACGTCGATTCGGGGCTGGTCCGGCTGGAGCGCCGCGACCCACCCGCCACCACGGCCCGTCGCGAGCACGTGTTCGCTCTCGTCGACGCCGCGTTCGCGCAGCGCCGCAAGATGCTGCGCTCGGCATTGTCTCCGGTGTTCGGATCGTCGGCCGCCGCCGCGGAGGCCCTGCAGAGCGCCGGTATCGACCCGCAGGCCAGGGGAGAGGTGCTGGACGTCGGTGACTTCGCCCGGCTGGCCGTGGTCGCGGATGCCAACGGGCTGAGCATCGGCTAGCTTTGCGAACGTGGCGACGCCCCTAGCCCCCGAGACCGACTGGGTCCGGGTCCGGGTTTCCGGAAAGATCAACCTGGCTCTCCGGGTCGGTGCCGTCCGCCCCAGTGGGTATCACCCCTTGTCGACGGTGTTTCAGTCGGTGTCGCTGTTCGATGAGGTGGCGGTCCGGTGGGCTGAGCCCCGGAACTTCCCGGTGACCGTGGTCGGAGACCAGGCCCGCCTGGTCCCGGTGGACGGCCGCAACCTGGCGGTCAGGGCGGCCAAGCTGCTGGCGGACGAGTACGGGGCGCATCGATTCGGCGCCGAGTTGGTGATCCGCAAGACGATTCCGGTCGCCGGCGGCATGGCCGGTGGTTCGGCGAACGCCGCCGGCGCCCTGCTGGCCTGCTCGGTGCTGTGGGACCTGGACATCTCCCCCGACGAATTACGGGAGTTCGGCGCCAGGCTGGGTGCCGATGTCCCGTTCCAGCTGATGGGCGGCACCGCCTTGGGTACCGGACGCGGCGACGAGTTGGTGCCGGTGTTGAGCCGCGGCACCTATCACTGGGTGTTGGCACTGAGCGCCGACGAACTGTCCACGCCGGCCGTGTTCAGCCGGTTCGACGAACTCAATACGGACGCACCGGACGAGCTTGCCGTGCCCAACGAAGTGATGAATGCCCTGGTCTCCGGAGATGCCGGCGCGCTGGGCGGCGTCCTGGTCAACGACCTGGGCCCGGCTGCGACGTCGCTGCGGCCCGAACTGGTGCGGGTGCTCGATTTCGGCCTCGAATCTGGAGCGCTGGGCGCGATCGTTTCCGGTGCGGGACCAACCTGCGCTTTCCTGGCCGCTAACGAGGCCGACGCCGTCGACTTGTCGGTGCGGTTGTCCAGCGAGGGTGTGTGCCGCGCTGTCCGCCGGGTCACTGGACCGGTTCCGGGCGCGCGGCTGATCACGACCTGATCACACGCCGCTGGTTGAGCTTACGAAACCCCTTGCCAGAACCATGTCGTCCACGGTCTCGACAAGCTCGACCAACGAAATCAGCGCTTCCTTGACTTAAGGAAGCGCTGATCATTCGCGTCATCCCGGGCTCCGACCCGGGATCTCAGGCGGGAGAGATCCCGGAGTAAGAGATCCCGGATCAAGTCCGGGATGACGATGGATGGGCTTTGATCAGCGCTTCCCTAAGGGTTCGGGTTCGTCGCACCTCTGGTGTCTGCCCCAGGACCGCCGATCAGTGCTGCGGTGATGGCGTTGCTCAGCGGTTCAGACCTGGCAGGTGAGGATCAGCGGGCCTTCAGGTGCGCTTCGGCGGCCAACTTCATGGCACCGTAAGTCGGGACGCTGACGGCTGCCATCGGAAAGGCCTGGAGGGCGGCGACACCGCGACGGAAGGCGGCGGCGATGGTGCGGAAGGTCATTGGGGTTCTCCTTGCTGTGGGACTCGTGCGTGGGTACAAAGACAAGTCTTCGCGATTCCGTTCGATGCGTCCAATGAACGGATTGCATAGAACCCATGCGAAATCCGCATATATTGGTCCGGGGTGAGGACATGGACACCGATGCACTGCGCTGGTTCGGGATGGTGGCCGACGGTGCGACCGTGACCGAGGTGGCGGAACTGGAGATGCGCTCACAGCCGGGCGTGTCGAGGGCTCTCGACCGGCTGGAGGCCGAGGTGGGTGCGGCGCTGTTCCAACGGTCGGGACGGCTGCTCACACTGACCCCCGCCGGTGCCGCCTTCCATCGGCATGTCGCCTCCGCGCTGCACCGGCTCGACGACGGCGTCGCCGCGGTGCAGCAGTTGATCAGTCCCGAGACGGGGACGGTGAGCGTGGCGTTCCAGGCTTCACTGGGCACCTGGCTGGTGCCCGACCTGATCGGCAGCTTCCGTGAGCGCCATCCTCAGGTGCGCTTCGACCTGCGTTCCAAAGCCGACGAGCAGGTGACGGCCGTTGGCGGTCGCGGTGTCGTGGACCTGGAGTTGTCGACGCTTCGCGTCACCGGAGACGGTCTGGTCTGGCAGTCGCTGCTGCGCGAGCCGATCCGCTTGCTGGTGCCGAGCGAGCATCGCTGCGCCACCCGACGACGGGCGCAGCTCGCCGACGTTGTCGACGACCCGTTCATCACGCTGAGGAGTTCGTCCCTGCTTCGTGCCCAACTGGACCTGTTGTGCGTCCGGGCCGGCATCGAGGTTGAGGTGGCGCTGGTTGCTGACGACCTGCCGACACTGCGCGGCTACGTGGCGTCCGGGCTCGGGGTGGCGATCATCCCAGCACGCTGGGACGCCGGTGCGATCGAGCCATCCTCACCGCGGGTGCACTATCTCGAATTGACGGACCCCGACGCCGAACGCACCGTCGGATTGTCCTGGAACGAACACCGGCGGCGCCTCCCGGCCGCGGAGCTGTTCCGCGAGCATGTGCTGAATCGGGCCAAGGCGGGCAAGCTTCCTCGTCCGGTGCCGATTTCGTGAGGCCGTCCTGGGCCCCTTTTTGGGAACCAAGAAGAAGACGTGGCAATCGGTCGGACATTACCCGGGTCATTGAGCGCGGACCGGATCCGTCGGACATGGCCGGGATCCCAAATCCTCGGTGTCTCGGATGGGGCTACTCAGCGCTCACGGGTGGTGAGGTCTCCGACTGGTGCGGGCGATCGAGCCGCGGTGCGGGCTGCAGGTGGCGCATACCGTTCCAGGCCAGGTTGACCACATGCGCGGCCACGACGTCCTTGGAGAGTCCGCTGTCACGGTTGTCCAGCCACCACTGCCCGGTGAGCGCGACCAGGCCGACCAGCATCTGGGCATACATCGGAGCCAAGGCCGGGTCGAGGTGCGTCTTGGAGAACTCGGCGGCCAACAGATCCTCGGCGCGGCCGGCGACATCGGACAGAATTGTCGCGAAGGTGCCCTCGGGTGAGGTCGCGGACGACCCGCGCGAGATGATCAGGAAGCCATCGGGACAAGCATCGATGTAGTCGAGCAGCGCCAATGTGCCGAGCTCGATGAGCCGCCGGGCGCTGGCTCGTGGGGTGGTCAGCGCCGAGCGGATCGCGCTGTGCAGCGCCCGCACCTCGCGATCGACGACGACCGCGTACAGCCCTTCCTTGCCGCCGAAGTGCTCGTAGACAACCGGCTTGCTGACCTCGGCATGCGCGGCGATCTCCTCCACCGACGTGCCCTCGACGCCCCGCTCGGCAAACAGTCCGCGCGCCACCTCGATCAACTGCTCGCGCCGCTCCGCGCGGGTCATCCGGACGCGCACGCGCCGAGCGCGTCCCGCGGCGGCTGACGAGGATGGCATTCGCCCAGTCTGGCGGTCCTCGGTGCTGTGTGCCAATCCCGGCGAGATGCGGCGGTGCGTGCGGGCGACGTAGAGTGTGGCATCGATCCCCGGTTGGTCTTCCGGCAGGGCCCGCCTGACTTTGAATCAGGATTAGCGAAGAAGGTTCGACTCCTTCCCGGGGAGCGCAGGTGTGAGGACCCGATCCGACGTTGGACGGCTACAGCCCGTCACACGCCATCAGTCGGAGCCACTCGATGTTTCCAGGGTCTCCGCCGTGCTCGGACTCCCAGTAGTACGACGCGGCGAATCGCGCGTGTGAGATGCGCATCGCGAGCCCGACATCAAGGCCCCCGGCGAAGCAGAACGCCTCCACGAGGACTTGCGATGAGGCCAGCGGTTCCTCGTCGCCCAGGCGATACCAGGGAACGCTGCGCACCACTGTGTGCGCTTCGTTCTCAGCAGGACCGCACACGTATTTCGGATCGATTGCGACCCAGGTTCCGTTCGTGCGCTGTAGGACGTTGTCGAAGCTCAGGTCGCCATGCGTCATCCTCCCGCTCGGAATGTTTTCCAGTTCGGCGATGGCCTCATCGGCGCGACCGAACACGGCTTTCGGCAGCCCTCGGCCTTCTGCCTCGGCTCTGGCGTGCTGCTGTCCGAACTCCGCTCGCCACCCGGGTGCGTCCGCCCCGAGACTCGGCGCGTCCGCAGGTGCGGTGATGGAGGCGATCTCGGCCGCCACACCGCCGCAGATCTCCGCCATTCGTCGGCGATCGGCATGCTCCGATCCTCTCCCTCCTTCGACCAACTCAAGGAGCATCGCCTGATACTCCGGGTGGTACTCGTAGAGTTCGACGACGCCGGACCCCCGCAATACCTGCAGGGCCTTTGCCTCCTGCGTTGCGTCTGCGACAGGGGAGACCAGCTTGAGCGCCGCCTTCTGTCCGTCCGGACGGCTGACCGGCACGACGACGCTGGTTCCGCCGAAGGACGGTTTTCCGACGACGGACAGTCGCCAGTCGTTCAGTGCCCGTTCCAGGAGCTCGGGAAGCTCGTCCAGCCACGACCGAGTCGCCGGGTTCTGGTTGATCAGCCGGGTACCGAACTCGACGGGAATCGCGATCGAGCACTTCACACGGACCATCATCGCGGCTGCGTGCGACGCAGCTCGTTGGGCGAGCTTGTCGAGACCTCGCCCTGTGCACGGACGCCCGGATGCGGCGGACGCCGATTGGTCGGGACGGCTATGACGTACCCGGGTGTGGACGGTGCCGATGGGCGGACTGCTGCGAGATGCCTGGGTGCGGGTTCCCGGATGCGGCCGACGCCGATTGGTCGGGAAGGTCATGACGCACCCGGGTGTGGACGGTGCCGATGGGCGGACTGCTGCGAGATGCCTGGGTGCGGGTTCCCGGACGTGACCGACGCCGATTGGTCGGGAAGGTCATGACGCACCCGGGTGTGGACGGTGCCGATGGGCGGACTGCTGCGAGACGCCTGGGTGCGGGCTCCCGGCCGTGACCGACGCCGATCGGTCCGGGACGGCCATGAGACACCCGCGTGCGGAAGTCGCCGATAGGCAGACAATTATGCAACGTCCCATTCATATGTGCGAGCATTCTGAAAAGAGATCACCGCACGCGCATGCCATCCTCGACTATTCGCAGACAACTATGCAACGTCCCATTCGTATGCGCGGGCACTTCGAAAGGGTCGCGGCATGCGCATACCATCCTGGACTATTCGGGTGGTCGGAATCGTTGGTGACGTCGTGGTCGTCGGTGTGTGTCCGCATACCGTGGTGGAATCAGCTCCGCTATCCCATCGGCCGAGATGCGGATCTCCCATTGCAACTCGGGAGCCCGTTTCCGGTCAGGTTCCAACAGATTGTGGTGCTGTTTGCACAATAGACACAGATTCGACAATGCTGTCGGTCCGCCCTGTGCCCAGGGGGTGATGTGGTGGGCGTCGCAATCAGCGGCTGGCCGGTTGCAGCCGGGGAACACGCATCCTTGGTCTCGGACGTGCAGGGCGTGGCGGATGTCGGGGGTGACGAGGCGTTGTTCGCGCCCCACGTCGAGCACTCCGGACGGGCCGCCCAGGATGACGGGCAGGATGCCGGCGTCACACGCGTATTGGCGGAGCTGGCCAGCGGTCAGTTGGGTGCCGTCAGCCAGTCCGGCGCCGTGGCAGTCGTTGAGCAGGTCGTCGTAGTTGATCAGGATCGTCAGGTGCGGCCGGTCGCCACCATGCTTGGGAGCATCCCGGTGGATCGCGATCCGGCGGGCCAACTCGACCAGGGCATCAGCGCGGCGTTGCGGCCACGACGGTTGCGGCACGCCTGGGTCGCGTAGTTCCAGGGCGGTGCGGTGCATCTGCTGAGCGAGTGCTTCGATCTGTTCCTTGATGAGGGCTGCGTCCGCGCTGGGCAGGGATCCTTTGATGGTGGTGGAACCGTGCCCGTCGTCGGCAAAGTTGAGATGCCGCGCCTGCTGGGCGTCGCGTAGTTCGCGTTCCTGCCGTTTCGCCTCGGCTTCCTCCGCGACCTCGGGTGCTACCACCTCCAGTAGGTGGCGTGACAGGCCGGCCAGATACTGGCTGTCGAACTGGTCGCAATGCTCGACCATCGTGGCTTGAGCTTTTGCTTCGGCTTCGACGCCCAGGTCGGTGGGCAGCTTCTTCAACACCTGAGTGATTGCTTGGGCTTGCCGGTCGTTCGCGCGGCCGTCACGTAGCGCGTCGCCGAGTTGGGTAAACCGATGCAGATCGCGAGCGTGGTGGGCCATGGCGGAGGCTTGGCTTCGGGTGTAGCGCAACTCGGCTGCCAACCATGACGTTGTGGGGAGGCTATAGGCGGTCATCGCCGCCTCGGCGCGGTCGACCTGGCCGAGCACGGTGTGCAGCACACCGGAGAGCCGCGACTGCGCCGTGAGCAGGTCAGCGACCAGATCCAACTGCTTCCGATCAGTCAGGAGCGTCACGGTGTCGTAGTCGAGGTGATCGAGCAGACCGGTGATCACGGTGGCGAAATCTGCCACCGCCGTCCCGGTTCCTGCTTCGATACTCATGCCCTTGACCCTAAACGTCGCCACTGACACTTTTCACAACCAGCCGCGCCGGGGATAAGTCCCGTAGCCAGACCGGTCGGCTGATTCATGGAAACCAGGCTAGAGACCGCCTCTGACAGTTTTCGGCCAGGCGGGCGAGCGGGTGAGCTTCTTTGAAGCCGACAACACTTCTGCCATTTCTGACAACACCTGTGGCAACACCTTTTCGATGGAAAGGGGTTGCGTAAATCAAATGGGAAAGGGGAGTCCGGGCAAAGCTCGATCCGCGGTGGGGATGTCTTCCCGGTTGGGTGTTCGAATCGGCGGTGGGGATGTCTTGCCGGTTGGGCGTTCGGGCCTGAGTGTGGGAGCTGCCTCGCCGTACGGCGATCTCGACAACGCCGCCGAATGAAGGGAACCATTGCAGATCTCGTGTTGTAACCCGAGATCGGATGGATTTCCCGCCATCGGCGGACGATCTCGACAACGCCGCCGCGCGTTGATGTACCCGCCGGCACGTCCACTGCGAGCGCCCCGGGAACGGGGACGTCTCCCAGCGTGCTAAATCGATCCGCGCCTCCAGTGAAGCGGTTTAGCACAGCGAAGGCAGCAAGGCTCCGAGACCCCCGTCAAGGCGCGGCAACCGCGCCCGCCCCGGTGTTGGCCGACTTGCGCTCGCCCGATGGGTGCCCTGGTGTGCCCGGCTCTGGGTGTGCCCCAGTGCGCCCTCGCATGCCCGGCCTTTGTGCGACGGCACTGGTGCGCCGGCCTTGGTGCGACGGCCCCGGTGTGCCTGGCCTCGCGCCCGCCCCTGGTGTGCCGGCCCTGGTTGACGGCCCTTGGTGTGACGGCCCTGGTGCAACGACCCTGGTGCGCCTCGCCTCGCGCCCGCCCTTGGTGCGCCCGGCTCTGGCGTGGTCCGCATCCGCCGACCCAGGGTGATTGCCGGCATCCCGAGGAGAGCCGCCTGCGATTGCCATGATGTATGCCATAGGTATATAACTTAGGTATGAATGACTCCGAGGTTGCTGACCACCTGCTGCGGACGGCCGGTGCCCTGTCGCGCTGGGCCAGCTCGCAGGCCGGCCTGGGTGTCCCGTCCGGTGTGCTGCGCCTGCTGGCCACTGTCGAAGAGCACGGACCGATTCGCATCGGCGATCTGGCCCATGCCGACCAGACGAGTCAGCCCGCGGTCACCCGCCAGGCGAGTCGCCTTGAGGGTCTGGGCTGGGTCGAGCGGGTAGCAGATCCGGCCGACGCCCGGGCCACCCTGGTGAGCGTCACCGAGGCCGGACGGGCGAGGCTCGCCGAGGCGCGGCGCGCCCGAGGCCAGGCCGTCGCGCGCCTTCTCGACGAAACCCACCTGCCTGCGGAGCGCGTCCGCGAGGCCGCTCAGCTACTCGATCAACTGCTGCAGGCCGCCCAACGGGTGGCCGGAGAGAAGGGACCCTGATGTTGCGTCAATCACGGACCGTGTGGGCTGTCGCGTTCGCCTGCGTCATCTCGTTCATGGGGATCGGCCTGGTCGACCCCATCCTGAAGCCGATCGCGGACGAGTTGGGCGCCGGCCCGTCCGAGGTGTCGTTGCTGTTCACCAGCTACATGGCGGTGATGGGTATCGCGATGCTCGGCACGGGGTGGGTGAGCAGCCGGATCGGCGCCAAGCTGACCCTGCTGCTCGGCCTGGCGCTGATCATCGTCGGCTCGGCCGCCGCCGGTATGCAGGACGGCATCGCCGGCATCGTCGCGTTCCGCGCACTGTGGGGCCTGGGCAACGCCCTGTTCATCGCCACCGCGTTGGCTACCATCGTGCGGGCGGCTACCGGCTCGGTCGGGCAGGCGATCATCCTCTACGAGGCGGCGCTCGGCGTCGGTATCGCGGCTGGTCCGCTGCTCGGCGGCTGGCTGGGCAGCATGTCGTGGCGGCTGCCGTTCTTCGGCGTCGCGGTGCTGATGGCTGTGGCGCTGGTCGCCACGCTGGTCAGCCTGCCGGCCGACCGTCCGAACGAGGGAGCGGGAACCTCACTGGGTGCGCCGCTGCGAGCACTGCGTGACCGCGGACTGCTGACCGTCGGCATGACGGCGCTGCTATACAACTTCGGCTTCTTCACCCTGCTGGCCTTCACGCCGTTCCCGCTGGCCATGGGCGCGCTCGAGATCGGACTGATCTTCTTCGGCTGGGGCGTCCTGCTCGCGTTGTCCTCGGTGTTCCTGGCGCCCTGGGTGCAACGCCGGATCGGCACCTTCGGCGGCATCGTCGCGGCGCTGACCGGGTTCGCGCTGGTGCTGGCCGTGATGGCCATGTTCACCGAGAACAAGGCAGTGCTCGCCGGTGGCGTGGTGATCGCCGGCCTCTTCCTCGGCGTCAACAACACACTGATCACCGAGGCCGTGATGAAGGTGTCGGACGCCGAGCGCAGCACCGCCTCCGCCGCCTACAGCTTCGTCCGTTTCACCGGCGGTGCGATCGCGCCCTGGCTGGCCGGCGTGCTCGGTGAGTTCTCGCTGCACCTGCCGTTCTGGGTCGGTGCGGTCGCTGTGGTGGCCGCCATCGGGGTGCTGTCGCTGGCCCGCGAGCGGTTGTTGGTGGTGGATGCCGAGCCAGGCCACGGTGCCGAGCCGGTCAACTCGGTCACCGAGGCCGAGGCGCTTTCCTACGGGGATTCCTGAGCCGTCGTCCCGACATCCGCTCGCCGGACTAGTGGCCTGTCGCCCCCAAGTGCTTGGCCCTGGCGGCTCCCGGGCACGCACCTCGCTGCGTTCTCCTCCGCCATACAACCCGGAATGACTCCCTCGTCGGCCTTGCGAGGCATCCGACCGGACGCCGCTCGCGTTATCGGCTGGCCAGCAGTGTCCGCGACGTCCATTAGGCTGACGGGAGTCAGAGTCTCTCGGTTCGAGCACGCCTCGAACCGGGGCCAGTGTGGCCCATCGACCTCTTGGAGAATTCGTGTCCACTACCGACCAGGGGCGTGTCGCCGCCGTCGTCATCATGGCGGCCGGTGCGGGTACCCGGATGAAGTCGGCGACCGCAAAGGTGTTGCACCCGCTCGCCGGCCGTTCGATGCTCAGCTACGCCGTGGAGGCAGCCAGCGCGCTGGAGCCCGAGCACCTCGTGGTGGTGATCGGCCACCAGCGTGAGCAGGTCCAGGCGCACCTCGACGACATCGCCCCGCAGGTGCTCACCGCCGTCCAGGAGCAGCCTCGCGGCACCGGTGACGCCGTGCGTTCCGGACTCGCCCCGTTGGGTGAGTTGACCGGGGAAGTGGTGGTGACCAGCGGTGACGTCCCGCTGCTCACCGGCGATACACTCCGCAGCCTGATCGAGACCCACCGCGCCGAGGGCAATACGGTGACGGTGCTCACCACGATCGCCGGCGACCCGACCGGTTATGGCCGCATCGTCCGCGAAGGCGGTGAGGTGGTCCGGATCGTCGAGCAGCGCGACGCCAGCGAGGCCGAACGGCAGATCACTGAGATCAACGCCGGCATCTATGTTTTCGACGGCGCCACGCTGCGCGCCGGGATCGCCGCGTTGGGCACCGACAACGCCCAGGGCGAGCTCTACCTGACCGACGTGATCGCCTTCGCCCGCAGCCGTGCCGGACGGGTCGGCGGCAGCGTGCTGGCTGACTCGGTGCAGGCCGAGGGGGTCAACGACCGCATTCAGCTGGCCGCGCTCAGCGCCGAACTCAACCGTCGCATCCTGCGCCGGTGGATGGCCGACGGGGTCACCATTCACGACCCGGCGACCACCTGGGTGCACGACGCGGTCGACCTGGCGCCCGACGTCACGTTGCTGCCCGGGACGTCCCTGGAGGGCGCCACCTCGGTGGCCACCGGCGCGGTGATCGGCCCCGACACCACGCTGATCGATGTCGAAGTGGGCGAGGGTGCGCACGTCGTCCGTACCCACGCGACGCTCGCCGTGATCGGGGCACGGGCCGACGTCGGTCCGTTCTCGTATCTGCGGCCCGGCACCCAGCTGGGGGTCAAGGGCAAGATCGGCGCCTTCGTAGAGACCAAAAATGCCGAGATCGGCGATGGTGCCAAGGTGCCGCACCTGACCTACTGCGGCGATGCCACGGTCGGCGAGGGTGCCAACATCGGCGCGGGCACGATCTTCGCCAACTACGACGGCGTCCACAAATCGCACACCACCGTCGGCAAGGCATCCTTCGTCGGCAGCGACTCGGTGCTGGTGGCGCCGGTCGAGATTGCCGACGGTGCCTATATTGCCGCCGGCTCGACCATCACCTCGGCCGTGGGCCCCGGTGAGCTGGCCGTCGCCCGCGGCAACCAGCGCAACATCAGGGGGTGGGTGGCCCGCAAGCGAGCCGGCACCCGGACGGCGGACGCGGCCGAGGCCGCGCTGGAGCGGGCCTCGACCGAGGAGGTCGATCAGTGAGCGGGATCAAGCGGCCCACCGAGAAGCACCTGATGCTCTGCACCGGTCGGGCCTACCCGGAACTGGCCGAAGAGGTCGCCGAACTGCTGGGCGTCGACCTGGTGCCGACCCGGCAGGTGACCTACGCCAACTCCGAGATCTACGTCCGCTTCGAGGAATCCGTGCGAGGCGCGGACGCCTTCGTCATTCAGAGCCATCCGGCGCCCGTGAACGAGTGGCTGATGGAGCAGTTGATCATGATCGACGCGCTCAAGCGCGCGTCGGCGAAGCGGATCACGGTCGTCTCGCCGTTCTACCCCTACGGACGCCAGGACAAGAAGCACGCCGGCCGCGAGCCGATCTCGGCCCGGCTGATCGCCGATCTGTACAAGACCGCCGGCGCGAACCGGCTGATGAGCGTCGACCTGCACGCCTCGCAGATCCAGGGCTTCTTCGACGGGCCGGTTGACCACCTGTTCAGCATTCCGGTGCTGGCCGACTACGTGGCCGCGAACTACCCGCTGGACAACATGGCCGTGGTGTCGCCGGACGCCGGACGGGTCAAGCTGGCCGACCACTGGTCGGACCGGCTGGGCCTGCCGCTGGCGATCATCCACAAGCGGCGCGACCCGAACAAGGCCAACGAGGTCGCCGTCGGCGAGGTCGTCGGCGACGTCAAGGGCCGAGTCTGCCTGCTGGTCGACGACATGATCGACACCGCCGGCACCATCTGTCAGGCGGCCGCCGCGCTGCGCGAGCATGGTGCCGCCAAGGTGATTGCCGCGGCGACCCATCCGATCCTGTCCGGCCCGGCCGCGAAGCGGCTCAACGCGTCCGCCTTCGAAGAGGTCATCGTCACCAACACGCTGCCGATCCGCGACGACCTGCACATTCCGAAGCTCACCGTGCTGTCCATCGCCCCACTGCTGGCCAAGGCGATCCAGGAGGTCTTCGTCGATGGTTCGGTGACCTCGCTGTTCGACGGGGTCGAGTGACACTGGCCCCATCCGCGGGCACCATGGCGGGATGCGCCGCCGTCCTCGACTCACGATCGTCAACCCGGTCACGGTGCCGGCGCTGCTCTGGTGCGGCCTTCTGCTGATCGGACTGGTGACCCTGCCACCCGATGCCCGGGTCGATGAGCACCCATGGTTGTTCGTCAGGATGCTGGTCTGCCTGTTCGGCTTCGCGGGGTCGGCCGCGCTGGTTCTGCCCTGGCTGTGGGTGCGGGCCTATCCGGACGGCGTCGGAGCGTCCGTAGGGCCCTTCCTGTGGACACGACGAATCCACAGGTTCGGCGTCGTCACCCGCAGGATCGGGCCGCTCCGGCTGTTCGTGGTGACCTGTGAGTACGAGGATCGGACGGTGCCGCTGCGGGCGACCGCGTCCCGGCATTGGTGGCGAGCCGCCGAACACCGGCGGCGGCTGGAGCAGTGGCTGAGCGAGGCCAAGGAGCCGCTGATCGACGCAACCACCGCTGGTTGAGCTTGTCGAAACCCCTTGCCAGCACCAGGTCGCGCAAGATCTCGACAAGCTCGACCAACGAAACCCAGCGCTTTCCTAGATCCTTGTCAGGGCCGTGGAGTCGGTGGTTTCGACGAGCTGTGAGAGTTGGTGGTGGCTGGCCTGGGGCTAGCGGTGCTCACGTCACGCTGCGCACCGATTCCCGCAGGCGCAGCGGCATGTGCACGAGCAGGTGCTCGGGTTCGGCGTCCGACATCAGCATCGCCATCGCACGGCGACCCATCTCTTCGTAGGGAATCGCGGCCGTCGTCAGCCCGGGCCGCAGGTCGGCGGCGATCGCGTCGTCGTCGAAGGACACCACCGAGACGTCATCGGGGATGCGGAGGCCGGCTTCGTTCAGCGCCTGATAGGCGCCGAAGGCGAGCCGGTCGTTGAGGCAGATCAGCCCCGTGACCCGGACGCCGCGCGCCAGCAACTCCTGGACCGCCCGATGGCCGATCGGTGGCTCCCAGCGCAGGCCCGGGTAGGTCCAGACCGGTGTCACCCCGGCAGCGTCCAGTGCGGCGAAGATGCCGTCGTAGCGAGAGCCGATGGTGACCGACTGCCGCGGGTCCGCAGCCGCCTCCCGGTCGAGGCCGATGAGCGCGATGTCGCGGTGGCCGGCCTCCAGCAGGACCTGGGTGACCGCCCGTCCCGCCTCGAACTCGGACGGCAGCACGCTCGGATACGCATGTGGGCTGGTGGCGTTGATCAGTACCACCGGCAGGTCGGCGGGCACCTTGGGCACGTCGAGTTCGCGGGCGCCCATCAACCCGAACACCACCGCGTCCGGCTGGCGATCCAGGATGGCCCGCATGGACTCCTTGAGCCGGTGTGGATTGCTGCCGGTCTCGGCGATCAGCACCGTGTGCCGGTGTTGCTCCGCCACGTCCAGCACGCCGCGGATCATCGCCGACGCGAACCGGGTCACGGTGACGTCATCGGAGAGAAAGGCGACCGTCTGGGTCTTTCCACTGCGCAGGCTGCGGGCGGCAGGGTTGGGCCGGTAGTCGAGCTGTGCCGCGGCCGACCGGATGCGTTCGGAGGCCTGCGCCGAGAGCCGGCTGCCCGGACGGTTGTTCAGCACCAGGCTCGCGGCCGTCTGCGACACACCTGCCAGGGCGGCCACATCGGCCAGCGTCACCCGCTTCGTCACATCACTCCTTCCTGCCTTGGCGGTCAGTCTTCCACGGCCCGCTGCGCGCCCGGTCGGGTTGGGCCGGAGGAAGCCCGGCAAGCGCCGCCCTCGCCAGCGGCCGAGGCGGCGCTGGGGGCGTCCTGAATCGTTTGCTCGAGCGGGACCGCCACTGTTAAATTTGTTGCTGCTCAAAGCGTTTAGCACCTGGTGTTCCGCCGGGTTCGCGTCCTTAGTCACGTCATCAGGTACGGAGAGGCTGGCCCCAACATGTTCGACCTACCCGAGGCGTGGGTATGGGACTTCTGGATCGTCGACGACGGCGACCGGTTCCATCTGTTCTTCCTGTACGCCTCGCGGGCGCTGAAGGATCCGGACGCCCGGCACTTCCGCGCGTCGATCGGTCACGCCGTGTCCACCGACCTGTCCGACTGGACGCGGGTCACCGATGCGCTGGTGCGGTCCGACGCGCCGGCGATCGACGACATGGCGACCTGGACCGGTTCGGTGACCAAGGGACCCGATGGCCGCTGGTACATGTTCTACACCGCGGTCACCGCCGCGCCCGGCGGTCGCAACGTTCAGACCATTACCTACGCGACCTCCGACGACTTGTACGAGTGGACGAAGGCGAACGTTGCGGTGCTCGAGGCCGACCCGCGCTGGTACGAGCCGCTCACCGACGACCCGCAGTGGGGCGATGTGGCATTCCGCGACCCGTGGGTGTTCCCCGATCCGGACGGCGCGGGCTGGCAGATGCTGGTCACCGCCCGCGCCACGCACGGCCCCGTCGACGATCGGGGCATCGTCGGCCACGCCACCTCGTCCGACCTGGTCAACTGGACCCTGCAGCCTCCGCTGACCGAACCCGGTCAGGGCTTCGGGCAGCTGGAGGTGTGCCAGACCGTCGAGCTGGACGGCGGCCACTACCTGCTGTTCAACTGCCTCAACACCGAGTTGACGGCGCAGCGCCGGGCGGCAGGCATTCCCGGCGGCGTCTGGCTGGCCCGCGCCGATTCGGCGCTCGGTCCCTACGACATCGCCGGTGCCCAGCCGGTCACCGACCGGAGCCACTATGTCGGCCGCATCCTGCAGGACCGGGCCGGCCGGTGGGTCTTCCTGGCCTTCCGCTACGACGCCCCCGACGGCCGATTCCTGGGCGGCATCACCGACCCGCGCCCGGTCGCCATCGAGGACGGACGCCTGGTCTTCACCGACGCGACCACCGTTGGTTGAGCCTGTCGAAACCTCTCACGCTTGAGCCCCGTCAGACCCCTCGTCGGCGTCGTGGAAACCGAGGGTCTCGACAAGCTCGACCATCGACCGTTAGCACCCGGAACCTCGCACGATCGTCCGTGGCCGGTGCCGATTTCGCGGCGTCCCGGGCGGCGCGATAAGCTACTCAGGTTGCCTCGGCGAGGGGCCTAGGGCCCGTGATCGACAAGGTGTGTGTGCGATCCGCGCGCCCTCCCTCGTCCGAGATTCGAGTTGCACGACGAGGTATAGAGGAGTAGCCATCCATGGCTGAAGTGAAGATTCCAGCGGTCGCCCGGACCGAGTTCGGTAAGGGTGCGGCCCGTCGGACGCGCCGTGCCGGCCTGGTGCCGGCGGTGCTCTACGGGCACGGCGCCGATCCGGTGCATGTGTCGCTGCCGGGCCACGAGACCCTGCTGGCGCTGCGCGTCGCGAACGCCCTGCTGTCGATCAGCGTCGACGGGGGCACCCCGCAGCTGGCGCTGCCGAAGCAGGTGCAGCGGAACCCGGTCAAGGGCAGCATCGAGCATGTCGACCTGCTGATCGTGAAGCGCGGCGAGAAGGTCTCCGTCGAGGTGCCGCTGGTCGTGCTGGGCGCCGACGAGCGCGCCGACCGCATCGTGGTGATGGACCAGCAGACCATCGTGCTGGAGGCCGAGGCCACCCGCATTCCGGCGTCCGTCGAGATCGACGTGACCAACCTGGAGATCGGCGAGTCGATCGCCGCCAAGGACCTGAACCTGCCCGACGGTGCGGTGTTCCCGGGCGAGCCGGACGACCTGATCCTCAGCATCGTGGCCGCAAAGACCCAGGAGCAGCTGGACGCCGAACTGGCCGGCTCCGGTGACGAGGCGGAGGCTGCGCCCGTGGAGGCGGCGGCTGAGGCCGAGTAACACGGACACATGTCTGTGTGGCTGGTGGTCGGGCTCGGGAATCCGGGCCCGACCTACGCATCTCACCGGCACAACGTCGGTTTCGTGGTGGCCGATGAGCTGGCTCGCCGGGCCGGTGCCGGTTTCACCGCACCGCGCGGCATGCGCGGCGATATTTGCGAGACCCGGATCACCTCCCTCGGCATGGGCGCCGTCGGTGCCGATGCCCAGCGGGTCATCCTGCTGAAGCCGCGCACCTATATGAACGATTCCGGTGCGGCCGTCGCCAAGGCGTGCGCCTATTACGGGGTTAAGCCCGCCCACGTGATTGCCGTCCACGACGAGCTCGACCTCGATTTCGGACGGCTCCGGCTGAAGCGAGGCGGGGGAGACAACGGTCACAACGGACTGAAGTCGCTGCGCTCGTCGCTGGGCACCGGTGATTTCCTCCGGGTGCGGTTTGGTATCGGACGGCCACCCGGCCGGCAGGCGCCCGCGGATTTCGTGCTGTCCCCCTTTCCTATTTCGGTGCGAGAAGAACTCGCCCTGGATGTCGACCGGGCTGCGGACGCCGTCGAAACGCTCCTGAACGGCAGCCTGGAGTCGGCTCAGAACTCGTTCAATAGCTGACACCCCTATAACTAGGGGTATGGCCATCGCTGACCACTCTCATGACCAGAGTGCGGCTACTTTATCACCACTAAATATTGCCTGCCCCGGATCGACGCTGCGTAACTTGCTATTGACAAGGGATTCCGTCGGTTTCCGTAGTCCGCTGCGACGTCCCGGATGCGGGTTCCTCGCGGCCTTTCGCTCACTAGGTCGAGCAATTTGTTCACTCTGGTCAAACGCTCAGGGATTCTCAGCTATGCTCTTCGGAGCCCACCCCCCGATTTGGCTACCGCCCTTGTTTGGCTACCGCTGTCCCCTGTCTGGCGTTGGGTCTGCTTTGAGTGGAATGAAAGGCCCAACGCAATGTATCGTCCCGCACGCCGGGAAAGGCTTCGTCGTCGACTTGCCTTCGTTCTTGCCCTGTTCGTCGGACTGACCGGCATCAATGTCACGTTTGCGCCGGAGGCTGCTGCGCTCGTCGTCGCGCCAATGACGAAGTCGTACGATGACGTCGTCAATGGTGACTACATTCTGGTCGGCAACGGCGTGTTGGCCTGCGATCCGACGAAGGTGCACTGGACCACCGGGCGAAATCCTGACTGCAAGCCCTTCCATGGCGGCGCGATCAGCGGCACTACCTATCTCAATGACTACCTGTGGATGCGCAACGCCGACGTCGACTCGTCGTCGAGCACCTTCAACTCGACCAGTGCAACGGTTCAGGTGCCGTCGGGCGCGAAAGTCGTCAAGGCGATGCTGTACTGGTCCGGCAACACCGGCCTGGTCAAGGGCAGCAGCGGCGTCCGCTGCTCGGCGAACACCTACCCGGGTCGGCCCGACTGGGTGGCGCCCGGCGGGTCGCCGCAGAGCCAGCAAGTGAGAGTGTCTTTTGCAGGCACCACCACCTCGCTCTCGCCGGACACCTTCTATCAGGAGGACTCAGGCCAACTGTCGAATGACCAGCCGCAGTATTACAGCGCCAGCCGCGATGTCAGCGCGCTGTTGGCGAACCTGCCGTCTGGGACGCCTCAATCGATCACCGTCGGCAACGTGTGGGCGCCCCAGGGTTATGGCTGCTACGGCGGCTGGTCGCTTGCACTGGTGTATGACTACGGCGACTACAACCCGGCCGTCACCGACTCGGCGGCGCGCGAGGTCATCCTGTACGACGGCCACGTCCGCTTGCAGGCCTCCGACTCGGATCAGACGGTCGCGTTCACCGGCTTCACCGTCCAGGGTCCGGGGACCCGGGCCGGCCTGGTGCTCTACGAGGGCGACCGGTCGATTACCGGCGACTTCGCCCAGTACAGCACCACGAGTCGGCCAACCTTCACTGCCCTGCCGAGCGCTTTCGGCGATACCAACAACATCGGTGTCGGCGTCGGCGACGGCTCCACGTCCTACACCGCCTACAACGGATCGACCTTCACCAACGGCAGCATCGACGCCAAGAGTTGGACGCTGGGCAATGCCATGACCGGCGACAAGCAGATCAACCTGAAGCTGGGCACCACCGGCGACTCCTATCTGCTGCAGACCACGGTGCTCTCGGTGCCGACCGCGAGTATCAAGATCGACAAGAGCTTCGATGGCACCGCCGACACCCAGACTGTGCTCACCGGAGGTACCCCGTCCTTCACCGTCAAGGTGACGAACACCGGCAGCGTGGCGCTGTCCAACGTCCGGGTGGCGGACGCGCTCGCTCCCGACTGCGCCCGGACTCTCGGCAACCTGCCGGCTGCTCCGGCCGCGGGTTCCACGGTGACCTACACCTGCACGGGGACCGCGACCACCGCTGCGTTCACCAACACCGCCAGAGTCTTCGCCAGGACGCCGCTCGATGCGGATATCGACCGCGATGACACCAGCCGGGTCGAGGTGACCGGCATCGACCTGACCAAGACCGCCTCCTCGCCGTCGGTGCCCCGCGGCCAGTCGGTGACCTGGACCATGACCGTGCGCAACACCGGCAGCGTCCCGTTGAGCGGTGTGGCGGTCACCGACGCGCTGGCGCCGTCCTGTGCCCGGGCCGATCTGGGCACCCTGGCCGCCGGTGCGAGCACCAGCTACACCTGCACGTCGACCGTCACCGCCGGCTTCACGAACTCGGCGACCGCGACTGGCCGGACCTCGAACAATCTGACCCCGACGGCCACCGCCACCGCTCCGGTGGCGGCCTCGGGCATCACGGTCGACAAGAGCCATGACATCGACTTCGCCACCCCCGGCCAGGACGTCACCTTCACCATCAGGGTGACCAACAACGGCGAGGTCCCGCTGACGTCGGTGACAGTGACCGACGCCGACTACCCGGCCTGTTCGCGGACGCTCCCCGGCACCCTGCAGCCCGGCGCCTCCGCCGATTACACCTGTGTGGTGGCGGCCGGGGACGCCGACTTCACCAACGCCGTCACCGTGACCGGTACGCCGCCGGGCGACGCACCCAAGCCGTCCGGCAAGGACTCCGACGACGTCGACGTCCGGACGCCGGGCATCACCATCGACAAGTCGACCTCGACTCCGATCATCCACGCCGGCGACACGGCGACGTTCCAGATCGTGGTCACCAACTCGGGCGAGACCGACCTGACCGCGGTCCGGGTCGCCGACCCTCTCGCCCCCGACTGCGCCCGCAGCAACCTCGGCACCCTGCGACCGGGCGAGTCGACCACCTACTCGTGCACCCTGGCCAACGTCACCAAGGGTTTGGTGAACATCGCCACCGCGTCCGGCCAGCCGCCGGGCGGCGGCGACCGGGTGACCGGCGACGACTCCGCGCGCGTCCTGGTCGGCAATATCGCGATCGACAAGACGACCTCGACCCCGGTCGTTGCGCTGGGCGCCCCCGTGACGTTCACCATCACCGTCACCAACACCGGTGGCATCGACCTGCCCAGCGTGGTCGTCACCGATCCGCGGCTCGCCGATTGCGCGCGTGACGTGGGGCCGATCGTCGCCGGCGCGAGCGTCGTCTACACCTGCACCGACCCGACGGTGACCGCTGCGTACACCAACGTCGCGACCGTGACCGCCGCGATTCCCGGTGGGCCCACACTGACCGACGATGACTCGGCGGCGGTCGCCACGACCGGCATCGAGGTCACCAAGACCGCACGGACCGCGGTGGTTCCTGCGGGTGACCGCGGCAGCTACGAGGTCACCGTGGCCAACCCCGGCACGGTCGCGCTGATCAACGTCGTGGTCTCCGACCCGGCCGCGCCCGACTGCGCCCGGACCTTCAACGAGATCCCTGCCGGAGCCAGCCGCACCTTCACCTGTTCCAGCCCGGTGCTGACCCGCGGGCAGACCAACGTCGCCGCGGCGTCCGGTGTGCCGTCGCTGGACGGCAGCACCCCCGCCGGCCCGGTGCAACGCGACTCCGATGACGCGACGATCCGGCTGTCCGGGATCAAGGTGACCAAGGTCGGCCAGGACACGCCGGCGGCCCCCGGCGCCACGGTCACCTTCACCATCACCGTGACGAACACGGGTGAGGTCAACCTCGCCGACGTTGCGGTCACGGACCCGCGCTACCCGGTCTGCGCCCGGGCGAATCTCGGCGACCTGGCCCCCGGTGCCACCACCAGCTACAACTGTTCGGTGACCGCGGGCAGCGCGGACGTGGAGAACACCGCCACGGCCACCGGCACCCCTCCCGACGGCCCGCCGCCGACCGATAGTTCCACCTCCACCATCAACGTGAAGGCGAGCAGCATCCAGGTCACCAAGGTGGCCAGGACCCCGATCATCGGCGTCGGCGACGACGCGACCTGGGAGTTGACCGTCAAGAACACCGGTGCGATCGCACTGCGGGACGTGCACGTCAGCGACCCGCTGGCCGGCGCCTGCGTCCGTGACTTCGAGACTCTTGCCGCAGGGGCGAGTGAGACCTGGACGTGTACCTCGCCCAATGTGACGAAGTCGCTGACCAACACCGCCACCGCCACCGCTGTCCCGCAGGGCGGCGGCACGCCGGTCACCGACAGTGGGTGGGCCACCGTTCGGGTCGCAGACATCCAGCTGGTCAAGGAGACCTCCACCCCGGTGGTACTGAAGGGCACCGACGCGCGCTACCGGATCACCGTCATCAACAACGGTGACGCCCCGCTCACCGACGTTGCGGTCGCTGACCCGGCCAACGCGTCCTGCTCGCGGACCATCGGCAACCTCGCCGTGGGTGCAGCCGTGACCTTCGAATGCGCCTCGGCCAACCTGGACGAAGGCCTGACCAACCGGGCGACCGCCACCGGCAAGGCCGGTTCGGTGAGCGTCTCCGACTCCGACACCGCGCGGGTTCGGGTGAGCGCGATCCAGATCACCAAGACCGCCTCGGACGGGGTGGCGCCGATCGGTTCGGAGGTCACCTTCACGATCAGCGTCCGCAACAGCGGCGAGGTTCCGCTCACCGACGTCACCGTCGCGGACCCGCGGGTGCCGAGTTGTACCCGTGTGGTGGGCAGCCTCGGGGCCGGCGAACGGGCGAACTACACCTGTACCGCCACCGTGGCGGAAGGCGGCATCGCCAACACCGCGACCGTCACCGGCCTCCCGCCGTCCGGCCCGCAACCGCGTGACACCGACACCGCCGACGTGAAGCCGAGCGGCATCGCGATCACCAAGACCGTGGACCGCACGACCGCGGCGCCCGGCTCGACGCTGACCTGGACGATCCTGGTCACCAACACCGGCCAGGTTCCGCTGACCAACGTCAAGGTCACCGACCGGCTCGCTCCCGACTGCGTCCGGGACGGCCTCGGCCCGCTCGCGGCCGGGGAATCCACCACCTACACCTGCACCGGCACCATGTCGACCGGGGACTTCGTGAACGAGGCCAAAGCCACCGGCACCCCGCCGGAAGGTCCGCATCCGACCGATACCGGCAAGGTGATCACCGACGTCCGCACCCCGAAGCTGCGGTTGGTCAAGACCACCAGCACGCCTGCGGTCGCCATCGGCGGCACTGCTGAGTTCAGTCTCAGCGTGACCAACAACGGCGAGGTCGACCTGACCGACGTCACCGTCGCCGATCCGGTCGCGCCGGGCTGCGCCCGCACCTTCCCGACGCTGGCGATCGGCGAGACCCAGACCTGGACCTGTTCGCTCGCCAACGTCACCGCGTCGGTGACCAACGTCGCCACCGCCACCGGCACCCCGGTGGGCGGCGGCACGCCGGCCACCGACACCGACCGGGCGGACGTGTCCGTCGCCGGACTCACCCTGGTCAAGGACACCTCGACCCCGGTCGTCGACCGGGACGGCACCGCCTCGTTCACCGTGCAGGTGACCAACAGCGGTGATGTCGAGCTGACCGGCGTCACGGTGACCGACCCGGCCGCACCGGGCTGCGCCGTCACCATCGGCACGCTCGCCGCCGGCCAAACCCGCAGCATCGAGTGCACCGTCACCGGCGTGACGGCCGGGTTCACCAATACGGCCACCGTGGTCGGTACCCCGCCGTCCGGGACGAACCTGCAGGCGTCCGACGACGCCGCCGTGCAGGTCGCGGACATCACCATCGTCAAGACGGCCGATCCCGAGGTGATCGCCCGCGGCGGCACCGCCACCTTCACCCTGACCGTGACGAACACTGGAGAGGTGCCGCTGTCCAGCGTCCTGGTCGCGGACCAGTCGGCGCCCGACTGTGCCCGCAGTATCGGCGACCTGACCGCCGGACAGGTGGCCACCTACACCTGCACCCTGGCGGACGTGCAGGCCTCGCTGACCAACGTGGCAACGGTGAGCGGCCAGAACGGTGGCGTGGTCACCACGGCCACCGACGACGCCCAGGTCTCGGTCGCTCAACTGACCATCCAGAAGGCCACCAGCACACCGATCGTCGAACGGAGCGGGACGGCGGCCTTCACCGTCGTGGTGACCAATGGGGGCGACACCGACCTCACCGACGTCACCGTCGCCGACCCGCAGGCGCCGACCTGCGCGGCAACGATCGGCACTTTGGCGGCCGGCGAAAGCCGCACCCTGGAATGTGCCGTGACCGGGGTGACCAGCGGTTTCACCAACACCGCGACCGTGACCGGTACGCCTCCGGGCGGTGCGGAACTGACCGCGGAGTCGTCGGCATCGGTCCAGGTCGCCAGCATCGCGCTGGTCAAGGAGGCCATCGCCTCGGTGATCCCGACCGGCGGGGATGCCCAGTTCCGGCTCACCGTGACCAACACCAGCGAGGTCGAGCTCAACCCCGTCCAGGTCACCGATCCGCTGGCCGCGGACTGCGCCCGGACGTTCGCCCGGCTGGCCGCCGGGGCGTCCGAAACCTGGATGTGTACGCAACCGGCGCTGACTGGCTCGTTGACCAACGTCGCGACCGCGGTCGGCACCGCCGGCACGGTGACCGTCACCAACTCCGACGACGCCACCGTGTCGGTGGCGGGACTGACGCTCAGCAAGCAGACCTCGACGCCCATCGTGGATCGTGGTGGGGAGGCGAGCTTCACCTTGGTCGTCACCAACACCGGTGACGTCGCACTCAGCGACGTCGCCGTGGACGACCCGCATGCGCCGGACTGCTCGACCACCATCGGCACGCTGCCCGCCGGTGAGAGCCGGACGATCGATTGTTCGGTCACCGGGGTCACCGACGGCTTCACCAACACCGCGACGGTGACCGGCACGCCCCCGGAGGGCGACCCGCTGACCGATCGGGCCGAGGCCGCCGTCCAGGTGGCCGACATCGAAATCACCAAAACCGCGCGCGCCGAGGTGGTCCACACCGGTGAGGCGGCCACCTTCGAGCTGACCGTCACCAACACCGGTGAGGTGGCGCTGGCCGAGGTGGCGGTCACCGATGCTCTGGCACCCGGTTGTGCCCGGACGATCGGCACGCTCGCCGTGGGTGCCAGCGACACCTGGACCTGCACGGTCGCGAACCTGACCGCCCAGCTCACCAACGTGGCCTCGGTCAGCGGCACCGCCGGAGCGGTGACCACCACCGACACCGACGATGCGACCGTCGGCGTCGCCGACCTGACCCTGGACAAGCAGGCCGGGCTGCCCACGGGCACCACTGCCGGTTCGACGATCGATTACACGTTCGTGCTGACCAACACCGGCAGCGCCCCTCTCACCGCCGTGAGCGTCAGTGACCCGAAGGTGGGCACGGTCTCCTGCCCGGCGGACACCCTGGCAGCCGGCGCAGCCATGACCTGCACCGCCACGTACACCCTGACCCAGGCCGACGTGGATGCCGGGCATGTCGCGAATACGGCGACTGGGACTGGGACGCCGCCGACGGGTGATCCGCTGACGCCGAGCGACTCGACCGATACCCCGATCGCCTCCGGGCCGGGTATGACGCTGGTGAAGTCCGCGGGCACGCCGTCCGGGAACAGTGCCGGTGACACGATCGAGTACAGCTTCCTGCTCACGAACACTGGGAATGTGACGTTGGCCTCGGTCGGGGTGTCCGACCCGAAGGTTGGTGCGGTCGATTGTCCGGTGGACACGTTGG